>JAABUN010001363.1_pt1 | contig 54550 bp, 43 predicted proteins | sample 5559311 | NCBI WGS metagenome assembly JAABUN01 (sample SAMN10711877, study PRJNA513370) | rock metagenome | isolation source: Antarctica rocks | place: Antarctica: Victoria Land, Siegfried Peak sud
GGTATGGACATGGTTTGACTTTTTGTTTGGAAACTTGAGCATCCCATGCCGTACCCCTCTGTGTCACCTCTGTCTCAGTGATACTCCCGGTATATCTCCTGTTCAAGACTTTTCTGCACCACTAAGCAGTGGTAGTGGCAAATTATTAATTGTATGCCATCATCGAAGCGCATAGCTCAGTCCTAAAAGATGCGATTATTTATTGATCGGAAATTTCCACCCCTAGCCGTCGCCAAACAAATAGAGGTGGAAGACTCAATATTATTTCGGGTATTAGTTCAAGTATTAGTAATCGTAGGGATTGTTGCTGTTGATATTGCAGGGGGAACCCAAAGTAGCTTATGGGCTATACCTTTAAGTACGATTGCTGCAACGTGGAGTTGGTATCGTCGGCGCAGTCGCAATATTACTCTTAAGTTTTGCATCGCCCTAGGAATGCTAGTAGCAATGGCGGTGTTTTTTGGCAAGCTTTTAGGACAACTGAACGATACGCGCCTAGTTTTGGCAGAATTTTTGATTCAAATTCAAGTATTTCATAGCTTCGATGTTCCCCGCCGTAAAGACTTGGGTTACTCGATTGTGATTGGACTAATTTTATTGGGCGTGGCGGGTACAGTTAGTCAAACTTTAGCCTTTGCGCCGATTTTAGGATTGTTTTTAGCGATCGCCTTACCAACTTTAGTTTTAGATTACCGTTCGCGGTTAGGCATAAAAGAGCAGGGAGGAAAAATCAAGGCTATAGCACTAACTAATTTTAAAAGCAGTGGTAAGTTATTTTTAATTATTCTCGGCTTGGGATTGCTGATTTTTGCCTTTTTACCTAGGTTTCCTGGCTATCAGTTGCGATCGTTTCCGGTTAGTCAAACGATTGATTTTAAAGGGCAATTTAACGGTAGCAATATTGCCAACCCTGGTTATGTAAAGGAGGGTAAGGGAGGCGGGGGTACAGGTACAGGCGGGGCGCAACGGTCGGAGGGAAAAGCAGATTCTACCTTTTATTATGGTTTTAATAGTACGATTGACCAGAATTTGCGGGGAGAATTAGAACCTAAAATAGTAATGCGAGTGCGAAGTCAAGCAGAAGGATTTTGGCGGGTACTGGCTTTTGACAAATACACTGGTATTGGTTGGGAAATTTCCCGCAACGAGCAAGTTCAAAAGGTTTTACGATCTAGTTGGTCTTATCAACTATCTTTACCTCTACCTCTAATCTTGGGCAAGACTAAAGAAGTTGTGCAGACTTATACTGTAGTCTCGCAATTGCCGAATTTGATTCCAGCTTTGGCTCATCCCAAACAAATTTACTTTCCGACTAGAGAAATTGCTGTGGATTTAGAAGGGGGTTTGCGAAGTCCTGTAGGATTGGGGGAAGACATGAGTTATACAGTAATTTCTGAAGTACCTTACCGCGATCGCGCCGCCTTACAGCAAACGGGTAATAAATATCCTAAAAATATTCAAGATTATTACTTGCAAATTCCCCCAGGGATTAAAAATAAAGTACGCGATCGCACTGAGGAAATTTTAGCTAAATATAATCAAGAACGAGTAGCCAAATCGAATAAGCCCTTGACCTCTGCTTATGAAAAAACTCTCTATCTTGCTCAGTATCTCAAGCAGCGCTACACCATTCCTAACGATCCTTTAGGTTTGCCTTTATTAGCTAAAGATGAGGACTTGGTAGAAGCATTTTTATTTAAAAATCAAGGTGGCTACCCCGATCAGTTTTCAACAACTTTAACTATAATGCTGCGATCAATTGGCATTCCATCGCGGCTAGTAGCAGGCTTTAGTCCAGGTCAATTCAACCCCTTTACAGGATTGTACGTGGTTCGTAATACCGATGCTTACGCGATGAGCGAGGTTTATTTTCCTCGTTACGGTTGGTTTGCCTTCGATCCAATTCCCCATCATCCTTTAATTCCTCCATCTATTGAAGAATCTCAGACTTTTAGTGTTTTACGCAAATTTTGGCAGTGGATCGCAGGATGGCTACCTTCTCCCCTTACAGGTTTGCTGAATAATGTATTTTTATGGTTGGGAAATGCGATCGCTTGGTTTTTTGCCTTATTTGCTCAAGGTTGGCTAGGTACATTAACCGGGTTAATTATTGCTACTGGATTGGGTTTTGTTAGTTGGCTGAGTTTTGGACAGTGGAAAAAGTGGCTTAACCATCGCAAGTTAGCCAAATTGCCGCCAATGGAAAGACTTTATCGACAAATGCTGGCTTGGACGGCTAATAAAGGCGACTTCAAGCACTCATCGCAGACACCTTTAGAATACGCTCAAAGCTCTTATCAGCGTCATGCTTCTACCACCGCGCAGGTAATTGAGGAGATTTGTCAAGCGTATGTAGGCTGGCGTTATGGCAGTCAAGCGCCTAACTTGAGCTATTTATTGCAACGATGGCAAACTGTTCGAGGTAAACGCAAGTGATTAATACAAAAATCCGTTGTAGATATCCCACTCCCAGTCTTGAGAGTGGGACAAAAGTAAGTTTACTCAAGTGCCTGACTAATTTTATTTAACCGTTTGCCTAAGCGCTGTACAGCCCCTTTGATACCTCTAGGAGCTTCTGCCGCCGCTTCTATTGTTTGTTCGCCTAGTTCCGCCAAAACTTGCGCCAAATCAGTTTTCTTGCCTTTGCTAGGCTTGAGAGATTGCTTAAGTTTCTTGAGGTTATCGGCAATTTTTTGAGAATTCTTGTGATCGGATTTGTGCAAAACGCTGTACCATAAATCAATCGTGGCGGTGGCTGCGTCCATCTCGACCGATTCCAATTCGTCTAGCGACTCTGTTAGGGTATTGATGCTGTCGATGTGTTCTTGGTCTTCAGCTTTGCCTAAAGAGTTGCCGACTTTGGTTAGTTGTTTGCCAAGTTTTTGTAAAGTTGCTTTTACTTCTTCGTCGCTATCAGAGGCAATATCCATTGTGCGATCGCCTACATGAATTAATGCGTCCCCCACTTCATGTCCTGATGCTTTACCACCTTTGAGTAGTTGCTTTAATTCTTTAAGACTATTAGCAAGCTCTTTACTATCTTTATCTTTAGACTTGTGTAAAAATTAATTATTCACTATTTGTAATGTCGAATCCGCCGATCGCCCAAATTCTTCCGGTGCGTATTGCAAATGTACTTCTGCGCCGGGATAAAAGAATGTACCAGGCGTAACCGAGCGGACTAAGTAATGTAGGGTATATACTCCAGCGTTATAAAAGTCGCTATATGCCACAATGCGATCGCTATAAATATTTTTATAGTCGATTTCCCAACTATCTTGTCCAGCTTGAAAGTAAGGGGTTGCAGTTTGAAAACTTGTATCTACCGCCTCAAAACCTGCGGGGATAGGGTCAGTTATTACTATATTATTTACGGGATGGTCGGTAGTAATTTCTAACCCAATATCAAATACTTGTCCAGTAGTGACTTTTAGCGGATCTTTGGTATCGTAAAGCCCAAAACGACGCAGCAAGTTGTTACTATTAGCGGCTCTTATTTCTCTGACTATCCGCAAACCATTTAAAGCGCCGCTTTGCTTTCCTTGCAGGCGATAGCGGTAAGCAACTAAGTAGTGCAATAAGCCTTTACCAGATTTTTTGATGATTAAGTCTTGTTTCCCGCGTGGTAGTTTAGCAATGGGGACTTGTACGTTTAAACTAATTTGATTTTTTGTAAGTTGCGATTGGACTAATTGCTTGTTTCCTAGTTGTACTGTAGCTTTCAAGTTCTGGGGTACTGGTTGAATTTTGCTATATTCTACCAAGGCTGTTAGGGCTTCGGCGTTGTCATAAGTAGTTGCCCAAGTTCCCTCTCGTCGCAGGCTCAAAAGCCCTTGTAGTAATCGATCTAGCACCTCTGGTGAGCTTTTTTGAGCGACAAATAAACGCAATGCTTGAGCTTGGGCGATGGTAGGCGAATTTAACCACTTCCAACCCGCAGGTAAATTAACTGTGACGCTGCGTCCGGTTTGGGAAACAGTTTCTTGGAGTTGGTCAAATAGTACCTTAAATTCTGCTTGCCATTGGGGAAATTGAGAAAGGTAACGAGCTAGTTTTATTTGGGTAACAAAGTCGAATTTACTTCTATATTCGTAGATGTCTGCTAAAAAGTCTGTCCGTTTATTGCCTAAAGCTATCAAAGCCTCTAAACGTAGTTGATTTTTACATAATTGTTGCTTGCAATAGTCGTATTGGCTAGGATTAGCCAGGAGTTTGTCTAAATAACTCTCTAAACGGTTAACTATTGCTGAATTTACTTGTAAACCTACTTCTTTAGCTTGCGCCAGACTTTGCGCTGCGTAAGCAGAAACAAAAGCATCGGAGCGCTCTTGTTGAGGAAAAGAAGCAAAACCACCATCGGGTTTTTGGAGGGTTTGCAATACGGCTAAAGCTTGGTTTGCTTGCTGTTGAGGGTTGAAATCGGTGAACTTTTGATTGTAAGTTGCGCTTAAATATGTCAGATTGGATGCGATCGCAAGTTTACTTGCTGCTGGTTCTAAAAATGGTAATTCATCATCGCCTAAAACTTGTTTTGCGGGGGCGGTTATTTGCGAAATTAGCGTACTTGCAAGAGAAACTTCTAATCCTCCCGTGTCATCGACAACATTTTTGGCGATATTTAGGGAAATTTTTACTTGTTTATCGGTTACTCCAGTTTCTACAACTTGTTCTGTCACCTTCAATGATTTAACTTCTAAAGGCACATTAAAAGCATCAGTTTCATTATTTAGCTGGGTTGTAAATTGAACTTGCGTTTTACCTGTGGTATTTGCCACCATTGGGAAACGGTAAGCGCGAGTACCTGACTCTGATGCAATGTTTTGGCTACCTGAATTATTTGCAAACCCAACTCCCCCGGTAAGATTGCCTTTTATAGCCAAGGTTGCAGATTGTCCTGTATTGTTTGTAACTGATAAACCACCTTCAAAGTAATCGCCTGGGCGCACAAATTGCGGTAATACAGCGTTAGATAGCAAAGGTTTGGTGGTTATAAACGTTGTTTCACCGTTGCCAAAATGCAGATTTCCATCGGTAGCAACTACCATTACTCGCCAAGTTGTTAAATTGTCGGGTAACTTGAAAGTTATATTAGCTTTTCCCTCTGCATCTGTTAAAACTGAGCCGTTGTAGTAAGCCAAAGCTTGAAAATTCTCTCTAAGGCGCGTACTTGCAGCACCGTTAGACAATCCACCACCATAACCCCAGCCTTTTTGTAATGGAGAAGAAAGCGGTTGTAAGACTACATCTGGGCGATTGTCTGCAAACCTGGTAGAAATTGGTTGCTCTGCATATACTGTTGATACTAAATCCGGTACTCTATAACCGCTTAGTTGCAATACAGCCTCATTTACAACCATCACAGTAAATTGTCCTTGGATAGGTTTATTTTCCTTATCCATCATTTCTAGCTGTACGGTTTGTTCTGCGCCTGGTTGTAAGCTTTGATTAGTAGCCTTTGCTTGCACTGTTAAATATTTATCGTCCAAATTAGTTTTAAACGGTGCAAACCCAACTTGTACTAATTTATCTAACTTTCCTGGTTCTACTTGCGCTAATGGTTCACCTTGACGGACTAAAACCGCTTCTACCGCCGCATTGGGTAGCATATCTGCGGTAACTTGAAACTGAATTTGTGGCGCTGCGCCCTTAACTTGAACTATACGACGCTCAATAAAATTGTGGCGAATAATTGCAAAATGCAACTCTCCTTCGGGGTAAGGAGATTGAATCAAAACTGTTGCAGTTTCTCCAGGTTTGTATGTTTCCTTATCTAAACGAAGTTCTAAACGATTGTTAGTATATCTATTCCCCCAATCTACCAGACTTTCACCCGCTGCCCATATCTGCGTATCTGTAGCTGTAACATCATTTTTGGCATCCGCAAAATTAGCTTGAATGCGGTAAGAGCCAGGTTCAAAAGGAGTTAGAGAGACTGATTGCGGGGTCTGTGCTGACGTTATTTCGGCTTTTTGACGGGTTTTGTACTCTACCTGATTTTTAGGGGCTTGGCTGCCTTCTATAACTTGAGTCACACTGCTGTAGATAATTTGCTGTAATTCCAAACTTACAGATTTTCCGGCGATCGCATTTCCGGCGCTATCGGTGACAATTACTTGTACAGGGAAAGATTTATCCGCATCTACAACAAAATTGCTCTGCAAACCAATCAAGGCTGCGCTCGGTAATACTGTAAAGGTCTTTGAATTAGCTACCGATAGATTAGAAACATCTGTAACTTGCGCGTCTACTCTGTAACTCATCGGATAAGGTACATCTTTAGCGACGGAGACAACTTGGCTACTTTTACCTGCATTATCAAGTATTTGCTCGGATTGCAACACATCAGTTGTAATTTCTGGTGCTTCTTCTGGCCAAAACCACTTGCGTCCAAAAGAGAATTTTCCCCACCTTTGAGGGGTAAAATCTGTTTGCTGGCGAGTGACGTAATATTGAACTTTTCCCCCTTCTACGGGAGAACCAAATAAGTAATTACTACTAGCATTTGCTGTTACTTTCTCGCCAATAGCAGCGAAATCTTTATCTAGAGCGAGATCGACCTTGAAATTCGGCGGTTTAAACTGGGCAATGCGAAAATCTCCGGTTATTTCCGCCCCATTGCTGGCTTTTGCTTGAATATTATAGTAACCCAAAGCTTTGTTAGGTGCGATCGCATATTCTAAAGAAAATGTCCCAAATTCGTTAGTTGTCTGACTACCCAAATCTGTCTTTTTACCTTCAGGATCTTCTAACGTTACTTTATAAACAGTATTTTTATCTTGCTCTATTGCGCCATTTTGTAGATGATACGCCATCCCGGTAAACCAAGCTTTTTCGCCGGGTTGGTACAACTGTCTATCAGAAAAAACTACCCCTCTAGATTGCGGTTTACCACTATCCCAACCTGCATCTATGCCGAAGTCGTAAGCGCCGCTATACTCTAAAGAACGAGCAAAAGCCCAGTCTTTTGATTCACGGGCGATCGCCAGTAACTTTGGCGCGTCTTCAGAAGTGGTGTAACATTGCTGTAAAGCTTGGCGATTAAATAATACTGTACCAGTTACGTCTGTTTGGGCGATCGCACAAGGTTGGGGTTTAATGTTAGATTTTGCTTCTAACTTAGATTGATAAATCTCTACACTTGCATTACTTACCACCGCACCATCGCTAAGGTGATGTACTCGCACCATTCCCGAATCGGGAAACCATTGGGCAAAAACTCCTAAATTAGTTAACTGTACCAATCCATAATTAGTAGAGTCGCGCCATTTTTGTTTACCTTCGTCTTGGTAAGTATTAGTTCGTGCTTGTACTCCATAAGCCAACATTCCCGTAGCTGCGCTGAGTTTTTCTTTTAAAGGTACAGCAATGTCTTTATATTTATTTTTCTTACTAGATACCTTAAAACTCTGCCAATTATCAGGAGTTGGGAGTAAATCCTTACCTTCTCCTCTGGGGTAAGCAGAATCAGTATAAACTAAATCCGTAGGTTGCACTAATTGATAAGCCGCTTTATATCTTGATTCTGGCAGATTAATTGTAGAGATATTCAGTTGTAAATCCTTACCAGATGGAAAAATATTTAAGTCCGCTGGAACCCATATATCTCCTGCTAAATCTCCCGTTTGATATTTTATAGTTACGGGTTTACCTAAAGTTTGCCCAAAAGTATCTTTAACATTAGCGCCAAGAGTAATTGTATAAGTAGTTTCTGGTTCTAAAGCATAAGGATTAAGGTTGACAATTTTATCGGTTTCATAAACTTGGACTAATCGCGGAGTTTTTTTAGGTGCGGGAGTAACAGTAATGTCTGCGCTAGACGATGCTACCAAAGGATTATTAAATTGCAACTGAGCGCTACCTTTCGTAAAACGTCCAAAAGTACCGCCAGCATCCGGTTGTCCGATAAACTTAATCTCCTCAAAAGCAAGAGGTGCGTAAGTTGCAACCTTACTTACAAAAGGCATTGTACTAGGTAAATTCCCCTTAAGACTTCGCAAACCTGAAGCTGCTTCAACGCGGTAAGTAGTCGCTTTAGTTAGAGTTTGGCGGGGTTTTAAGCTATAAATCCAATTGCGAGTAGAGGGAGCGAATTTATCTTCTGGTTCTATATATGCAGATTTGTCCTCCGCGTCTAAAGCAACATCAAAAGAAATACTTTCTTTTTTCCCTTCATTAATCAGCTTTAGACGCTCTTTGAGACTATTGATATCTAGCTCTACATTCGAGGTAAATTTTAGATTGGGTTTGATATCAATGGGTTCAAGTTCGCCACTTTCAGTCATTCCTGGCAAATTAGTTAACTTAATTGCTTCAGTGTTAAAAGTCCAGGCTAAATCTTGCTCTAAACGGTGATTTTTTAAGTCTGCAAGTCCAGCTTTGAGAATAACCTGCACTCTTGTGGCTTTGGGAAGTGCTGATTCGGATTGAAAACCAACCATCCGGGGAGTAAGAAAACGAAATTGACCCTTTAAAGGCGGAAAAATGGTTATTTTTTCGAGAATTTGTTGCTGATTGGGACTATCAATACTTTCAACGGGAATTAAAGCGTCCTTAAATCTAATGCGAATTTGCGATCGCACTTCCGTTTCTCCCACCGGACTAATTTGTTCAATCCAATCTGGTAATTGCGGCGTAGGTAAAGAGGAAACCGTTGGTAAAGGCTCGTTTCCAGAGAGATTAGCGACATTACAAGCTGTAAAAGAAAATAACAGCACGATCGCTAATAATAATTGCATCCCAAATCTAACAACAAATGGCATAATTCCCCTCACACACCTAATCGATTAAAGCCTACAAATAGGAGTAATTAGGGCGATCGCAAAGTTCCTTAATCAAAAAAAATACTGCCAAAACTTGGATAGTTCGTTAACTTTCCAAATTCTGGCAATACTCAACTGATGAAGTTTATTGGAAAGCTGCAATCGCTTTATTAGCTACAGCTTTGCCAACGATTTCACCACCAGTAGCATCAAATACCCAATGTACGCCCAGGTAAATGCGACTGATCTTGTTTTCTTCAATCGCTTCTCGCAGCGTAAAACTTGCTGCATATTGCGGACGGGTAGCACCAGTATTATCTGTAGTCTTGCCATTAAATTCATCAGAGACAAAGTTGACAGTAATTTCTTCAGGTGTTTTGCAAAGAAGTGCCGCAGCTACTTCAAAACAAGCCGAACCGAAAGTAGCGTGTCCTGATGGATAAGCCGGGAAGTTTGGCGTACCATTTTGGACTGGAGGCGTGCGAGGGTTACTGTTAGGCGCACCTAATGGCAGCCAGAAAGGATCGCCTTTTTTACAGCGAAAACTATTTCCATCTCCTGGCGCAGGGAGGGCATTTCCATCGCTATCCTTACCTGGTGACGGCCCCCAACCAGCTTCTGCCTCACGAATACCCACAACAGGTCGCCAGAAGTCATAGGCATACTTCCAATGCCATGCAGCAATCCCCGCATCCGCCATTGCCACATTGATTGCAGTCAATAATTTAATCTTGCCAGCATGAGGAAGGGCAATAAATTCTGGAATTTCAAGGACAACTTGATTGTAAAGACGTGGTGGGGTTCCCAAGAAGTTAGAGCCATCATAACCCCAAAAAATACCAACTACAGCCTTACGACGAAATTCCGGGTCACGCTCAATAATATCGTTTTTGCCACATTCAATTACCTCGTCAAAAGCACAAGCATATTCTTTGCTGTCAATATCTGGAGGTGCGCCTAGGGGTGCATCATCTACCACATTATTAAGTGCAAAGGGTCTAACTAGCCCCCATGTACGACCAAGAGTCATTTGTTTTGGGCTGAGAGGGTCGGGACGATGGCGACCGGGAGCAGAACTATAGTTAGTATCCATATCCGGCAAGTCTGAATTATCATTTTTACGAGAATCTAACCAAGCCTGTGCAACTTGCTTCCCGTAATTTAGGGCATCAGAATCAACCCCAACATTAATTTTTGCACTTTCTGTAGCTATAAATTGAACAAAGTCAGGATAAAGTCTTTCTGCTGCATAGATACCAGCACTTAGAAGTGCGTTAGTGCCAGTTGCTTCGTCCTGACTAATTCCTGCGGGTAGATTCGGTAAATTTTCAAGTTGTGGGTCGAACTTCCCAGTTACTTTTGCATAAGCATCATGGGCAGCAAGGTGAATAATAGCCAATGCCCTAGAAGTTTTGGTAGGGCCAGCGTTGTTGGGTGCTTTGTGGCGATCGTTAAAGCTAAAATCTTTTGCAACTAGGTTAAGAGCTAAATTGTTAATGCTCAGAATACTCATTGAAGTCCTCCCAATCTCAGAATAAATTGCTTTGTCTTAAATATTCTTCAGTTGCTATCGTTGGAATTTCGCAAGAAGGCTCAAAACTTAATACAAATCTGCTGAAGCAGTATTACTGTCAAAAAGCTAAAATTCAGATAGTAGATTTCATAAGCCGTCATGCTACAGTACAACCCATTGCAATCTTTACCATCGGCTACCGAACTGCCGGATTCTGACGATACACCAGTGGATAATGAATTTCAAGAGCTAATCCCCGGATTACTGCGTTCAATCTTGACTTTATTGTGGAAAGATCGTCAAGACTGGTTTTTTGCGATAGATATGGGCATTTACTACAGCTATACACCTGGAATCCGCCCAAAAGCAATAGTTCCCGACGGTTTCTTGAGTATTGGCGTACCAAGACGGAGAAATAATAAAGGACGCTTAAGTTATGTATTGTGGGAAGAAAATCACATTGTCCCCTTGATAGTTTTTGAAGTAGTTTCCCAAGCTTACGGCGGTGAATACGATACTAAGTTTGTAAAATATACTCAACTAGGAGCGTCGTACTATGTCATTTACAACCCAGACTATTCCAAAAGAGACAAGCACGAAGTTTTAGAAGTTTATCGCTTAGTATATGGAGTTTATGTAAGACAAATAGGCGATCGCATCTGGATACCTGAAATTAATTTAGCAATAGGTACGGGTCAAGGCAATCATCAAGGATGGACGAGAGAATGGTTGTATTGGTACGATTTAGAGGGAAATAGATATCCCTCTCTTGAAGAACGAGCGGAAGCATCACAGCAACAAGCTGCAATTGCTCAACAACAAGCTTTGCAAGCACAACAACAAACCGAAAATGCTCAACAACAAGCTGAAAATGCCCAGCAAGACCTACAATCGTTAATAGCCAAATTACGAGAACGAGGAATAGATCCAGATACGTTATGAAAAAGTGCGATCGCTTCTCAAAGTAGGTAAAGTTAAGGTAAAAGCAGTTTGGTTAGAGGGGGTCAAGTCAAGGATTAAATCCCCCCCGTGCGCTCTGGCAATTTCTCTAGATAAACTAAGTCCGAGTCCTGTCCCTTCAACTTCAGAGCGCGTCCTAGCCGGATCTCCACGATAAAACCGCTCAAAAATTCGTTCGCGATCGCCTTGTAAAATATTTTTAGAGGAATTAGTAATTGTAATTAATGCGCTGGCTTTTTGTTGAGTTGCATTAATGCGTATCCAGCCATCGACAAGATTGTATTTAATCGCATTGGTGACAAGGTTTTGCACAACTTGGGTAAGTAAAACGCGATCGCCCATTACGCACAATTGAGCAGTAATATCTGCTTGTACCTTCAATTGCGGTGCTAATAATTCTATATCTTCCTCTACTTGCGCCAAAATCTCCGACAAGTTTACTTCCACTCGATGCAAGTTCATCCGTCCAGCATCGGCTAAAGAAAGCAACAAAAGTTTTCGCACAATCCCACTCAAGCGCCGCACTTCATCTAATAAACTACTCAAACTTTGTTGCATCTGAGATTCAGGTTCAGCTTGTTGTAAGTTGCGTTCTAGTTCTCCTTGCAAAATTGCCAAAGGTGTTTTTAGTTCGTGAGCAGCATCACCACTGAAGCGAGAAGCCTGCTTAAAGCTACGTTCTAGGCTCTCCAACATCTGATTAAATACCGCAATCAATTCTACAAATTCTACATCCGTTGTATCAATGGGAACTCGTCTATCTAGTCCTTTGACTGTTACGTGTTTAATTGCCTCTGTCAATTGCCCTATAGGACGCAAAGCATTACCCGACAACCACCAAGCACCCCCAGTAATCAAAAATAGGACAATAAGTATAGAAATTAAAAAGATATTGCGAATCGCTAACATTTCGCCCTCAATAGTTTGGAGACTAACAGAAATCGCAATTTGATTAGCAGGAAATCTCGCCGCACCAACGCGCCAAGTTTGGGTTGATGTACGGTAAGTCATAAAGCGGGGCGGGAGTCTCTTACGGGGCGGAAAAACATCATTTGGCAGTCTTCCTGCTTCGATCAAGGGGCGTGTTCCTGCTGGCAACCAGAGGCTATCTACCTTAATTTCTAAGGGCCAATTATCAGACTTATAAAGAGTATTATTCTCGTTATCGTTGACTAATAGCGCAATTGGTGAATCTTCATCAATGCCAAATAGGCGCGGTAAGGGCAAAAAGTGCTTAGAGCGATTGACTCTCATCAACTGGCTTTTGATTGCTTCATCAAGGCGACTGACCTTAGCTTGGTAAATTAGCCACCAAGAAGTCATCCCAAATCCTATTAAGGCACTACCTGCTAAAACCGCCGATGCTAAAGCTAGGCGAGTACGAAAAGAACGCATCACGTTTATCAATTCTCCTGTTGGCGAAACCGATAGCCCACCCCTCGTACGCTTTCTAACCAAGGCGCACCACCAATCGGATCGAGCTTTTTGCGAATACGTTGAACGCAGACATCAACAACATTTGTAGTGGGGTTAAAGTCGTAGCCCCAGACGTGTTCTAAAATTTGGGTGCGGGTAAAAACTCGTCCGGGCGATCGCATTAGGTATTCAAGCAGATTAAATTCGCGGCTAGTCAGTTCTACTACTTGGCGATCGCCAGTGACTTCTCGCTTAATACAGTCTAGTTTAATTGAACCCGCACTTAATATATTTTGGCGATCGCCTATGCTGCGACGCACTACTGCATGAATCCGGGCGACTAATTCTTCTACAAAAAACGGTTTGGCAATATAGTCATCTGCGCCAAGATTTAGCCCTTCTAGGCGATCGTCTAATTCATTACGCGCCGTGAGCAAAATTACCGGAACATTGCGTTTTTCTCGGCGTAAGCTTTTAAGAATTGCCAGCCCATCTTTCCCTGGAACCATAATGTCTAGCACGATCGCGTCATACTCGTTATATAGGGCGCGGCTATAGCCTTCATCGCCATTATCGCAGTAGTCAACAACAAATCCGTATTCCCGCAGTCCTGCATTGACAAAGTTAGCGATCTTTGCCTCATCTTCAACAAACAAAATGTGCATCCGTCTCACCTAAGACTTTAATTGTATATTCCCTACTTCCCGACTTAAATTACAAAAATGTAATTTAGATTTAGGTCAAACTGTAATTTTTATAGGGCTTAATTGAAACATGACACTTATCCAAAGGTTTAACGCTCATGAAAATTAATCGCTTGTTAGTAGTTTCTGCTGTATCTGTACTGATTGGGGGAGGCGGTTTTGTCACTAGCAAAGCCTTAGCAGACCAGTTTTTAACCACACAAAATTCAGCCCCCTCCATGGAGCAACGCGAATCAGGGAAAGGAAAACGCGGAGGTGGAAAATTTGACCGTCTAAGCGGCATAACCGAAGCACAAAAGACCCAACTGCAACAAATTAAATCTGCTAGTCGCCAACAAATTGAGGCTATCCCCACTGCCGCGCAAAAAGCCCAGATGGAAGCAATCCGCAACGATACTAAAACTAGGATGGATGCAGTTTTAACTGCCGAACAAAGGCAACAACTAGCACAATCATCACCTACTGGTGGAGAACAAAAAGGTCGCGGTTATCCTAAAATCAGTGGACTAACCGATGCTCAAAAAACTCAAATGAGAGAAATTCGCTCTGCAAGCCGTCAGCAAATGGACACGGTACTCACAGCCGAGCAAAAATCACAAATTACAGCTATTCGCAACGATACTAAAACTAAAATGGATGCAGTTTTAACGCTTGAACAAAGACAACAAGTAGAGCAGATGCGCCAGCAGAAACAACAAAACCGTCAACAAAGGCAGTCTTAACTATTGCTGTAGCGCGGAGGGTGAACTTTTCCTTCCGCGCTGTGGAGATAAATTAATGCTCCCTGTTACTGAAAATAAACGGCGGTACGTTGCAACTTTTGATATTGGGCTACAAATAGTGTAAAAGTGCGATCGCGCGTTATGCAACCAAAATTAGCTAAAATAGAAAAGCTAGAGATTATTATTTCTTTTACCTAGGAACGACAAACAACAAACTTTAGTAAGACAGTACAAATAACGTTTTGAAGGTCAAAGACTTCAAAAAACTTTCAGTAACAAAACATTGCCAGTTAAGGAGTTCGCCATGACACAGACTCAGACAAAGATGAAAATGGCGGACTTATACGATCGCCTAGCTGCAATTGGATTTCCCAAAAAATTTGTTCAACAAAAAATCTTACCTAACTGGTGGACTGATGAGGTTGATCAAACTCCAGGGGTTCTGACGGAAGGGGCTTTGTATATTTCGCGCCGCCTTAACTTAGATATGCAAAGTCTCTTAGATAACAAACCTCACCTAGAATTTAAAACTCCCTACCAACCAAAATTTAAACTCAAAGTAGGAACAGATACCGATCGGCTGACAATTCCTTATGTTATCTCTGCTCGAATTGCAGAAATGGTTGCCTATGCGTGTAAGAAACCCTATCAGCCGTTAGATAGTATATCTGTTTCAGCAATACGCCAAGATATTTTATCTCATCAAAACTCTGTTAATTTGCAAGGGTTTCTAGACTATTGCTGGGGGCGAGGGATTCCAGTGATTCACTTTGATGAGTTCCCACCAAAAGTCCATAAATTTGATGGTATGGTTGCTTATTTTTACGATCACCCAGTTATTTTATTGAGCCTAAAAGCTAAGTCTCCATCTCGATTGTTGTTTATAGCGGCTCACGAATTAGGACATATATTGAGAGGACATCTCACTCAGGAAAAACTCTTGGTTGATGAACAAATAAACTTAGAAAGCCCCGATCAAGAGGAAGTTGAAGCAAATGAAGTAGCAGTCAAACTGCTGTTTGGTGCAATCGATAGCGATTATTACAGTCCTCAAGACTATACTGCCCAACAATTAGCTAAGTACGCACAAAATATTTCTGCTAACGAGCGAGTAGATGCTGGTGTTGTAGCTCGAAATTATGGCTGGCATAAAAAGCACCACTATGGCTCTGTAGAAGGTGCGATGAAAATTCTTGAGCCTAATGCAAATGCCCCACAAGAAATTAATCGTTATCTGGCGCAAAATCTTGACTGGGAAAAGTTAGGTGATGACAATCAAGATTATTTGACTGCGATGTTGAATTTGTGTGGCTAAAGTTTGTTTTTTAGATAACGATATTATTCGTAAACTAATTGCATTTGGGCTATTTAATGAAGCGATCGCCATATTACAAATAACTAAAGCCGATTTGCGAGTTTTACCTACTGCAAAGTTTTACTTTCGTAGGGAGCAGAATAAGCAAAGGATACATACCTCCGAAGTGTGGACGGAGGTAATGGCGCTAGTTGAAAGTTGTGCGACTATTTCAGAAACAACTTATGATTTGGCAGAGGTAGAGCAGTTAGAACAGTTTAAAGACGTTATCCATGAAGGTGAAGCTACTTTGATATTAGCTACAAGAGGAGAAATAGATTTTCTACTTCTTAGTGGCGATAAGAATTTCATGAAGGCTCTTGCCTTAATTCCCGATCAAACAATTTACAATCGCCTGTGTGGGCGAGTAATTTGCCTTGAGCAATTTGTACTCAAGCTGATTGAAGTTAAGGGTTTTAGGTGGGTAAAACAGAAAATACTACCACAGAGAGATTGCGATAAGGCATTAAAAGCTTGTTTTGGCTCTGGAGAACAAGCAAGGGAAGCTAATGTTAGGGAAACATTGAGTAGCTATATTAAAGAAGTTACTGATGCTGCACCAAATTTACTTAGGGTTCTGTAATTAGATTTTTGGATAAACTTTCTTACTTAGGCGCAACAGAAAAACCTCGGCGAGTAGACTTATTTTCAGCTAATTCTACTTGAAAAGTAACGCGATCGCGCATTTCCCCGTTTCTGGCTTCCAAAGTCCAACTACCCGGACGCAAAACCCAAAACATTGCATTATCTGCTAACTTTTCCCCATTCATCCACCACTCTACAGGCTGTGCTTGCAAAGCTGCTAACTTCAATTCCAACCTCTGCTGTGGCGAATTTGGATACACCAAAAAGTTGTCGCCATTGCGGGGAGAAACTATTTTCAAACCGTCCGCCGTTACAGACTGCGATCGCAATGCTAACCATTCATCGTACTCTCTTGGCAAATTCAGTCTGGGTTCCCCATTAACAAGGCGGTAAAAAGTATCGTAATTGCGATCGTACTCGCTCAAATCTTCCGGGAAGAAATACTCCTGCACCACTGTAGGACAAGCAGGGGTAGGCTTTAACCCCGAAACCGCGCAAATAGGACGTTTTACTAAACCCACTGGCGGCGCAAAAGCCCCAGGTTCTTTATTTTCGTGCAGGTGCAACATGATCCGATTCCACAATGGCGCAGCACCCACTACCCCTGAAACCTGTTTCATTGGTTCGCCATTAAAATTACCTACCCAAGTCGCCACAGTGTAATCTGTTGTAAAACCCACTGTCCAAGTATCTCGAAAATCAGAGGAAGTGCCAGTTTTTACCGCCGCCGGAAATGGCAAATTTAATACCGAATCAACGCCAAAAGCTAGGGCACGGGCGTAAGAGTCGCTTAATATATCTGTAACTAATCCCCAAGTAGGCGACGCAACAGAAACTTCCGGGGGAGCAGCATTAGCAAACGTCGTAACTAAAGGTATTGCTTGCCCGTGCCTTGCCATAGTTACATAAGCACGGGCTAATTCCCATAAACTTACTTCCCCACTACCCAACGTCAAACCCAACCCGTAATAATCTGCTCCATGATTCAACTGGTTAAAACCTAGCAGATGCAAAAAGTTTAAAAAAGCTGGTACGCCTACTTTTTGCAATACCTTGACGGCGGGTACATTCAAAGAATTAGCCAAGGCTAAACGGACTCTCACCGCCCCTTGAAAATCGCTATAATCTTTAGGACTGTACAGTTTTGCGCCATCAATAGCATAGTGAGTTGGGACATCGGCAAGTACCGTATTAGGGCGAATTACGCGCTTTTGTAGGGCTAATTGGTACAAAAATGGCTTTAAAGTAGATCCAGGCTGGCGTAATGCTTGTACGCCGTCATTACGCCCCGTAGCTGCCAAATCAAAATAGTCTGGCGAACCAACGTAAGCTAAAACTTCCCCCGAATGATTATCTACTACTAGCGCCGCCGCATGATGAGCATTATGAGCAGCAAGATTGCGGACAACTTGACGGACTTGCGCTTCGACAAACTGTTGTAAATGTCTATCTATAGTTGTCCGAATTTGAGAGGGATGATTTTTTGGTAATTGACTTGCTTGCCAAAATAAAAAATGTGGGGCGGCAATAATTCCTTGCTGACGGGGCGAAAGTGAGATTTTTTCAGTGTAAGCGCGATCGCTCTGGGCGCGGCTAATATAACCATCTTTGACCATGCGATTGAGGACGTATAACTGCCTTTTTTTCAACCTTTCCCAATAAATATAAGGATTTAGATCCGTAGGATCGTTAGGCAAAGCCGCTAAAATACTAGCCTGAGCAAGATTTAGATCACTCGATGGCAGGGCAAAATAAACTTGAGAAGCTGCTTCAACACCGTAAATATTGCCCCCCATTGGTAGACGATTAATATAGGCGTGTAAAATTTCATTTTTATTCATGCCAGCAGCTAATCGCCAAGAGTGCCAAATTTCTTGACTTTTTCCCCACAAATTGCGCGGATGTGGCTCTAACATTCGTGCTAGTTGCATTGTAATTGTAGAAGCCCCAGAGACAAGCTTACGGGCGCGAATTGCCTCTACCATACTTCGCCCTATTGCCCGAATTTCTAGCGCCCCATGCTGATAATATTGCCCATCTTCTGCGGCTATAATGGCATGAATAAAGTGTGAGGACTGGGGTAGAGACACAACCGCCGTTTGCTCTTGGCTTTGAGTCAACAATGTTCCTAAAGGAAGCCTTTGCCGACTAATTAATTCAACCGATTGGTCTTCTTGAGTTAGATTAGTCGCATAAATGGGAAAGATATAAGGTAGAAATCGCCAAAGTAAAAAAATTGCCATTAAAATCAACAGCGCTTGCTTTACTCTTTTAAAAACCTGCCTCGATCCTTTAGTTAGTTGTTTGACTGCTCCCATGCGACTTTACTCACTGTATTCGATGCTAATAAAGACAAAATAACAGCTAAAACTGTTGCCCACCAAAACTAAGTAAGTTTAACTAACTAACTTACGATCGCACTGTAGCAAATATAATAAGTCTAGATTAGGCAAAGAAAACTAAAGCAATTGCCGGGCGATTTTTCACTTAATTTTTGTTTTTCCCGATCAATGCGAAACCTATGCAAAATGATGTAGCAGCAACAATCCAATGTTCCAACCAAGCCTGCAAAGCAACTAACAATGACACCGATAAATATTGTCAGCAATGCGGTACGCCCCTAACCAAACGCTACCTGTGGGCTGTGGGTGCAGGAACTTTAGCCTGCATTGGCGACATGGTTCAATCGCGCTATCTGCTTATAGGCGATCGCATTTTTTTGGATACCTTACCCATTAATCCCCCAGAAACGCGCTCCTCGGATATTTCTTACGATATTAAACCTTACTTAAGACTTGTTCCCTATCGTCTCCACATACCTCAAGTCTACGCCCAAATACCAGCAAATAAAGAGCCAGAATCAACCAAAATATTGCTCCTAGAAGACACTGCTATTTATGGCGTGGGAGAAATAGCAGGGCAACTAATGCCACAATTAAGCACAGTATGGAAAGATGCCACTTCCTTGCGCCAATTACACTGGCTATGGCAAATTGCCGGACTATGGCAACCTCTATGCGCCGAAGGCGTAGCCTCTAGTTTGCTTGACGAGGAATTAGTAAGAGTTGAAGCATCGATTATCCGCCTCTTGCAACTCAACCTTGATTTTGCCGGAATGCCGCCGACACTCGCTCAATTAGGAGAATTGTGGCATCAACGGATCGCCCAGGCGAAACCAGCCATTAGCGAGTATTTAGAGCGACTTTGCTACGGGCTAATGATGGGAGAAATTAGCCACCCAGATGATTTAGTTATCAGCTTAGAAAAAGCCCTAGCCGACTGCGGAAAGGCGCTCTCTTACAATCTAACTACTAGCACCCTTACCGATAAAGGCCCCAGCCGTCAGCGCAACGAAGATGCTTGCTTTCCCCCTAGCGGAACGACTACAACTGCTGAAAAATCTGCCCCGATCGCCTCTACATTAACTATTGTCTGCGACGGCATTGGCGGACACGAAGGCGGAAATGTTGCATCCAACCTAGCTATTGAAACCATCTCCGAGCAAGTAAAGCAACTAAAATTAGCCGAACCCGAAAACAGCCAGAACCCGCTAATAGCCGCTTTAGAGCAAGCAACTCACGTTGCTAATGACCGAATTAGCGATCGCAACGATAGCGAAGATCGCACTGGTCGTCAACGGATGGGGACAACCTTAGTAATGGCTTTAGCTCACCAGCAACAAATGTACCTCACTCATGTCGGCGATAGTCGCGCTTACCTGATTACCCGCACTGGCTGCCATCAAATAACTTTAGATGATGATGTGGCGGCGCGGGAAGTACGACTAGGCTATTCCCTTTACAGCACTGCTATCCTTGCGCCTTCCTCCGGCTCGTTAATTCAAGCTTTGGGCATGAACTTAGCTCTGCATCCTACCGTAAATCGATTTATTTTAGATGAAGATTGCGTATTTCTTTTATGTTCTGATGGCTTAAGCGATTACGATCGCGTTGAACAACATTGGGATACAGAAATTTTACCTATGCTCGAAGGCAAAACCCAAGTAGCAAATGTCACTGCTCGACTCGTCGAAGTTGCCAATACTCATAACGGTCACGATAACGTAACAGTTGGTGTTATTCACTACAAAGGCAATTTTGTAGAGCCTCTTTCTCCCCTTAGTCCCTCTTTGGCACTTTTTGCCCCAAGTCCTCCAGAAGAAGCGATCGCAGAAGCGCCCCCCCAAAGCCCAGAACCTATAATAGAGCCTGCTACTATTCCTACAGTACAAGTTACAACAACCAAAAATTTCCCGCTAAAGGCAATAATTGCTGGGCTAATTTTATTGTTGGGTTTGGGTGGAGTTGCTTATTTATTTATCGGGCCGCTCCAGAGTTTATGGAAACCTAAAGTTAGTTCTACTCCGGTAACTACAACAGAACCCGTCTTTTCACCGGAAATTGACCTAAAATCAGTATTGCAAATTAAAAAACCCGTCGGGGTAACAGTTAGCCAAATCGAGGGATTATCACTGCGTCAAAAACCAGAAACAACGCCTAAAGCAGTGGTAGGAGAGATTTTTGCTGGTAATATCGTACAGGTAACTGATCGCGTAACTACCTTAGATCAACAAAAATGGCTATTGCTTAAAGTCTGCGCCCGTCAAAACCAAGGGCAAGATTTGAGCGGTTGGATACCGGAAACTGAAATAGCTGCGGCGGTCGAAGAAGCTCCCGCAAATACCTGTTTTGTTTCCTCAAATACTCCGCAATCCCCGGCTAATACTCCCGGCGTTGAGTTGCCAAAATAAATAAAAACTTCTAATATTACAAATCAAACTGGTTCACCACCAACTCGCCCAAAGCTTACCTAAATTGCCAGCAAAATCTACAATAATTTTCTGAGAAAATCACAGAAAAACTCGTTAAACTAAGAAAAAATGTTTATAAATGCCAGTTTAACTCTAATGGGTACTAATGGTTGTATCTGATCCATGCCTAAACTTGGCGATCGCTCGTCTCTCTAATACTGGCAACCAAAGCTTTGTTATTTGGGTAGTCAAAGCTCCCTTCATTGCAGGGCCGATTCCACACGACTGTTTTTGGTCGCCAGAACTTACAGGTTCCTGGCAAGCATGGCAAGAAGTGTTCGCCCTTGACCGATTAATTGATAATACCTTCACGCCTTTAATCGAAACTTTACCACCCTTAGCATCGGTCGATCCAGGTAATGGACATAATAATTACACTGGTCGGCTAATGCAAGACTTGGGCATTAATCTATGGAATTGGCTATTTCAAGGCACGATCTTAAACACTTTAGAACACAGTATTGGCATCGCTAACGGCAAAGATAAACCTCTAAAGTTGCGTTTAGATATTCGCGCTCCCGATTTGATTGCTTTACCTTGGGAAATTATGCAATCTTTTCCTGGTAAACCATCGATTTCACTGTCGCCACATATCTTATTTAGTCGCACCACGGGTAACGTTGAGTCGCTACAACCGTTACCCGTTAGTCAAAATCTAAAGGTTTTATTGGTAATCGGAGCAAATCTTCCCGCCCCAACTAAATTAAGTGACTCTACTCAATATTTGCATCTAGAAAAAGAAGCTGATATTTTAGTAAAAGCGCTCACAAGTGACAACGATCCTAGCAAGGGGGTAGGCGTGAAGTGCGGTGTAGATACTCTATTGCAACCCACTTTAGAGCAACTAATCACCCAGTTAGAAACTAAAAATTACAATGTCTTTTTTTACGCTGGTCATGGATTCAGCGCCCCCGACGGCGGCATTATATATTTACGACCAGATCGAACCATTAACGGCACAGAACTCGCGCAAGTATTAACTCGTTGCCAAGTAAAACTGTGCGTATTTAATGCCTGTTGGTTGGCGCAACCAGCAAGTATCAATCGCCAAGCGCTGCAAAATAGTTCTTTGGCAGAAGTATTAATTCATCATGGCGTACCCGCAGTTTTGGGGATGCGTGACCAAATTACCGATGAAGAAGCCTTGACTTTTATTCAAACTTTTGCCCAAGCTCTAGCGGCTAGGCATTCCATCGACCGAGCCTGTGCGATCGCTAGGCAGCAACTACTAACTCTCTACAAGTTTAACTTCCCAGCTTGGACGCTACCTATTCTCTACTTGCATCCAGAATTTGACGGCGAACTTGTCCGCCCGGCCCAAGAGGAAGTAACCCAACTACCAGAAAATTCGCCGTCAGGAATTAGATCGAGATCCCTTAAAGCTTCTTTGCGGAGTCTTAGTGTCCCCAAAAAAGTTTGGTCGTTGCAAACTGGGTTTGCGCTGTTAGGTCGTATCAACGCAAATAATGATATTGCTATTGAAGAACCTTGGATTAGCAAACAACACGCCAAAATCTTTTGCCGCAATGAAAAAAAGGACGGTAAAACTATCCCAACTTACTTTATTAGTGATAATTCTCGTTTCGGCACATTGATTTTTGATCGTGACTGCTGGCAAAATATCCATCGCCAAGAAGTGCCTTTGCGATCGGGAATGCGGATAAAATTTGGTTCCTCTCAAGGGGAAACTTTTGAATTCATCGTAGAAACTTAAGCAAATTAATTTTTTATACCAGTAATATTACTTACACACAATTTTATATTCACTAAACATCTGCTTAGAGGTAAGTATTGAGGAATAAATAATTTATTAAATATCTGCCTCAAGATTTTTGATTCTGTTACGGAAATAGCCGCGTCATCGGTGTATCTATTCTTAGGATATTTTTAAGGCTTGAATGTATTAGGAGTTACAATATGACAAAAGAACCGACGAACAACCCTCTGTCCTCAATGGAACTAGAAATATTATCGTTACTAATGGAGCCAAAAGAGGAAATTTATCCTTGGGATACCACTACTTTAGCCGCCGAAGCTTACTTTACCGAAGCTGAACGACAATTAGCCTCAGACCCTTGGCTAGAACAGGAACTAATCGCCACAGCCCCCGGTTTTTTAAGTCAACTAGATCACCTTTGGCAGGCAAAAGCCCCAGTTCTACAGACTCCCCACTTGCAAGCTAAGTTGTCTGCACAATTTGCGCTTTACGTTCCTCAAGAGTGGTTAGCAACGATTTCTCGGCAAGCAAGTCAACTGATTGATAGCCAAAAATCTCTAGGCGCACAATTGGTACAGTGCGTTCAAGAGCTAGTCCCAAACTGTTTAGAGGAAGATTTGCTAGTTCTAGCGCGTCCCTATGCTCATGCTATGCGTGGTAATCTGGATACTGCCACCGTGCAGCTAAATATTACTCCCGAACAATGGACAACTTTATCAGAAATTCAACAAGCAAAGATTGGTTTAGCGATCGCACTTTATGCTCTAAAACAAACCCAAGAGGAGGAAAATATCTAAAATCGGTAGTGTTAATTTGTGCTGCTAAAGCTATTTCCTAGCATTAAAATATTAAATTTCTGTTTAGTTGCCTAACTTTTAATTTAGTACAAAAAATAAATATAATTGTTTACCTATCCTATCGCTCGATAAAAGACCAACTCGTTGTGGGTAATATATAGACTGGGCATTTTTCGAGCGTCAATAAGACAATCAATGGCAGTCTATAAAGTTTAAACATAATGGAACAAAACCAAAAGTCAACAGTTGTTATTACCGGAGCTTCTTCCGGTGTCGGCTTACAAGCTGCTAAAGCTCTCGCTCAAACGGGAAACTGGGATGTAGTCATGGCTTGTCGAGATTTAGCAAAATCCCAAGCCGCCGCCACCGCCTTAGAAATGCCCAAAGAAAACTACACCATCATGCTGCTCGATTTGGCTGATTTAGAAAGCGTGCGTCAATTTGTACAAAACTTTAGAGCTAGTGGTAAAAGTTTAAACGCTTTGGTCTGTAATGCGGCGGTTTACTTGCCTTTATTGAAAGAACCCTTGCGGAGCGCCGACGGCTACGAGTTGAGTGTTGCTACTAACCACCTAGGACACTTTTTATTATGCAACCTGCTGTTAGAGGATCTAAAAAATTCCCCCGCACCAGCGCCAAGACTAATTATTTTAGGTACGGTGACGGCTAACCCCAAGGAATTAGGCGGCAAAATTCCCATTCCCGCGCCTCCAGACTTGGGAGAGCTTCAGGGTTTTGAGGCGGGTTTTATGGCTCCCATTGCCATGATTGACGGCAAAAAGTTTAAACCCGGTAAAGCTTACAAAGATAGCAAACTCTGTAATGTTTTGACTATGCGCGAATTGCATCGGCGTTATCACGAGTCTACAGGGATTATTTTTAGTTGTCTTTATCCTGGCTGTGTAGCAACTACAGGACTTTTTCGCCATCATTATCCTTTATTTCAAAAACTTTTTCCGCTTTTTCAAAAAAATATTACTGGCGGTTATGTGTCGGAGGAGTTAGCCGGAGAACGAGTGGCAGAAGTAGTAGCCAAACCTCAATATAATCGTTCTGGTGTCTATTGGAGTTGGGGAAATCGTCAACAAAAAGATCGCCAATCTTTTGTTCAAGAAATTTCTAACGAAGCCAGCGACGATAGCAAAGCCAAGCAGTTGTGGGATCTTAGTGCAAAACTGGTAAGACTTGTTTAAAGCTGCTTACTAATACACAAAAAGCAGACTAGGAGCCTGCTTTTAAAAACTGAAATTTTCAGTTAAATATTATCGTACTGGAGGTAGGTTTGGCTTAACTATTTTTAGTAGTTAATCTCAATGCTTCAAACTCAAGCCGTTTATTAGCGGCGAGAATATCCACCACTATTATTACCTTGTCTACCACCTGACGAACCGCCTCTATCTTCTTTGGGCTTGGCTTTATTGACTTTTAATGCCCGACCCATCCACTCAGCGCCATCGAGAGCTTCAATTGCTGCTGTTTCTTCTGCTTCTGTACCCATCTCTACAAAAGCGAAGCCTCGCGCTCTGCCAGTTTCCCGATCTGTGGGAACTTGAACGCGATTGACAGTTCCGTATTCAGCGAAAACTTGTTTGAGGTCATCTTGTCCTACTTCATAGGATAGATTACCGACGTAAATTGACATAAGCGCTCTCTGGAATCATAGGTTGATGAGAGTTAGATTCGGAGAGAGACTTATCGTTATAGATAAAAATAAACTGCACAACCGAATGTAATCTTCATTTAAAAAGTTAACACAAATATTGCTCTTGTGTTGCTAAACCAGTAAAAATCGTTAAAAAAGTTAAATTAAGGGTTTTACTTTTACCTTTGTCAGACTTTTGAAAGATGGACAAAGCGCGCACGCAGGGCTTTGCATCCCTTTTGTTGCAGCTAAAAGCGCCAACAAATGCAAGTTCAGGCACAATTATTAGCTAAACGAGCGTCTTAGCCCTGAGAACTGTTAGTTTTTGGGTTGTCTGGGCAAAAAAATAAATCTGCGGTTGCAAAATTTGCGTTAATCGTGGTTAATTGATTGTCATGTGCGCGATCGCCTCCAGTATTTACGTGTTTGGCTAACCTCGACTGGGGTTAAACCATTGATTTTTTAGGTAAAATTACCCTTGACTAACAGTTCGTCGTCACTAATTAAGGTAGCTCGATTCTATGCCCAGAACTCCTAACGAGTACGTCGTACACCTAATGATTGAAGGTGGACACCGGGAAGAAATACGTTTTAGTAATATTCAGGAATTTCAAAAATGGTACAGTAGCGAACTTGTGCCTAAGTCAGCTTCCAGTGAATTTATTAGCGTACCGATTAAAAACGTCCAGGGAGAGTACATGGTGGTGCGTCCATCCAAAATTTTGGCAATTCGAGTAGAACCAGTGTTTAGTTCTAGTGTAGAAAGATATTAGTAATTGATGAAAAAAATAATTAGTTTACTGACCTCGATAGGGATAGCGATCGCCCCCGCTCCTATTCCCGCGATTGCTGGCGTACTGCAAGCCACAAAAGCTCCTCCACAGACGCAAAATGACAATTTAGGACTAGACGAGCAAATATGGGGTGAAAACGGCCAAGAAGGCGACTGGAAAGAGGTACTAAAATCTGTTGATAGCAGTTTGCGTTACGTCAATTCCCCTGGCGCGTTGAAAGCTTACCGCAAATATAGCGCTAGTGGCATTACCCGCGATCGCGTCCGGCGCAGTTTATTCCACTTCCGCAAATTGGTAATTACAGCCAAAACTCCCGCCGATCTTCAGCAGGCGGTAAAACGGGATTTTGTTTTTTATCGTTCGACGGGTAGAGATGGTAAAGGAGAAGTCTTATTTACCGCCTATTACGAGCCAATGTACGAGGCTAGTCGCTTCAAAACGGAGAAATATCGGTTTCCGTTGTATCAAATGCCTAGCAACTTTAAAAAGTGGTCTAAACCTCATCCTACTCGCGCTCAGTTAGAAGGGCGGGACGGTTTATTGGGGGCAAAAAGCAAGCTCAAGGGCTTAGAATTGGTTTGGTTAAGCGATCGCTTAGAAGCTTTTTTAGCTCAAATTCAAGGCTCGGCTAGGTTTAATCTCACTGATGGGACTCAAATGAGTATTGGGTATGCGGCTAAAACTGATTATCCTTACACCAGTATTGGCAAGGAATTAGCCAAAGATGGCAAATTGCCGCTTCCAGGGCTAACTTTACCTGTAATGATTAATTATTTTACGCAAAAACCTTGGGAATTAAGCAGTTATTTACCTCGCAACCGCAGCTTTGTATTTTTCCGCAAAACCTACGGAGCGCCAGCTACAGGAAGCCTGGGCATACCTGTAACCGCCGAGCGCTCAATTGCGACTGATAAGGCTTTAATGCCGCCAGGGGCTTTAGCACTGATTCATACTAGCTTGCCTTTTGCGGATGATTCTACAGCGCTATTTAAAAATAATTACCCAGCAATAATGCAGTATCGCAGTGTTAGCCGTTATGTTTTGGATCAAGACGCGGGTAGTGCCATTAAAGGCGCGGGACGAGTAGATTATTTTATGGGTACGGGCAAACTTGCAGGCGATCGCGCGGGAGTCACAGGTAGTAGAGGTCAACTCTATTACTTACTCCTGAAGTAAAAAAAGTCTTAATCTCTTATAAACAGCCTGAAATTAGCAATAATTTCAGGCTGTTAGTTTTTGCTTGGCTAGGAAAAACTAACAGTTAATTACGTTTCTTAATAGGGTGGAGAATCAAATTCATCGTCATCAGCGTAAGTATACGAATTAGAAGCGGCGGCGATCGCCATTTTGGGAGGTTCAACTTTAATGTTTTCTTTGCCAAATTCTTTATGTTCTTCAAAAGCCTGAGTAATTATCTGCGATTCTTCCGCATCAGCCGCAATTAAGTATTTACTTAAAGTATCAACCGTAGGCTGTTCATAGTCTGTAGTCGTTGCAACTAAAGCCGTATTTTCGCCGCTTCCTCTTTCTTCAGAAGCAATTATAGGGCAAAAAATGCCGTGAGCGTAAAACAAACCACTTTTGGCGGAAACTGGTTGTTGACGATACTGAGCGTAGGCTTTTTCTAATTCACCCAAAAATCCAGTTAACTCTCTACTTTGCTTATTGTAATCGTAATAAGCCTTACTAAAACTTGCTCCTGCTGCACCATTTACTGTTAACTGCAAGGGAGACTTATGCAGAAATTTTTTGTTGCCATCAACTAAATAAATTAGGTGACGAGTGTAGGTTTTGAATTTAATCTTATCTGTTAAAAAAGCATCGTAATGGTCTTTAAGTGTACCAATTTTTTCTCCAGTTTCGCGGTTTTTGAGCGACAATGGCCCCCGGCGAATAATAACTAATCGTGGTGTGTTGGTAATAAACAGTTGTTGAATTTCTCCCGTGCTAAAAGCATAATCAACTTCTCGCCAGTTTGAATCGGGAGTAAAACCCACAGCTTTAGCATTGTCTACTTTAATCGCTAATCCATAGGGTTGCATTTCACTATTATCATACCTGGGATTAATCAGTTGACACCAAGGAATAACTTGCGATGGTGGAGCGTTAAATTTATCGTCTTCAAAATCGAAACTTGTTGGTAAATTCATGTTTTGATCATAATAAATTTGATTGCTAGTCAAGTTTATCTATTCTACAAATATCAGGGAATCCGGTAAACTACGGAAAAAAGTCAGATTGATATAATTCTTGATTTAATTATTGCTATTTGTAAAAATCGGCACTTTCTACAGCAAATTTATGATGGATTGAGGCTGCAAGGACGTTTAGCAGCTAAAAGCCCAAATTTGTGACTTACTACAGGCTATGTTACAGCAAAAAAATAAGTACAAGTAGATGAAGGCAAAATCTGCTAAAAACTCAACTGAGCCGTCAAATCACGCAGAAGATAGAGGTGTTAAAGCAGACTATTAAGTCATTATTCTTAGCAGTACTGTCAAGGCTGTTTCAGGAGGGGGAAATATCAATACTCAATTGTATAGCACGAAGTCAAAAGTTAGCTGTACAGCTATTAGCCACCTAGCTAAAGCTAAAGAAATAGTGGCTTATTGTGCAAATAATGCTGCGTTTATCGATCGCCTAGGCGCTTTTCCAGTGCAGGAATTTGAATTAATTGCTAGTGGTGGATTGCTAGACGCGCCACTGCAACAACATTTAGGTGGGTGGGGTGCAGGAATAGACGCAAGTACCATGTACGAAACGCTGATGTTGCTTAAGCACATGGGAAGCGGTAATTTAGCGGTAGGACGGATTTATGAAGGACACGTTAACGCCCTACAACTGGTGCAGAGTTTTGGTACAAAGGAACAAATTGAGGAATTAGCCAAAGATGCGCGCAACCAAAAAATCTTTGGGGTATGGAATGCTGAAGCGGAAGACGGTGTAAAAATTATCCCCCTCAGCGATGGACGCTACAGGCTAGAAGGCTCGAAAACCTTTGCTTCCGGCTCCGGGTACGTCGAGCGCCCTTTTGTCAATGGAGCGCTAAGTGATGGCACATGGCAAATGTGTATTGTGCCGATGGAAGAAGTAGCGACAGTTAGCGATTCGGCGTGGTGGCAACCGATGGGAATGCGGGCAACGGCTAGTTATAAAGTAGATTTTAGCGGCGTAGAATTAGATGCTAAGTGGTTGATTGGTAAACCAGGAGATTATTATCGGCAACCTTGGTTGACGGCGGGAGTAATTAGATTTGCCGCCGTGCAGTTGGGGGGAGCAGAGGCATTATTTGACGCGACGCGGCAGTATTTGCACGAGCTAAATAGGACGGAAGACGCGCATCAACAAGCCCGAATTGGTAAAATGGCGATCGCCATTGAAAGCGGAAATCTCTGGCTACGGGGTGCGGCGGATTTAGTTGCTCTCTACGCACCGATTTTTGGCGGCTATCCTAATATTGACCATCCCCAGGCAGAAAAGTTAGTAGCTTATACCAATATGGTAAGAACAGCGATTGAGCAAATTTGTATGGATGCGATGCAATTATGCGAACGAATTGTTGGTACTCGTGGCTTATTACCTCCTTATCCGATGGAGCGCATTATTCGCGATTTAAGTTTATATCTGCGCCAACCTGCTTTTGATGCAGCCTTGGGAAGCGCTGGTAAGTACGCCATCACAGAAACTACTCCGGTTAATTCCCTATGGTTGCCCGACTTCTCTTAACAAGTCCAGAATTACCATTGATTGCACTAGCGGAAATTGCTGTTGGTAAGGCGCTAATTGTTGCACCCCACCCAGATGATGAGACTTTAGGCTGTGGAGGAGCGATCGCCTTGTTACGCTCTATTGGTTGTGACGTGCGTGTGCTGATAATTAGTGATGGTACTTTGTCTCATCCCAACTCTACGAAATATCCACGCCAATTGCTGCTTGAATTACGCGAAAGCGAGACAATCTCAGCTTTGGCAATATTAGGAGTTGAAGCAACGGCGATTAAGTTTCTACGTTTACAAGACGGCTCGGTTTCAGAGCAAAATGCCGATATTAGTAGCTATCTAGCGCAAATTAGCCCACAAATTGTATTTTTACCTCTACGCTCCGATCCTCACCCCGATCATCGTGCCAGTTTTCAGTTAGTTAGTAAGGCTTTAACTAGCTTAAATATGACTCCGCGTCTGCTAGAGTATCCCATCTGGGATTGGGATGACTCTCAAAGTACAAACTGGGATAATAAGCAGCTTATTAGCTGGCGATTAGATATTAGCTCAGTTGTGGAATTGAAACAACAGGCGATCGCATCCTATCGTTCTCAAATTACTAATCTAATTGATGATGACCCCCAGGGGTTTCGGCTGACACCGGAAATGTTGGCAAACTTTACCCGCTCAGTAGAAGTGTATTTAGAGGAATATTATGAACGAGTCGCAACCTAACTCTTTACCTCCTAGCTACTTTGACAAGCTTTATAGTAGCGATCCAGACCCTTGGAAGTTTGAGAGTAGTGAATACGAAGCAAATAAATATGCTGCCACAGTTGCCGCTTTACCCAAAAAACGCTATCGTTCGGCTTTTGAAATTGGCGGATCTATTGGTGTATTAACCCAAAAACTCGCCCAGCGTTGCGACGCTTTACTTTCTATTGACGTATCAAAATTAGCCCAAGAGCAAGCAATAGAGCGCTGTCAAGATTTGCCTCAAGTGCATTTTGAGCTTATGTCTGTACCAGAGCAATTCCCTGCTCAAATGTTCGATTTAACGCTAGTTTCGGAGGTTGGCTATTACTGGAGTTGGCAAGACTTAAAAAAAGCCCAACAGTTGATATTAGAACATTTAGAACTGGGCGGACATTTGCTTTTAGTTCACTGGACGCTTTACGCTTGTGATTATCCTTTAAGTGGCGATGAAGTTCACGACTCGTTTTTTGAACTTGCTCCTACTAAATTACGGCATTTATTAGGACAAAAGGAAGAACAATATCGGCTCGATTTATTTGAGCGAGTGTAAGACAAAATGGTACAAATACAGACTAAAACCCTTAGCTACTTGGCAAAAATCCTAACCACCACGAAAATGGGCATACTTAAGGAAAAATTAACAATAGTTTTTCAAAGTTAACATTAAATGCTATCCTCTACCCTGATGGTGTGTTGTGTGTGGAGTAAATAAATATGGTCGCGTCTCCCGTAGAAATCCAAAGTACGATTTCCCAAACATTGATTCGGGATTTTGATTTTTTTGCAGGGAATAAACCCAGCTTAGTTCTTCCTAAATCTCCCTTATTTGGTACTGATGGCATCCGGGGACGAGTGGGAGATATATTAGATGATTATTTAGCATTGCACATAGGTTTTTGGGCCGGGCTAGTATTGCAACGCGCCACTAAATCCGGTGTGGTAATTGTTGGACAAGATTCGCGCAACTCTAGCGACAGTCTGGCTGCTTCGGTAATAGCAGGTTTAACAGCTTCTGGCTTAGAGGTTTGGAACTTAGGCTTAGTCCCAACTCCCTGTGTTGCCTATCTTACGGGTATTAGCGATGCGAAAGGCGGAGTGATGATCTCGGCAAGTCATAATCCCCCCGAAGATAACGGCATTAAGTTTTTTGGCGCTGGTGGGGCGAAGTTAACCGAAGCTTTGCAAGACCAAATTGAAGCAGGGATTCGGGGACAAGGTATATTACCCATTGATAAAGCAACTAAAGGGCAGCACTACGATCGCCCAGAATTAATTAGAGATTATTTAGAAAGTATCAAAAAACCATTCTCGCATAGCATCAATCTTCAGGGAATGCGAATTGTTTTAGATTTGGCTTGGGGTGCGGCAGTAGGTATTGCCCCAGCAGTATTTAAAGAAATGGGCGCGGACGTAATCTGCTTGCATGACAGAGCCGATGGAAATCGGATTAATGTTGATTGCGGCTCTACACATCTAGCTCCGGTGCAAGCGGCGGTTTTACAACACAATGCTGACTTGGGTTTAGCTTTTGATGGCGATGCCGATCGCGTTTTAGCAGTAGACGATCGCGGTAATCCGATTAATGGCGATTATATCCTTTATTTTTGGGGTAAAAGCTTGCAAGCGGCAAAACAATTACCCCAAAACTTAATTGTTTCTACCGTGATGGCTAACCTTGGCTTTGAACGAGCTTGGGAAAAAGCGGGGGGCAAATTACTTCGTACCAGTGTAGGCGATCGCTACGTCCAAGCCCAAATGCAAGCAACAGGGGCAATGCTAGGGGGCGAGCAATCAGGACATATCCTTTGCCCCCATTACGGCGTTACGGGTGATGGCATCTCTACAGGCTTGCATTTAGCAGCTTTAGTCAAGCAGTCTGGCACGAGCTTATCTCAACTGGCTGCTCAAAGTTTTACTACCTACCCGCAGTTATTAGTCAATGTACGTGCCGAAAATCAGGAGCTACGGATGAATTGGAGCAATTGCGAAGTCTTGCAAAGCACCATTGCTAAAGCCGAAACAGCCATGGGAAACCAAGGGCGCATTCTAGTTCGAGCTTCGGGTACAGAACCTGTAATTCGGGTGATGGTAGAAGCCGCCGATGCAAATTTAACTCAGCATTGGGCAGAGCAGTTAGTTATCGCCGTACAAAAATACATTGCCTAAATTAGCATTGAGGCACACAAGACTTGTGTGCCTCACTACTATTAACTTTTTGCTAATTCTATAACTACTGGGCGATCGCTCACATCTATATCTAAGGTTTTTGGATAGGTTTGCTGGGATGTCGAGTTAGGCGAATCGTTTGGGATATAAATCGTTGCTTTGGCGATCGCAGTATTTAGTGTCAAGCTCACTTTTTGGCTAGACACGTTAATTGTCTGCCTAGTATCGACATTAAAGCTAGCAACTTCTTTCCACAAAATCAAATAAAATCTTCCATCCCGTTTCTGCAATAATGTGTGATTGATATTTGCGGTATTACCCCCCAAAAAATAATCTAAAGCTCCGGGGGTGAAGGTCGAACCTGGATCTTTTAGTAAGCCAATTAAGTTTTTCACCGCTACAAAGGCAGGCTTTTCTGAACCGTCATCACGTAGCAGACCAAAGTTATTGTATAAAGAATTCGGATTGGGAGAAACGTTAATTAGCTCGTAAAGAAAAGTCCGAGGAATCCCGTAATTAAACTGTTCTAGTAATAAACGAGGGGTGTACTTTGCCGAAACATCTTCCGGGACTCCTCTATGCCCGTCGTTCGTACTTACAACGCTGTGATAACCTGTCTCTGTAGTGATAATTTGCCTAGAAACGCTGGCTTTTTTGGCATTTCGCACATTCCAATCTAGACTACCGTAGCCGTCATCTCCCCAGCCACCATTTCCCGGATTGCGCCCAGAAAAGTAGTTGTTCATAGTGCCATAGTCCACATAAGCACTTAAATCGCCAATAGCATTATAGGCTCCTCCCCCAGAAAGCGCTGGCCCATATACTTGCACGTTCTCTGTCACAGAGTTGTTATTGATGGCTGTGTATAATTGCTGTTGGTAATTACGCAAGTTATTTACCCAGTTGCCATCGCCACTCAGGTTGTACTCGTTTGTTCCTTGTACAGCTTCTACAACATTTGTACCGAGTTCCTTAACTAAACTTACTGCTGCTTGGGGCGTAATGTCACGGGGATCGCAAATTAGTGTGGAGCGAATACCCAAAGTTTCTAGTTCTTTTAGCCTATCCATATAGCCATTAAGATTGCGCGTAGCTCCATCACGAATATGGCGCACTCCCAATTGCTGCAATTTAGGTTTGATTAGCGAATCGTATTTTTGGTAATAAACCGATGAATCGTAGTACAAATGAGTATTGACACCAATAGAATCTACAAACTCATCAGCATTACGAGCATTTTCTGACGCTGCTTGTACCGATCGCATTGTGGCAACTAGCAATAGCAGATTTAACCCTAATCCCATCAAGTTTTTGGTAGAGTCAATAAACTTTTTCCCCTTGAAACCTAATGCTATTGGCATTAATTTATTCTGGGGTATTTTACTTTCAATCATCCTCTACACACCTTTAAATTTTGAAATTAAACTCTATCTCAAATTAGAGAAAACTTCTAGAACTTTACACCGTCTAATAAATGTGCTTAACAAATTTACTGAGGGCAACTTAGGTAAAAAAAGTGCTTTTAGTAAAGAAAACTAGCGTTCTTTAGTTATAAAAGCAATAAACTAAATAGCTTGTTACCTTTATTTGCTCAAACCCAGAGAGGGAGCAGTTTTGTCCTATTCATGAAATCACAAACTATGATTAAAGTTGAGTAAATAAATTTTTAAAAGTAGTTTTAGCTACAATAAATTGGGTTAATGAGTTCACAATAATTGGTAACAAAAAGCTTTCCCTCTCTATTATAAATAAATGTAACGATGTAATTTTATAAACATTAAGTCGACGTTTCTGTGAATGAACGAGACTTAAGTTAAGTAGAGATAATCGGCTTATTTTCACACTAAAAGTTTGATTATTGTAGAGATATTTGCGATCGCCTAGCCCATAAAACGATAAAATGTATAAAAATTATTAAATCCCCTAGAGGGATTGACAAATGGACGATTGTTTGTATAAGTATCCGCCGCTTTATCCAGGAATTTTACTTAAAAGATACAAGCGATTTTTTGCAGACATTGAGCTAAATACAGGAGAAATAATTACCGCCCATTGCCCAAATACTGGCTCAATGAGTGGAATTAGTACCCCCGGTAGCGCCGTGCAAGTATCTTACAGCAACAATCTCAAGCGCAAGCTACCCTATACGTGGGAAATGATTGAAGTATTTGACAACCAACCAACTTGGGTAGGAGTCAATACCATGATGCCCAATCGCGTTGTTAAATTAGCACTAGAAAAATATTTGTTTCCCGAATTAGGCAACTACCAGCAAATTCGGTTTGAAGTTGCTTACGGACAAGATAAAAAAAGTAGAGTAGATTTTGTATTGAGTAGCGATCGCCCAATTTATATAGAAGTCAAAAGCACCACTTGGGCGCAGAAACAACTAGCCTTATTTCCTGATACCGAAACTACACGCGGACAAAAGCACTTGAGAGAGCTTACGGCTTTGCTACCTCAAGCACGGGCAGTTATGTTGTATTTCATCAATCGCGGCGACTGTACCCAATTTGCCCCCGGAGATAGCGCTGATCCAATCTATGGTAAGTTGCTTAGAAGTGCGAAGTCCTTGGGTTTAGAAATTTTGCCCTGTAGATTTGAAATTTCACCTGAAGGTATACGTTATCTGGGTTTAGCTCCGGTTCATGACTTACTATTGCTCAAATCAGAGACAATATAAAACAGCTTATTTGCTTCTTGTGTACTTAAGATTACTCGATTTATCAGAGCAGGAACTCAGTGTTAATTCCTGACGGTGTAGTTGTGGCACTATTAGCGGGCAAGGTGTGGCAATGTCATAGCCTTGAGCATAATCTACTCCTAACTCGCAGATTTTTTTGAAGATAGGATCATTTTCTACACAAGTAGCGATCGTTTTAAACCCCATAGCATGACTAACTTGATTAATTGCCTCAGTCATTGCCAAATTCTTTGGATCGGTGAGAATGTCTTTAATCAGATCACCATTAATTTTTAGATAATCCACAGGCAATTTTTTAAGACGGCCAAAAGACGACATCCCAGTACCAAAATCGTCTAAAGCAAAAGAACAACCAAGTTGTTTAAATTCATCAATGAACGCTACAACTTTAGCCAAGTTAGCAATAGCTACAATCTCAGTAATTTCAAAACAAAGTACCTGCGGCGGAATCTGATGTATTTTTATTTGCTGATGTAAAAAGTCAATAAAATATTCGTCATTAATACTTGCACCCGAAAGGTTGATTGCATATAAACAGAAACCGCCAACGTTTTGATACTGTGTATAAGTTTCTCGATAGTACTGTCCTTGAGTAGCAAACAGAGTCTTAATTACCCAGCGATCAATTAATGGCATTAAACTGTAGCGTTCTGCTGCTGGAATAAATGCCATTGGCGAAATTATTTTGCCGGATTCATCTCGTAGCCTTAATAATACTTCGTAGTATTCCCAACAGCGCGGGGCTTGAGGGTTTGTAGGTGTTATTGATTGGTAATAAAGACAAAAACGATCTTCTTCTATAGCTTTGTTTATCTGCTTTATCCATTGCATATCATTATGCTGTGCTATGTCGCAATCGCTTAATTGAGAAATATAAACGCGATCGCGCCCTTGATTTTTAGCAGTATAGCAAGCGCTATCAGCAGCGCTTAAAGTATTGATCAGGCTTGGGCTATCGGCATTTACGGCGACTACACCAATGCTGACACCAATTCTAAAAATTTTGTCCTCCCACACAAATTGAAATGATCGGATGCTCGCCATTAGTGCATTGGCAACAATTAAAGCATGATCTAAAGTGCATTGATTGAGTATCAAGCCAAACTCATCTCCACCCAAACGAGCTACAATATCCACCGAACGTATTTGACTTTGCAATAATGCTGTAACTTGGCGCAGCAGTTCGTCTCCGGCTATATGACCGCAAGTATCATTAATAATCTTAAATTTATCTAAGTCTAAATAACACAATGAATGTTGAACGTTACTCACTTTGGCACTGTTCAAAGCTTGTTCTAGATGCTGTTCAAATTTTCTTCTATTAACGAGTCCAGTTAAAGAATCGTGGTTAGCCTGCCAAGCTAAACGCTGTTCGCTTTCTCGTAAAGCTGCCTCCGCTTGTTTGCGATTAGTAATATCTCTAACTACATGGCAAAAAACTTTTTTTCCAGCATAAGAAATCAAGTTAATATTTACTTCAACATCAACAAAATAACCATTGCGAGAGCGATATTGCTTTTCACAAGTGAAATGTTCGGCTTTTGCTGAGATGTGATGTAAATATTGGTCATAGCTCTCTCTATTCTCTACAAGTATATCGTTAAGAGTTAAGCCTAGTATTTCTTTAAGAGTGTAACCAAGTAATTTTTCAAAGGCGGCATTTACTTCTAAGAAATGTTTAGTTTCTGCATCTACCAAAAATATACTTTCTGAGGCTTGGCTGACAACAATGCGATAGCGGGCTTCGCTTTCTTTGCGATTTATTTTAAAAGTAATTAGTTGTTGCAACAATAACTGAGCAGCGCTGCCAAATATTAGTCCTACAACTATTAGAAATATCCTTAGGCAGCTTAAGTTTTTTTTGCCTTGAAAATAAAGCTCTCTATCCTTTTCTAGGCGCATCAACAAAGCTGGTTTACCATAAATATCTTTTAGCCAAGTATACCCAGCAATTTTTTGGTCATTGAGAGTTCTTACTACAATCGAATTTTTATCTGATAAAGCTAAACGTGCCTCCTCAAAATCTGGCGGCATTTGCTTTTCATTAATTGAGTGTACGTTTACTGATACGGTTAAAGATTCACTGTTAGATATTCGCTTGACAATTTCTGATGTTTGTATGTAGCGCCCAAGTATAAGACCTCCACGGATTGCTCCTTCACCTTGGTCGTTTAATAATGGTAACGAGCTAATCAGCATTACTCCTTTAGGTAAAATTACAATCCCTGATACACTTTTGCCAGTATTTGGATACTGTACAAGGATGTTTTCTGGATAAATTTGTTTTTTTAATACGCTAGGAATTGGTAATGTTTTCTGAGATGTGTTGTCCCATTCTTCAGCAAAGATGTTTCTCCCACTTTTATTAAAGATGACAGCTAAATCAAATCTTCTATTCGGGAATAACTCTTGCTTTAAATCTTCTTTATTATCAGTTTCTTGATGATTTTGGGCAAAATTGTAAGTGGTGTCCCACTCAGACCATCCAATATTTACGTAAAAAAGATCGTCCGCAATTTTGTTATGCTCTTGCAAAACTTCGTTAACGCTTTGATGAACGTTTCGTTCTTCAGCAAGTTTGATATTGGATAATAGTAAGGATGAAGCAATTAAATATATAAAGCTTAATAAGCCAACTAAATTTGCAATAATTAACAACCAGCTATTTTCTTGTAACTTTTCTAGCGAACTTTTTTTATTTATAGTATTCAAAAATGTTAATAAAAAATTGAGATTAAGCACTTTCATAATTATGTTTTTGCTTTTATTAAGTCAATTAAGTCTAGTTTTATATATTGAGTTAAAGTTGCAGCTCACTAGAAAAAATTATTTTGAATGAAGAATATAGCTCTAATATAGTTCATAGACTAAAACACTATGTATGTAGAAAATACTGAACTTAATGTAAAATTATCAACAGAGTTTACGAAGCTAACTTTATCAAATCAAAATATAAAATTATCAACAGAGTTTATGAAGCTAGCTTTATCAAATCAAATAGTTGGCTAAATAATGAAAAAGATGGGTGTAGACATAGCAAAAAGTTCCCCACGTCGTCAACAAAAAAAAGTAAACATTTTTTGCTGCCAACTTGCAGTAAATTAGATTCTAAATGTTAGGCAGTAGATGGAAGTTTGCCAGGATGGTCAAAAAATAAGTACAAAAACTATTAAAAAGCTTCTGCGGAGTTTGGGTTAAGGAAATGTAGCGATCGCAAGTTTAAGAGCAAGCAACTATAGCTGTGGCAACGTCAACCACCTAAAATAAATTGATAGAATAACATCTTGCGAAGTTTGCCAGTAATGGAAATGGGTTGTATGGAAGCTACAGCCAAAAAATCTAGATTCTACAAAGAGGAACTTTGAACGTTATGGGCATGACCTTAACTGAGAAAATTCTGGCTAAAGCCTCAAGTCAAGCTGTGGTAGAGCCAGGGCAAAATATCTGGGTAAATGTTGACCTGTTAATGACTCACGATGTTTGCGGCCCCGGTACTATTGGAGTATTTAAGCGCGAATTTGGGGCAGAGGCTAAAGTCTGGGACAGAGAAAAAATAGTTTTAATTCCCGACCATTATATTTTTACTACAGATGTTCGTGCTAATCGCAACGTTGATATATTACGCGACTTTGCCCGCGAACAAGATATCAAATACTTTTACGATATTACCGATCGCGCTGACTTTAAAGCCAACCCAGATTATAAAGGTGTTTGTCATATAGCCTTAGCTCAAGAAGGTCATACCCGTCCTGGAGAAGTCTTATTTGGTACAGATTCTCATACTTGTAATGCTGGCGCTTTTGGTCAATTTGCCACCGGAATTGGCAATACCGATGCCGGGTTTATTATGGGTACGGGCAAACTGCTAATCAAAGTACCTTCTACTATGCAATTTGTCTTAAGTGGTGAATTGCCTGATTATTTACTAGCGAAAGACCTAATTTTACAGATTATTGGCGATATTGGCGTTGCTGGGGCAACTTACAGAACAATGGAATTTGCGGGGGAAACCGTGCAGAATCTGACAATGGAAGAACGCATGACCCTTTGCAATATGGCGATTGAGGCTGGAGGGAAAAATGGCACAATCGCAGCCGATGAAACTACTTATGATTATTTGCGATCGCGTACCCACAAACCTTACGAGTCATTTTATAGTGATAGCAATGCTAAATTCTATAGTAGCCACTCTTACGATGTCTCCCAATTAGAGCCTGTAGTTGCCAAACCCCACTCGCCCGATAACCGAGCTTTGGCACGGGAATGCTCCGATGTCAAAATAGATAGAGTTTATATTGGTTCGTGTACGGGTGGCAAAACAACCGACTTTATAAATGCAGCGCGGATTCTTAAAGGTCAAAAAGTCAAAGTACCAACTTACTTAGTCCCCGCTACTCAGAAAGTGTATGAAGACTTATTTAATCAAAAGCACGAAGGACAAACCCTGTCGGAGATTTTTATCGAAGCGGGTTGTATTGAACCTGCTGCGCCTTCCTGTGCGGCGTGTCTTGGCGGGCCCAAAGATACCTTTGGACGCATGAATAGCGCCGAGGTTTGTGTATCTACCACTAATCGCAACTTTCCCGGTCGCATGGGTGAAAAAAATGCCCAAATTTATCTAGCTTCACCTTACACCGCCGCCGCCTCAGCCCTTACAGGCTATGTAACTGATCCGCGAGAATTTTTAGGTTAATCTACCCTTAGAGGGAAGACAAAAAAATTCTTGAGAATTTGTCTTCCCTCCGATAGTTGGATAGCGATCGCAAATCGACCTAGTTTAGAACCCAAGCAAATGTCTAGAGACGCAACTATGAATTTACAAAACTTAACTTACACCATCAGTAATCTTGGGCCACGTCAAAAAATAGCTGCTTTGGTCACAATTGTAGGAGCGAGTGCAGTAATTAGTACAATTGCGCTCTCGCAACGCCAACCTAGTCGTACTACTGTCAATCGTTCTATTCCGAATATCTCTAGTACCCCAACTACAACTACTTTACCCAGCACTCTAGGTAATCTTGATACCACTCAAACACCGAGTGTTGTCACTTCCTCTGGTACTAATACCAGTAGATTCAATATTGGGACAGGATCTATTCTTGAAAACAACTTAAAGCCAGGTACTAGCAGTGTTGCACCAGATACTAATTTAAGTTTAGGTAGGGGTAGAGAGGGAAACAACAACTCAAATTTGGCTAATCCTAGTCCAGTTAATCCTGCTATTTCTAACCTCAGCCCTACAACGCCGGGACGAGTATTTGTTCCTAATACTCCAAGTCAAAGTATGACTTCTATTAGCCCAATACCTAGTTCTCCGATTCAAGATTTTAGCCCCAGGGCGGCTCCGACAGCTGTTAATCCCACAATTTCTCAAGATAGTCTTGTTCCTACAACTCCTGCTGTTAATCCCGCAATTTCTCAAGATAGTCTTGTTCCTACAACTCCTGCTGATAGTCCGCTTCCTAGTAGCACCGAAAGCACTCCAACCTTTGACAGCAGAACGGGAACTTATACAACTACTCCTAGAGCAACTAGCAATTCTAGTGGTTCTGTAAATAGCCCTGGGTCAAGTTTTGCTAATCCTAATGGTTCTGTAAATAGCCCTGGGTCAAGTTTTGCTAATCCTAGTGGTTCTGGATCGAATGGTAGGAATAGTTCAGATTTTTACTCAAACCCCAATTTCAGTCGCTCTAATGGGAGTTCTAGTAATTCCAATCCCAGCAACCCAATTTATGGTAGCTCGAACGGAACCAGTAACAGCAATCCTATTTACAGCAGTCCAAATGCCAATACAAACTCTAATTCAATTTATGGTAGTCCTAATGGGGGCAGCACCTCTAACACTGTACCGAATTAATTTGATGCAAGTTCATGATTGTTGTTGTGATGGGCGTTTCGGGTTCGGGCAAATCTACCATTGGTAAATTGCTGGCAGCATCGTTAAAGTGGGAATTTAGCGATGCTGATGATTTTCACTCGTTAGCTAATATTGAAAAAATGAGCCAAGGTATCCCCCTAAATGATGCGGATAGAATACCTTGGCTAGAAAAATTGCAAAGCGTGATCGCCCAATGGCTATTAGCAGATAAAAATGTAGTATTAGCTTGTTCTGCTCTCAAATCGTCCTACAGACAAATGTTGTGGCAAAACGCAGAACAAATGCGCTTAGTTTACATTAAAGGCTCCTTTGAGCTAATACAAAAACGGCTACAACAGCGTCAAAATCATTTTATGTCGCAAACACTGCTGAAAAGTCAATTCGACACTTTAGAGGAGCCAAAAAACGCCCTTACCTTAGATGCAAACCAGTCTGAATCAGTGATTGTACAGCAAATTAAAGCGAGTTTAGGTGACGCAACTACCTAAAGGGGCGATCGCTTGTTTATCTAGTTGGGCTAAAGTAGCGCGGACAATGGCTAAATTGTAAGGTATTGGTGGCTGACGCGGAATATAGTCGCGCGCGTTCGGCTCACCATGACGCAGTACCGCATTGACAACTACACAAGGCTCAAGATCGAGGTTTATTGCCCCATGCAACACTCCCGGCGGGATAATTGCAACTACAGGAGTGCGATCGCTCAAAACTACATACTCGTAACACCGATTAATCAAAGTTACTAATACAAAGCGACCTTTAACTACTAATAATTGGTCTGTTTGGGATTTATGTACAAATAAGTTCTCAATAATGTGGGGCGGAATTTGTACCAAAATAGTTTGGTCGCTAGTTTGGGGAGTATAAAAGTCAGTCATACCCCCCTTGGTAGAAGTCAACGCCCGAATTTCAATCCCCCTAGCTGAACTCATACCCGCCTCCAATTTGATTGAGTAGATACTTCAATCTAAGACGGTAAAAATTAAAAATATGTTGCCAAAACAACAATAATTAACCAATCTATGATAGGGGCGAAAAAAATGTATCAAAGAGCAGATATTTGTAAACTGCCCGGTTCTCCCAAATTACCCTGCAAAACAATATTGCGTTGATTGGTATGGAGGTGGCGCAAGATTTTGTAAATTATTTCAATTTGATCCTTTTCTCCAGCCTTTTCGGCAAGTTCAACCAAAGATAGGGGCGTTTTTTCTTGTTCGATTACTTGACAGATTTTTCTTTGCAAGTCTAAAACTGCCGCCGCCGCTTTTTTCCCTGCTTCTACACCGGGTTGATGATAGGCGTTGACATTAATCAAAAAGCCGTAAAGCCCTACCGCACGTTCGTAGAGAGCAATTAAAGCGCCCACCATGCGGGGATTTAGTTGAGAAATAGTTACAGTAATTGAATCTCGTTGATTTTCGTATAGCGCAAGTCGTGTTCCTTGCAACAAGCCCGATAAATAATCGCCAGAGGTAACGCCCGGTTCTACTTCTGGGGACGTACCGATGCGATCTTCTAATACTTCTACAAAGGTCATAAAAAAGTTGGCAACACCTTCGCGCAACTGTTGAACGTAGGCGTGCTGGTCAGTAGAACCTTTGTTGCCATAAACCGCAATCCCCTGATTAACGATTTGATTGTCTAAATCTTTTTGTTTACCCAAAGATTCCATTACTAACTGCTGCAAATAGCGACTAAATAGCAGCAAGCTATCTTTGTAAGGCAATACAACCATATCTTTTTCACCCCGTCCATTGCCAGAAAAGTACCAAGCTAAAGCAAGCAAGGCGGCGGGATTGGTTTTAATGTCAGGAATCCGGGTAAGAATATCCATTTCTTTCGCCCCGGCAATCATAGCGCGGATATCGATACCTTGCAAAGCTGCCGGGAGTAACCCCACTGCTGATAATTCGGAAGTTCGCCCCCCTACCCAATCGTACATGGGGAAAGTTGCTAACCAATTTTCGGACTTTGCCAAATTATCTAAATTGCTACCTTCGCTCGTAATAGCGATCGCATATTTACTAAAGTCTAAGTTGTGACCAGCGTAAACTTTTTTGACTTCAATCATGCCGTTACGCGGTTCGGGGGTTCCGCCAGACTTGGAAATGACTAGCACTAAGGTACTAGCTAGGCGATTTCTCAGCCGCGTAAGAATGCGATCTATACCTGCGGGATCGGTATTATCAATAAAATGAATTGCTAAAGGAGGGAAATCGGGGGCTAAAGCTTCGGCGACAAATTGCGGGCCAAGAGCAGATCCGCCAATCCCAATCGAGATAATATCGGTAAAATGAGCAGCTTGGGGCGGGTGAATAGTTCCATTTAAAATATTGTTAGTAAAAGCCTCAATCTTATCTACGGTTTTGATTACATTAAGCTTAATTTCCGGGTCAGGGGCTAAATCTGGATTTCGCAGCCAGTAGTGTCCAACCATGCGGTTTTCGTCAGGGTTAGCGATTCCACCTTTTTCCAAATCTGCCATGGCTGCAAAAGCTTTGTCAAACTTCGGTTGCAACGTTTCTACAAAAGCATCATCAAACCTCATCCGACTGACATCTAGGTAAAATCCCAGCCCCTTATCGTAATAAAGCCAGTTTTGATAGCGTTGCCAAAGTGCCGCAGCATCCATAAAAGTTCTCAACTTCTGATGTTCTTACACCACATAATATATTGAAGCGGAGGAAGATGCGTTAATAAGCATCAGGTAGAAAAAACATTACATAGTTTAAAACCGTTGCCGAAGCTACTAACCAATCCTCCTACTACGGTACAATCTAATCGCCTTGCGTAGCATGACAACAGCTTTGTTGTTGGCAAGGCGCGGTTATACTTTTCAAGCTTGGTACAATGGTAGGGTATTTAGTTTTTTTGACCATATCGACAGCGATTTTTGCTCTATTTAGCCTAGGTCTAAATTTGCAGTGGGGTTTTACAGGACTAATTAATTTTGGTCACGTCGCGTTTATGACTGTGGGGGCGTACACTACAGTTTTGCTAAGTTTGTATGGCGTACCGCTAATTATCTCAGCTTTAATTGGCAGCTTACTAGCCGCATTATTGGGGCTATTAATTGGGCTATCAACGTTACGATTGCGAGAAGATTATTTAGGGATCGTTACTATTGGCGTATCGGAGTTAGTTAGAATATTTGTCAACAATCAACAATTACCTACACCTAACGGTTTAGTTGATGGAGTCCAAGGGCTGCAAAGCTATCCGCTACCATTAACAAATATTGTTCCCAATCCCTTATTTAAGTTGGCAACTGTGGGGCTATTAACAGGAGTTGCGCTTTTATGTTTGTGGCGAATGTGGGGCTGGGTTAAAGCACCGCAAACCAAAAAAAATTCCCGCTATTCCTTTGCTGTGCGCGTCATTTTAGGAATTGTAGCTGTAGCGTTTATTATGACAATTTACCTTACCGGGCTAACGGCGCTTTCTGACTATAGCAGGTATGAAAAATCTGGGCTAATGGTAGCAGTGTTAATTGTATTAACAATGGTATTTTGGCTCTTAGAATTATTGGTAAGAAGCCCTTGGGGTCGAGTGCTTAAATCTATCCGCGAAGACGAGCAAGTTGCCAAAGCTTTAGGTAAAAATGTCTTTTGGTATAAGTTGCAGGCTTTTATGCTAGGAGGTGCGATCGCCGGAATTGCGGGAGCTTTCTTTGCATGGCAACTAACCACTATTTATCCTAACAGTTTTGAGCCGATAACTACCTTCAATGCTTGGATTATAGTAATTTTGGGCGGTGCTAGTAATAATGCCGGTACGCTATTGGGTGCGATCGTTTTCTTTACCTACGAAGAACTAACCCGAAATGTTTTACCCCAAATTATTCCCTTAGATGAAGCTCGTTTAGCGGCTTTCCGCATTATGGTAATTGGGTTTTTATTAATGGTAATGATGATTTGGCGACCTCAAGGTCTTTTAGGTAAAAAGGAGGAACTAACCCTTGGCAAATAGCGATGTTTTGAATGGTTTGCCGGAAATACCTCCTTTACTGACAGCTACAGGCATTGCTAAAAGCTTTGGCGGCATTAAAGCTGTAAACAACGCAGAGATAGAAGTAAATAAAGGCAGCATTACTGGATTAATTGGCCCCAATGGCGCGGGGAAAACTACTTTTTTCAATTTACTTTCTAATTTTATTCGTCCCGATCGCGGTACGGTAATTTTTGATGGCGAACAAATCCAGCAATTGCAAACCTATCAAATTGCTCAACAAGGTATGGTGCGAACGTTTCAAGTTGCCCGTACTCTTTCCCGATTGTCGGTAATGGAAAATATGCTACTAGCAGCGCAAAAGCAGACAGGGGAAAACTTTTGGCAAGTTTGGCTACAACGTAAGCTTGTAGCTACCGAAGAAAGACAATTGAGAGATCGGGCGATCGCATTGTTAGAATCTGTTGGACTTGCACCCATGGCAAACGAATACGCGGGGGCGCTCTCCGGGGGACAGCGCAAGCTCTTAGAGATGGCACGGGCATTAATGACAAATCCTAAGCTAATTCTATTAGACGAACCCGCAGCCGGGGTAAATCCAACGCTAATTAATCAAATCTGCGATCGCATTAGGTTATGGAACTCTCAAGGCATGACTTTTTTGATTATCGAACACAATATGGATGTAATTATGTCGTTGTGCGATCGCGTTTGGGTACTAGCCGAAGGTCAAAATCTAGCTGTAGGAACCCCCGCAGAGATTCAAACCAATTCCCAAGTATTAGAAGCGTATTTAGGACAGTAAAGCCAGTTTAAAGCTATTGACTTCAGAAATGGTTTAGTAAGGAGATTAGGTTGATTAACAATTTATTTATCAAGCAAATCCTTGATGCCGTTTTCAAGGCTTGTTTACTGGCGGCTAGAGTTTAACATAACAGACTTTTAGATTGCTGACTAGAATGCAGAGGCTTTCTAAAAAATATTAATGACAAACGCCTTAATCTTATGAATGAAAATTCAATTCAGCCTGTTAATCCAAGTGACCTTGCTGCTGAAACCTCTGTTTTTGTCGCGTATTTGGAACAGTTAAGCCTACCAACTGATAATATTATTGCCTCAACCGATGAACGTAGAATCATTACTTCTAACCTTCCTTCTTTTCTTTTCAATCTTTCAGCAGAGTCAAAAAAAGATGCTCGTTATTTGTCAAAATTTGTAGGAGCTACAGCAATTGGATTATTTGATGCTGCTCTAAACTATGTATGGAATGAAGTTGTTTTAAATTTGAGGAAAAAGGCATCAGTTTACGGAATTGACCTATTTTTTGATGCGTCTGTTGGAGGGAAAAATAGGGAGTTCTATAAGGATGAGAAAGATTTAGGAGGTTTGAAGGACAATGTTCTTTTGGATACGTGCCTCAAGCTAGAACTTATTTCCGATGTTGTCCATCGAAAACTTGAGTACATACTTACAATGCGGAATGAAGTTGCTGCATCTCATCCAAATGTGGAAAGTATTGGTGGTTATGAGTTACTAGGATGGTTACAGACTTGTATCAAGGATGTTTTGCAAGATCAGCCTTCTGAATCGGCAATCAAGATTAGAGCGCTTGTAGACAATCTCAAGTCTAAAACTGACGCAATAGACGCTATGACGCTTGATAGTATGGCAGCAGAGTTAAAAAATCTTTCGTTGTCTCACGTTCACAACCTGTTAATAACCATTTTTGGTATATTTGTTGCACCTACTTCAGAGCAAGTTTTACGCAAAAATATTTCCCAAATCGCTCCTCTTGTTTGGCAATATAGTAGCGACCAAGTTAAATATAAAATTGGTACTCAAATAGACGGATATAGAACTAACCTCCATGACGAAAAGCTTGGTAGGGGAGTCGAGTTCTTGACAATTGTTGATGGGCTAATGTATGGGAGCTTGTCTTCAAGAGTAATTACTCTCACAAATTTAGCCGATCAGCTTGAGAGTACACATGAAGAATGGGATAACTATTATCATGAGCCTTCGGTGATGAAAGAGATTATTCAGTATTGCAAATCATCAACAGATATTCCGAAAGAAGTTCTCCAAAAGCTAGTCAAGATAGTTATTCGCTGCCGTATTGGTCGTGGGTTTAAGTATGAAAATGGTGTTAGCCCAGGAGGTATAACTCTTTACGATCAGTTTCTCAAAGTTCTTGATGATGATGGCATTGCACACTGTATCAGTGCTTTGTTTCAACCTGAAATAAATTTAAAACTGCAACATAAGATTTGTCAGGTACATTTGAAGACTATTTTGCAAAATCTCAAATCCATCGTTATATCCGAGCGTTTACGAGACAGTATTGATATCCTGCTAAAAGATATTTCAAAGGCATACACTGCGAATAAGGAAAGAGAGTTTCGTGAGTTGACAGCACCCTTTATTCAATGGCATTAAGCAACCATCTATTAGTTTATTAGAGCAGATAAACAAGGAATTCTAGTAATCGCAGATTGGCATCGATCCCAGTAGTTGAAAGCCTATGCAGGCGGGTTTAAATGTACAAAACCAGCTTGCTTTATCAGTGCGATCGCTTCGCTGGCTTCTATTCTGCTTTGACAATTTCCGAAAATGTTGGATAAATGCGACACAATAATGATAAGATAAGAAGTTCACTAAATAAATTTAGCAAAATTAACCCCTAAATATGGTCAAACTGCGATTAAAGCGCTTTGGAAAAAAACGCGAAGCAAGTTACCGGATAGTAGCAATGAATAGCCGCGATCGCCGCGATGGTCGTCCTCTAGAAGAATTAGGCTTTTATAATCCCCGCACCGATGAAGTAAAACTAGACGTGCCGGGAATTATCCGCAGACTCTCACAAGGCGCTCAACCATCGGAAACCGTGCGTAGTATCTTACGCAAAGCTAATGTCTTTGAACAAATCAGTGCTACAACCGCGAAACCCTAATTCAACAAAAATGCCCGATTATCCTGGCTTGGTGCGCTTTCTCATTGAGCCATTTTTAGAATCAGCCAATTCTCTAAGTATTGATTGCGAAACCTCCGAAAATGCCGCTAGAGTCTGGATTCGCATTGCTTTTGAAGGAGAAGACAAAGGGCGGGTCTTTGGTCGTGGCGGGCGCAATATTCAAGTAATTAAGACCGTAGTAGCGGCGGCGGCAGCTTGTGCTGGACATTCTGCATATTTAGATGTCTATGGTAGCCAAAGCTCTAACTCTTTCGAGGAAGAGCAAGAAGAGCGCGATCCTACAAGAGCTAGAGAACCAGGGCGGGGAGAAGATTCCCAACGGACGTTCGGCGAACCACAGACTGTACGCGAAAACCTCCCCAAACCCTCAATTAAGCTTCGTCCTCGCTTAAATTTGGATGGTGATAGTTAATGAACGGTTGGCTCAAAAAATTCAAAATTTATGAGCTAACCGTTGAATATTTTTAAGCCCAGTAGCAAGTACAATCTTTTCGTATAGTAAAAATATTTATGGCAGAAGCATCGACGATTCAACTGCCGAGCAAGGAAAGTGCGATCGCCTTATCAGGAGAACGCGAAGAAAATCTTAAAGTAATCGCCCGACAAACCGGAGCGTTGCTGGTACTGCACGGGCAAGAATTGTATATTTCGGGAACTGAGCAGCAAGTTGAATTGAGTCAAAAATTGGTGCGGAGTCTGGAATACTTATGGGTTAAAGGTAAAAGTATTTCCCAAGCAGACATAGCCACAGCTAGGCAAGCTTTAGACACCGAACGTCAAGACGAATTACAAGATTTGCAGCGCGATATTGTGGCAAAAACCCGCAAGGGTGAAGAAATCCGCGCTAAAACTTTTCGTCAAAGGCAATATATCCGCGCTCTCAATCATAACGATTTAATTTTTTGCGCTGGGCCGGCGGGTACGGGCAAAACTTTTTTAGCGGTGGTTGTTGCCGTTAAAGCACTTCTAGCCAACCAGTATGAACGGATAATTTTAACTCGTCCGGCGGTAGAGGCGGGAGAAAAACTCGGCTTTTTGCCTGGAGATTTGCAACAAAAAGTTAACCCTTATCTACGTCCGCTTTACGATGCGATTAATGAATTTATCGATCCTGAAAAAGTCCCAAGTTTGATGGAACGCGGCGTAATTGAAGTTGCACCTTTAGCTTATATGCGTGGGCGGACTTTAAATAACGCTTTTGTGATTGTAGATGAAGCCCAAAATACGACACCTTCGCAGATGAAAATGGTGTTGACTCGTTTGGGTTATCGTTCAAGAATGGTGATCACCGGAGATATGACGCAGACGGATTTACCTTTAAATCAACAGTCAGGATTAGCAGTATCTTTAAAAATCTTGCAAAATGTTGAAGGGATTGCTTTTTGCGAGTTTTCTCAAAAAGATGTTGTCCGCCATCCTTTAGTCCAAAAAATTGTCGCAGCTTACGAACAGTACGAAACATAAATTATGAGTGCTCCTTTAAAAGAATTTTTGGAACAGTGCGACAGTCTCTCAACTTTGCGGCTAATTGTCACTAGCAGCGCGGCGGTGTTGGAGGCGAGAGGGAAAATTCAGAAGCTTTTTTATGCCGAATTGCCCAAAGGAAAGTATGCCAATATGCATACAGAAGGTTTTGAATTTCATTTGAATATGGACGAGATTGTACAGGTGAAGTTTGAGACGGGAGAGGCAAAGCGAGGGAATTTTACTACCTACGCGATTCGGCTATTGGATAAGGAAGGAAAATCGGCACTTAGTCTGTTTTTGCAATGGGGTAAGCCAGGGGAGTACGAAAGCGGTCAGGTTGAGGCTTGGCAAGCTCTTAAAGCGCAGTATGGAGACCTTTGGGAACCCGAACCTGTAAGCGAATTATAAAGCGAGGCGTAGAGGTAATTGAAAGGCTTTTGGTGTTTGGTTTTGGTGTTTGTGTTTTGGGGCGGAGCGGCGCAGGCTGGACAATTAAAAAGTCACCTTGAGAGTTTTCCCAATTGGCAAAAGCTGACAGTACCATCGGCTCAGGGGGATCTGATTTATCCTAACTGGATGGCGGGTACTTGGAATGTAACGAGTACCTTAGTAGATGTAGCTGCGCCTTTGGCTCCCAATCTAGTTACGCCAGGTTTTGAAAGCAATCGCCGCAGTCTAAATGTCCCTGTAAGCTTTGTTGTGCGCTTTGTGCGGGACGCTTCGCAAGATTTGGTAGCAGATCGGGCTTTTAATGGTTTGAATCTAGCACGGGCTTATTTAGGTCGCTCTGTTATTGCTGTTAAAATCGATCCTACGTCGCCAAATAAACAAATTACTCTGTTAAAAGGCGATCGCACTTTGGTTTCTTTAGTTACTGGACGTGCTACCGAATCATTGCAGAATGACGAATTTATAACTACTGAGGTGTTTCAGCAAATATTTAAAGGTGTGCAACCTTATTTTAATGAGGTTGAAAGCACTACAGCTTATCAAGCGTTAGCTAATTTGGCTATTGAAGCCGATCAAGTTACGGCGGTTTATCTTTCTCCTCAAGATCCTGATTACTTTAAAGCCAATTCTCAACCTGTGGCTTTGTATCGCTACCGTTTGGAGTTTTTGCCCCTTAATGTCTCTCCGCAGTGAGATGTTTATTTTGAGTGCTTTGATTTAGTATTTTGCTTGCCGCTAAAGACTTTTTGTGTTACTTTTGTAGTACATAAGTTACAAATGCAGCCACGCTTAAAGTGTCGGCTTGAAAATCATGGCGACATTTAAAGATATTGTTAATTACTATAAGCCGTATCATGCGATCGCCATATTTAGTATTACGGCGGCTAGTGTCTTTGAAATCGTCGATTTGGTTGTACCTTACGCCATCGGACAGATTTTAAATGTATTGTCGCGTCAGTCATTAGATAAACCTGTAGAGAATGCGATCGCATTTTTAGCCCAACTTACTCAATTACCGCAAAATCAATTACTAAGTATAGGATTTTTATTAGGCATAATTTTTATTGTCACGGTAGTTAGAGCGCCGATACAAGTTTGGACTACTTGGTGGTTTCATTGGGATATCGCTTTGCGAAGTCGCCAGCAGCAAGCGCTAAAAACTGTAGAAAAAATCCTGACTTTACCTCTAGAATTTTATGATGAGAATAACCCCGGACGCATCGCCGGACGCATTGCTAGAGGATTAGAAAATCATACTTTTACTTATCCAGAAATTGCCGGACAACTAATACCTAAACTATTTCGAGTTTTGGGTATTTTTGTGATGATTTTGTTTATTGAGTGGCGAATTGCTTTAATATTTCTTGTTTCGTTTATCATCATTCTCAGTATTAGTCTAAGAGACTTGAAGCAATTGATGGAACAAGAACGGCATCTAGATAAGTATATGGAAAATACTCAAAGCCGGACTTCAGAAATTGTTACCAATATCAAAACAGTTAAAGCCTTTGCAACAGAAGCGTTGGAACTCAAACGCCAACGCCAGCGCCTAAACCGGGAATTTAAAATAGTTGATTATCGCATTCATTTGGGATATATCAAGTTGTCTACTTGGCAAAAAACAATTATTCAGTTTTGCGTGTTTGGAGTTTTGGGTTTAACTTTGGCGGCGACTTTTCAAGGTCAAATTTCCCTTGGACATTTTGTTACTACTTTCACTATCTCTAGCATGGCTTATGCAGAGATGGAACCAATTAACAATTTAGCGGAAATTTTTGCCCGTCGTTATGCTTCAATGCTACGGTTTCATGAATTTATGCAGCAGCCAACAGGCGTTGACGCGGCTAGTTTAGTTGAACCAACTGCTAGTGACACTCCTTACAGCTTTACGGGAAAATTGGAGTTAGCTAATGTTAGTTTTGGCTACGATGTAGAAAGACCTGTTTTACAAAATATTAGTCTATTAATTGAACCCAATCAAACGGTTGCTTTGGTTGGACGTTCGGGTTCGGGTAAATCTACGTTAGTAAAGCTACTATTTCGTTATTTTGAGCCAAATAGCGGTCAAATATTGATTGACGGTCAAGATATTCGTAACTTAGATGTTGCTAATTATCGCCGAAGATTAGCGATCGTGCATCAAGAAGTAGATGTTTTTAACGGTACTTTGCTTGATAATCTCACCTATGGCGATCGCACGGCTAGTTTTGAGCAGGTGCAGGAAGCTTGTAGAATCGCTAGAGTTGACGAAGTTATTGGACAGTTACCCCAAGGATATTACACCGTTGTTGGCGAACGCGGTGTAAGGTTATCGGGAGGACAAAGGCAAAGATTAGGAATTGCGCGGAGTTTATTAGTTAATCCAGACATTTTAATATTTGATGAGGCGACCTCTAGCTTAGATTACGAGTCTGAGCGCTCAATACAGTTGGCTATGCGCTCTATTTTGGGTACGCGCACTACAATTATCATTGCTCACCGTCTCAGTACCGTGCGCGAAGCAGATAAGATTGTTGTTTTAGATCGCGGTAAAATTGCGGAAGTTGGTACTCACGCTCAATTGTTGCGCCATCAAGGTATTTACCATCGCTTACACGCCTTGCAAGCAACTGGCGAACTTTTGACTTAATCATGAGCAGCAAAATTTTTAGCAAATCAATTTTACTATTTTAAAAACCTATGTTATGATTATGAATCGTGGATCGCATGGGTCGATGTCCGAGTGGTTAATGGAGACGGACTGTAAATCCGTTGCGAGAGCTACGCTGGTTCAAATCCAGCTCGGCCCATTATTAAAAGTATGATTTGCCGTATGTGAATCATACTTTTTCTGCCCGTGTAGCTCAGTGGTAGAGCACTTCATTGGTAATGAAGAGGCCATGAGTTCGAATCTCATCATGGGCTTATTTGGAAACGCCTTGCATAGCATGCTTTGAATCTTAAGAATCAGACTTAAACTTGTAATCAGTCTCTTGCTAAGACTATATTTTGCCTTATTTGATGATCGTTTGATGATTGAAAGCCGCACACCCGTGCAAAGCTCGGCGGGGGAAGCTTCCCCCGCCAGACTTTGCGACTTCACATCAATGGGTTAGGCGCTCTTTTATTGTACAATTGGTAACAAGTACAATACTTTTATCTAAGTGCAAAAAGCATTTAAAGTTACCCTTATCCCTAGCCATAACCAAGAAGTCTTAATCAATAAGACGATTGGTTGCGCTCGGTTTGTGTATAACCGCTTTTTGGCATTAAAAAAGGAGGTCTACAGCACTGAAGAAAAAACCTTAAACTATAACGCTTGCAGTCAGAAATTAACCCTACTTAAAAAAGAAATTGAATGGCTAACTGAAGTAGATAAGTTTGCTTTACAAAACTCCCTCAAGAACTTAGAAACAGCATATAAAAATTTCTTTACTGACCTCAAAAAAACTAAGGGTAAAAAGGAGTAGGTTTCCCTAAGCTCAAAAAGAAGTATGGTTGCAAACAATCTTACAAAACCAACCTAACTAACAACAATATCCAAGTATTGCAGAATAGATTAAAGTTACCAAAGTTAGGTTGGATAAGGTTTCACAAGTCTCAAGAGATTCCTGGAAAACTTGTAAACGTTACGGTTACTCGTACTTCTGCGGATAAGTATGTGGCTAGTATTTTATGCGAAACAGACATAGAAAAGTATCCGCAAGCTGTCCAAAATATTGGTTTAGACTTAGGAATAAAATCTTACCTGGTTACAAATACAGGCGAAGTTATAGACAATCCTAAATATTACCGCACTCAAAAAAGGAAATTACGCAAAGCAAACAAAAAACTGTCTCGCGCTCAAAAAGGCAGCAACAACAGAGTAAAAGCAAAAGTCAAGCTGGCTCGTACTTACGAACGAATTACTAATCTCCGAGATGAGTTTCTGCATAAACTTTCAACTCGCCTAATCAAAGAAAACAGTATTATCTGTATTGAAGATTTGCGAGTAGCCAATATGGTAAAAGACCATAAATTAGCACTCTCTATTGCTGATGCTAGTTGGAGTAAGTTTGTAGCCATGCTGGAATATAAAGCGGATTGGCACGATAGAATTGTCCAAAAAGTTGGGACGAGTTACCCATCATCTCAAACTTGTAATTCTTGCAAAGTAATTAACCCTCTTGTTAAAGATTTAAAGCTGCGCAAATGGTCTTGTCCGGCGTGTAATAGTTACAACTTGCGAGACAAAAATGCTGCTCTCAACATATTAAGTGAGGGCTTGAGACTATTAACCGCCGTCGGTGCGCCGGAGGTTGTAAAAAACGCACGCGCTGAACTTGTAAGTCCTGGAGTAGTCCAGGCAGAGATCGTTGAAGCAAGAATCGCGTGACTTTTAGTCATGCGAAGTTCATATTGAATATCGCAAGCCTTACCAGACGCGCCATACTTTTGTAACTATGGCGCTAGAAGCAGATGTAAGTATTCCCCAAATCGCTCGATGGGTTGGCAATTCACCTCAAGTAATTATGGAATGCTACGCTGGGACAATTAGAAAAGTTGCTGTACCTGAGCTTTAAACCACTTGCTACAAGGTTTGAATCTTACTCTAGCAAACTTAAACCAAGCTTGACACTGGCGGCGCTAGAACTACCCCTCTTTTGTCAGTTTCCGAAATTAAAAAGTAGTAAATAAAGCATTTCATCCAGAAGAATAAAAGGGTTTGAATTGATTCATTGCACTGATTAGATGATTAAATCCAAGCAATAAGTTGGAAT
>JAABUN010001188.1_pt1 | contig 54548 bp, 48 predicted proteins | sample 5559311 | NCBI WGS metagenome assembly JAABUN01 (sample SAMN10711877, study PRJNA513370) | rock metagenome | isolation source: Antarctica rocks | place: Antarctica: Victoria Land, Siegfried Peak sud
TGAACTGCGCCACCGGCCCCGCCGAGATGAGCGAGCACCTGCGGCACCTGTCCCGGCACGCGGTGGTGCCCGTGACCTGCATGCCCAACGCCGGGCTGCCCCAGCTCACCAAGCAGGGCGCCAGCTACCCCCTCACGGCCGAACAGCTCGCCAAGGCCCACACCACCTTCGTCAACGAGTTCGGCCTGGGCCTGGTGGGTGGCTGCTGCGGCACGACGGCCGCGCACCTCGAAGCCGTCGTCAAGGCGGTCCGGGGGCACACGCCCAAGCCGCGCAGGCCGCGGCCGGAAGCCGGTGTGGCCAGCCTGTACCAGCACGTCCCCTTCCAGCAGGACGCCAGCTTCCTGTCCATCGGCGAGCGCACGAACGCCAACGGTTCCAGGGCCTTTCGAGACGCGATGCTCGCCGCCGACTGGGAGCGGTGCGTGGAGATCGCGCGTGCCCAGACCCGCGACGGTGCGCACCTGCTCGACGTGTGCGTGGACTACGTGGGCCGCGACGGAGTGGCAGACGCGCGCGAGGTCATCAGCCGACTGGCGACGAGCTCGACCCTGCCGCTGGTCATCGACTCCACCGAACCGGAGGTGATCGAGGCCGGCCTGGAGCTGATCGGCGGCCGTGCGGTGGTGAACTCGGTCAACTTCGAGGACGGGGACGGGCCGAGGAGCCGGTACGCCAGGATCATGCCGCTGGTGCGTGAGCACGGCGCCGCGGTGGTGGCGCTGACCATCGACGAAGAAGGCCAGGCGCGGACCGCCGAGCACAAGACCGCCATCGCCACCCGCCTGATCGAGGACCTCACCACCCGGTGGGGGATGTCGGTGCAGGACATCATCGTCGACGCCCTGACGTTCCCGGTCTCGACCGGGCAGGAGGAGACGCGGCGCGACGGCATCGAGACCCTGGCGGCGATCCGGCAGATCAAGCAGGCCTTCCCGGACGTCCACTTCACCCTCGGCGTCTCCAACATCTCCTTCGGCCTGAACCCGGCTGCGCGTGTGGTCCTGAACTCGGTGTTCCTGCACGAGGCGGTCAAGGCGGGCCTCGACTCGGCCATCGTGCACGCCGCCCGCATCACCCCGATCGCCTCCATCCCCGAGGAGCAGCGCCAGGTGGCTCTCGACCTGGTGCACGACAGACGTACCTACGACACCGACGGGAACGTCACCTACGACCCGTTGTCGCGGCTGCTGGAGATCTTCGACGGGGTCGACACCGCGTCGGTCCGGCAGGCACGCGCGCTGGAGCTCGCAGCCCTGCCGGTAGGGGAGCGGCTGGCGCGCCGGATCATCGACGGTGAACGGCAGGGCCTGGAGGACGACCTCGAGCTGGCCCTGGGGACCACGGCGCCGCTCGACATCGTCAACGAGCACCTGCTCGAGGGGATGCGGGTGGTGGGAGAGCGGTTCGGCCGCGGGGAGATGCAGCTGCCGTTCGTGCTGCAGTCGGCCGAGGTCATGAAGGCGTCCGTGGCCTACCTGGAGCCGCACATCGAGGCAGCCGCAGGTGATGGGCCCAGCCGCACCAAGGCCAAGATCGTGCTGGCGACGGTGAAGGGCGACGTGCACGACATCGGCAAGAACCTCGTCGACATCATCCTGAGCAACAACGGGTACGACGTCGTCAACATCGGCATCAAGCAGCCCATCAGCGAGATCATCCGGGCGGCCGAGGAGAGTGCGGCCGACGCCATCGGCATGAGCGGTCTGCTGGTGAAGTCCACGGTGATCATGCGGGAGAACCTCGAGGAGCTCAACAGCCGCGGGGTCTCGGCCCGCTGGCCCGTCATCCTCGGCGGCGCGGCCCTGACCCGTGCCTACGTCGAGAACGATCTGGCCGAGATCTACGAGGGTCAGGTCCGGTACGCCCGCGACGCCTTTGAGGGGCTGCGCCTGATGGATGCCGTCGCCAAGGCGCGCTCCACCCCCGGCACGGACGTGGCCGACACCCTGCCCGCACTGCGCCCGCGCAGGGTCCGCCCCGTGCCGCAGCGCGACGAGGCGCTGGAGAGCGGCCCGGACCAGCGCTCCGACGTCGAGCGTGAGGTGGAGCGTCCGAACCCACCGTTCTGGGGGACCAGGGTCGTGAAGGGGATCGCCCTGGGTGACTACGCCTCCTTCTTGGACGAGCGTGCGACCTTCCTAGGTCAGTGGGGGCTCAAGCCGACCCGTGGCGCCGACGGGCCGGGGTACGAGGAGCTGGTGGAGACCGAGGGCCGGCCCCGGCTGCGCATGTGGCTCGACCGGGTTAAGACCGAGAGCATGCTGCACGCGGCCGTGGTCTACGGGTACTTCCCCTGCTACAGCGAGGGCCGTGACGTCGTGGTCCTGCACCACCAGGAGGGCGCCGACGGCGAGGTGTCCTTCGGGCAGGAGCGGCTGCGCTTCAGCTTTCCGCGGCAGCGGCGCGACCGTCGGCTGTGCCTGGCCGACTTCTTCAAGGACAGAGCGCAGTACGAGGCGGACGGGCGCCCGGACGTGCTGCCCTTCCAGCTGGTCACGATGGGGTCCCGCATCGCCGAGGTCACGGCAGAGCTGTTCTCCCAGAACCAGTACCGCGACTACCTCGAGCTGCACGGGCTGTCCGTGCAGCTCACCGAGGCGCTCGCCGAGATGTGGCACGCGCGGCTGCGCACCGAGCTCGGTCTTGCGGACGAGGACTCGGCGGCCTTGAAGGGGATCCTCGACCAGGAGTACCGCGGCTCGCGGTACTCTTTCGGCTACCCGGCCTGCCCCGAGCTGGAGGACCGGGCGAAGATGGTCGAGCTGCTCGAGCCAGGTCGGATCGGGGTTGAGCTGTCCGAGGAGCTGCAGCTGCACCCCGAGCAGTCCACCGACGCGCTGGTCGTGCACCACCCGCAGGCCAAGTACTTCAATGCGACCTGAGCCGAAGCAGCAGGTGCTGGCGGTGCCCGCCGCGGTGCTGTGGGACATGGACGGGACCCTGGTCGACACCGAGCCGTCGTGGATCGAGGCGGAGTACGCACTGGTGGGGGAGCACGGTGGCCAGTGGTCCGACGAGCTGGCCCTCGAGCTGGTCGGCAACCCGCTGCTGGTCTCCGCCGAGTTCATCCGCGAGCACGGCGGCGTGGACCTCCCCCCCGAGGAGATCGTGCAGAGGCTGATGGCTCACGTGATCGACGGTGTCCGGGAGAGCGCGCCCTGGCGACCCGGCGCCCTCGAGCTGGTGAGACGGCTGTCGGCCGCCGGCGTCCCGCAGGCGCTGGTCACCATGTCCTGGACGCCGCTGGCCGCGGCCGTGGTCAAGCACCTGCCCCCCGACACCTTCGCCAGCATCGTGACCGGGGACCGCGTCACCCACGGCAAGCCGCACCCGGAGCCGTACCTGACAGCACTGCGAGACCTCGACGTCCCCGCGTCCCGAGCTGTTGCCATCGAGGACTCTCCGACAGGTCTCGCGTCGGCGGAGGCTGCCGGGGTCGCGACCATCGGGGTGCCGCACGTGCTGCCGTTGGCGCAGGCCCCCGGTCGCAGGGTGCTCGCGACGCTGCTGGGTCTGGACCTTGAAGATCTCCTGCCACTCGTTTCCAAACCGTGATGTCTCTTCGTCGCACGGCTGTTCGCAGGGACTTCATCTCGCACTAGGGTCAACAGCGCTGCCCGCACGGGTGGCAACGGTCCCCGGCGAGCACGCACCCCGACGCTCGCCCCGCACGATGAGGTGAACGATGCGATTCAGCAGCACCGGAGGCAGCAGGCGCACGGCTCGCGCGCTCGCCGTGGCCGCAGTGGCCGCACTGGCCCTGACCGCTTGCGCCGACAGCGAGCGCCCGCCCGAAGAGGACACACCCGCCGACACCGACACCGACACCGGCACTGGCACCGAAACCGGCGACGCAGCGGCGAGTGGCGGCACGTTCGTCTTCGCAGCCTCGTCCGACCCCGCGATGCTGGACCCGGCGTTCGCCAGCGACGGTGAGACGTTCCGCGTCGCACGCCAGATCTTCGAGGGCCTGGTGGGCACCGAGCCCGGCACGGCCGACCCGGCACCGCTGCTGGCCAAGAGCTGGACGAACAGCGAGGACGGGCTGAGCTACACCTTCCAGCTCGAGGAGGATGTGACCTTCCACGACGGCAGCGCCTTCAACGGCGAGGCCGTCTGCACGAACTTCGACCGCTGGTACAACTGGACCGGTCTGCTGCAGTCGCAGAACCTCTCCTACTACTACCAGTCGCTGTTCAAGGGCTTCAAGGAGAGCGACAACCCTGATCTGCAGGGGGGCATCTACGACAGCTGCGAGGCGACCTCGGACACCGAGGTCACCGTGACGCTGAAAAAGCCCTTCGCGGCATTCGTCCAGGCGCTCTCGCTGCCTGCTTTCTCCATGCAGAGCCCCGCTGCGATGGAGGAGTTCGACGCCGACAACGTCTCCGGCAGCGAGGACGACCCACGGTTCAGCGCCTACGCTACTGAGAACCCCTCCGGCACAGGCCCCTTCAAGTTCGACTCGTGGGACCGCGGCCAGAACGTGACGCTGACCCGCTACGACGACTACTGGGGCACCAAGGCCCAGCTCGACAAGGTCATCATCCAGACCATCTCCGACCCGCAGGCCCGCGTGCAGGCCCTCAAGGCCGGGGAGATCGACGGCTACGACCTGGTGGCCCCTGGTGACGTGGACGGCCTCGAGGCTGACGGCTTCCAGGTGGAGACCCGCCCTGCGTTCAACATCCTGTACCTGGGCATGAACCAGAAGGCTGCGCCGCTGGATGACCTCAAGGTCCGTCAGGCGATCGCGTACGCGATCGACAAGGAGGCCGTGATCTCGCAGTCGCTGCCCGAGGGAACCACACCGGCGACGCAGTTCATCCCTGACCTGGTCGAGGGCTACAGCGAGGACGTCGCGACGTACGACTACGACCCGGAGAAGGCCAAGGCCCTGCTGAAGGAGGCTGGAGCCGAGGGTGCCGCCATCGAGTTCAACTACCCGACCGGTGTCTCGCGGCCGTACATGCCCGCGCCCGAGGACACCTACGTGGCCATCAAGTCCCAGCTCGAGGCCGTGGGCCTGAAGGTCACCCCGACCGCTGACAAGTGGAGTCCCGAGTACCTGGACAAGATCCAGGGCAGCGAGGCGCACGGGCTCCACCTGCTGGGATGGACCGGCGACTACAACGACACCGACAACTTCCTCGGTGTCTTCTTCGGCAAGGCCAGCAACGAATGGGGCTTTGAGAACCCCGAGCTGTTCACTGCGCTGGACGAGGCGCGTGGCCTGGCCACGCGTGACGAGCAGAAGCCGGCGTACGAGGCGATCAACGAGCAGATCATGGAGTTCCTGCCCGGTATCCCGATCGCCAGCCCGGTTCCCTCGTTGGCGTTCGCCCCGGGCGTGGAGGGCTACCAGCCCAGCCCCGTCCAGGACGAGGTCTGGAACGAGGTCACCGTCACCCGGTGACGGCTTGATCGATCGGCACGAGGGGGGTGCCCCGGCGAGACAGCCGGGCACCCCCCTACCGCGCCGCCGGCCCGTTGACGGATCGACCATGGCGAGGACGAGATGCTGAGATTCATCATCCGGCGGCTGCTGCTGCTGATCCCGGTGCTGTTCGGCCTCAGCCTGCTGCTGTTCGGGTGGCTCCGGGCACTTCCGGGGGATCCGGCGCGAGCCCTGCTGGGCGAGAGGGCGACTCCGGAGTCCATCGCCAACGTCAACGAGCGGTACGGCTTCAACAAGCCGCTGCCCGAGCAGTACCTGACCTACGTCAGCCAGCTGGTCCAGGGTGACTTCGGTGACTCGACCAGCACCGGACAGCCCGTGCTGGCCAGCTTCGTGGAGAAGTTCCCCGCGACCATCGAGCTGGCGGTCGCGGCTCTTCTGTTCGCGATCCTGCTGGGAGTGCCGCTGGGTTACATGGCCGCCAAGCGGCACGGCGGCCCCCTGGACTCCCTGACCATCGGCGCCTCGCTCATCGGCGTCGTCATCCCGGTGTTCTTCCTCGCGTACCTGCTCAAGCTGGTCTTCGGCGTGGGACTGGACGTGCCGCTGCCCTTCGGTGCCAACCTCGAGTCCTTGGCGGTCCTGCCGACCTCCGGCCGCCAGGACGCCAGGATGGACGCCACCCACATCACGAACTTCTACGTGCTGGACGGGTTGATGACCCGCGAGTGGGACGCCGCTGGGGACGCCCTGGCTCACCTGGTCCTGCCCGGCAGCGCCCTCGGAACGATCCCGCTGGCGATCGTCGTGCGCATCACCCGAGCCTCGGTGCTGGAGGTGCTGGACGAGGACTACGTCCGCACCGCGAGGGCCAAGGGCCTGGGCCGCGGGTTGATCTCGCGCCGCCACGTGCTCCGTAACGCCATGCTGCCGGTGATCACGATCATCGGACTGCAGACAGGGTTGCTGCTCTCGGGCGCCGTCCTCACCGAGACGGTGTTCGCGTTCAACGGCATCGGCGAGTACCTCTTCCGCGCCATCAGCCTCCTGGACTTCGCTGTGCTGCAGGGCTTCATCCTCTTCATCGCCCTGACCTATGCGCTGGTCAACCTCGTGGTCGACGTCAGCTACGGCATCATCGACCCCCGGGTGCGTGTCTCGTGAGCATGACGAAGCCTGACGCCACCACTGGGGTGGCCCTCGGGGAGCCGCCGCCTTCAGCGGGCGGGGAGGACGAGCGCGGTACCAGCCTGTGGCGGGGCGCCTTCCAGCGGCTGGCGCGGAACCCCGTCGCCATCTTCGGCGCGTTCATCGTGCTGGTCTTCGTCACCGTCGCGCTGCTGGCCGACGTCATCGCGCCCTACCAACCGGCCACCAGCGAGTGGGTCAGCCAGATCACCCCCTCCAGCGTGCCCGGGCCCTCCGAGGAGCACGTGCTCGGCCTCGACTCGCTGGGGTCGGACCTGCTGACGCAGCTGATCTTCGGTGCCCGGCAGAGCCTGATCATCGGGGTCGTGTCCACCACCATCGGCCTGTTCTTCGGCTCCCTGCTCGGGCTGGCGGCCGGAGCGCTCGGCGGCTGGGTCGACACGCTGGTGATGCGGGGGGTCGACATCCTGCTCTCGATCCCCTCGCTGCTGCTGGCCGTCAGTGTCGCCGCCCTGCTGGGCCGCAGCTCGCTGTCCGTGATGATCGCCATCTCGGCGGCGCAGGTGCCCATCTTCGCCCGGCTGCTGCGCGGCTCCCTGCTGGCGCAGCGCAGCGCCGACTACGTCCTGGCCTCGATCTCGCTGGGCCTGCGCAAGCGCACCGTCGTGATGAGCCACATGCTCCCGAACTCGATCGGGCCGGTCATCGTCCAGGCCACCCTGGTGCTGGCCACCGCGATCATCGAGGTGGCAGCTCTGTCGTACCTGGGTCTGGGACAAGCCGACCCTGCGGTCGCCGAGTGGGGGCGCATGCTCGTCAAGGCCCAGAACAGGTTGGAGACTGATCCCCAGCTGGCGCTGCTGCCCGGTGCCTGCATCGCCGTGACCGCACTGGGGTTCACGCTGCTCGGGGAGTCCCTGCGCGAGGCCCTCGACCCCAAGTTCAGGAGGTGAGCAGCATGAGCGTGCAGACCACCGAGGCAGCCGCGCGCCCTGCCGGCGCCGACGCTCCGCTGCTCGACGTGCAGGACCTGTCGGTGCGGTTCACCCGCCGCGGGCGCAAGGACGTCGCGGCGGTCGACGGCGTCTCGTTCACCGTGTCCCCCGGGCAGGTCGTCGGCCTGGTGGGGGAGTCGGGCAGCGGCAAGTCCGTGACCTCGCTCGCGGTCATGGGCCTGCTGCCCCGGCGCGGGGTGCAGGTCACGGGCAAGGTCCTGTACGCGGGCACGAACTTGCTGGACCAGTCGGACCGCCAGCTGGGGCAGATGCGTGGCCGGGACCTGGCCATGGTCTTCCAGGACCCGATGAGCTCGCTTAATCCGGTGGTGCCGGTCGGGCTGCAGGTGACCGAGGTGCTGCGCGCGCACACCGAGCTGGACCGGGCAGCCGCCCGCGCCGAGGCGGAGGAGCTGCTGCGCAGGGTCGGCATCCCCGACCCCGGCCGCCGTCTGCGCGAGTACCCGCACCAGCTCTCCGGCGGCATGCGCCAGCGCGCCATGATCGCGATCTCGCTGGCCTGCAAGCCACGCCTGCTCATCGCCGACGAACCCACCACCGCCCTGGACGTGACCATCCAGGCGCAGGTGCTGGAGCTGCTCAAGCAGATGGTGAAGGAGACCGGCACCGCGATGATCATGATCACCCACGACCTCGGTGTGGTCGCCGGCCTCTGCGACGAGGTCAACGTCATGTACTCGGGTCGGATCGTCGAGAGAGCCTCGCGCACAGAGCTCTTCGGTGTGCCACGACACCGGTACACCGAAGGGCTGCTCGCCTCCATCCCCCGGCTCGACGCCCCGCGGGGCGAGCCCCTGCGCCCCATCCCCGGCACACCGCGCGACACGCTCGAGTGGCCGAACGGGTGCGCGTTCGCCCCCCGCTGCCGGCACGAGGTCGAGGGGTGCCGTAGCCCTGACCTGGTACTGGCGGAGGATGCGCAGCGGCCAGGCCACCTGGTGCGCTGCGTCAACCCCGCGCCGGTCGAGCGCCCCTGCGCCACCACTTCCGGCGCCACCACTTCCGGCGCCACCACTTCCGGCGCCACCAGGACGGAGCGACGGTGAGCCCCTCCGTGCAGGAGCAGACCACGGCCGAAGATCCCGTGCCCGGTGTCGCCGACGACGTCCTGCTGCGCGTGCGCGACCTCGAGGTCCACTTCCCGATCCGTCGCGGCCTCGTCCTGGACCGCACGGTCGGCCATGTGCGGGCGGTGGACGGTGTCTCGCTGGACGTGAAGCGCGGTCAGACCTACGGCCTGGTAGGCGAGTCCGGCTGCGGGAAGTCGACCCTGGGCCGGGGCATCCTGCGCCTGGAGCAGCCCACCGGCGGCTCGGTGGTGCTGGACGGCGTCGACCTGGCCGTTCTCAAGGGAGAGAAGCTGCGTCTCGCCCGGCGACAGATGCAGATGGTGTTCCAGGACCCCATGGCCAGCCTGGACCCTCGCCAGAGCGTGGAGAGCCTGCTGACCGAGCCCCTGCGCGCCCACTCCGGCGGACAGGGGGCCGTGCCCAAGAGCCAGTGGCGCCAACGGGTGCTGGACATGCTCGAGGTGGTGGGGCTGCCGGCCGGTGCCGCGGCCAAGTACCCGCACGAGTTCTCCGGCGGTCAACGCCAGCGCATCGGGATAGCGCGCGCCATGATCCTCAACCCCCAGCTGGTGATCGCTGACGAACCGGTGAGCGCCCTGGACGTCTCGGTGCAGGCGCAGGTCATCAACCTGCTCGAGGAGCTGCAAGAGACCCTCGGCCTGACGTACCTGGTGATCGCCCACGACCTGGCCGTGGTCCGGCACATCAGTGACGTGATCGGAGTCATGTACCTGGGCAAGCTGGTGGAGGAGTCGCCCAGTGACGACCTGTACGACCATCCCCTGCACCCGTACACGATCTCCCTCATGTCGGCCATCCCGGTGCCGGACCCCGAGATCGAGGACCGGCGTGAGCGCATCCTGCTCGCCGGTGATCTGCCCAGCCCGGCCAACCCGCCCTCGGGCTGCCGCTTCCACACCCGCTGCCCGTTCCGTCAGGCCACCCGCTGCCACGACGAGGTGCCCGAGATGCGTGAGCTGGCGCCTGGGCACCGGGTCGCCTGCCACTGGGCCGAGGACGTGCGGGACGGGTTGCTGCGCCCCTCGGCGTCCGCGTATGACCCCGCGGCGGAGGCGGCGACCTCGAGCTGAGGCGCTCTCGCGGCCCCCGCCCGTTCAGCCGTGGGTGGCGTCGGTGGAGAACAGGCTGCTGACCGACTCGCCGTCATGGATCCGCCGGATGGTCTCGGCGAACAGTGGGGCGATGGAGCGAACCTCCAGGTTCGGCAGCGCATAGTGCGAGGCCTGGGGCACGGTGTTGGTGGTCACGACCTCGTCGATGTCCGTACGCGCGCACAGCCGCTCGATGGCCTTGCCGGTGAACAGGCCGTGGGTGCAGGCCAGGGAGATGCGGCGGGCGCGGTGCGTGGCCAGTACGTCCAGCAGCTCGCACACCGAGCCGCCCGTGGCGATCTCGTCGTCCAGGATGATGACGTCCTTGCCGGCGACGTCGCCGACGATCGACTCGATGACGACCGTGTCGTCGTCCAGCCGCTGCTTGCTGCCGGCCGCCACCCCGACCCCGAGCATCCGGGCGAACTGGGTGGCAGGCTTGGCGTTGCCAAGGTCGGGGGAGACCACGACGGTGTTGGACAGATCTGTGCCGGTGTAGTGCTGAGCCAGCTCGGAGATCGCAGACAGGTGGTCAACCGGGACGGAGAAGAAGCCGTGCACCTGCGGTGCGTGCAGGGCCATCGTCAGTACCCTGTCTGCCCCGGCGGTGGCGATGAGGTCGGCCACCAGACGACCTCCGATGGAGATCCTGGGCGCGTCCTTCTTGTCCGAGCGCGCGTAGGCGTAGTGCGGGATGACGGCGGTGATGCGGGCAGCCGAGGCACCGCGGGCGGCGTCGAGCATGAGCAGCAGCTCCACCAGGTTGTCCTGTACCGGTGGGACCAGGGACTGGACGATGTAGACGTCGCGCTCACGGCAGCTCGCGCGCAGCTGGACCTGCAGGCAGTCGTTGCTGAAGCGCTGGATGTGCGTAGGTTCGAGCTCCTGGCCGAGCAACGAGCAGATCTCCTCCGCCAGCTCGACGTTCGAGCTGCCGCTGAAGATGACCGACTGGCTCACTGCTGCGTCCTCCACGATGGCCCGCCGGCACCGGATGCGGTGCGCAGCCGGAGAGTACCGCCCGGGCAGCCGTCAGCTCATGCCAGCCGTCAGCTCGAGCCAGCCGTCAGTTCATGCCAGCCGTCAGCTCGAGGCAGCTGCTGAGAGCGACGGGGGGGTGCCGCCAAATTCTGGGCACAGTGACTGGTGTGCGCACCAGCCGCAGAGGCGGCTCTTGGAGGGTTGCCACACGCCGGTGTCCCTGGCCTGCTCGATCGCCTGCGAGAGTGCGTCCAGCTTGCGCTCCAGCGAGATCAAGTCGGCCTCGTCCGGGCTGTACTCCAGGCTGCGCCCGTCGCCCAGGTACATGAGCTTGAGCACCGTGGGGACGACGCCGCGCACCCGCCACAGCACCAGGGCATAGAACTTCATCTGGAACAGGGCCCTGCCCTCGAACGACTCCGAGGGGGCCTTGCCAGTCTTGTAGTCAACGACCCGCAACCTACCGTCGGGGGCGATGTCGAGCCGGTCGACGTAGCCGCGCAACCGCACACCGGAAGGCAGGTCTGCCTCCACCAGCATCTCCCGTTCCGCCGGTTCATAGCGCGCGGGGTCCTCCATCTGGAAGTAGCGAGCCAGCAGCCCGTCAGCCCCAGCCAGCCAGTCGGACGGATCCTCGTCCGCCCCGAAGAGCGCGGCCACCCGCTCGTCCCGTACCAGGAGGTCCTCCCAGGCAGGTCGCACCAGGTCGCAGGCACGCAACAGGCTCCGCTCGGCCGGCTCCAGGTCGAAAAGCCGTTCCAGCACGGCGTGCACCAACGTCCCGCGCACGGCTGCCGGGCTGGCGGGCTCGGCCAGGCGGTCGATCACCTGGAACCGGTATCTCAGGGCGCACTGCATGAAGAGGCTGGCACGAGAAGGGGACAAGGAGGGGGAGTAGGTGACGGTACTGACGGCGCTGGCTGTGTTGACGGTGCTGGGCATGTACCGAGGGTAGGTCCGGGCGCCGACAATGGGCTGCGGCACGACCGTAGGCTGGCGGGATGAGCACAGGCGCGCAGGTCCCGGGCTGGCGTCTGGGTGTGGTGGCTGGCGTGCCGGTCTACGTGGCACGGTCCTGGCTGCTCATCGCGGCGCTGCTGGTCTTCCTCTTCGGCCCCCAGGTCGCGGCCGGGCAGCCGGGCCTCGGTGCCCTCGCCTACGTCATCGCCCTCGGCTACCCGGCGGCGCTCTTCGTAGCCGTGCTGGTGCACGAGGTGGCGCACGCCGTCGCGGCCAGGGCCCTGGGGTTGCCTGCCACGCACATCGTCATCACCTTCTGGGGTGGGCACACCCAGTTCGAGACGCAGATCCCCTCCCCGGGACGCTCGGTGCTGGTCGCCGTGGTGGGCCCGCTCGCCAACGGGCTCCTCGCGTTGGGTGGCTGGACGGCGCTGGCGCTCGTCCCCGCAGGAGGGGGGCTTGCGCGGGTGCTGTTGGCGTTCGTGCTCATGAACGCCTTCCTCGCGGTCTTCAACCTGCTGCCGGGGCTGCCGATGGACGGCGGCCACATCCTCGAGGCAGTGGTGTGGAGGCTGACCGGCGCCCGCAGGACCGGGACCCTGGTCGCAGGGTGGGCGGGCCGGGTGGTGGCCGTCCTGGCGGTGGGTCTCGCCCTGCTGCCGCTGTTGGACGGACGATCCCCGCAGCTCCTCACCGTGGTGTGGGCGGCCCTGGTCGGCTCGATGCTGTGGAGCGCAGCGGGGCAGGCCATCAAGGGGGCCAAGATCTTCCGACGCGCCGCCAACGTCGACCTGCGCACACTGATGCAGCCCGCGATCGGCGTCCCGGCGGGCGTGACCGCCGAGCAGCTGGCGGACCTCGCCCGACGCCACGCAGGAGAGCAGGCGGTCGCCGTCCTGGGCCCGAGCGGCTCGGTGATCGGGCTGGTGGATCCGGGCGCGGTCAGCGCCGTGCCGGAGCGGCTCCGCAGCGAGGTACGGGTCGAGGCGCTCGCCCGCATCCACGACCCGCGAGCCGTCCTCGATGCTGGTCTCACGGGGGAGCACCTGATCAGCAGGCTCGAACGCCTGCCGGGCTCGCAGATCGTCGTGCTCGAGTCCGGACGGGTCGTCGGCGTGCTGGCGGTTGATGCGCTGCTGGCGCAGCTCATGGGCGCTCGACGGTAGCCGGTGCCGGGCACGGCACCGCCTAGACTCACCCCTCGTGCCAGCGAACCCACCCGCCGATGAGCCCGATGGCCCGGTACCGCCCACCGTGCCATCCCCCGTACCGCCCACCGGGGCGGCCATCCGTCGCGGCCCGTTCCGGGCGAGCGAGCGGGTGCAGCTGACCGACCCGAAGGGGCGGCTGCACACGATCACGCTCACCCCCGGCGCCCAGTTCCACACCCACCGTGGCATGTTCACCCACGACGACCTGATCGGCGGGCCCGAGGGCAGCGTCGTCACGAACACCGCCGGGATCGACTACCTCGCGCTGCGGCCGCTGCTGCCCGACTACGTGCTGTCGATGCCGCGCGGGGCCGCGGTGGTCTACCCCAAGGACGCCGGCCAGATCGTGGCCATGGCCGACGTCTTCCCCGGGGCGCGCGTGGTCGAGGCCGGCGTGGGATCTGGTGCCCTGACCATGTCCCTGCTGCGTGCGGTGGGCGACGCGGGGCACCTGCACTCGATCGAGCGTCGGGCCGACTTCGCCGACATCGCGCACGGGAACGTCCAGACCTTCTTCGGTGCCGACCACCCGGCGTGGCGTCTCAGCGTCGGCGACCTCAACGACGTCCTGCCGCTGGCGGAGGAACCGGGCAGCGTCGACCGGGTCGTCCTGGACATGCTCGCGCCCTGGGAGTGCCTGGCGGCCGCGGCGACGGCGCTGGCGCCCGGTGGGGTCCTGATCGGCTACGTGGCCACCGCGACCCAGCTGTCGCGTCTGGCCGAGGACGTCCGCGCCGACCGACGGTTCACCGAGCCCACCGCCTGGGAGTCCATGGTGCGCGGCTGGCACCTCGAGGGGCTCGCGGTGCGCCCCCAGCACCGGATGGTCGGACACACGGGCTTCTTGCTGACGACCCGCAGAATGGCCACCGGCGTGCAGGCTCCGGTGCGCCGCCGGCGGCCCGCGAAAGGCTCCGAGCTGGGCGAGGACCATTGGGGCGATGCGGAGTGGACGCCGCAGGACCTGGGGGAGCGGACGGTCTCGGACAAGAAGGTGCGCCGGGTACGCCGGGACGTCGGTTCGACCACCACTGCGCGGGTCGCCGCTGCCGAGGAAGGCGGCGCGGGTTAGGGTCGGGGCCACCCACCTGCACAGGAGGTGCGCCCCATGAACAAGGACGCGACGTCCTCCGGCGGAGACTCCGCCGTCACCCGTGAGCTCGACCTGCTGCGCTCGGAGATCGCGTCCCTGCGCCGCAGGGTGACCGAGCAGCCCCTGCGGGTCAGGGCGCTGGAGGACCGTGCAGCGGTGCTGCAGCGGCAGGCGGACGACCTGCTGAATCGCAACGAGCGCCTGCAGCGCACCTTGGGAGACGCCCGCGAGCAGCTGATCACCCTGCGCACGGAGGTCGATCGGCTCGCCCAGCCGCCGAACGGCTACGCGACGTTCCTCAGAGCCCACGAGGACGGCACCGTCGACGTCGTCCAAGCCGGCCGCAAGCTGCGGGTCGCGATGAGCCCGACCGTGGACCGCGAGCGACTGGGTCCTGGGCAGGAGGTCATGCTCAACGAGGCGCTGAACGTGGTGACGGCGTGCGAGTACGAGCGCACCGGCGAGATCGTCACCGTCAAGGAGCTGCTTGGCAGCGACCGGGCGCTGGTGCTGGCCCGGGCCGATGAGGAGCGCGTGGTCCGCCTCGCGGGGTCCCTGGCCGACGAGAAGCTGCGGGTGGGTGACGCGCTGACGTTGGAGACCCGCTCCGGGTTCGTGTTCGAGAAGATCCCGCGCTCGGAGGTCGAGGAGCTGGTGCTCGAGGAGGTGCCGGACATCGACTACACCGACATCGGTGGGCTGGCGAGCCAGATCGAGCAGATCCGCGACGCGGTCGAGCTGCCCTTCGCCCACCCCGACCTGTACCGCGAGCACGGGCTCAAGGCGCCCAAGGGCATCCTGCTCTACGGCCCGCCCGGGTGCGGTAAGACGCTCATCGCCAAGGCCGTGGCGCACTCCCTGGCCGTGCAGTCGGCGGAGCGCACCGGCTCGGAGGAGGTGCGCAGCTACTTCCTCAACATCAAGGGCCCTGAGCTGCTGAACAAGTACGTCGGTGAGACGGAGCGGCACATCCGGCTCATCTTCGCCCGCGCACGCGAGAAGGCCAACGACGGGACGCCCGTAGTGGTGTTCTTCGACGAGATGGAGTCGCTGTTCCGCACCCGCGGCTCAGGCGTGTCCTCCGACGTGGAGACCACAATCGTGCCGCAGCTGCTGGCCGAGATCGACGGCGTGGAACGACTGGACAACGTCATCGTGATCGGCGCCTCGAACCGCGAGGACATGATCGACCCCGCCATCCTGCGGCCGGGCCGCCTCGACGTGAAGATCAAGATCCACCGTCCGGACGCGGAGGCGGCCAGGGACATCTTCACGAAGTACCTGACCGCGGACCTGCCGCTGCACGCCGACGACGTGGCCGAGCACTCCGGCTCGGCGCAGGCGTGCGTGGAGGCGATGATCCAGGCGACCGTGGAGCGGATGTACGCCGAGACGGAGGAGAACCAGTTCCTCGAGGTGACCTACGCCGGGGGTGACAAGGAGATCCTGTACTTCAAGGACTTCAACTCCGGCGCGATGATCCAGAACATCGTGGACCGTGCCAAGAAGATGGCCATCAAGGACCTGCTGACGCTGCGCCAGCGCGGCCTGCGGGTGGATCACCTGCTGACCGCCTGCGTCGACGAGTTCAAGGAGAACGAGGACCTGCCGAACACCACGAACCCCGACGACTGGGCGCGGATCTCCGGCAAGAAGGGCGAGCGCATCGTCTACATCCGCACGATCATCCAGGGCAAGAAGGGCTCCGAGCCCGGGCGCACCATCGACACCGTCTCCAACACCGGTCAGTACCTGTAGGTCTCGTCCGGCGGCGTCCGTCTTCGTGCAGTGACGTCCGGCGGCACGAGTGCGGGCGTTGGGGGGCTTCGTTCTCGCTGAAGCCCCCCAATCTCCGCACTCGTGCTGCGCAGATGGCTCCCTCAGGTTCACCAGGTCAGTCCGCGTGCCCGCAGGGTGCTCTCGACCCGGTGCACGAGAGGCTGGCGCCGGTACCGCAGGTCGTCCGAGGTGACCACCAGGACCCTCCAGCCGAAGTCGGCCATCAGCTCGTTGCGGGCGGCGTCCTTTGTGCGTTGCCTGGCTTCATCGTGCGTGCCGCCGTCGTACTCGAGGGCCACCTTGACCAGGGGCCAGGACAGGTCGGGCCTGGACACCCACGTCATCCCCTCGTCCACGAACACGTCCCTGCCGCAGACCGGCTCCGGAATGCCAGCACGCACGAGCAGTAGCCGTGTGCGGGTCTCCTGAGGTGAGTCGACGCCCGTACGAACCTCATCCAGCGCGCGACGTACCCGCTGTACGCCGCGTCGGCCCTGAGCCTTCGCCACCACCGTCCGCAAGGCAGCGAGTCCTTCGCGCCGGGCTGCGATCGCGTCGCCGAGGACGACCAGGTCATCGAGTCGCACACGAGGATCGGCCGCAACGACGAGCCATGCCTGCGCCGTCACCCGCAGCCGACCCGCGGTGGCCCCACCTTGCACGCTGTGTACGGGACCGACCGTCGAGCGGATGCCCTGCACCACCACCCTCTGCCCGGCCTCACGACAGCGCACGTGCAGAGGGTTGTCCGGCGTGACGGTGCGCGGCAGGGGCAGTCGGTGCAGCGCCAGGGCGGTGGCGCCGTCGAAGGCCGCGTCAGGGGGCAGCAGCAGCGAGGCTGCCGCACAGAGCGTCTCCAGGGTGTCCGGCGCAGTGGCAGGGACTCGCACCCCCCGTAGCAGTGTCCGGAAGCCTGGTCCGCGCAGCACATCTCGCCCGACGCCGAGCTCGACGGCCTGCGCCACGGTGAACGGTCGCCCGACCAGCGAAGGTGGGAGCAGGGCACGATGGGCGGGCACCAGGACACCGTGACCTGTGCACGGGGTGTGCCGGCGCTGGATCGCGCTGGCTGTGGACGAGAGCTAGGGTCACCCGCTGGCTGTGCACGCACCCGCCGCCCCGAGTGCGGACACGTGGGGGTTTGAGCGCCATCGAAACCCCCATTCGCCAGCACTCGTAGCATCCGGGGCTCGCACGGCTTCCTCGGAGGCATCCGCGTAGGGTCGGGCCATGACAGCGCGCCGGGTGATGGGCATCGAGACGGAGTACGGGGTCTCGGCCGTGGGTGACCCTGCGGCCAACCCGATGCTGCTCTCCGGCCAAGTCGTCAACGCCTATGCCGCGCCGCTGGGTTCACGGGCGGGGCGGGCCCGCTGGGACTACGAGGACGAGGCGCCGCTGCGGGACGCGCGCGGGTGGGAGCTGGGGCGCGCCCAGGCCGATGCCGCGCAGCTGACCGACCGGCCGGGTGGTGAGCTCGCCGAGGAGCTCGAGGACCCCACGCTGGCCAACGTGGTGCTCACCAACGGCGCCCGTCTGTACGTCGACCACGCCCACCCCGAGTACTCCAGCCCGGAGGTCACCTGCCCGCTGGATGCGCTGCGCTGGGACAAGGCGGGCGAGGCGGTGATGCTCGCAGCGGTGCGCCGGCTGGCGCAGGTGCCCGGCCAGCCCGCGGTGAACCTGTACAAGAACACCACCGACAACAAGGGTGCCTCCTACGGCACGCACGAGAACTACCTGATGGACCGGGCCACCCCGTTCCCGGACATCGTCCGTGGGCTGATCCCCTTCTTCGTCAGCCGTCAGGTGATCACCGGCGCAGGACGTGTCGGGCTCGGGCAGGCGGGAGACAGGCCCGGATTCCAGATCGGGCAGCGTTCGGACTTCTTCGAGGTCGAGGTCGGTCTGGAGACCACCCTGAAGAGACCGATCGTCAACACCCGGGACGAGCCGCACGCGAGCGCCGACAAGCACCGACGCCTGCACGTGATCATCGGTGACGCCAACCTGTGCGAGGTCGCCGGCTTCCTCAAGATGGGCATGACCGCCCTGGTGCTGGCCATGATCGAGGCCCGTGCCCTGCCGGACCTCACCGTCCAGTCGCCGGTCGCGACCCTGCACGCCGTCAGCCACGACCCCACCCTCCAGCAGCTGGTGACGCTGCGCGACGGCACCCGGCTCACCGCCGTACAGCTGCAGCATCGCCACCATGAGGCAGCCAGCGAGTTCGTCGCCGACCGGTACGGCGACGACGCGGATGATCAGACCAAGGACGTGCTCGCCCGCTGGGGCGACCTGCTCGACCGGCTCGGACGCGACCCGATGCTGTGCGCGGCCGAGCTCGACTGGGTGGCCAAGCTGCGGCTGCTGGAGGGATTCAGGAACCGCGAGGGGCTGGAGTGGGATCATCACCGGTTGGAGGCGATCGACCTCCAGTACGCCGACGTACGTCCCGAGCGGGGGCTGTACCACCGTCTGCTGGCGCGGGGCGCGGTGCAGCGGCTCGTCGACCCGGTGCTGGTCGAGCAGGCGGTGACCGGTCCGCCGCACGACACCCGGGCGTACTTCCGTGGTGAGTGCCTGGCCAGGTTCGGCACGGAGGTGACCGCCGCCAGCTGGGACTCGCTGATCTTCGACGTGCCCGGCTACCCCTCGCTGCAGCGGGTGCCGATGCTCGAGCCGCTGCGAGGCACCCGCGAGCACGTGGGCGCGTTGCTGGACTCGTGCAGCAGCGCGGCGGACCTCGTCCGAGCGCTGACGGGCAGGTGACAGTCCGCTGACCGATGCCTCCCAGCGCGTTGACGGTCGGCGCGCCTAGGATCAGTGCAGGACTCAGCGCAGGACGAGCAACCCGGGAGGTCCGATGTCCGGACAGGAGCAGCACCGGCCGCAACGCCGGAACGGGGACGAGCCCGACGAGTCCCCGGAGCCGCCGCCCACCGCGGCGGCGGCGCAGGTGAACACCGACGACGTCGATGACCTGCTGGACGAGATCGACGAGGTCCTGGAGTCCAACTCGGAGTCCTTCGTGCGAGGGTTCGTGCAGAAGGGTGGCCAATGATCACCGGAGAGAGCCCCTCCGGTCGGCTGCCGCTGGCCTATACGGCAGCCGGCTCGTCGTCCTTCACCGAGTTCCTGGCGCGGCATGACCCCGAGCTGCTTCCGGGGCGCCGCCCGTTGCCCGCGGGCACGGTCCCCCAGACCCCGCACGGGACCACCATCGTGGCGCTGACGTTTCCCGGCGGCGTGCTGATGGCAGGGGACCGGCGCGCGACGATGGGCAACTACATCGCCAACCGGGAGATCGAGAAGGTCTTCCCGGCTGACGAGTACTCCTGCGTGGGGATCGCCGGCGTCGCCGGGCTCGCGGTCGAGATGGTGCGGCTGTTCCAGGTGGAGCTCGAGCACTACGAGAAGATCGAGGGCGTCCTGCTCAGCCTCGACGGCAAAGCGAACCGCCTCGCCACCATGATCCGCGGCAACCTGGGCCTGGCCATGCAGGGCCTGTCCGTGGTCCCCCTCTTCGCCGGGTTCGACCTTGACTCCGGACGGGGGCGGATCTTCTCCTACGACGTCACCGGCGGCCGCTACGAGGAGCACGACCACCACTCCGTCGGCTCGGGCTCGATCTTCGCCCGAGGGTCGCTGAAGAAGCTGTACCGCCCGACGCACTCGGCCGACGAGGCCGTCAGGGTGGCGATCGAGGCGCTGTACGACGCGGCCGACGACGACTCGGCCACCGGAGGCCCGGACCTGACCCGACGCATCTGGCCCGTCGTGGCCACCGTCACCGTCGAGGGGTACCACCGGCTCACCGATTCCGAGCTGACCCCCGTCGTAGGCGAGGTGGTCGCCGGTCGGATGGGTGACCCCGGAGGAACCGGCGCCGCTGACGCTGTAGGGGGCCCGTCGTGACCACCCCGTTCTACGTCTCGCCCGAGCAGATGATGAAGGACCGCGCCGACTACGCCCGCAAGGGCATCGCCCGCGGCCGCTCTGTCTTGGTGCTGCCGTACGACCGGGGCATCGCGTTCGTGGCGGAGAACCCGTCCCGGGCGCTGCACAAGATCAGCGAGATCTACGACCGCATCGCCTTTGCCGCGGTGGGCAAGTACAACGAGTTCGAGAACCTGCGGGTGGCCGGGGTCCGTTACGCCGACCTGCGCGGGTACTCCTACGACCGCAGCGACGTGACCGCCCGAGGCCTGGCCAGCGCCTACGCCCAGACACTGGGCAGCGTGTTCACCACGGAGCCGAAGCCGCTGGAGGTCGAGCTCGTGGTGGCACAGGTCGGCAGCACCCCGGAGAGTGACCAGGTGTACCGGCTGACGTATGACGGATCGGTCGCCGAGGAGCGGGGCTTCGTCGTCATGGGTGGCGCGGCCGACGCCGTGGCCCAGGACATCGGCGACGACTGGGCTCCGGACATGACCCTCGCCGACGTGCTGGCGCTGGCCGTGCGGGCCGCGGGGGTGAATCCCAGCGGTGGCGAGCCCAGGACGCTGCCCGTGCACGGGCTCGAGGTCGCTGTGCTGGACCGGCAGCGTCCCAGGCGTGCGTTCCGCCGGGTGGCGGGGGCCCTGCTGGAGCGGCTGCTGCAGGCCGACGACCCGACGCACGACGTGCCGACGTCGGACGACCCGGGTCCAGGCACGCACGACACCCTCACGGGTGAGGCAACGGCGCCGACGCAGGACGGCACCCCCGCTGCCGAGGACGTGTGACCGGTGCCGTACTGATCGCGGCGACGACGGAGGACGGGGAGCACGGGCCGTCGTGCGCATGGTGGGATCGGCCGTACTGCAACGCCCTACGCCGCGCAGGATGACCAGGCTGTTGCGATGCAGGTGCTCCGCCGAATCATGTGAACGCCGTGCGACGTAGGGTGGGCACCAACGACGAGGGGACCTCATGGACCGCAGGATCTTCGGGATCGAGACCGAATTCGGCGTGACCTGCGTGGCCGACGGCCAGCGCAAGCTCTCGGCGGACGAGGTGGCCCGCTACCTCTTCCGCAAGGTCGTGTCCTGGGGCCGGTCCTCGAACGTCTTCCTGCGCAACGGCGCTCGGCTCTACCTCGACGTCGGCTCGCACCCCGAGTACGCCACGCCCGAGTGTGACGACGTGCGCGAGCTGGTCATCCACGATCGCGCCGGTGAACGCATCCTCGAGGGTCTGGTGGTCGACGCCGAGCGCCGGCTGCGTGAGGAGGGCGTCGACGGGGAGGTGTACCTGTTCAAGAACAACACCGACTCCGCCGGCAACTCCTACGGCTGCCACGAGAACTACCTCGTCGGACGAGGAGGCGAGTTCTCCCGCATCTCCGACGTCCTGATCCCCTATCTCGTCACGCGTCAGATCCTGGTCGGCGCCGGCAAGGTGCTGGCGACCCCGCGAGGGCCGCTGTACGCCTTCTCCCAGCGCGCGGACCACATCTGGGAAGGCGTCTCTAGCGCGACCACACGGTCGCGGCCGATCATCAACACCAGGGACGAGCCGCACGCGGACGCCGAGAAGTACCGGCGCCTGCACGTGATCGTCGGGGACTCGAACATGTCCGAGACGACCACGATGCTCAAGGTCGGTGGCGTCGACCTCGTGCTGCGAATGATCGAGGCAGGCGTGCCGGTCCGTGACCTGTCGCTGGAGAACCCGATCCGTGCCATCCGCGAGATCAGTCACGACCTCAGCGGCAGGGCCACGGTGAAGCTCGCGAACGGACGGCAGGCGACGGCTCTGGAGATCCAGACCGAGTACCTGGAGCGGGCGACCGCCTTCGTGGACACGCACGCCCTGCACACCCCCACCACCAAGCGTGTCCTGGACCTGTGGGAGCGCGGACTGAGGGCCGTGGCCGAGCAGGACCCCTCCCTGGTCGACCGCGAGCTCGACTGGGCGATCAAGCACCGCATCATCGACCGGTACCAGACGAAGCACGATCTTTCGCTGGCCAGCCCGAGGATCGCGCGCCTCGACCTCGCCTACCACGACATCTCCCGCCGCAGGGGCCTGTACAACCTGCTGGCGGCACGGGGCATGGTCGAGCGGGTGAGCTCAGACATCGAGGTGTTTGCCGCCACCAGCACGCCACCGCAGAACACGCGCGCGAAGCTGCGCGGGGACTTCGTCCGGCGTGCCCAGGAGCAGCGCCGCGACTTCACCGTCGACTGGGTGCATCTGAAGCTGAACGACCAGGCGCAGCGCACGGTGCTGTGCAAGGACCCCTTTCGCAGCGTCGACGAGAGGGTCGAACGGCTCATCGCCGGCATGTGACGGGACGGCAGGGCCGTTCAGGGAACACCCAGGCTCTGCGGTTAGGGTGGCTCCAGTCCCACCCCCCGACCAAAGGTTCATCGTGCGCCGTCTGTTCGCTGCCCTCGTTGTGCCGGCTCTGCTGCTCGCCAGCTGCAGCAACCCCCCGGACGAGCCGGCTCAGTCCAGCTCTTCGGAAGCTGTCGTCACCAGCGACGTGGAGGAGGTGGAGGTCACCGGCGAGCCGGGGGACAAGCCGACCGTTTCCTACGACGGGGAGTTCCAGGCCTCGAAGACCGAGCGGACGATCATCACCGAGGGCGATGGCCCCGAAGTGGAGCTGGGCCAGAAGGTCTCGCTCAACTACCTCGGGGTGAACGGCCGCGATGGGATGGAGTTCGACACCTCGTTCGGTAAGCCGGAACCCGCCAGCTTCCTGCTGGAGCGGGGTCAGCTGATCGAAGGCTTCATCGCAGGTCTCGAAGGCGTCAAGGTCGGCTCCCGGGTGCTGGTGGGGATCACGCCCGAGGACGGTTATGGGGGACAGGGCGGCCAGGAGTCGGCGGGCATCAAGGCTGAGGACAGCCTGCTGTTCGTGATCGACGTGCTGGGCACCAAGGACGTCCTCGAGCGCGCCACCGGCGATCCCGTCCCTCCTGTGCAGGGACTCCCCACCGTCGTGCTGGGTGAGGACGGAGCTCCGACGGTCACCGTTCCGGCAGAGCCGCCCCCGACCGAGCTCATCGTCCAGCCCTTGATCACCGGCGAGGGCGAACCCGTGACCGCCGGGCAGACCCTCACCGTGCACTACCACCTGGTGAAATGGGCAGGCAGCGAGGTCGTGGAGTCCTCGTGGACGACCGGCGCCCCCGTGCCGCTCCCCATCGGGAGCGACCAGGTGATGCCGGCGCTCGACACGGGCCTGATAGGCCAGCCGGTCGGGTCCCAGGTCCTGCTGGTCGTCCCCCCGGAGATGGCGAGCGAGGGCGCCCCCACCCCGACCACCGACACCCTCGTCTTCATCATCGACATCCTCGACGCCGAGTGAGCCGAGCAGACAGAGCAGACAGAGCAGAGCCATCTCAACCCCGGGAGAACCCATGAGCGAGCGCACCAAGCCCGAGATCGACTTCCCCGGCGGCGAGCCGCCCACCGAGCTGCAGATCGACGACGAGATCCTCGGGGACGGCGCCGAAGCGGTTGCCGGCTGCACCGTCTCCACGCAGTACGTCGGAGTGGCGTTCTCCACCGGCGAGGAATTCGACTCCTCGTGGGGCCGCGGCCAGCCCCTGGACTTCACGCTCGGTGTCGGCCAGGTTATCTCGGGCTGGGACACCGGTATCGCCGGCATGAAGGTCGGTGGACGCCGACGCCTGGTCATCCCCGCCGCCCTGGCGTATGGCGACCGTGGTGCCGGCGCGGCGATCAAACCGGGTGAGACCCTCATCTTCGTGGTCGACCTCGTCGGGGTGCGCTGACCGTCCGCGCTGACCGTTCGCGGCGCCCCGGCGCAAGAGCGAAGACAATGGCGTCTGTCGGACGCCGGAGTCTTCGCTCTTGGCGTGCCGGCTACGCCTGGACCAGCCGGTGACGCCCGCGGGGCACACTCAGCTCCGCGGCCTGGTCCCGCACGGTCGCGTCCTGCGTCCTGGCGGTGCGTCCATGCCCACGACCAGGACGCTACTGGAGTAGGTTGACGCCGGTGTCCGCACGACGTACCGAGAGACTGCTGAATCTGGTCATCGCGCTGCTCGCCTCGCGGCAGTGGCTGACGAAGGGCCAGATCCGCCGTGCCGTGCCGCAGTACGCGGACAACGAGTCCGACGAGGCGTTCGACCGCATGTTCGAGCGCGACAAGGAAGAGCTGCGCGAGCTGGGCGTACCCCTGGAGACCGGCAGCGGTGACGTCCTGTTCGATGACGAGTCCGGGTACCGCATCGACCCCGATGCCTACGCGCTTCCGGAGATCAGCTTCACTCCGGCCGAGCTCGCGGTGCTGGGTCTGGCCTCCCGGGTGTGGCAGCAGGCGTCCCTGGCCGGGCCGGCCTCGCGCGCCCTGGTCAAGCTCAAGGCGCTGGGCCTGCAGACCGACGCCTCGTCCCTGGTCGGGGTGGAGCCACGGGTGTCGACGAACGAGCCGTCCTTCGCCGGGCTGTACGCGGCGACCCGGGACCGTGCACCGGTCGCCTTCGACTACCGCACCGGCGGCACCGGCCCCGTTGCACGTCGTCAGGTCGAGCCGTGGAAGATCAGCTCCTGGCACGGACGCTGGTACCTGATCGGCTTCGACCGGGACCGCAGGCAGGAGCGGGTCTTCCGTCTCTCTCGGGTGGAAGGCACGGTGACGCGCATCGCAGGGTCCGGCACCGTGCAGGTTCCTGAGCACGTCGACGCGCGTGCCCTGCTGGGACGGGTCGAGACCCAGGGCCGCGAACGCACGGCCACGGTCCGGCTCGATCCGCACGCAGGTCAGGTGCTGCGCCGCCGGACCCAGGCGGCTCCGGATGCCGAGCAGGTCCAGGTGGGGTTCACCGACACCGACGAGCTGGCGGACGAGATCGCTGCGCTGGGCCCCACCGCCCTGGTGCTGGATCCATCGGACCTGCGTGCGGCCGTGCTGGTACGGCTGCGTGCCGCGGCCGCGGCCCACCCGGCCGTCGAGGTGGCTTCGTGAAGGCCCAGCAGGGCGCTGCCGACCGCCTCTCCCGCCTGCTGGCGATGGTGCCGTATCTGCTGGCGCGCCAGGGCGTGCCGCTCGATGAGGCCGCCGAGCACTTCGGACTCACCCAGGACGAGCTGGTCAAGGACCTGGAGCTGTTGTTCGTCTGCGGCCTGCCCGGTCACATGCCCGACGACCTGATCGAGGCGGAGTGGGAGTCGGGCAACGTCTACCTGGACAACGCCGACACCATCGCCCGGCCGTTGCGCCTGGGCCTGGACGAGGCCGTGACCCTGCTGGTCGGTCTGCGCACGCTGGCCGACGCGCGCGGTGTCGGCGACCGGGACGCGTTGGACGGAGCCCTCGCGAAGCTGTCCGCCGCCACCGGTGACGCCGGCGACGCTGCCCGCTCGGTGGCCGTCGCGCTGGACGACGAGCTGGGCGAGGGGCTTCTGACCTCGTGCTGGCTCGCCCTGTCCCAGCGCCACCGCATGCACCTGCGCTACCTGGTCCCTGGCCGTGACGAGGCCACCGAGCGCGACGTCGACCCGATGCGTGTGGTCAGCCTGGCAGGGCACTGGTACCTCGAAGGGTGGTGCCACCGCGTGGACGACGTGCGGTTGTTCCGCCTGAGCCGCGTCCTGGACGCCCAGGTGCTGGACGTGGACGGGACGCCGCCCCCCCAGGCCGTCAGCCGCGACCTGGACGACAGCCTGTTCCGTCCGTCCCCGACGGACACGCTGGTCACGCTGGTCCTCGCCCCCGGGGCGCGGTGGGTGGCTGACAACTACCCGCTCGAGTCCAGCGAGGAGGCCGTGGACGGAGGTCTGCAGGTCCGGCTCCGGGTCGCGGACACCGGCTGGCTGCGCCAGCTGGTGCTGCGCACTGCAGGCGGGGTCCGGGTCGTCTCGCCGGACGAGGTGGTCGACATGGTCCGCGACAGCGCCCTGCAGGCACTGCAGCGGTACGGCGAGTGATCCCGCACGATTCTTCGGCGCTATAGCACTCAAGCCGGGGGGAACGCCTTCCGATGCTGGATCCACAACCGGCAAGCAGCCGGCGGCCTAGCGGAGGGGAGGTACGCACCGTGACCACCATCAAGGCATCGTGCCCCTGCTGTGGAGACATCGACCTGACACCACCCCAGGTACGACTGGTGGTGTGCTCCGTCCCCGTGTGGTCCTACTACACCTTCGTGTGCACGACGTGCCGCGACCTGGTCCGCAAGCCTGCGGCTCCCGAGATCGTCCGGCTGCTCAGGACCGGTGGCGTAATTCCCGAGCAGTGGGACGTGCCGGCCGAGGCGCTCGAGGAGCACCACGGCCCCTCGATCGACTACGACGACGTGCTCGACTTCGCGCTGTGGCTCGACCGGGCCGACCTCGTCGCCGCCGCAGCAAGCGTCTCGCTGCACCACAACCAGCGCCCCGTCGCCTGAGCGAGGTCACCCTGCGGATAGGCTCGCGGTGTGACGTGGTTCCTGATCTGGACCGGCTTGGTGCTGGTCTCCCTCGTCGTCCTGGGCGCTCTGGGGTGGCGGGTGTTCGGCAAGGGCAAGGCCCTGCTGAGCGAGTATGCCGCCACCGGACGCGCCGTCGACGCGGAGACCGATCGGGCCGACCGCGACCTGGACTCGTGGTTGCAGGCACAGGCCGAGGCTGAGGTTGAGGCCCGCGAGGCGTCCGAGGACGTACGATGACGACACCCGACCTCGAGAGGCGCTGACCACCGTGGGCAAGTTCTTGGACAACCCCGTCCTGCTGCTGATTCTCGTTCTGATCATCGTGCTCGTGTTCGGTGCGAACAGGCTGCCCGGTGCTGCCCGCAGCCTGGGTCGCTCGATGCGGATCTTCAAGTCCGAGGTCAAGCAGATGCACGACGACGACGAGACCCCCGGCGCGACCACCCGTGACCGGCACGGGGCGCCGCTGCAGGGTCGGGTGGTGGACGGCAACGGCAACGCCGGCCAGCCGCATCAGAATCCCACCGCCAAGGACCTGTGACGGCGCTGGGGCGTGTCACCTGTCGTGACCTGCTGACCCGCTGACACCGTTCCAGGCGACATGGTCCTGAGCCCTGCCCGCAAGGCGAACCCGGATGCCCGAATGGCGCTCCGCGAGCACCTGCGCGAGCTGCGCAACCGCCTCCTCAAGGCCGCGTTGGCCCTGCTGCTGGGAGCGGTCGCGGGCTGGTTCCTGTACGACCCGGTGCTGGAGGCGCTCAGCGCCCCCATCCGGGACGTTGCCGCCGCGGCAGGGCGGGAGGCATCGGTCAACTTCAACACCGTGGCCAGCCCCTTCGACCTCAAGCTCAAGATCGCCTCCTTCATCGGCGCCTTCGTGTCCAGCCCGGTCTGGATCTACCAGCTGTGGGCGTTCATCACCCCCGGGCTCACGCGCACGGAGCGTCGCTACGCGCTCGGGTTCGTCGCCGCCTCGATCCCGCTGTTCCTGACCGGTGGCTGGCTGGCCTACCGCGCGATGCCCAGCTTCGTAGAGTTCCTGGTCAGCTTCAGTCCTCAGGGCTTCTCCAACTTCATCGACGCGCAGGTGTACCTGGGCTTCGTGATGCGCATCATCTTGGTGTTCGGGCTCTCGTTCCTCGTCCCGGTGGTGCTGGTGGGCATGAACTTCATCGGCCTGATCAGCGGTTCCGCCATGGTGAAGGCATGGCGCTGGGTGGTCGTCGCCTCGTTCACCTTCGCGGCCCTGGCGACGCCGACGCCGGACGTGCTGTCCATGTTCCTGCTGGCGCTGCCGCTGCTGGGCCTGTTCGTTGTGGCCATCGGCATCAGCATGCTCAACGACCGTCGTCGCCGTCGCCGTCGCAGGCTCGGCGAGCCCGACCTCGGCGAGCTCGCCGACGACGAGGCGAGCCCGCTGTGAGTTGCACGGTTCCCAGCCGCTGGTGAAGGTCGCCGTGGTCGTCAACCCGACCAGCGGGACGGGGCAGGGCTCGCGGGCGGGGGCGGTGGTCTTGGAGCGGCTGCGGCGGGTCGGCCTGGACGTCCGCGACGCGAGCGCATCGACGGCTGCGGCCGCTCGGCACCAGGCTGCCTCGGCGGTGGCCTCCGGGGTGGACGCACTCATCGTCGTCGGCGGGGACGGCATGGCACACCTCGGCGCGAACGCGTGCACCGGTACCGGGGTGCCTCTGGGCATCATCGCGGCCGGCACCGGCAACGACGTCGCCCGTGGTCTGGGCCTGGTGCTGAACGACCCGGCCAAGGCGGCGGCGCAGGCAGTTTCCTGCTTGCGGCGACAGCAGGTTCGCGCGGTCGACGCCGCGCGGGTGCGGACCGCGGACGGCACGCACCGCTTCTATCTCGGCGTGCTCTCTGCGGGGTTCGACGCGCTGGTCAACGAGCGCGCCAACAGCTGGCGTTGGCCCCGCGGCAAGTTGCGCTACCACCTGGCCACCGCCCGCGAGTTGCCCGCCTTCAAGCCACTGCGGTACCGCCTCGAGCTGGACGGGGTTCCTGAGGAGCTGGAGGGCATGCTCGTCTCGGTAGCCAACGGCACCAGCTTCGGGGGTGGCATGAAGATCGCCCCGGACGCGCTCCTCGACGACGGCCTGCTCGACGTGGTGGTGCTCGGACCGGTGTCCACACCCGAGTTCGTGCGCGTGTTCCCGACCGTGTTCACCGGCAAGCACGTCCAGCACCGGTCCGTCACGGTGCGCCGGGCGCGGCGTGTCAGCATCAGCACCCTTGATCGCGACATCGTGGTCTACGCGGACGGCGAGCGGGTCGGGCCCACGCCCGTGGAGTGCGAGGTCGCGCCCGGCGCTGTGCGCGTCCTGGCCTAGATTCAGAGCATGTCCCAACCGGCTGAGCTCGACCTGTTCACCGCTGCGCTGGGCTTCGAGCTGGACCCCTTCCAGGTCGAGGCGTGCCAGGCGCTGCAGGATGGGCGCGGGGTGCTCGTGGCGGCCCCGACCGGAGCGGGCAAGACCGTCGTGGGCGAGTTCGCGGTGCACCTCGCGCTCGCCAGCGGTCACAAGGCGTTCTACACCACGCCGATCAAGGCGCTGAGCAACCAGAAGTACAACGACCTGGTGGCTCGGCACGGTGCTGCTTCCGTCGGGCTGCTCACCGGTGACACCGCACTGAACGGTGAGGCGCCGGTGGTGGTGATGACGACCGAGGTCCTGCGCAACATGCTGTACGCCGGCTCCAGCACTTTGACCGGGCTGGCGTTCGTGGTGATGGACGAGGTGCACTACCTGGCCGACCGGTTCCGCGGCCCGGTGTGGGAGGAGGTGATCATCCACCTGCCCGAGCACGTGCAGGTCGCCTCGCTGTCAGCGACCGTGTCCAACGCCGAGGAGTTCGGCGCCTGGCTCGACACGGTGCGCGGAGACACCGCCGTAGTGGTCTCGGAGCACCGGCCGGTGCCGCTGTGGCAGCACGTGGTCACCGGATCGGGGCTGGTCGACCTGTTCGCGCAGGACTCCGCTGGCAGGCAGGTGGTGAACCCCGAGCTGGTCCGGCTGACGTCAGACCCCTCCGGACCGGGCGAGGGCGGACGCTTCCCGCGCCGCAGCGCCCGTGGCGGGTACCGCGGTCGCGGTGGGTACCAGGACCGCCCCGGCGGCGGTGCCCGCAACGGCTCTCCCCGACACGGTGGCCAGCACGGTAGCCAGCACGGTGGTGCGCCAGGTGCCCATTCCGGCGCCCAGCACAAGAACCCTCAGAGCAGCGGGCTGCCGGGGTTGCGTCCACCGTCGCGGTCGCAGGTTCTCGAGAAGCTGGACGCCCAGGGTCTGCTGCCCGCCATCACGTTCATCTTCAGCCGCGCCGGCTGCGACGGCGCTGTGCGCCAGTGCCTGGCAGCCGGGGTCCGGCTCACGACCCGGGACGAGCGCACCACCATCCGCGAGCTGGTGCAGGCCCGATGCGCCTCCATCCCGGACCGCGACCTGGCCACGCTCGGCTACCACGAGTTTCTCGAGGGCCTGCAGCGAGGGCTGGCCGCCCACCACGCCGGGATGCTGCCTGCCTTCAAGGAGGTCGTGGAGCAGCTGTTCGTCCGCGGCCTGGTCAAGGCCGTCTTCGCGACCGAGACGTTGGCGCTGGGCATCAACATGCCGGCTCGCACGGTCGTCCTGGAGCGGCTCGTCAAGTTCAACGGGGAGACGCACGCGCAGATCACCCCGGGCGAGTACACCCAGCTCACCGGGCGGGCCGGTCGCCGCGGGATAGACATCGAGGGTCATGCGGTCGTGGTCTGGCGGCCAGGCCTGGACGCCGAGCAGGTGGGCGGCCTGGCCTCCACGCGGACCTACCCGTTGCGCTCCAGCTTCCGGCCCACGTACAACATGGCGGTCAACCTCGTCGCGCAGGTCGGCCGCTCTGCCGCCCGCGAGATCCTGGAGACGTCCTTCGCCCAGTTCCAGGCTGATCGCGGTGTGGTCGGCCTGGCTCGCCAGCTGCGCGACCAGGACGAGGCGCTGGCGGGCTACCAGCGTTCGATGACCTGCCACCTGGGCGACTTCGGTGAGTACGCGACGCTGCGGCGCAGGATCGGCGACCTGGAGAAGGAGACCTCCCGCGAGTCCGCTGGCCGGCAGCGCACGCACGCCCTGGCCTCGCTGGAACGGCTGCGTCCGGGTGACGTGATCCTGGTGCCGACGGGCCGGCGGTCGGGCTACGCGGTGGTGCTGGACCCCGGGTCCGCAGGCGGTGCCGACGGGCCCCGACCTACCGTCCTGACCCTGGACCGGCAGGTGAAGCGCCTGGCTCTGCACGAGGTGCCGACCGCGGTGCAGCCGGTGACCACCCTGCGCATCCCGCGCTCGTTCAACCCCCGCAACCCGGGGTCGCGCCGGGACCTGGCCTCGTCCCTGCGCAACGCGCTGCACGAGGGACGATGGGTGGAGAACCCGCCCGCACCTGCACTCGACGGCAGCGAGCACGAGACCTCAGCCGGCGCAGCGCAGCTGGCCGGCCTGCGGCGCCAGCTGCGCGCGCACCCCAGCCACTCCTGCCCTGACCGCGAGGACCACGCCCGCTGGGCCGAGCGGTACCAGCGCCTGCGCCGGGAGCGGACGGGTGCGGCTCGCAAGATCGAGGGCCGGACCAACACGATCGCACGCACCTTCGACCGGGTGTGCGAGCTGTTGGTCGCCCTGGAGTACCTGCAGAAGGGCGGCACCCGACCCGGCGGGCTCCAGCTGACCGAGGCGGGGGAGCGGCTCCGGCGGGTCTACACCGAGAAGGACCTGCTGGTGGCGGAGTGCCTGCGAGCCGGGGTCTGGCGGGGGCTGGACGGTCCCGGCATGGCCGCGGTGGCCTCGGCCATCGTGTTCGAGGCGCGGCGGGAGGAGTCGGGGTTGGGTCCGCGCGTCCCCGGCGGCCCCGTGCGGACCGCCCTGGACGAGACCCTGCGGCTGTGGTCGCGGCTGCAGGACACCGAGGCCGACCACCAGCTGGCGATGACGGCGACGCCCGACCTGGGCCTGGCGTGGCCCATCCACCGGTGGGCGCTGGGCCACCCGCTGGACGAGGTGCTGCAGGACGGGGACCTGACGCCCGGCGACTTCGTCCGCTGGACGCGGCAGTCCATCGACCTGCTCGGGCAGATCGCCCAGGCCTGCGCGGCGAGGGGCACGGCCGCCCATGACGGCGCCGTCGCCGTGGCGGCGCGGGCGGGCATCGACGCCATCGACCGCGGCGTGCTGGCCTACAGCGGGCTGCGGTGAACCGGTCGCACCCGCGGGCCGCGAGGGGGAGAATCGACCGGTGAGCGACAGCCAGGCACGTCCGACGGTGCTGAGCTGCGGTGGCGTGCACGACCCTGCGGACACCGTGGCCTTCGAGCGGCTGCCCGGACGGCCGGTGACCCTGACCACGCGACTGGCGCCTTCGCCAGACGACCCGCGGCTGGGTCTGTCGGTGCGGCGCTTCTTACCCACCAAGGGCCGGCGGATGGTGGGCGCGTGGTGCTTCGTGGACCACTTCGGGCCGGACGACGTCTCCTCCACCGAGGGGATGCTGCTGGCCCCGCACCCCCACATCGGCCTGCAGACCGTCACCTGGCTGCTGGAGGGGGAGGTGCTGCACCTGGACTCGCTCGGCTCCCGGCAGCCGATCAGGCCCGGGCAGCTCAACCTCATGACGGCCGGGGACGGGATCAGCCACGCGGAGGAGTCACCGCGACCACGACCCTGCCTGCTGCACGGGCTCCAGCTCTGGGTCGCGCTACCCGAGCGGAGCAGGCGTGACCCGGCTTCGTTCGAGCACTACGAAGAGCTGCCGGTGCTGCCGCTGCCGGGCATGAGCGCCGTGGTCCTGCTGGGCACCCTGGCAGGGGTGACCTCACCCGCCACGACCCACACTCCGCTGGTGGGCGCGGTCGTGGACGTCCAGGCCGGAGCGGGGCTGGACGGCTACACGGCGTGGCTGCCGCTGCAGCGTCTCTTCGAGTACGCGGTGCTGGTGATCGAGGGCGAGGTCAGCCTCGACGGTCAGCCGCTGGACGACTCCGAGCTGGTCTACCTCGGACACGGCCGCGACGGGGTCGAGCTCAGGTCGGGGCCAGGCGCCCGGTTCCTGCTGCTGGGAGGCGAGCCGTTCCGCGAGGAGATCCTGATGTGGTGGAACTTCATCGGACGCAGCCACGAGGAGATCGTGTCCGCGCGTGCGCTGTGGAGCGCCCATGCCCCGCGCTTCGGCCGGGTGGAGGGCGCACGCTCCCCGCGGCTGCCGGCCCCACCCATGCCCGCACGTGCGCTGCGTTCCCGCGGCAGGCGCTGACAGCCGTCGCGGGTCAGGCGCCCCTGCTCAACGCTGCGAGCACCCTCTCCACGCTGGTAGTGAGCCCCCACCGGGCGCAGAGCTCACCCAGGCGCTCCATGTCCGCCGGGCCGCGCGGTGCCGTGTCGTCGATCTCGGGCAGGTCCGCCTCGCGCAGCACCCGTACCACGGCCGGGGCCGCGTCGAGGTAGTCGGCGGCCACCTCCAGGCGTGCCCGCTGCGCCCTTGTCAGTCCCGAGACAGGGTCTGCCACAGCGGCTCTGACGCCGGCTAGCGTCCCAAAGCGCTCCAGCAGCTGGGCTGCGGTCTTCTCCCCGATGCCCGCTACACCGGGGATGCCGTCACTGCTGTCCCCGCGCAGCACCGCCAGGTCGGCGTATCCGTCGCCGGTGGAGACGCCGTACCTGGCGCGCAGCTCGGACTGGTCGATGGCCTGCAGGTTCCGGACGCCGCGCGAGGTGTACAGCACCCGCACCGGGCGCGCGTCGTCCACCAGCTGGAAGAGGTCCCGGTCACCGGTGACGATGTCGACCGCGCACCCCGCCGGTGCCCGTGTGGTGAGCACCCCGATCACGTCGTCCGCCTCACAGCGGAGCGCTCCGACGCGGGCGATCCCCAGCGCGGCCAGGGTGTCGGCGATCACCGGCACCTGCGGGGCGAGGGTGTCCGGAGTCTCCTCGGGCACCTGTCCGGCGTCCGGGACCTCCCCGGCGTCCGGGACCTCCCCGGCGACACGGTGGGTCTTGTAGGAGGGGATGGCAGCCACCCGCCACGCCGGTCGCCAGTCGTCGTCCCAGCAGGCCACCAGCCGGGTAGGCCGGTACTGCGAGACCAGGGTCGCGATCATGTCCAGGAACCCGCGTACCGCGTTCACCGGCGTCCCGTCCGGGGCCGCGATCGTCTCCGGCACACCGAAGTAGGCCCGGTAGTACAGCGAGGCGGAGTCCAGCAGCAGCAGGCGTTCGGCGCGGTCCAGCATCCGCGCAGCATCCCACGGACCGAGCACTAGAGTTCGCGCATGGAAGACACCGACCGCAGCATCGTCCGGCTGCTCTCGGGCGATGGCCGGATGAGCTACACCGACCTGGCCAGATCCACCGGTCTGTCGACCTCGGCGGTGCACCAGCGGGTGCGCCGGCTGGAGGAGCGAGGTGTGATCCGTGGCTATGCCGCGGTGGTGGACCCCGAGGCCGTCGGGCTCGCGCTGACCGCCTTCATCTCCGTGACCCCGTTCGACGCGGCTGCCCCCGACGACGTGCCCCAGCGGCTGGAGAAGATCGCCGAGATCGAGGCGTGCTACTCGGTGGCAGGGGATGAGTCCTACATCCTCAAGGTGCGGGTGGCCACGCCGGCGGCCCTGGAGGACCTGCTGGCCCGGATCCGCGCCGAGGCCAGCGTCGCCAGCCGGACCACGGTGGTGCTCTCGACCCCGTACGAGTCCCGGCCCCCCGCACTCTGAGGCTGCCGTCAGGCGTTGCCCTGTTCGTGCTCGGCGTGCTGGGTCGCCGACACACCGCGGGACACGGCTGCTTGCTCCAGGGCGGCCTCGTGGGCCGCACCGGCGTCTCCGTTCTCACGCCACCAGTCCTGGCCGGCCTCGGGCAGGGAGTCGATCGGGTCGAAGTAGACGTATTCACGCGAGAGCGCCTCGGCGTCCGCGGTCTCGATCGAGGTGCGGTAGTTCTTCGTCCAGTACGAGATCCCGCGCTCGGTGTCGTAGGTGTGCACCTGGTGCACCCAGCGCTTGCCGACGAACGGGACGTCGCACACGATCCGCGGCGTGGCGAAGCCCGGCAGGTAGCCCATCATCGAGTGCTGCAGCTCCTGTGCGTGCCGCAGCGACACCCGCCAGTGCTCGCTGAACGGGATCATGTCGCACATGTAGAAGTAGTACGGGGTGATCGAGGCCTCGTCCTGCAGCCCGAAGCAGAGGTCCAGCAGCTGCTCCGAGGTGTCGTTCACCCCACGCATCAGGACACCCTGGTTGCGCACGTCGCGCACCCCGGCCTCCAGCATCGCCTTGGCGGCGTCGGCGACCAGGGGGGTGAGCGAGGCTGCCGCGTTCACGTGGGTGTGGATCGCCAGCGACACGCCACGCTCGCGTGCCGTCGCCGAGACCCGGGCGACGCCCTCCACCACGTCCGGGGCCAGCCAGTGCTGGGGCAAGCCCATCAGGGCCTTGGTCGCCAACCGGATGTCGCGGATGTTCTCGATCTCCAGCAGGCGGTCCAGGAACGCCTCGAGGTTCTTCCACGGCATGTTGGCCACGTCACCGCCGGAGATGACGACGTCGCGCACCGCGGGGGTCTTGCGCAGGTACTCGATCATCGAGGCGTAGCGGTCGACCGGCTTCAGCGCGAACTTCAGCTTGGGGATGACCGGCGTGGAGTTGCCCACCAGGTCCATCCGGGTGCAGTGCCCGCAGTACTGCGGGCAGGTGGGCAGCAGCTCGGCGAGCACCTTGGTGGGGTAGCGGTGGGTCAGGCCCTCGGCCACCCACATGTCGTGCTCGTGCAGCGAGTCGCGGGCGGCGTGCGGGTGGCTGGGCCAGTCCGTGCGCCTGTCCGAGAAGACCGGCAGCATGTAGCGCCGGACCGGGTCAGCCAGAAAAGCAGCAGTGAAGTCAGCTCCGGCCGAGGGCATCCGGCCGTCGTCACCGGTGAAGACGCCGGTTGCGGGCACCATGGTGTTCATCATCTGCGGCGTCACCAGCATCGACATGGTGGCCCGTTCGGCCTGGTCCCGCTCGAGGTCGGCGTAGAAGCCCTCGTCCAGCAGGTCCCCCATCAGCTCACGCAGCTGCTTGATGTTCTTGACGCAGTGCGCGCGCTGCCACTGGACGCTGGCCCAGTCCTGGGCGGTGACGTCCTGGTACCCCGGGAGCCGGGTCCAGTCCGGCTCGACCAGAGGGCGGCGTCCATAGGAGTAGGGCTGGGGGAGGCGACCTGGCGCGGTGGTCTCCAGGTCTGTACCCAGGTCTGTACGGGCGGGCGGGGGCATGATTGTCTGCGTCACGGCATCAGGATACGGGAGAACTTACGGAACCGCGGTATCTTCGCCGGAAAGTTTCCCTCAGATGGAGGTCCTGATGATCGAGCATCCCGTTCCGGTGCGGCTGACCGGCTCACCCGTCGGGCTGCACCGCGTGCTGGAGCCAGCGGGTGTCCTGCCGCAGGCCGCGGCCCGTCTCGACGCCCGCCCGCAGCTGTGGCCCGACGAGGTACGGATCCGGCTGGAGCGGCTGAACCTGGACGCGGCCAGCTACCGCCAGCTGGCCGGGGCACACACGCTGGACGGCACCCTGGACGGCGAGGGTCTTCGCGCGGAGGTGCTCTCGATCGTGTCGACGAGGGGGAAGATGCAGAACCCTGTGACCGGCTCGGGCGGCATGCTGGTCGGAATCGTCGAGGAGGTCGGTGCGCAGTCGCCGCTGGGGCTGGCGGTGGGGCAGCGGGTGGCCACCCTGGTGTCCCTGTCACTGACCCCGTTGCAGATCACCGACGGCCTGGCCGGGTGGGACGGGCACGGCGAGCAGGTGCCCGCGCAGGGCCACGCGATCCTCTTCGGCCGCTCCATCGCCGCAGTCCTGCCTGCCGACCTCGAGCCCAATCTGGCCCTGGCGGTCATGGACGTGTGCGGGGCCCCGGCGCTGGTCGACCGCGTCGTGCGCCAGTACCTCGCCGCCGGCACGGCACCCCAGGTCGCCGTGGTCGGGGCCGCGGGCAAGTCGGGATCGATGTCGCTGGCTGCGGCCCGCCGAGCCGGCGCCGCCCGTGCCGTCGGGATCGTCCCTGTGCAGGCCGAGGCGGACCGACTGGTCAGCGCGGACCTGGCCGATGTGGTGGCGCTGGCCGACGCCCGCGACCCGGTGGCGCTGGCGGAGGCCGTCGGTACGGCGCTGGGAGGCCCTGCCGACGTCACCGTCGTGTGCGTCGACGTACCCGGGTGCGAGCACGGCTCGATCCTGGCCACCGCCGACGGTGGGACGGTCATCTTCTTCTCCATGGCGACGTCCTTCACCGCGGCGGCCTTGGGCGCAGAAGGGCTCGCCGCCGACGTGACCATGCTGGTGGGCAACGGCTTCGTGCCCGGGCACGCTGAACTGGCGCTGCAGATGCTGCGCGAGGTCCCTGGCGTGCGTGCCCTCTTCGAACGCCGGGTGGACTGAGGGCGCCGGGAGGACTGCAGGCACACTGGGCGGGTGAACCAGCCCAGGGCCACCCTCTACCGCGGTGGCAACGTCTACAGCCCGGCCGACCCCTTCGCCACCGCCATGGTGGTCAGCGGCCGGCACGTCGCCTGGGTCGGCTCCGCGGAGGCCGCCCGGTCCCAGATCGCCGGCGTCGACCAGGTCGTCGACCTCGGCGGAGCGTTGGTGACACCGGCTTTCGTGGACGCCCACGTGCACGTCACCGACACGGGGATCTCCTTGACGGGGGTGGATGTGGCCTCGGCCCGCTCGCTCGGCGAGCTGCTGCAGGCGGTGGATGCGGCCTGCCGGGCGTCCCGTGGTCGGCCGGTGCTCGGTCACGGCTGGGACGAGTCGGCCTGGCCCGAGGGGCGGCCGCCCACCAGGGCGGAGCTGGACCGCGCGTCTCACGGCGGCGTCGTCTACCTCTCCCGCGTGGACGTGCACTCGGCGGTGGTCTCCACGGCGCTGGCGTCCTCGCTCGGGCTGGCGTCCCTACCCGGCTGGGACGACAGCGGACGGGTCGAGCGGGAGGCCCATGCCGCCGTGCGTGGCGCCACCCGCCGGGACATGGACCCGGCGACGCGGCGCGAGCTCCAGGTCGTCGCGCTGGCACAGTTCGCCTCGCGCGGGGTGGCGACCGTGCACGAGATGAGCGCACCGCACATCGCCCCCCGCCGGGATCTGTCCGACCTGCTCGCCTTGGCGCGAGCTGGCGACCTGCCGGACGTGGTGGCCTACCGCGGCGAGCTGGCCCACGACGCGCAGGAGGCGCGACGTCTGGTGGCCGACCTGCTCGAGGACGGCATCGCCGTCGCCGGCCTGGCCGGGGATCTCAACGTGGACGGCTCCATCGGCTCGCGCACCGCTGCCTTCTTCGAGCCGTACGCCGACGCGAGCGGGTTGGGGCGGCACCAGTGCGGCCACCTCTACCTGTCGCCGGACCAGGTGGCCATGCACCTGACCGCGTGCACGCACGCAGGTGTGCAGGGCGGCTTCCACGTCATCGGCGACGCGGGCGTCGCCGCGGTGATGGCAGGCCTGCGCGAAGCTGCCGAGCGGGTGGGAGCCGCCGCGCTGCGGGCCTCGCGTCATCGCCTGGAGCATGTGGAGGGGGCCGACAAGGAGACCGCCGCGTTGCTGGCTGAGCTGGCTGTCTCGGCGAGCATGCAGCCGGCCTTCGATGCACTGTGGGGCGGGGGCGGCTCCTTGTACGCCCAGCGCCTGGGTCCCGGCCGCGGCCCGCTGCTCAACCCCATCGGCGACATGGCAGCAGCCGGTGTGGTGCTGGCCCTGGGTTCTGACAGCCCGGTGACGCAGATCAGCCCCTGGGCCGCGATACGTGCCGCGGTCTTCCATCAGCTGCCGGAGCAGCGGATCAGTGCCCGCGCGGCCTTTGCCGCCTCCACCAGGGGCGCGCACCGGGCGGCTCTGCGCGACGAGGCGGGCGTGCTCGTGCCGGGGGCGGAGGCGACCTTCGCCGTCTGGGAGCCGACGGAGCTGGTCGTGCAGGCACCCGATGCCAGGGTGGCGGCCTGGAGCACCGACGCGCGATCGGGAACCCCCGGGCTGCCGGACGTCTCGCCCGGGGTGCCGCTGCCGCAGTGCAGGACGACCGTCCTGCGGGGGTCGACCCTGTACTCCGCCTGAGCAGCCGGACGGCCTACTCGGTGGGGGACTGGTGGTCGTTGTACCGGCCTGCTGGTACCTGGCCGCCCATCTGCGCGATCTGCTCCATCACCAGGTCGGTCAGCGCCCGACGCTTGGCACCGGCGCTGGTCAGGTGGGCGACCGCGTCCAGGCCGATGGGCTTGCCGAACTCGACGGTGATCTTGAACGGCCGGGGGAGCTTGGTGTCGATGGGCTGCACCCGGTCCGTCCCGCGCACGGCCACCGGCACGATCGGTGCGCCGGTCTGCAGGGCGAGCCAGGCGACCCCGGTACGGCCCCGGTAGAGCCGCCCGTCGCGGGAGCGCGTTCCCTCCGGATAGATCCCGAACGCCTCGCCGCGGCTCAGGACCTCGGTGGCCAGGTGCAGGGCAGCCTGTGCGTCGGCGTGCGAGCCGCGCGGCACCGGGACGGCGCCCATCGCGCCGAACCAGAACCGGTTCCACACGCCGGAGACACCGGTGCCGGTGAAGTAGTCGCTCTTGGCCAGGAACCGCACCCGCCGGGGCACCCCCAGCGGGATGACCACGCTGTCCAGGAACGAGAGGTGGTTGCCCGCGACGATCACGGGCCCCTGCGCGGGAATGTGGTGTGCACCGCGAACCGACATGCGGCACCAGACCTTGAGCAGCACCATGTAGCCCCACCGCAGCGCCGTGTACATCACCGAGACATCACGAGGGCGAACGTTAACAGCGCCGGTCCGGTATCCCATCCTGCCGCAAGACGTCCCGTCTGAGCAGAGTTCCACCGGAAATACTCCCTCGACTGGTAATCTCCGCCGCATGTCCTCTCCCCGTGCCGCGACCGTCGGCACCTCGCGGAGTCGCGCTCAGCCCCTGCTGGAGCTCGACCCGGCCACCGTCCGAGCCGCCCGGCGGCTGGCCAAGAAGGCCACCCGCCCCGTCGTGCAGCTCGCCCGCACGCACACGACCGTCTCCGTCGAGCGCGCGGCGCTGCGGATGGCCGGCCTCGCCGGCGCCGACGCCCAGAAGGTGCCGTGGGTGAACCACCTCGTCGACACCGTCCGGGCGCAAGCCGGCCTCGAGCACGGCGTCGCGCTGCCGGTGTGGGACGCCCTGGCTCGTGGTGAGGCCCCGGACCTGCTCACCCTTGCCCAGAAGGCCTCCTCGGGAGCCGTCGACTTCCGGATCCCGCAGGGGCGGGACGCGAACAGGGCGGCACGCGCCGCCCGGACGTCCGTCGCTGCTGGGATCAGGCGCATCGACCGCTCCCGCGCCGCCCGCGAGCGCCTCATCGCCAAGCACGGCGACCCGGCGCAACGGCCCTGGATCTACCTGATCGTGGCCACCGGCGACATCTACGAGGACATCCCGCAGGCGCAGGCCGCAGCCCGCGAGGGTGCCGACGTCATCGCCGTCATCCGCTCCACGGGGCAGAGCCTGCTCGACTACGTCCCGGAGGGCGCGACGCGCGAGGGCTACGCGGGCACGTACGCCACCCAGGAGAACTTCCGCCTGATGCGGGCAGCGCTGGACGAGGTCTCCAAGGAGGTCGGGCGGTACGTGCGGCTGACCAACTACGCCTCCGGGCTGTGTATGCCCGAGATCGCGACGCTGGCGGGCCTGGAGCGCCTGGACATGATGCTGAACGACTCCATGTACGGGATCCTCTTCCGCGACATCAACCCCATCCGCACCTTCGTGGACCAGCGATTCTCACGGCAGGTGCACGCCCGGGCCGGCATCATCATCAACACCGGCGAGGACAACTACCTGACCACCGCCGACGCCGTCGAGGCGGCGCACACGGTGACGGTCTCCCAGCTGCTCAACGAGGCCTTCGCGCACGAAGCCGGTCTGGCTGACTGGCAGCTGGGGCTGGGGCACGCGTTCGAGATCAACCCGGACCTGCCTGAGTCGTTCCGGCTGGAGCTGGCGCACGCCCTGCTGGCTCGCCAGCTCTTCCCCCAGGCCCCGTTGAAGTGGATGCCTCCCACCAAGCACATGACCGGGGACGTCTTCCGCGGCTACCTGCTGGACGGCTTCTTCAACCTGGTGGGGGCCATGACCGGACAGAGCATCCTGCTGGTCGGGATGATGACCGAGGCGGTGGTCACTCCGTGGATCTCGGACCGGGACCTCGCCCTGCAGAACGTGCGGTACGTGCTCAACGCGGCGGGTGGGCTGACCGAGGACTTCCACCCCCCGCGCGACGGGTTCATCCAGACCCGGGCACGCCAGGTGCTGGCCGAGTCGATCGAGCTCCTGGAGCGCATCGTCGGGGACGGAGGCCGTACCCCGCTGCTGACGGCCATCGCGGACGGCACCTTCGGTCTGATGAAGCGTCCCGCGGACGCCGGCAAGGGCCTGGACGGCGTGGTGCAGCACGCGCCGGGCTACCTGAACCCAGCGGTCGACCTGCTCGAGGAAGGTGCGACCCGATGAGCGCGCCCGACGGCGCGCCAGCCACCGGCACGGTGGTGCGTCCCTACGGGGACACCACCGGCGACGGCATGGTGCAGGTCTCGTTCACCCTGCCCATCCCGCACGACAAGCGGGCAGAGGGCGCCGCGGCGCAGCTAGCCGCCAAGATGGGGATCGAGCCGGCTCTGGTGGTGCACTCCAAGCCCATCGGGCCGGACTTCACCTTCTTCGTCGTCTACGGCCCGGTCCGGCACCTGGTGGACCTGTCCCAGGTCCAGGTGATCGAGCGGGAGTACCCGCTGCTGAGCGCCAAGGAGATCAACGCCGCCATCAAGCGCGGGCTGCGACGCAAGCTGGTGGTGGTAGGCGCCTGCATCGGCACCGACGCGCACACCGTGGGGATCGACGCGATCCTGAACATCAAGGGTTTCGCGGGAGAGAAGGGCCTGGAGTACTACCGCGAGCTCACGGTGGTGAACCTCGGGGCCCAGGTGCTGGTCCCCGAGCTGGTGGAGCGTGCCAAGGCCGCGCGGGCCGATGCCGTCCTGGTCTCCCAGGTCGTCACCCAGCGCGATGCGCACCTGCACAACACCCGCGAGATGTCTGCGGCGTTCCGGGAGGCCTACGAGCAGGGAACCGCACCGCTGCTGGTGGTGGGAGGTCCACGTTTCGACCCGCAGGCCACGGCCGAGCTCGGCGTGGACCGCATCTTCGGCAAGGGCACGACCCCGGGCGAGGTCGCCTCGTTCCTCGTGCACGCGCTCGCGCCTCGGACCTCTCCCCAGCCCACCACCAGGAGCACAGCATGAGCACCTCGCAGCCCGGCACCCGCACCCAGACCGGCACCGACACCCAGGCCGGCACTGACCCCCGCCTCGGGCTGACCGTCACGCACCGCAGGTACGTGCCCTACAGCCACGCCCACTATGCCGGGAACCTCGTCGACGGCGCCTACAGCCTGAGCTGTTTCGGTGATGTGGCCACCGAGGTGTGCATCCGCACCGACGGGGACGAAGGCCTCTTCGCGGGCTACTCCGACGTGCGCTTCCTGGCGCCCGTGCGGGCCGGGGACGTGCTGGAGATCGAAGCCGTGGTGACCCGGGTGGGACGGCGCAGCCGCGAGCTGGCACTGATGGTCAGGGTGGTGTGCCGCGGCGACCTCGAGAAGGGTGGGTCCGCGTCCCAGGTGCTGGCCGAGCCGATCGTCGCCACCACAGCCACAGGCACCGTCGTCGTACCAGGTTGACCTCGAAGGCGTTGGCGCATAACGATTCAGACACGCCGGACGACACGCCGCTTCATCCGGAAGTTTCCCGCACCGGCGTCCCGAAGACCCACCTCTCTGACCTGCGACGACGCCTGAAGGCGCAGGTCAGAGCAGGGTTGACACGCTGCACCAGGGGAGTAGTTTCGGCGGCGGTCGTCATGAGATGGCGCCCGACCACGGTTCCGGACCGACTCCTGAGGAACCCGGCGCATCCCATGCCGGGGGCGGCAGGCACGGTCCGGGCGGACCAGGGCCACCGAAGGGTGGCACCGGGGATCCAGGTTGGGCCCGCGCGCTCTATAGACAACGTGCCGAGGCTGCGCATCCACCGCTGTCCGGTTCGGCCCGAAGGGCGCGCGGGCCGACCTGCACCGCATGAGTTCCAGGGTCCATCAGAGAGCGCCGCATCCCTGACCTACTGTTCTGAGGTGTCCCTGCGCCCCCTGCCACTGCTGGCCGCCGCCGCGTTGGTCGTCGGCGGAGGGCTGCTGGCCTGGGCGGCCTTCCCCGGGATCTCCTGGTGGTGGGCGGCACCGGTAGGCGTGGCCGCGCTGATGCTCTCGGTGCGAGGTCGGGGCCTGGCGGCTGCGGGCGCGCTCGGCCTGCTCTTCGGTGCCGCCTTCCTGCTGCCCCTGCTGCAGTGGACCGGCCTGCAGGTCGGCTGGCTGCCCTGGGTGGCCCTGTGCGCGATGGAGGCGCTCTTCCTGGCGGCGGCCGGCGCGCTCCTGGCCTGCGTGCAGCGGCTGTCCCGTCCGGCCCTGCGCGTGCTTGGCGCCGCAGCGGCCTGGGTGGCGGTGGAAGCGGCCCAGGCACGGCTCCCGTTCGGCGGGTTCGGGTGGAGCAGGCTGGCGTTCTCCCAGGCCGAGGCGCCCACGCTGGGTCTGGCGGCCGTCGGCGGTGCCCCGCTGGTGTCGTTCGCCGTGGCCCTCACCGGCGCCGCCCTGGTGGAGGGGTTGCTGGCGGCCCGACAGCGGCAGGTGCGCGTGCTGGTCGCGGCCGCGGCGGTGGCGGCGGTGGCAGCGCTGAGCGGGCTTGCCGTTCCCACCCCCGCGGGTGCCGAGCAGGGCACCGTGCGGGTGGCCGGCGTGCAGGGGAACGTGCCGCGGCTGGGCATGGAGTTCAACGCCGAGCGCCGCGCCGTGCTCGACAACCACGCGGCGGTGACCCAGAGCCTGGCCGGGTCGGTGCGGGAGGGACGCAGCGCCGCGCCGGACCTGGTGATCTGGCCGGAGAACGCCAGCGACATCGACCCCCTCGCCAATGCGGACGCCGAAGATGTCATCGGCGCTGCGGTCACGTCGGTGGACGCGCCGACCCTGGTCGGCACCCTGGTGCGGGGCGATGACGGCCGCACCAGGAACACCACCTTGCTGTGGCTCCCGGAGCAGGGGCCGGTCCAGAGCTATGCCAAGCGCCAGCCGGTGCCCTTCGCCGAGTACGTGCCGTACCGGGACTTCTTCCGCCGGATCACCCCGCTCGTCGACCAGGCGGGCGACTTCGCGCCCGGCGACGCGCCGGGTCTGTTCCAGGTGCCGACAGCGTCACAGGACCTCACGGTCGGAGCCCTCATCTGCTTCGAAGTCGTCGACGACGACCTGGTCTCCGACATCGTGGACGGCGGCGCCGAGATCATCGTGGTGCAGACCAACAACGCCACGTTCGGGCTCTCGGACGAGAGCGTCCAGCAGCTCGCGATGTCCCGCCTGCGAGCCGTCGAGACCGGTCGTGCCGTCGCCCACGTGTCTACGGTGGGGGTTAGCGCGCTCATCGCGCCGGACGGGACGTTGCTGAGCCAGGCGCCGCTGTTCGAGCCGGCCCTGCTGGAGGCCGATCTCCCGCGCCGCAGCACCCTGACCCTGGCCAGCCGGGCGGGAGCCTGGCCGGAGGGCGTGATCGCGGTGGGTGGCATCCTGGGGGCGGTCTGCGGCGCACTGGCCCGCCGACGTCACGTGGAGGAGGCGCCGTGAAGATTCTGGTCATCACCCCCACCTACAACGAGCTGCAGTCGTTGCCGGGGACCTTGGCCCGGCTGCGTGCTGCCGTCCCGACCGCCGACGTGCTGGTGGTGGACGACGCCAGCCCGGACGGGACCGGGGACGCCGCCGACCACGTCGCCGCGGGCGACGCCCAGGTGCAGGTGCTGCACCGCCCGGGCAAGCTCGGCCTCGGGGGCGCCTACCGGGCCGGTTTCGCGGTGGGCCTGGCCCAGGGGTACGACGTCCTGGTGGAGATGGACGCAGACGGGTCCCACCAGCCCGAGCAGCTGCAGGGGATGCTGGACCGGCTGATAGATGTGGACGACCCCGCGGACGTGGTGCTGGGCTCGCGCTGGGTGCCAGGGGGAGCGGTACACAACTGGCCCATCCACCGTCAGCTGCTGAGCAAGGGGGGCAACCTGTACACCCGGCTGGCCCTCGGTATCCCGCTGCGGGATGCCACCGGCGGGTTCCGCGCCTACCGGCGGGAGGTGCTGGAGAAGATCGGCCTGGACGAGGTGACCTCGCAGGGGTACTGCTTCCAGGTCGACCTCGCTTGGCGCGCGTTCGGCGCCGGTTTCCGCGTGGTGGAGGTGCCCATCGTCTTCGTCGAGCGGGAGCTGGGGTCGAGCAAGATGAGCAAGGACATCGTGCGGGAGGCGCTCGCCCAGATCACTGTCTGGGGAGCACGCCACCGAGGTACACAGACCAGGCAGCTGCTGCGGGCGGCAGCGCTGCGCAGGCAGGACCGGCAGTGGCACAGCTGAGCACGGGCAGGCGCTGGCCGCGCTGGCTCTTGGTCGCGGCACTGGTGCTGCCCGTGCTGGAGATCGTCGTGCTGCTGGTGGTGGGCCACTGGGTCGGCGTGTGGCCGCTGATCGGGGTGCTCGTCCTCGGCACCCTCGTCGGCGGCGCACTGCTCGCACGTGAGGCGCCTCGCACCTGGCGCTCGCTGCGCGACGCACTGCGGGTGGGTGCGGTCGAGAAGGAGGGGGTGCGGGTCGCTCGCGTCCCGACCAGGGTCCCCACCCGCGAGCTCGCTGACGGCGCCCTGGTCCTGGTCGGAGCCGTCCTGCTGCTGGCGCCCGGCCTCGTCACCGACCTGATCGGCATCTGCTGCCTGCTGCCCGTCACGCGACGGGTGCCCCGGCAGCTGCTGGTCTCGTTGCTCGAGCGCCGCGCCACGCGGTTCGGGGCCCGTCTGCGCGGGGTCCGGGACGGCCCCGTCCAAGGCCATGTTGTGCAGAGCCGTGTCGTCGAATCTCCCAAGGGGCGCAAGGACTAGTTCGGTCCGTGTCTGTCGAGTCTCGCCGTTCGTCGAGGCTCGCTGGTGACCGATCGTCAGGCGCTGCGCTTGTGCAACCGCCCGGCGCGCAGCAGGGCGAGGCGCTCGGCCAGCAGCTCTTCGAGCTCGGCCACGGTCCGTCGCTCCATGAGCATGTCCCAGTGGGTTCGGGCGGGCTTCACCGGAGCTCGGTCCGGCCGGTCGGCGTCGCGCAGCAGCGCCTCGCTGCCGCAGCGGCACTCCCAGAGCGCGGGGACATCCGCCTCGACGAAGAACGGGAGGGTCGTGATGTGTGCGGAGGGGCACACGTACTCAGCCAGCTGGCGCGGCGCACTGGCCACACCGCTGTCGGACTCCATGCTGGACGTACCGAGGCGGGTGCCTCGCAGGCTTCGTTCGCTCATGGCAGCGGCTCCTCGTGGCATCAGCGTGGACGTCGACCGCCCACACCGTCACAACGCCCCGCACGTGATTGCTGTTCCGCGCCACCGTGAAGGTCGTGTGAAGGCCGTCGTAGCGCGCTCAGACCACCGCCGGTGGGATGTTGCCGGCCTCCAGGATCCCACGCCGGACATCCACTCGTGAGAGCAGGAACCCGCCCACGAGGAAGAACACCATCAGCGAGATGATCGCCGGCCGGTAGGAGTCGGTCAGCTGGAACATCAACGAGAACAGGAACGCGCCGAACCAGCTCGTACCGCGCTCACCGGCCTGGTACAGGCTGAAGTACTCGGCCTCGCGGCCCATTGGCACCAGCTGGCTGTACAGGGAGCGGGACAGGGCCTGGGTCCCGCCCAGGACGAGACCGATCAGGACGGCGAGCCCCATGAACAACCCGAACTGACCAGCTGGCAGGAAGTACCCGATCACCACCACGACCAACCACAGGCCCAGGCCCCCGAGGATGCACCGCTTGGCGCCGAACCGGTAGGCCGCCCTGCCGAAGAGGAGGGCACCGCCAAAGGCCACGATCTGCACCAGCAGGATGGTCTGGATCAGCTGTGCGGAGGAGAAGCCGAGCTCCTCCGAGCCGTAGATGCTGGAGCTGCCGATCACGGTCTGGATGCCGTCGGTGAAGAACAGGTAGGCGAGCAGGAACATCCAGGTCTGCTTGTACCCGCGCAGGTGCCGCACGGTGTCCACGAGCTGGCCGAAGGACTCCCTCACCAGGGACCCGCGCGCTTCTCGGGACACCGGCGCCACGTCAACCGGCGCGCGGTTGCGCAGCCCCAGGAAGGGGATGAGCGTGAACAGCGCCCACCACACGCCGGCCGAGAGCAGACTGAGGCGGACGGCATACCCCTCGCTCAGGCCGAGCGCCTCGTGAGACAGGACGAGGCCGAGATTGAGAGCCAGCAGCAGGAAGCCACCGAGATAGCCCAGTGCCCAGCCGCGGCTGGAGACTGCGTCCCGCTCGTCCGGTGTCGCGATGTGGCACAGGATGGCGTCGTAGACGACCAGTGAGGCGCCCAGGCTGACGTTGGCGACCAGCAGCAGGGCGACGCCCAGCTGCCAGTTGCTGCCGGCGACGAAGTACATCGACGCTGCGGCAGCGGCTCCCAACCAGGCGAAGCCGCCCAGCAGCTGCTTCTGCTTGGCGGTCCGGTCTGCCACCGCCCCGACGATCGGGAGCAACAGGGCGGAGAAGATGGTGGAGAACGCGACCGCGTAGCCCACCAGGGCCCCCGGTGCCACCGGCAGCCCGAGCACCGCCAGGTCGTTGTCGCACCTCTGGCCCGCCGCCAGCCCGGGGCAGGCCGCCGCCTCGGCCACCGCGATGAGGTAGGGCCCCAGCAGGACGGTCGAGGTGGTGGTGACGTAGGCCGAGTTGGCCCAGTCGTAGAAGTACCAGGCCCGGTGCTGTCGGCGCCGCGCCGCGGTGTCCGGTTCCACGCCCTGGGGGACAGTCGTCGCGGTGCTCATGCCGCCCGTGCCGCGGTCGTGCCAGCGTTGCGAGTCATGGGCAGATCATGGCCCCTGCAGACCTCGCCGGCGCACCACGTCCAGCGCCGTGTCGGGACGGTCGGTGATCAGGCCGTCCACGCCCAGCTCCAGCAGTCGAGCCATGTCCAAGGGGTCGTTGACCGTCCACACGTGCACCTGCAGTCCGGCGCGGTGCGCAACGTCCACGAAACGCTGGTCCACCACCTGCAACCCCAGGTACCGCTCGGGGACCTGCAGGCACACCACGTCGCGGGTCAGGTGGCCCATCACCCGGGTGGGCTGGTGGCCGCGGGTCAGGGCCCAGAAGGCGGCGACGGTGCCCTGCCCGGGCGAGGAGGCGACCACAGCAGGCAGCCGTCGTTGCACGGCGCGCCGGCGCACATCGGAGAAGGAGGCGATGCACACCCTGTCCCAGCACCTGGTCCGGTTCAGCACGTCCACGAGCGGGCCGACGACGCCCGCGGCCTTGACGTCGATGTTGAGGCAGATGTTCGGCCAGGCCCCGATCAGGTCCTCGAGCAGCGGCACTGGCTCGGTACCGCCGATCCTGGCCGTTCGCACCGTGTCCCAGCCGAGCTCGCAGACGGTGCCGCGACTGTCTGTGACGCGGTCGAGCACGCGGTCGTGGAACGCCACCACGCGGGCGTCAGCCGTGGCGTGCACGTCCGTCTCGAGGTGGGTCACTCCCAGGTCCACCGCTGCCTGGAAGGCCGCCATCGAGTTCTCCAGCCCGCGCTCGCTGTAGCCGCGGTGAGCCATCAGCAGCGGTAGCGGGTGGTCCAGGTACACGGAGCGCACGACCCGACCCTACGACGGTAACCGGCAGCCGGCAGGCGGCAGCACGTTCGGCAGATCAGTTGCCGTACTCCCAGTGCCAGGGCTCCTCGCGGTTGCCGCCCTGCTGCGCCCAATCGGGGTGGAAGAACCCGTACAGGGGTGCGTTGGCACGCATCCACTGGTGCTGGGGCGTGCCGAAACTCTGGATGCCTCCGCAGAGGTCGGTGGCCGACCCCCAGCCATGGTTGCTCGTGCCGGGTATGGCGGCCAGCTGGGGCCGTGCGGCGAAGACGGCGACCTGGCCCGGGTAGGACCGGTAGGAGTCGGTGATGCAGATCGGGACGCCGAACTCGAGCGCGTACGCCTCGCTCATCTGGTTGAAGCCGAAGGCTGCATCGGCTCGCAAGGTCTGTCCGGACGTTGCCCACAGCGGGCACATGGCCTCCGCCGGGATCGCTCCGTTGGAGAACCCTTCCACAGGCAGGCCCCGGCACTCGCCGACCGCACCGGTGACGCGGTTGTCGACCTGACCGACGGCAGCGGCTGCCAGGCGCAACTGCTCGGAGACAGCGCGCTCCAGCTCTGCAGCCGTGAAGGCTTCGGCGAGTCTGAGTGTCTGCGCGTCGGCGGCGTCGGCGGCCTCCTGGGTGACCCGCAGCAGGGCGCCCAGCAGAGCGACCTCGTCGCTCTGCTTCGTGAGCGCGGCATCTGCCTCAGCCTTGGCGGTTGCCGCCTGGGCGGCTGCGATCGTGGCGGTCTCGGCGGCGACGTCGGCCTTCTCGGTGGCGTCCTTCTGGACGGCCTCGGCCTCCTCGACGGTGTCCACGACCGAGCCGCGCCAGCGGCCCACCATGTCCAGCATCTGCGCCCGCTGACCCAGCTCGGCGCTGTTGTCAGACTCCAGCAGGGTCATGAAACCCTCGATGTCGCCCATCGAACCGCCGTTGCGGTAGGTCTGGGACGCCCACCGACCCAGCTCACCCTTGCGCTCGCCGACGATCCGGTTCGCAGCCTGCAGACGCAGCGTCTGCCTCACGTTCTCGGCCTCGGCCCTGGCCTGGGAGTCCAGGGCCGACTCCTGCGAGCGCACCGCCTGCTCGGCCGTAGCCTGCAGGTCGTTGACGGCCTGACGCGCCTGTTCCAGCGCCTTTGCCTGGTCCACGACCAGGCCCGCCAGCCGGTCTGCCTCCGCGCGCTGGGCAGCGACCTCCTCGACCGTGGGGCCGGGGACGACGACCTCAGGCTCGGGCGCGGTCTCCCCGCCGTCGGTCACGACAGCGCCATCGGTCACTACAGCGCCGTCGGTCACGACAGCCTCGACCGCCCCAGCGGTCTCCTCAGGGGGGGCAGCAGCAGCAGGGGTTGCCAGCAGCACCCCCAGCGACACCAGTGGCACGGTCATGGCGGCCGTGAGCGGCCGGTGCCGACGGCGGGAGGGTGGCCGAGCGGACGGAAGGTTCAATTCTCAGACTCACTGTGTCGACGACGGTGTGCGCAACGCGACCGGAAACGTGGGTTCAACACGCTCCTGGGACCTGGGTCGCTGCCCTGACCGTGGCCTACCGTGCCATGCCGAGAGGGTTCTGTGCTAACTCCGTGCACAGGCACGTGTGCAGCACTGTGGTCGTGGTAGCGGCCAGACGTACTTTCGGTCACCCCGGCCGCGCACCTGAGCCGTAAGGTGCTGGGTGTGACAGACCACCGCGAGACAGACCCGTCCGGCCCAACGCCCCATCCCCCGATCGGTCCGGTTCTTGATATGTCGTATCGACAGATGGGGGCCAGCGGGCTCACTGTCTCGACCGTCGGATTGGGGTGCAACAACTTCGGGGGCCGGATCGATGCGGAGGCGACCACAGGGGTCGTGGACGCAGCACTCGAGGCTGGCATCACGTTGTTCGACACCGCTGACATCTACGGCGGCACGCCCGGGCAGAGCGAGGAGCTGCTCGGCAGGTCCCTGGGCCGGCGCCGGAGTCAGGTGGTGCTGGCGACCAAGTTCGGCATGGACATGGGCGGGGCGAACGGTCCGGACTGGGGCGTGCGGGGGTCGCGTCGCTACATCCGCACGGCGGTGGAGGCCAGCCTGCGCCGGCTCGGCACCGACTGGATCGATCTCTACCAGATGCATCGCTACGACTGCGCGACACCGATCGAGGAGACGCTGGCCGCCCTGCACGAGCTGGTGCTGGAAGGCAAGGTGCGCTACATCGGGAGCTCGAACTTCACCGGCTGGCAGGTCGTCGACGCTGACTGGACGGCCCGCACCAGCGGCTTCGCCCCGTTCGTCTCGGCCCAGAACGAGTACTCCCTGCTCAAGCGCGGCATCGAGTCAGAACTGGTCCCCGCGTGCGAGAGCGCGGGCGTCGGCATCCTGCCCTTCTTCCCGCTGGCCTCGGGGCTGCTGACTGGCAAGTACACCCGTGGCGACAGCGCACCGACCGGGACACGCCTGGCTGACCGCCCGGAACGGCTCGCTGCGGCAGACTTCGACCGGATCGAGTCCATCGGCTCCTACGCCGCCGAGCGCGACCTGAGCATGCTGGAGGTGGCCATCGGCGGGCTGGCGGCCCAGCCAGGCGTCGCCTCCGTGATCGCCGGTGCCACCAGCCCGGACCAGGTGCGTGCCAATGTCGCTGCGGGTGGATGGCAGCCCTCGGCGCAGGACCTCGCGGACCTCGACGCGGCAGCACCGGCATGAGCGCGGGCGCTTCCCGCCCTCGCGATCCCTGGTACGTCGATGACCGCACCCTGCGCGAGGTGGTGACCGACGAGGCCGAGGTCGAGCGCAGGCTCGCTGCCCTCCCAGAGGAGCCGAGCAGAACAGGGGAGCGGGTCGGGCTGCTGCGCATCCTCGGCCGCCTCGACGAGGCCTTGGAGCTGGCAGCCGCTGATCACGAGCGGCTGGTAGAGGGTGGGCAGTCCCGCACGAGCACGGCCGCCGTGATGCGGCTGGCACAGGTCAAGCACTGGCGGGGGGAGCTGCCGGGTGCCGAGGCCCTGCTGACCTCGGCACTGTCGCACGCCGGGGCCGAGCACGACCCGCTGCTGGTCGGGTCCGCGCTCCAGCTCCGCGCTGCGTGCCGGTACGACGCGGGCGACGTCGACGGCGCGCTGGCCGACGCCACGGCCGCACTCAAGCACCGCCGTCAGGTCGGGGCGCCCCAGGACCAGGTCGAGGCAAGCGAACGGGCATGGTCCACCATCAGCGCCGCGGCGATAGCGGCCGCACCGTACGGGGTGGTCCCGCCGGGCTCCGACGAGCAGGACACCCACCCGGTGTCGCAGGCCGGGCCGCGCCCGTCGTGACGTCAGGGTCGGCCGTAACGCCGTGCGGTCCCGCCGTCGCGGCACAGCTCGGCCGTGCCATGGCGGCACTGCACCCCGGGCGACGTCTGCGGGTCGCGGTCGACGGTGTGGACGGCTCGGGCAAGACGGTCTTCGGATCAGCCCTCGCGGCCCAGATCCGTAGCTGCGGACGCAGCGCCGTGAGCACGACCGTGGACCGCTTCCATCGCCCCGCCGCCGAGCGCTACGCACGTGGACGACACAGCCCGATCGGCTTCTACCACGACTCCTTCGACGATGAGCAGCTGCGCTCGGTGCTGCTGGACCCATTCGGTCCTGGCGGGGACGGCCGCTACCGGGCAGGGGTCTGGGACGTCGGTACCGACACCCCCGATGAGGCGCCTGTGCACCCGTCGCCGAACGACGCCGTCCTGGTGCTGGACGGGGTGTTCCTGCAGCGGCCCCCGTTGCGCGCTGTCTGGGACGTCGTGGTGTTCCTGCACGTCCCCTTTGCTGAGACGTACCGCCGGATGGCCGTCCGGGACGGTTGCCCAGCAGATCCGGAGCACCCTGCCAACGCGCGGTACCGCCAGGGTCAGCAGCTCTACCTGGACGAGTGCTCGCCCGCCGCGCGCGCCGACGTGCTGCTCGACAACAGCGACCTCCGCGGACCGCGGCTGCTGCGCTGGCCTCAGCGTTGGGGGTAGAGCGCCTGCACGTCGGCGTCGAAGTCCGCCATGATGACGTTCCTCTTCATCTTCAGGCTGGGCGTCAGGTGGCCGCCGGCCTCGGTCCAGTCCACGGGCAGCACCCGGACCTTCTTGATCCCCTCGGCGCCAGAGACCGTCGCGTTGGCCTGACTCACCGAGGCCTTGATGCTGGCGAGGAGGTCCGGGTCCTCGGTCAGCTCGGAGACCGGTGTGGTGGGGCGCCCCTGCTGCTCGAGCCAGGCCGACACCGCGTCGGGGTCCAGCGTGACCAGTGCGGTGATCTGGGGGCGGTCGTCGCCCAGGACCAGGGCCTGGCTCACCAACGGGTTGGACCGGACGACGTCCTCCAGCGGCGCGGGAGAGACGTTCTTGCCGGCGGAGGTCACGAGGATCTCCTTCTTGCGGCCGGTGATGGTCAGGAAGCCCTCCCCGTCCAGGGTGCCGAGGTCACCGGTGCGGAACCATCCGTCGGAGTCCATGGCCTCTTCCGTCGCAGCAGGGTTGCCCCAGTACCGGGTGAACACGTTGTCCCCGCGCAGCAGCACCTCGCCGTCTTGGCCGATGGACACCTCGAACCGTGGCAGGGCCCGGCCGACGGACCCGATCCGTTGTCCTGCACGCGTGTTCACGGTCGCGGCCGCGGTGGTCTCGGTCAGGCCGTAACCCTCCAGGACCGTCACGCCGATGCCGCGGAAGAAGTGGCCGAGGCGCGCGCCCAGAGGCGCCCCTCCCGAGACCGCCCACTGGGCACGTCCGCCCAGGGCGTCGGTGATCTTGCCGTAGACCAGGCGTGAGAAGAGAACGTGCTTGGCCCTGAGCAACGGCCCGGGCCGCCCTCTGTCCTGGGCCTGGCTGTAGGCGATGGCCGTGTCCGCGGCAGCGTCGAAGATCCGCTCCTTCCCACCCGCGACAGCCTTGCGGCGCGCGCCGTCGAAGACCCGCTCGAACACCCGCGGGACGGCGAGCACGAACGTAGGGGAGAAGGTGGGCAGGTCCAGCGTGATGCGCGCGATGTCGCTGTGGCCGGTGTGCACGCCCATCTGGACCACGGCCACCTGGATCATCCGGCCGAACACGTGCGCCAAGGGCAGGAACAGCAGGGTGGAGGCGCCTGGGTCCTCGAACAGCTCGGGCAGACCCTCGATGGCGGAGGAGACCTCCTCCAGGAAGTTCGCGTGGCTCAGCTCGACACCCTTCGGACGTCCTGTGGTGCCCGAGGTGTAGATCAGGGTCGCCAGGGAGCTCCGCCCCAGGTCGGCCCGACGACGGTCGAGCTCCTCGTCGGGGACGGTTGCCCCTTCGGCACGAAGTGCGTCCAGGCTCCGCGCCGGGTCCTTGCCGTCGATCACCCAGTGGTGTGCCAGGTCGGGCAGGTCCCCGCGCACCTGCGCCAGCGCCGTGGCGTGCCCGTTGTTCTCGACCACCACAGCCACCGCACCCGAGTCGGCCAGGATCCACTTCAGCTGCTCTGCCGAGGAGCTCTCGTAGACGGGCACGCTGACGCCCCCGGCCGCCCACACGGCGAAATCGACCAGCGTCCACTCGTAACGGGTCTTGGCCATGAGGGCGACCCGGTCGCCCGGCTGCAGGCCGGCCGCGACCAGGCCGCGGGAAAGCTCGCGGACCGCCGCAGAGAACTCAGCTGCTGTGATCGGCACCCACGAGGCCCCGTCGCGACGGCTGAAGAGCCGACGGTCGGGATCCGCCCGGGCGTGGTGCTCCACCAGGTCGGCCAGGCTCTGTGGCGCTGTCGCAGCCACGCGCCACCAGGCGTCGGCTCCGGTCGCACGGGCGGTGTCCAGGGGGGAGGTCATGGGCCAACCCTAGGAGTAGGAGCCAGCTCCGGGCCGTGCGCCGGGCGGTCTAGCTGGACTCGACCACACGGGCAGGTGCGCCGTGCACGGCTGGGATGCGTCCGAGCCGGCCGGACTGGAAGTCGTCAAAGGCCTGGATGACCTCGGCGCGGGTGTTCATGACGAACGGACCCGCCCAGGCGACGGGCTCGCGAATCGGTCTGCCTCCCAGGACCAGTACGTCGAGCTCCGGCTCGGAGGCCGACTGGCGTGCAGATGCTGAGACGGTGAGGGCACCGCCGCGGCCCAGCACCGCGAGCTGGCCCTTGCCGATCGGGCGTTGGTCGGTGCCTACCGTCCCGCGCCCGGACAGCACGTAGACCAGGGCGTTGAAGTCCCGCCGCCACGGCAGGTCCAGCCGCGCCCCCGCAGTGACCGTGGCGTGGGCCAGGGTGATGGGCGTCAGCGTGTTGCCCGGCCCGGCGTGACCGTCCACCTCGCCGGCGATGAGCCGCATAAGCGAGCTGCCGTCAGGGCTGGTGAGCAAGGTGTTCTGCCCGGCGCGCAGGTCCTGGTAGCGGGGCTGGTGCAGTTTCTGGGAGCGGGGCAGGTTCACCCACAGCTGGATACCGTGGAAGAGCCCCCCGCTCAGCACCAGCGACTCCGGCGGCCTCTCGATGTGCAGCAGCCCCGAACCGGCTGTCATCCACTGGGTGTCACCGTCGGTGATGAGCCCGCCGCCGCCCTCGGAGTCGGCGTGCTCGAACGTGCCGTCCATGAGGTAGGTGACCGTCTCGAAACCACGGTGCGGGTGCCACGAGG
>JAABUN010001364.1_pt1 | contig 54529 bp, 49 predicted proteins | sample 5559311 | NCBI WGS metagenome assembly JAABUN01 (sample SAMN10711877, study PRJNA513370) | rock metagenome | isolation source: Antarctica rocks | place: Antarctica: Victoria Land, Siegfried Peak sud
CCTTCGAGGCGGTCATCGACGCGGTCGGGCGGGCCTTGGCGGCCGTCACTCCGGCCGACGCCCGGGGCTTCTATCGCGCCGCTGGCTACCCAGTCTGACCGTCAGAACTTATGCTGCACGCTCTAGGGCTCAGACCATTCTGAAGGACGGCGTCGAACCGTTTGTCGCGACGTACTGCGCAGGACCGTCCCGCCATCGACAGCCGCTGCCCAATCTGCGACCCTGGCGAATCAATCGCCCCCGACGCGGACGAAGAGGAGAATCGCACCATGCCCCCGACCCCGAAGCTGGGCATCATCCTGCCGGAGGGCGAGGGCGACCTGGAGGGGCGGACGCCCCGCTGGAGCGATTACGTTTCGATGGCACGGCTGGCCGAGGAGGTCGGCTTCGACTCGGTCTGGTTCGTCGACCACATGATCTACCGCAACGATGCCTCCGGGCGCGAGCCGCAGGGGGCCTGGGAGTGCTGGTCGATCCTCGCCGCGCTGGCCGCCGTCACCGAGCGGGTCGAGCTTGGCTCCCTCGTCACCGCCACCTCCTTTCGCAACCCCGCACTCCTCGCCAAGATGGCCGACACCATCGACGAGATCAGCGGCGGTCGCCTCATTCTCGGGATCGGCGCCGGCTGGAACGAGGTCGAGTACCGCGCCTTCGGCTTTCCCTACGACCATCGCGTCGATCGCTTCGCCGAAGCGTTCACGATCATCCGCACCCTGCTCCACGACGGCGCGATCGACTTCGAGGGGACCTACTACACCGCCCGCGACTGCGAGCTGCGCCCACGCGGACCCCGCCAGCACGGACCTCCCCTGATGATCGGCTCCCGCGGACCCCGCATGCTCCGCCTCACCCTTCCCCACGCGCCGATCTGGAACGGCTGGTTCGCCGACACCAGCTCCCAGCCCGATGCCTACCCGCCGCTGCGCGAGCTGGTCGACGCGGCCTGCCAGGATGTCGGGCGCGATCCCGCGACGCTGGAACGGACGATCTCGATCTCGATCGACCCCACCGGCCAGCGCGATTTCCCGCTGCACTGGTCCCTGGGGCTCGACCTCAGCCTCACCCATCCCCTGACCGGGAGCGTGGAGGAGATCGCCGCTGGCATCCGGGCCTATGGCGAGCAGGGGGTCTCCCATCTCCAGATCTATCCGGTCCCACCGACCCTCGCCACCATCGAGTCCCTCGCCCCAATCCTCGCTGCCGCTCGCCAACCGCCCCCCGGCCGGTGACGGCGAGATGCGATCGCCGGTCCGCCGCAACCCCCACTGGACTGCTAGAGATCCCATCCCCACCATGCGTGATTGCACGTAAGGGCCACGGCCCCCGAACCTCGTCGCCACGCCTGCCCGACGAACGCCACCTCGCCCGCGTGACCCATAGCCACCGGTGCTGTCCTGCCGTCCGCCGTCCGCTGGAGGCGACTGCTCGCGCCACCAGGGCGGCGATCACACCCGCCGCCCGGGCAATCACGGGCGGCGGTGGCTCCAGGACGGCGACGATGGAGCTCGTCATGACCGCGCTCGTCGCTCGGACACCATGTCCCGGAGGCTATCGCCGCGCGCGGCACGCACAAGCCGGCGCCCCCGCGAACTTTACTCGCCGGGCGGCGACACCCACCGCTCGATCGCCCTAGTGACAACCGGGGTCGCGCCTGCCACGATGGACATAAGATCATTCGTCCTGGGTCAAAGGTCGGGGTCCTGGGCTGATCCGGTCGGGGCGATTGCCCCACGCCGGTGAGGCCGTCGGCTCCGGCCGGTTGGTGTGCAACGGGACGACGTGCAAAGGGGCGTCCGGCAGGGGCTGGACGGCGGGCGGACGACGGGAAGAGGACACCACCATGACGTCTCCACGATTCTCGGCGCTCGGGCGCCTGCTTAGTGTGTTCGCGCTCATCGTCGGGCTCGCGCTGACGGCGGGACCGGTCCGGGCCGACGACCGGGACGGCCGGGGCGACGCCTCGGTGACCGCCGACGGGGGCACCCGCACCAGCACGAACACGATTGGCGCCGACGCCAGTGGCGGCGAGGCGCTCGGCGAGGCCAGCGGCGGCGACACCAACGCGGCCGATCTGGTCGAGGCCCCGGATGCCGAGGTGGCGGCGGGGAATGGCGAGCTTGCGAGTGCCGACAGTGGGGGTGGCGCCATTGACGGTGGGGCCATCGACACCGGTGGCGACGCCGGCAACGACATCCTGATCGCGGAGACCAGCGGCGGGAGCGGGGGCGATGCCGCGGTCATCGTCGATGGCGGGGAGCTGGTCAGCAGCACCAGCATCGAGCTGAGCGCCACGGGTGGCGAGGCGACGGCCGACGCTTCCGGGGGCGATGCCAACACGGTGAGCATCACCGGGGTGGCGGCCAACGTCGTGGTCGGGACCGGCGGGACGGCGGCGGCGAGCGCGGTCGGGGGCAGCGCCATCGTTGGCGATGTCGTCACCGGTGGCACGGTGGGAAACATCATCTCGGTCGGTGCGACCATGGGGGGCGATGGCTGCGGCTGCGGTGGCGGCGGGGATGCCACGGTCGTGGTCGATGGCGGCACCCTGGCGGTGTCGACCCTCGTGAACCTGAGCGCCGACGGGGGCGTGGCGAGCGCGGATAGCAGCGGTGGCGACAATAACACCACCACGGTGAGCCTCACGGCGACGGGTGGAACGGGAGCGGCCGGCGGTGCCGGTGGTCTGGGCGGTGCCGGTGGTGTGGGTGGCGCCGGGTTCGGTGGCTTCGGCGGACCGGGAGGCGCCGGCGGCAACGCCGCCGCTATCAACACGGGCGAAGGTGACACCGTCGTCGACATCGGCATCAATGGCGCTTCCGGCGCCCCCGGGGTTCCGGGTACCGGAACGTCGGGTATCCCCGGCGCCACGGGCGCTGGCGGGACTGTCGGGACTGCTGGCGGCGATGCCACGGTGGTCCTCGATGTCCAATCGGTCGTTGGCGCTGGCGATTCGGCGACGGCGCGTGCCGACGGTGGCACCGTCGTCGTTGGCGACATCGTCAGTGGCGGCAACATCGGCTATATCATCGCGATCGGCCAGACCGTGGGGCCACGGGAGGCGTAGGCAGCGCCCGGGACCGCTCTGCGGCGCCTGGTCGGCAATCAGTCGGTGGGGGCCCCGTTCACGCGACGGGGCCTGTCGCCATGGTTGAGCCGGAGTGGTGGCCGGGTGGGCTAGCCTCCCACGGCAGGAGGGCTCCCACCCAACCCTGATCCACCAGCCGCCCCGTCACGGCACCGTGCGGAGACCGCGCTGGTGTGCCGCATGGTAGCCGGCGATCGTGCGTTGCCGAGGACTCGCCCGCAATCGGCGACAACACGCTCTCGCGTTCGCCGTGGCAGCGGCTCCGCCGTGGTTGTGGGCGTCGCGCACTCGGGCGAGGGGGACACCTCAGCGCGCCACGTGCGTGGGCCATCGCGGGCACTGGCTCGCCAGCGGCGACGAGGGACTGGCGGCTCGTCCAGGTCACCGCCAACGGTGCGTCTGCCTGAGCCGAACAACTCGTCGCCAGCGCGGCCACACTGCCGCTTGGGGGGGCTCTGTGCCCTCCCTTCGACCAAAGCTCGACCACGGTCCATCGCGGATGCGGCCGAAAAAGTTGTGGCCCCCTGGGCCACGGAAGGGCGCGGGTCTCCCCGGCGTAATCACGCGCCGCCCATCGTGCCCCCGCTGCCGAACAGACCCTCCTGGCGCGAGCCAGGTTGGTCCAGGGATCGATCTCCATCGGCTTCGGCGCCCCAGGCGGACATCGGCGGCAGCCGCCGTGGCTCACCTGGTACAGGGAAAGTCAAGAACGCGCCGAGGTCCGCGCACCGTTGAAGGTCACCCGGATCGTCCCGACGACCGCCCGTTCCGCATCGCGTCATTCCTGCGGCCCGGGAGATGCCATCCCGCCGCCCAACGGTCAGGACGCACGCCGTGCGCCCGCTCCCCCAACCCCGTTATCCCTTCCCCCTCTGCCCCGCAACCCCCCCTCTCCCAGCCGTTGGGAGCGGGCGCAGGGGGCGAGGGCGTCTCCGTGACCCCCCGGCCATGGACTCTCCCCCCTCCCTCCGCTACTCTGAGACCTAAGTGGTCTGCTCCCGGTGGGAGAGCGGGACCTGGGCAGCACCCCGTGCCCACCCGTCCCCGTCAGGACGTCATCCACGACCCGGTTGCTGACCCCGGTCACCCCGAGCCCCTCCAGGTCGTCGCGTAGTGGCCCCATCCCCACCGCGACCGCGCACCGCTCCCCGGTCCTCCCCCCGTCTTGCTCCCTCGCCCAGAATTGGGAGAGGGCTGGGGTGAGGACGCCTGTGGTTCGAGCCCGCGAAGCCCTCCCGGCGCTTCCCGTCGGCCGCCCGACCCCGAGGGAACCAGACACGTTCTCGCCAATGACGCCCCAACCGTCCCTGCCGCGCTCTCTGGCCGCCGCTTAACGCGAAGCCCCCCCTCCCAGCGCCTGGGAGAGGGGGCAGGGGGTGAGGTCGATAGAGGCCGACTAGCCCGTCGGGCCGGCGCCGCGATCCTGCTCGCTATAATAGGGTGCGGTTCGTCCGGAGACGTCGGAGACAGTCGCCGGCCCGCTCGGGAGCCGCCCGGCTGGCTGGTTCGCTCCGACGGGCTTCTCGCCATCGCCATCGGTCTTCGACTTGATCATGTCGGCCAGCTGCGGGAACGTCTCGTCGACCGTCGAGCGAATTCGCTCTGTGAGTGAGCCCATCAGGGTGGAGGCGATGTTGGAAATCGCGTCGTCCAATCCCGAGGTGCGGGCGGCCTCGCGGAGGCTGTTGGAGACGCCACCGCTCGATCGAGCGCTGCTAACACCGGTCGTCCGGTCCTCGCTGGAGCGATGCTCGCTCTTGTCGCCGCCGCTCAGTCCTCCGAGCAAGAAGCCGCCGACGATCGCCGCGGCGATCGTCGCCAGCGGTCGCTCCTCGGCCTGACGCCTGACGTCGAAGCTGTCCTTCATCTTCGAGACGGTCTGATCGACCGTTTCCGAGACTTTCGTCACGGTCTGGTCGAGCGTGTCGGTCACGGTGTCCCGGGCCATCATCGCCGTGCCGCGAACGGTCTCTTTGGCCTGCTGCGCCGTGTCCTGAACCCGCGTCTCGATCTGGTCGATCTTCTGCGCCGCGTTGTCGCGCTTCTGATCTATTTCTTGACGGAGCTGATCTGCTGTTTGGCCCATTGCTGGTCCTCCTTCAATGTCTCAATCGTTTGGTCCGGCTTCAGGCTGCTGGCCTGGAGCTTCTTGCGGCCGCTGAGGGCCAGCATCGCCGCGATCGCCAGTAAGACGAGCGAGACGATCCCCGCCGAGAGCCAGAGCTCTTCCAGCGCCTTATCGAGCAGATGGATCACCGCGAAGATGAGATAGAAGAAGCCGACCAGCCCGACGAAGACGCCGGCGCCTATGGCGCCGATCCCTTTTCCGGCACCCGTCGCGTCCTCTTTGAGCTCGGTCTTCGCCAGCTGAATCTCGGCCCGAACGAGGTCTTGCAGGTCCTTGAGCAGCCCGGAAACGAGCGAACCGATTCCCTCGCCACCCTCCGAGGAGGCCCCTGAACCCGACGTTGTCTGATAGGTTGGCCGCGGCGCGCCGCGCTCAAACTCTTGACTCATGCGTCCTCCCCTGTCTCCCCGCTACCGCAGTGCTTTGGACAGGAGGAAGCCCATACCGGCCGCCACCAACAATGATTCCATGGGACGCTTCCGGATCAGCGCTTCGAGCTCGGTTACCAGCTGATCGGTGTCTTTGCCTTGAAGGTACTGGGCGGCGGAGTCCAGCTTATCAGCCGCCGTCGTCGCGGCCGACTGCATCGCGCCGCCTTCACCACCCTCCGCCCGGCCACGGAGCATCTCGGCCGCGCGGTCGAGACCGCCGGCGGCCTTCTCGATGCCGACGTCGGCCTTGGCCGTTGCTTGCTCACCGACCTGACCGGCCTTTTCCTTGGCCGTGTCGGCGACCTGGCCCGCCTTCTCCTTGGCGGTGTCTACCGCCTGGCTAGCCTTCTCCTTCGCCTGGTCGCCAGCCTGACCGGCTTGCTCTTTCGCCTGATCAGCGGTGCTACCCGACTCCTGAGTCCCGCTCCCCCAGTCCGCGCCGCTGGTCGACGCCTGACTCGACGGGGTGTCCCAGCTCGCGCCGCTCACGCCACTCCCAAAATCTGCGAGAGGTGTCTCTTCGAAGGCGGTATCGGTGCTCGACTCCTCGAACGGGGTCTCACCGTAGCCGCTATCGGAGGGCATGCTCCCAAAGGTGCCACGTTCACTCATAAGGTTTCTCCAGTCATCGACTGACACGGCGCGCAAGAGGTCGCGCACGCTACCCGGACACAACGCAATCCAGGTGCCAACCGGTCACGGGACCATTGTCCTGCCCAACCGGGACTACTCCGGCGCGATCGGCGCCGGCGCTGGATCGCCCGGTCGAGCGAAGAGAAAGCCCTGAACGAGGTCGGCGCCGTGGTCTCTCAGCCAGCGCCATTCGCCGACCGTCTCCACCCCTTCGGCGACCGTCTGGATACCGCAGGCATGAGCCGCTTCGAGCAGCTTGCTCGCCAGGATCGCCTTGAACGGGTCCTCATCGACGCCGCGAACCAGGGCGATGTCGAGCTTGACGAAATCTGGTCGAAGCTGCGTCAGGAGGGCGAGCGAGCCGTAGCCGGAGCCGAGATCGTCGAGCGCGACCTGGAACCCGGCGTCCCGGTAATAGCTCAGGACGTTGAGCAGATGCCCGGTGTCCCGGACTTCCTCGCTCTCGACCGCCTCGAAGACCACCTGCTCCGGTGAAATCCCCGCCGCCTCGATGGCGCGAACGGTGCTCCGAAGACAGAACGTCGGGTCATAGACCGAGGTCGGCACGAAGTTGATAAAGATGCGCGATGTGATCCCATGACGGTGTGCACTGCGAATCGCCCCCAGGCGGGCGGCCAGATCGAGCTGGAACAGTAGCCTGGCATCGGCCGCCGCGGCGTACATGACCCCCGGCGGAATCAGCTCACCGTCTGGAGCCAGTCCCCGCATCAGACATTCGTAGCCGAAAATCTCGGCCGGCGCCGTGGCGCGGACGATCGGCTGAAGGTGAGTCGTCAGGCGCCCGTCGCTCAGCAGATCGACCAGCCAATCGGCGCGCGCCGTTGCCGCCAGCGCGCGCAAGGACCGCGCCTGGACGATGTCGTGGAGATCCGGTGTCTCCCCGGCCGCCACCAGGAGGGTCCGTGTATCGGTCTGCTCGGCGGCGGTGAGCCTGGCGAGCAGGGCGTCAAGGACCGGATGGAGATCGCCCGGTGCCAGATCGACCCGGAGCAGCCCATCGTCGCCGGTGTCGACCGCCGCGCCGGTCTCCCGCAGGACCCGCCGCACTGTGCCGGCGGTGTGGGAGAGTGGCGGCGCCAGAAACAGCGTCGCCCGCTCCGGCAGCGGTGGCGGCAGCACCTCGCACCGCCCGCAAGGGCTATGCTCGCGGCCCCGCGGCGCCGGGACCATCGTGAGGGTGGCGTTCTCGCCGCCGTCATTGCCAACGATATCCATGATCCCTACCTGTCGCCTCAATGGAGGCACATCATCAATCGATGCGGGTACGCTCGCTCCGGCTTCCCGGATCAGCGGCGGACGACCGCGGTCCATGGCATCCATACCCTGTCAGCCACCACACGCTCAGTGGTCCGGGATACCCTCCATCGCAGAACGTGCGCCGCGCTGACATCGCCGTGTCGTTGAGCCGATACCTTCGCCTCGACCCCGTGGCCATTGTCCCGCTAAGCTACGCACCAGCGACGCTTCCACCCGCGACAAAGGAGCCCAATGTGCCCTCTTCGTTCGTGCGTTCGATGCTTGTCCTCTCGACCCTGATGATGCTTGCCCCGGCGACAGCGCTCGCCCAGGACACCTCGAAGTTCGACCAGATCGTCGCCGAGACCGCAAAGATTCGGGGGTTGCCGGTCAAGAAGGCGATCGTCCAGGATCACCTGACCCGCCAGCAGCTGGAAGAGCGGCTGCGCGACGACCTGGCGACCGACTACCCGCCCGAAGAGATCGCCGCCGACGATCGGGCTCTCGAAGCATTTGGGCTGATCCCGGAGAAGACCGACCTGGGGCAGCTCGTGCTCGACCTCTACACCGAGCAGATCGCCGGGTTCTACGACCCGAAGACCGACGAGATGTATGTGATCGGGGACGGGAAGCGTCTCTCCGCGGAGGATGAGTTCACCTACTCTCACGAGATCATCCACGCCCTCCAGGATCAATCGTTCGATCTTGAGGCGGTCCAGGCGCCGGTCGAGGATGGAACCAATGACGACCAGGCGACCGCGATCATCGCGATGGTCGAGGGTGATGCGGTGCTCGGCTCGGTCGAGTATGTCCTGGCGCACCCGGTTCTGGCAGGCAAGCTGGCCTTGGTCCAGAGCCCTGCATCACCGCAGTTCGACAGCGCCCCGCCGGTTATCAGCCAGGGACTGCTCTTCCCCTATACCACCGGTCAGGCCTTTGTCGCCACCCTCCGTGAGGATGGCGGGTGGGATGCCGTCAACGCGGCCTACGCCGATCCCCCCGACACCACCGAGCAGGTCATGCACCCCGAGAAGTATCTGAAGCGGGACGACCCCACGCCGGTGACTCTGCCGAGCCTGGCGAGTGCCCTCGGCGCCGGCTGGACCAGGGCGGAGGAGAACAACTTCGGCGAATTCCAGACCGCGGTGCTGCTCTCCGATCTCAAAGCTGGCGAGGGGTTCGACGCCGCCGGTGCTGCGAACCTGCCCGAGGAGGCGACGACGGCGGCCGCCGGTTGGGACGGCGATCGCTACGCGGTCTGGGCGAAGGGCGACGACGACGTGATCGTCTGGCAATCGGTCTGGGATAGTGCCGACGACGCGACGGAGTTCTCGCAGGCGATGCAGGCGCACGACGCGAAACGCTTCGACAGCACCTGGGAAGGCGAGTCCCCCGACGATATCGCCCTGGAGAGCGCCGGTACCGTTGCCCGGATCGTCCAGCACGACGAGACGATCACCTACGTGCTCGCCCCGACCCTGACCCTCGCCGATGCTGCTCTCTCGGCGCTGCCCGACGCCTAGCGCGTCGCGCGCCGACCACCAGTGATGCTCGCTCCCTGCATCGGCTTGAGCGCACCGGAGTGCGTCCTCGCCGCCCGCCACCGGGAGGGCGTGGCAGACCACGCCCTGGCCGACTGGTGAGGCGGTCTCCTGCCGAACCGGTCGATGCGCGGAGGGTCGCGATCGCGCACGCTGAGGGGGTGATGCGACGACGGTTCGGGGATGGGTGGCGTGATGCGCGGCTTCTACTGGTTGATCGATGGTGTGCTGGCGGGGAGCTCCTGTCCGGGCGGATGGCCGATTCGCGGCGCGGAGGTGGAACCGGCGCCAGCACTCGATGCCGATCTGGGCTGGCTGCGGGAGCGCGGCATCGGCGCGATCCTGTCGCTGACCGAGGATCCCCTGCCGGCCGGCGTGCTCGGGCGGCATGACCTGACCTGGCAGCATCTCCCGGTCGACGATCTGCGTGCCCCCACACCGGAGCAACTGCTTTCGGCCCTCGCCTTTATCGACCGCGCGCGAGCGCAGGACCGGCGGGTGGCGGTCCATTGTCGCGTCGGCCAGGGACGCACCGGGACGATCCTGGCGGCCTATCTCATTCGGGGCGGTATCGGCGCCGATGCCGCCCTTCGGCAGGTACGCGCGGTCTGCCCCGGCGCGGTCGGTAGCCCGGAGCAGGAGCAGGCCCTCAATCGCTTCGCCCACGACCGCGACTGGCTCGTCTAACGAGTCGCGACGAGACCGGGATGGTGGTGAAGTGACCGGCGACAGGGACGTTTCAGAGAAAGCTTCGGTTGGGAGCGGGGCGGTGGCTCGCCGGTCGTGTAAGCGACGTGACGGCCCGCCATCGTGTCCCTCACGTGTACGAGAGCGTCCTCGCGGTCAGGACGGACTCTCGTCAGATCCCAGCCTGGGAGAGATGTGATGAGTCGTGGTCGTCTGGGTGGCGGGGGACGGGATACCGATCGTTTGGAAGCGTTCAGCGATGGCGTGATCGCGATCGCCATTACGCTGCTCGTGCTGGAGGTGCGGGTCCCGGAGCACGCATCGGTCGGCAGCAGCGATGAGCTGTGGCGGGAGTTGGCCCGGCTCTGGCCCGCCTATCTCGGCTACCTGGTCAGCTTTGTGACGATCGGCATCATGTGGACCAACCACCACCAGATCTTCCGCTAGATCGGACGGACCGATCATTACCTGGTGCTGAGCAATATCCTCTTTCTACTCTGCATCGGGTTTCTCCCCTTTCCGACCGCCCTCCTGACCGAATACCTGGGTCATGCTGGCGAGCGCCCCGCGGGGATCGTCTACAGTGGCTGGTTCTTCGTGACCGCGCTCTCCTACAACCTGCTCTGGAGGTATCCCTCGCACCGCCAGCGCCTGATCGCCGCCGACGCTGATCTACGGGCGGTGGCGAGCATTACCCGGCGCTTTAATCTCGGTCCGCCGTCGTATCTGCTCGCCTTCGTCCTCTCGTTCTTCAGCACCATTGCAAGCCTGGTCCTGCTTCTCCTTCTCGCCCTCCTCTACGTCCTCCCCAATGCCGACGCGGACCGCTGACGCCGCTATCACCCGACCGGGTGCGTCCTCCCGCATACCCGTGGCCGGGCACAGGTCGGTGATGAGCGAGCGGCCCGGCCCGGCCATGCGTCCTCGTCCGCCATGCCGCGGTGGGCGAGCTGGTGCCCGAACTCGTGCCCGAGGCGGGAGACCGGGGCCGGAGATGGGGCAGCTGGACGACGGTCCCCGGGATGTCGGTGCCTGCTACTGGTGTCCATTCTCCTGGATCGGGGCGGCCCAGCCGGCGCGGCCGATGAGGGGGACGAAGCGGACCGGGCCGAGGCGCCGCTCGGTCGTCTCATCACCGTGACGGGTAACGACGACAAGATGCTGGTCCTCCGGCTCGCCGATCGGGATCACCAGCCGCCCCCCATCGGGGTGCAGTTGCTGGAGAAGTGGTGGTGGTACGCGGGGGCCAGAGGCGGTGACCATGATCCGGTCGTAAGGTGCGCCGGGCGGCCAGCCGGTGGTCCCATCTCCGACATGAATCTCCACATTCGCGATCTGGAACTCCGCCAGCCGGGCGATCGCCCCACGCGCCAGGTTGGCGTGGCGCTCGATCGAGATGACCGAGCCGGACTCGACGAGCGTGGCGAGGATCGCCGTCTGATAGCCGGAGCCGGTGCCAATCTCCAGGACCCGCTCCGCACCCTGCAACGCCAGCGCCTCGGTCATGACCGCGACGACGAACGGCTGGGAGATCGTCTGTCCGGCGCCGATCGGGAGTGCCACGTTGGCCCAGGCGTCGGTCAGGGAGGCGCCGGGAACGAAGCGTTCGCGCGGCACCCGAGCCATGGTTGCCAGCACGCGCTCGTCGCGAACTCCCTGCCGCCGTAGCTCGGCGAGCAGGGCCGCGATCGCCTCGTTCCGTGCGTTCTGCCCCTCGTCCATCGTTGTCCTCGGCGGGATTCTGTCGCTGGGATGTGAGGTCAATCATCGTCGACCTTCGCGATGATCCGCGTCCAAGCGGAGAGCCTCAGCCCTTCACCATCCGTGCGGTCTGCGTTGCCAACCCTGCCAGCCGGCCCAGCATGTCACCATCCGCAAGGAACACGCCGGTGCCATGGCAGGGGTGAGTCTGGAGCGGCACCGAACGGGCTCCCGGGGTCCGCTCATGTGGCGCATGAGCAAGGCGCCCCGGCCGCGGCAGTCGCCGCCGCTTCACCCCCGTCCTGGATAGCCACGGAAAAACGTGCCGACGGCGCGTTAAGGCATTGACAACGAGCCGCGACTCTCCTAGTGTACGTACACCCGCGACGCGCACAGTTCATAGCAGTCCGAATCGGCAGCGATCAGGCCTTCCCCGCCCGACGTGAGAGCCGTTTTTCCGGGTCGCGGGAGGCGATACTCAGTGGTCGAATTGATCGGGGATCTGTGACGCTGAGGCAACCGCTTGACCGTGGGAATAGGCCCGGATATACTACATCTAGTGCTGGTGATCGAATATCATCACCAGATAGGGGATATCTACCAGCAGCGTCAGGATCGTTCCTCCCCGCGCCGACACGAGTGATTGGCTCCGGCGTTCACCCCAGGACTGCTGGCGAGCGGTCGCTTGAACTATCTCTTTTCCAGGAGGATGTTTGGACGAGGTCATGCGACCCCCAAGGGGGCGTGGTGGCCAGGGAACGCGGAGACATTCGGTTCGGCGACCAGAGCCTTCGCCGGGCCGGGGACAGCAGAGCGGCGAGTCATCGCGACGGGCCGGTACCGAGGAGAGGGATCAGGATGAGCAAGACGAAGGCGAATGGGTTGGCAGTCGAGCGCCGCTTTACGACCGCGGGTGAGGATCCGTTTTCCTCGGTCGAGTGGACGGCCCGGACTTCCCGAATCGCCAATCCGGATGGCTCGGTGGTCTTTGAGATGGCCGATGCCGAGATTCCCGCGAATTGGTCGCAGGTCGCCGCCGACATCATGGTCTCGAAGTACTTCCGCAAGGCGGGTGTGCCTCAGGTCGATGCCGCCGGCGCGCCGCTGCTCGACGACGGAGGTGCGCCGCTGCTCGGACCCGAGCGCTCGGCGAAGCAGGTGATCCATCGTCTTGCCGGCTGCTGGCGTTACTGGGGGGAGAGTCACGGCTACTTCGCCACCGCGGAGGACGCCCAGGCGTTCTATGACGAGATCTGCTACATGCTCCTCCACCAGATGGCCGCGCCCAACTCGCCGCAGTGGTTCAACACCGGTCTCGCCTGGGCCTACGGCATCACCGGACCGTCCCAGGGGCACTTCTACGTCGATCCTGCGACTGGCCAGGTGACGGAGAGCCAGGACGCCTACACCCGCGCTCAGGTCCATGCCTGCTTTATCCAGAGTGTCGAGGACACCCTGGTCGGCGACGGCGGGTTGATGGACCTCTGGGTACGCGAGGCGCGCATCTTTAAGTATGGCTCCGGAACCGGCACCAATTTCTCCCGAATTCGCGGCGAGGGCGAATCGCTCTCCGGCGGCGGCACCTCGTCCGGGTTGATGAGCTTCCTGCGGGTCGGCGATCGCGCGGCCGGCGCGATCAAGAGCGGAGGCACGACCCGGCGGGCCGCCAAGATGGTTACCCTTGACCTCGATCACCCTGACATCGAGACCTTCGTCACCTGGAAGGCGGACGAGGAGAAGAAGGTCGCCGCCCTGATCGCCGCGGGGTATCCAGCCGATTACAACGGCGAGGCCTATTCGACCGTCTCCGGCCAGAACTCGAACAACTCGGTTCGCGTTCCCAACTCCTTTGTCGAGGCCGTCGAGCGGGACGGCGACTGGGATCTGATTCGCCGCACCGATGGCAAGGTGGCCAAGACGGTCCGCGCGCGCGACCTCTGGCAGCGGATCGCCGAGGCGGCCTGGCAGTGCGCCGATCCCGGGCTGCAGTTCGATACCACGATCAACGAGTGGCACACCAGCCCCGAGGGCGGCCGCATCAATGCAAGTAACCCGTGTTCGGAGTACATGTTCCTGGACAATACGGCGTGCAACCTCGCGAGTCTCAATCTGCTGCAGTTCTTTGATGTCGACACCGGACAGTTCGACATCGCGGCCTACCGGCATGCGGTCCGCCTCTGGACGGTGGTGCTTGAGATCAGCGTGCTGATGGCGCAGTTCCCGAGCGAGGAGATCGCACGGCTTTCCTTCGACTACCGCACCCTCGGTCTCGGCTACGCCAACCTTGGCACGGTGCTGATGCTGCTGGGGATGCCGTACGACTCCGACCAGGCTCGGGCCTACGCCGGAGCGGTGACGGCGCTGATGACCGGCGAGAGCTACGCGGCCAGCGCCGAGATGGCGGCCCACCTGGGGGCATTCCCCGGCTACGCGGCCAACGAGCACCACATGCTCCGGGTGATCCGGAACCATCGCCGGGCGGCCTACGACGCGCCGGCCGAGGAGTACGAAGAGCTTTCCGTCCTGCCGATGGGGATCGACGCCGCAGCGGCTCCGGCCGACCTGCTGGCGGCGGCCCGCGAGAGCTGGGATCGCGCGCTGGCCGAGGGGGAGCGGCATGGGTACCGCAACGCGCAGACGACCCTGCTCGCGCCGACCGGCACGATCGGTCTGCTGATGGATTGCGATACGACCGGGGTCGAGCCCGACTTTGCGCTGGTGAAGTTCAAGAAGCTGGCCGGCGGCGGCTACTTCAAGATCGCCAACCAGAGTATCGAGCCGGCGCTGCGCAACCTCGGTTATAGCGACGCCGAGCAACGCGGCATTCTCACCTACGTCCTCGGCACCATCTCACTTGAAGGGGCGCCACATATCAACCGCGAGTCGCTGCTGGGCAAGGGATTCATCGAGGAAGATCTGGCCAAAATCGAGAAGGCGCTGCCGGGCGTCTTCGAGCTCTCGTTCGCGTTCAACGCCTGGACGCTCGGCGAGGCGGCGCTTGGTCGAGTCGGGGTCTCGATGGAGCAGGCAAGCCAGCCCGGCTTCGATCTTCTCGCCGCGCTGGGCTTCAGCCGCCCCCAGATCGAGGAAGCGAACGAGCAGATCTGCGGCACGATGACCGTGGAAGGCGCGCCGCTGCTGAAGCCGGAGCATCTGCCGGTCTTTGACTGCGCCAACCGGTGCGGCAAGAAGGGGACGCGCTTCATCCATCACATGGGGCACGTCAAGATGATGAGCGCCGCCCAGAGCTTCCTCTCCGGTGCGATCTCCAAGACGATCAATATGCCGAACGAGGCGACGGTCGACGATGTGACCGATGCCTACCACGAGAGTTGGAAGCACGGTCTGAAGGCGATGGCGCTCTATCGCGATGGGTCAAAGCTGAGCCAGCCCCTCTCGACCAAGAGCGATGTCGGCGTCAAGGAGGGAACCGAGGACGAGGTCGCTCGCGAGGAAGCGATTCAGCGACGGATCGACGAGGCGGTGGCCGCGGCGCTGGCGAATGGCCAGGGTGTCGCGGCGGCCGCCGAGCTGCCGATGACCGAACCGGCCTCCCCGGCGATGCCCGCGCTGATCGCGGTGGCCGCGCCGATGCCTTCCGTCGCCGGCACGCCGGCGCATGGTCCGTCGCGGCGGCGATTGCCAGCGAAGCGCACCGGCTTCACCCAGGAAGCGCGGGTGGCGGGCAACAAGGTCTTCCTCCGCACCGGTGAGTATGAGGATGGCGCGCTCGGCGAGATCTTCATCGATATGCACAAGGAGGGCGCGGCCTTCCGCTCGATGATCAACTGCTTCGCGATCTCGATCTCGAAGGGGTTGCAGTACGGCGTGCCGCTGGAGGAGTTCGTCGACACCTTCACCTTCACCCGCTTCGAGCCGCAGGGGATGGTCAGCGGTCACCCGAACATCAAGCAGGCAACCTCGATCATCGACTACGTCTTCCGGGTGCTTGCCCTGGAGTATCTGGGTCGGACCGACCTGGTCCAGGTCCAGCCGGAGGAGGATGTCGCGGGCGAGGATGCCGGGCTGATCACCGGCGACGCCGGGAACGATGACGGATCAGCCGTCACCGCACCTTCGACCGCGACCGCCCCGGTGACGGGCGCCGCCAGCGCCGCCACGGCGCAGCAGGCCGCACCCGCCGCACCGGTCGCCACGGCCGCCTACGCCAATGGTCACCAGAACGGGAATGGCAATGGCCAGGCCGGATCTCACGACGCCAGCGCCGCGGCGAGCACCGCCCCGGCGACGGCGGTCATGGAATCGACCGTGCCGCTGAATATGCTCGACGCCCACCTGGCGGAGATGATGGGCGACGCCCCGTTCTGCGATGTCTGCGGCCACATCACCGTCCGCAACGGCGCCTGCTACAAGTGCCTCAACTGCGGCAACAGTCTGGGCTGCTCGTAGCGGGGACGTGACGCAATCGTCGATCGGGATGAGCGCCGGCCCGGGGTCTTCCTGGGCCGGCGTTCATGTGCCTCAAGCGAGCGTGAATGGGGCGGCAAGCGACAGCTGGGCATCGCGTGACGGCCGGAAGCGGCACGATACAATGACGCAACGGGCTGGTGTGCTGTCGGAGGCCTGGTGTGGACATGGAGCTACTCACCCCAAATCAGGTGGCTCGTCACTTATGGGTCACCGATTACACGGTCTATGGATGGCTGCGCCGCGGACGATTGCGCGGAGTGAAGTTCGGCCGGCGGTGGCGGGTCGCGAAGGGTGATCTGGACGCTTTCGTGGAGAATCACCGGCGGGCTGAGCTTGATGAGCCGCTGTCACCCGAGGAGGTCGCGGAGAGCGATGCGGTCTGGCGAGCGCTTCGGGTCGGTGAGGACCAGGGCGAGCTTTTGACCACTGTCCGCGCCACGCTCCTCCGCGGTCATCGTGTCGGAGTCTGACTAGCGCGTCATTCTCCTTCGGAGCACACGCCGCTATCTCGATACGCTTGGGCGTTCCGAGCAGACCCGGATCCTGGATGCACTGTCCGATGTGGAGCGCGATCCATTCTCATCATCGAAGAAGCACCTCCACGGGCGTCCCGAATGGAGCTTGCGCGTCGGCGGCTTTCGCATCCTGTTGCGGGTTGACCGTGAGACTGGTCAGCTTGTGGTCACTCGAATCGGCCCCCGTGGCGATGCCCATAAGCATTGATCCTGTGAGGGAGGGACGCGGGGATGACGCCGCTTTCTGAGACGAGGTCATATCCGGCTCAATAACGACGTGAATTCGTCATCTGCAGGCTCCGCCCCGACCTTCCGCCTGGCCTTACGCCTCGTCGATCTCGGCGAGGACCGCATCGAGTGGCCGCACTGGTTCGTTCGAACGTTCATGGGCGAGGGTCAGATCGAGAATATCTTCCAACGCCTGGCGCATCGTCACGTCCGCGACGACTTTCTCCAGGAATTGATTGCGCGACGAACGAGGCAGTGCCTGCAAGGTGCTCCAGAGCGTATCGACGGTAGGAGTAGGAGAGGTTACTGGGTTGATCCTTTGTCCGGGTGGGTTTCTCACGGTCACCACAATCATACCAACGGGTGATGCTCCTTTATGGACCGGTGAGGCTGTCTGCGGGCGTTGGTTTCTCCGCGGTCTCCACCCACTCCCGTGTCAGCAGCAGCCAGAACGCCAGACCGGCCCAGCGGCCGTAGGGGGCGAAGCGGGCGATGATCTCGGCGTCGGGGACCGGGCGGCCAGCGAGGCGCGCGTAGGTGGGGCGGGTCCAGGAGTCGAGGATGAGCCGGGAGGAGCGCCCGAGCAGCATCATCGCGTGGGCCGCCGCATAGGGGCCGACACCCGGCAGCGCCACCAGGCGACGCGCTACCTCATCGTCCGGGATATCCTCCGGCGTCGCTCTCCCCAAACTCTCCAGATCGACCTCACCAGACACGACCAGCCGGGCGAGGTCACGGAGGTAGCGGCCCCGGTAGCCAGCCCGGACAACGACCCGGAAGAACGCTTCGTTGGCGGTTGCCATCGCTTCCGCGGTCGGAAACGCGCGTCCGGTGGGACCGGGCGACGCCGACCCGGGGGACGGCTCGCCGAGATGCGCGACCAGGGCGGTGATCATCCGAATCGTTGCCGACCAAGTGCAGTTGGTGGTGCAGATCGTCTTGACGACATCCTCAAAGACGGTCGCGCCCCGCGCCATCCGCCCCGCCCCAGCGGCTGCCCAGGCGAGGTCGGGGTCGCCGGCCGCCATCCCGTAGAACCCTGACAGGTCCTCATCGAGGCGGAGCATGTGACTGACTCCCGCGCGAACCGCCATGAGCTCCGGCGCCGCAAGGGGCGGCCCGTGTACCGTCACCTGCCCGACGTTGCGGTCCGCCGCCGATACGCAGACCATCCGGGGGCCGAAACCTGGCACCGGCACGGTCGCTTCCAGGGCATGAGCAGAGGTGTCAACGCGCATCGGCGGCACGTCGGTCAGCCCGTGCGACCGGATCGTGCGCCAGAGATCGATCGGCTCGCCGCCCGGACCGATCAGGGAAAGCTGAAACGTTGATGACCTCTCGTTGTCTCCGTCCACCATGCCCTCTCGCCGCCGCTGACACCCTGGCACCGTGTCGCGAGCGCCCACTATGCTCTCGTCGTCATCAAAACGACTGACGGACGAGCCCAGTTGAGGAAGCCAACCGACACATCACCGTCCGGTCCACACGCAACGGAGGTTTCTATTTCCCGGTCGCTTATCTTCCCGCCGGTTCCACGCTGGCTCCGGGTGGGGCTGCTGCTCGGCTCGCTCCTGCTGGCGGCGCCGGTCGCCGCCCAGACCGTCCCGCCGGTCCGGGATGGGTGGCCGACGGACGACTGGCAGACCGGCGCGCCCGAGCGGCATGGAGTCGACCCCGCCACACTCGCCGCCGTTGATGCGCGGGTTCCGGATGAGACGCCCGACCTCTCCGAGTTGCTGGTCGTCCGCGACGGCGTCGTCGTCTTCGAGCGCTCCTACGGTGGACATAACGCCGCGGAGTCGATCGATGTGAGATCGGTGACGAAGAGCGTGATCGGCGCCCTGGTCGGGATCGCCCTCGACGAGGGGGCGCTGTCGAGTCTCGACCAGACGGTTGGCGAAGTGATCCCCGATCGCATCCCCGCGGGCGCCGACCCCCTGGTCGCCGAGATCACGATCCAGCAGCTCCTGACGATGACGAGCGGTCTCGCCTGGGACAACCATACCGACTACCAGACGTTGATCGCCAGCGATGATTGGGTTGCTCTCACGCTGGGTCTGCCCGTCGTCGGGGTGCCCGGCGAGACCTACGTCTACAACAGCGGTGGCTCCCACCTCCTCGCGGTCATGGTGGCCGCGGCGACGGGCGAGGACCCCGCCGACTATGCCGCCGCGAAGCTCTTCGGGCCACTCGGCATCACGCCGGGTGATTGGGCGCGCTCGCCGCAGGGAGAGCGGATCGGTGGCTTTGGGATGAAGCTGACAGCTCGAGACATGGCGAAGCTCGGGTTTCTCTTCCTCAATGACGGACGTTGGGACGGCGAGCAGATCGTCCCGGAGGAGTACGTTCGCGCCTCGACCACCTGGCAGAGTGCCGGTGATTCGACCGGTGGCTTTGCCGCCTATGGGTACCAGTGGTGGGTGACGGCCACCGACGCCGGCTACCCCGCCTATTTCGCGCTCGGCTACGGTGGCCAGCATATCTATGTCGTTCCGGACCTCGATCTTGTCGTCGTCGCCGCCATCGAGCGCCGGGTCGCACCGGAGGAGCTCCGAACGCCCCGCTACCTGATCGAGAGTATCGCCGCCGGGGTCACCCCGGGCGTTCCCGCCGATGACTGACGTGCCGCCACCGGCCCGTTGGATCGTGCTGCTGCTCCTCGTCGTCACCCTTGGTTTGACCGCCGCGGCCGCGGGGAACGGCACGCTGCCCGGGGATGTCACCACGGAGCGATGGGTCCAACGCGCCCCGGCGGGTGTCGCCGAGCCGGTCGCCGAGACCGCGAACACCCTTGGCAGCGGCGGCGTCCTCGCCATCGTCGAGCTGATCCTGGCCGCGACCTTGCTCATCCTGCGTCGTCCCGCGGCGGCCCTCCTGATCGTCCTGTCGGGGGTGCTGCGCGTGGTCGGCACGCTGCTGAAGGCGGTCATCGGCAGCGCGCGTCCGACGCCGGATGTGGTGCGGGTCACGGAATCACCCCCCAGCAATGGCTTTCCCAGCGGCCACGCTCTGGGTGTCACGCTGCTGGTCGGGGTGTTGGTCGTCATCCTCCTTGGTTCGGTGCGCTCGCCGTGGCAACGGTGGCTCACGCTCGCCGTCGCCCTTCTCGCCGGAATCGTCAGCGGGTTTGGTCGTATCTACGTCGGTGCCCACTGGCCATCGGACGTGCTTGGCGGTGCGCTGTGGGGTGTCCTCTTGCTGGTCGCTACCCTCGCCGCGCGGCGCGTCGTCGCGAAGCGCATGGCCCGACCTGGCCGCGGGTACGCCGCACCCCAACGAGAGCCGCTCGCCAGACCCTGACCGGCAGAGGATCAGACGAGTCGACTCCTGTCCACGACGAGATCAGTCGACCTCGGTATGACGCAATCGCGGTGCCGGGCGTCCGCCACATGGATGACGGGACAGTCCGTAGGGCTGTGTCGCTGGTGCCCCTGAGCGTTGAGCGAGATTGGATGCCGCACGGCATGGGGGTGGGAGGCATCTCTCTCCGCCTCCTGCCGGTCAGGCTCGCGCCGGCCCTCCTCGCCGTCGCGCCCATTCACCGGAGCAGGGAGAGACATCGTGCCGGGACCGGGCGCGCCCTCAGGTGACCCCGCGTGGCGGTTGGACCGCGGAGGCCACCATCTTGAACAGCTCGGGGTGGTCGGCCACATAGCGGCGAATGGCCGCCGGGTAGAGGCGACACTCGGCGGCGAAGACCCGCGCACCAAGGGTCGCCGGGGAATCGCCCGGCCGCACCGGCACCCGCGCCTGCAGCACGACCGGACCGGTGTCATACCCCTCGTCGACGACATGGACCGTCGCCCCTGACTCGACCGCGCCGCTGGCCAGCACGGCGGCGTGGACCCGCTCGCCGTAGAACCCCTTTCCGGCCGCTGCCGACTCGGGGAGGAGCGCGGGGTGAATGTTGAGGACGCGGCCGGTCCAGACCGGAGGGATCGGCAACCGCCGGAGGAATCCGGCGAGCACGATCAGCTCCGGGGCGAATGGCTCCAACGCCGCGTAGATTGCTGCCCCAAACGCGGCATCGTCGGTGGCATCGGCCCGGCGGATCGTGCGAGTGGGAATGCCGGCCGCGGCGGCGATCTCAAGCCCACGCACCCCCGGAGTTGAGCTGACCACCACGCGGACCCGCGCCGCCAGTTCACCGGCGGCGATCGCCGCCAGCAGATTCTCCAGGGTCCGCCCCGTCCCTGAGAGCAGCACCGCGATGGCGAGCGGCTGCGGACTCGTTGGGCCGCTGCCGTTCAGGTCGCGCTCGTCACCCGTCATCGCTCCTCCCCGCGTTCCAGTCATTCTACGAGGCACCGGGCGCAGCGCGTGCCTCGGACCTCGGCCTGCTGGTATGCTCCGGGCCGAACCTCTGTGCGTTGGGGTGGGTGCCAGGAGAAGGAGATCGATGAACGGCGGCTACCTGATCCGGCGCCTGCTGCAGATGGCGCCGCTCCTGATCGGCGTCTCAATCCTCGGCTTTGCGCTGATGCAACTCGCGCCGGGCGGTCCGACCGCCGTCTACGCCATGAATCCGAACGTCACCGCTGAGGATCTGGAGCGGATCAAGGAATCGTGGGGCCTCAACGAGCCGCTTCACGTTCAATACCTGACCTGGGCCGGGAACATGGCCAGGGGGGATTGGGGACGCTCCTACCGCGGGGGCGCGCTCGTGCGCGATCTGGTCGTCGAGCGCATCCCGGCGACGATCGAGCTGATGGGAAGCGCCTATCTGATCGCGTTGCTGCTCGGCTTCGCGGTCGGCACGCTGGGTGCGCTCCGGCAGTACTCGGTCTTTGATTACCTCGCCACGACCGGGGCACTTGTCGCGCTCTCGATCCCGACTTTCTGGTTCGGATTGATGGTGATCTTCATCTTTGCCGAGCAACTCGGCTGGATTCCCTCCGGCGGCACGCAGTCGCTCACCTCTGGCGGCGGGGGAGTGCTCGACCGGCTCCATCACCTCGTTGCTCCCGCGCTGGTGCTGGGGCTGGTGCTAACCGCGCAGTGGAGCCGTTACTTTCGCTCCAGCTTGCTTGAGGTCGTGCACCAGGACTATGTCCGGACCGCTCACGCGAAAGGGCTGCAACCGGGATGCGTGCTTCGTGGTCATATCCTCCGGAACGCGGTTCTCCCGATCATCGCCCTGGCTGGCGTCCAGCTGCCGGCGGTCTTCAGCGGCGCGCTCGTCGCCGAGAGTGTCTTTGGCTGGGCCGGGATGGGCCGGCTCTTTCTCGATGCCCTCACCTACCGCGATTATCCCGTCTTGATGGCGTTGCTGATGATTACGGCGATGTTGGTCGTCGTCGGCAACCTCATCGCCGACCTCGCCATCAGCGGGATCGATCCCCGCATCCGCATCCGGTAGCGGGGGGAGAGCGATGGCGCAGGCTGGGGTCGGTCAGCTCGCTGAGCCGGTGGTCCGGCGCGACGTGCACGAGGGCTTGCTGCGTCAGGTGGGGCGGCGCTTTGCCCGGCACCGCCTTGCCGTTGCCGGGTTGATCGTCGTCATCGCATTGTTCCTCCTCTCCGCCTTCGCGCCGCTGATCGCTCCCTACGACCCCGAGGCGCTCAACCCGCGCGATCGCCATCAGCCTCCGTTCAGCACCGGACATCTTCTTGGCACCGACGAGATCGGCCGCGATGTCCTCAGCCGGCTCCTCTATGCCGGTCGCGTTTCCCTGACCGTCGGCTTCGCGGCGATGGCGGTCACCGTCGTCGTCGGTGCGCTGGTTGGGCTGGTCGCCGCCTACTACGGCGGCTGGGTCGATACGGTCCTGATGCGCCTGACCGATGTCTTCCTTTCCTTCCCCACGATTTACCTGCTGCTGGTGCTCGCGGCTTTTGTGCGACCCTCGGTGGTTTCGATCACGCTCATTGTTGGCGCGACCGCCTGGATGGAGGTGGCGCGCATCGTTCGCGGCCAGTTTCTCTCTCTCAAGGGGCAGGATTTCGTGCTGGCCGCCCGCGCCCTCGGCGCCTCGGACGCGCGAATCATGCTGCGCGAGTTGCTGCCGAACGGGATGGCGCCGATTATCGTCGCCGCCACCCTGAACGTCGCCAACGCGATTCTGGCCGAGTCGTACATCTCCTTCCTTGGCTATGGCATCCAGCCGCCGGCCGCTTCCTGGGGCATCATGCTGAATAACGCCCAGGACTTCTTCACGCGCGCACCGTGGCTGGCTATTCTGCCCGGCATCGCGATCAGCCTGTCGGTGCTCGCCTTCAACTTCGTCGGCGATGGTCTGCGTGACGCCCTCGACCCCCACCAGCGGGTCCGCTAAGCCGCGAAATCGCCGCAGAGTTCGGGGACCAGATTCTTCGTGCCAAGTCGAGTCGCGCCGAGGCTACCCACCCCCGAACAGGTGCAGACTGATCACGCCGACCACGATCAAGGCGATCGGGATGAGGCGGCCCGCGCTGGCCGGATCGTCGGCGACGATGATCCCGAGCAATACCGTGCCGACCGTCCCGATGCCGGTGAAGACCGTGTAGGCCGTGCCAATCGGCAGCGTTCGCAGCGCGAACGTCAGGAGATAGACGGAGGCGATCGCCAGCAGCGCACAAAGCACGGTTGGCCAGAGTCGCGTGAAGCCTTTGGTCGGCTCGATGCTCAGCGCCCACGCCACCTCAATACACCCGGCCACGACCAGGAACAACCAGCTCGTCAATCTCGCCTCCTGTCCGTGTGATCCAGCTCCCCTTCTGCTCCCCGGTGGCTACGCGAGATGGCACTACCCGCATCCACGCGGTGCGACCGCATCGTCAGCGATGCTGTAGGGTCCGTTTTTTCACCTATGGCCGCGCTCCACTTGCCCTCGGCGTTCTACGTCGCCCATGTCTGATTCGTCGATGACCCGATGCCCGGTGTTGCTCAGACCGTGCCTGCCTGCTTCGCTCGACTGCTCGTACGAGAGGAGTGGGTGCACCCGGGGCCGATGCCAGGTTCGAGGAGACAAGCGCACCGCCGCTTGATCTGCGTCAACGACCTTTCGCGATGAGGTGGTATTCGCAACGGCCGCCCCGCTTCATCGTTGGGCAGCGTGCCAGCGTGATGCCTACGAACCGAACATGACCCGCGCACCATGCATGGCGCTCGCGGGAAGCGCCTCGTTGGTCGATCCGGCGCCTGCCCCACCGAGCACGATCCGGTACGGACCGGCCCCTCGCTCCGCCAGGTGTCGTTGCAGCTCGGTCGCGTCCGGTTCCGGCTCCGCGAGCTCGATCCACGGAGATCCCTCCCTGAGAAGCGAGAAGCGCCGGGCCGCTCGCACGCCCGCGATCGGCGCTTCCATGGCGGTCCCGGCGGTGCCGAGGAGCGCGGCGTAGCGGCCGGCGCCGCGCTCGAGATCGGCGATCAGGATCGTGACCCCGGCGACCCGCTCGGCCCCGATCGAGTGGCGCATGGCCGCGCCGGCGGGGACGCGCAGCTTCCGCGGTGTCAGGTCTTCAATCAGGAAGGGGAGGGGAACCTCGGGGTCTCGCACCTCGAGGTTTCGCCAGCCGATCCGCTGGCCGTCCGGTCGCAGCCGGCCACCCTCCCGGGGATCGGGTGCATCGAGCCCCGCCTCCCGGAGTCGGGTGGCGTCGGCGGCCAGATCATCGGAGCGAAGCGCGAAGTCGACCGTTCCCTCGCCGCGCGCCAGCAAGGACCACCACCGGTGGGGTTGCGGCCGGTCCGGCTCCTTGAAGGCGATCAGCTCGAAATAGGCGCCATCCCCAAAGGCGATCAGCGCGTTGTGGGTGGCTCCGTCGGCATGCTCGCCCCCCGGCGTGACGGTGAAGCCCGCGCGCTCGTAGTCTGCCGCCGCCCGCGAGAGGTCGCGGACAGCAATGACGACATGATCGATCGTTCCAATCAACGGGCACTCCAATCGCGGACGAACGGCACGGCTCCTGTCTCGCCACACCTGAGGGCCCGTCAGGGCGGACGCCCACCACTATACGAGGGCTCGACCAGGGCGCGAACCACGATCATGAAACCGCTGCACCAACGATGCCCGCCGAGCGATCGCCCACCGCGATGGCTGGCGGTTCTCGACCCACCATCTCAACCCGGTCGTGGACGATGTTTCGCCCGCCGGGTAGCTCGCGTACAATGCCGGTTCCCGCTAACGACGACTCAAGGTCGAGCGTTGATTGGGATCAACCCCCCGGATGTGATGATAGGAGGCGAGCAATGTCCCGCGATCCCCGACTGGCCGAACTGGTCGACGCGGCCCTCACCGGCCGTCTGAGCCGCCGCGATGTGCTGCGCCGCAGCGCTGCCCTCGGGCTCGGTGCGACTGCCGCGGCGGCCCTGGCGACCGCACGCGGCGATGCCCTCGTGCGCGCCGCCCTCGCGCAGGAGGCCGGGGGCGAGCTGATCGTCGGCTCCTCCCAGGAGGCGGTCAACTACAACCCGCTTCTCTACGCCAACACCGGCATCGAGACGCTGCCCGAAGTGCTAATGTTCGACAGCCTGATGAAGGTCCAGCCGGATGGCACCTACGTCGCCAACCTCGCGACCGACGTGCCAACCGCCGCGAATGGCGGCATCTCGGCCGACGGCCTGACCTGGACCTTCAAGCTCCGCAACGATGTCAAGTGGCACGATGGCCAGCCCTTCACCGCGCGCGATGTCCAGTTCACCTGGCAGACGGTGATGAGCCCAAAGGTGGCCGTCCGCTCCCGCACTGGTCACGACAAGGTCGCCTCGGTCGATACGCCGGACGAGTACACCGTCGTCATGAAGCTGAAGGAGCCGTTCGCGCCGTTCCAGACGCTCTGGACCGGAGGCGTCACCGGCGTTATTCCTGCCCACATACTCGAGAAAGAGGCGGACATCAACAAAGCCGCCTTCAATACCACCGCTCCGGTCGGGACCGGCCCGTTCAAGTTCGTCGAGCATGTCGGTGGCGACCATCTGACCGTCGAGCGAAACCCGGACTACCACGGCGGTCCCGCCAAGCTGGACCGCATCATCGTCAAGCTGGTGCCGGAAGTCCCCGTCCTCTTTACTCAGTTCAAGACCGGCGAGATCCAGGTCGTCGACTACCAGGGGATCGAGCCGGACCGGTTCGAAGAAGCGGAGCGTCTCGAAGGCCGGACCGTGATCCGGAAACCGACCAACTTCGTCGAGTTCATCTACTTCAACAACGCGCTGCCCCAGTTTGCCGACAAGCGGGTCAAGCAGGCGATCTACCACGCCAGCGACGCCGCCACGATCGTCGATACGATCTATTACGGACTTGAGACTCCCACCCTGACCTACCTGAATCCGAAGCACTGGGCCTACAACCCCGAGGTCAAGACCTACCCGTACGACCTGGAGAAAGCAAAAGCGCTGCTGGACGAGGCGGGTTTCGTGCCCGGCGACGGTGGCATCCGGGCCAAGGGTGACGTGCGTCTCGCCTTCACGATGTCGACCAGTGCTGGTAACCAGAGCCGCGAGAGCGCCCAGCAGATCTTGCAGCAGGCGTACAAGGAGATCGGGATCGAGCTGACGATCGATAACCGGCCCGCGTCGACCCTCTGGACCGAGGATGTTCCCGCCGGTAAGTTCGAGACGCTGATGGTGGCCTGGGACAACCCGATCCCGAGCGATCCCGATCCAACCTCGCGCCTGCACAGCACGATGATCCCGGTCGAGACCGGCGCTGGCGCCAACTACGTCCAGTTCAAGAACGCCGAGGCCGACAAGCTGATGGAGCAGGGGGTGCGCGAGACCGACCAGGCCAAGCGCGCCGAGATCTACCGGCAGCTGCAGGCCCTGCTCGCCGAGGAGCTGCCATGGGCGCCCCTCTTCAACAACGTCGATAAGTTCGGCTACGCCAATGAGCTTCAGGGCTACGAGATCAACCCCTACTCCGCGACAAACTTCGGCAATGCCGTCACCTGGACGCTGACCAAGAAGTAAGCGCCCGCCTGAGTCGAAGATGGGCACGATGCGGCGCCTGGTCTCGGCTCGAACGGGGTCGCTGACCGGCGGGACTACCTGCAGACCCGCCGGTCAACCGCCCCGGCCTTGTTCATCCGTTCGTCGCATCAGGAGACTCGCCGGTGAAGCGTGCGTACGAAGTTGTGGTTGTTGGCTGCGGCGGGATCGGCAGCGCCGCCGCCTACTGGCTGGCGCGGGAGTTTGCCGATGAGGTGCTGGCGCTGGAGCAGTTTCACCTCGGGCACGATAACGGCGCCTCGCAGGACCACTCGCGGATCATTCGCCTCTCATACCACTCCCCCAACTACTCCGCCCTGACGCCCCATACGTACACGGCATGGGCCGAGGTCGAAGAGGAGTCAGGCGTCCAGCTCGTCGTCAAGACCGGTGGGCTCGATCTTGGAGTCCGCGACTCGGATGTCCTCGATCGCTATGCGTCGTCGATGCGGGCCGCCGGGACCCCCTTCGAGGAGCTCTCCGCCGAGGACGTGATGCGGGGCTGGCCGCAGTTCCATCTCCATGATGGGGAGCGCGGCCTGTTCCAGGCCGATGCCGGCATCGTCGATGCGCGCAAAGCGAACGCGACCCACATCGCGCTCGCCCGTGCCCATGGCGCCACGATCCTCGATCAGACTCCGGTCCGGGCGATTCGTCCGATCGACGACGGCGCTGGGGTCGAGGTCGTGACGGATGGCGCAACCTTCACCTGTCGCCGGCTCGTCGTCGCGGCGGATGCCTGGACGAACCAGGTGCTGGCCGGGGCAGGGTTCTCCTTGCCGCTGACGATCACCCAGGAGCAGGTCACCTACTTCTCGACGCCGAACCTCCGGGAGTTCGCCCCGGATCGGTTTCCAATCTGGATCTGGCACGGCGAAGAGATCTTCTACGGCTTTCCCGTCTACGGTGAGGTGGCGACCAAGGCGGGCGTCGATGTCGGCGGCGATATCGTGACTCATGAGACGCGCACCTTCGAGCCGAACCCCCGCGCTGCCGAGCGTCTCGATCGTTTCCTGGAGCGGCACATCCCCGGCTTTCTCGGTCCCGTGCTTTCTATCAAAACCTGCCTCTATACGATGCCGCCCGACCGTAATTTCGTCATCGACACTCTGCCCGATCATCCCCAGATCATGGTCGCCCAGGGAGCCGGGCACGCCTTCAAGTTCGCCTGCCTGATCGGCCGCATCCTCTGCGATCTGGTCGCCGGCGGCGAAACCGGGTATCCGATCGGCGCGTTCGGTCTCGACCGGCCAGCCCTTACCGACCCGGCCTACCCCGTAAACTTCCATATCTGACGTCTAGCGATCAGGGGCGCCGCCGACGTCCGAACTGGCCGTTCAGAGTTGCCACGGTGCGACACGGTCGCTAGACTGGTGTTCGTACACCCCGCGTTGAGTATCGTCCGGGAGTCGCCCATGCCGACCGCCGGATCGGTCGCGCCCCTGCATCTCTCCGCGCCACCGGTGACGATCGCGCTGACGTTACCGCTACCGCCGGGGGTCAATAATCAGTACCTGACGGTTGGTCGACGCCGCGTCCTGAGCAAACCGGCCCAGGTCTTCAACCGGGATGTCGGTAAGATCGTCGAGCGGGCGCGGCGCGACGGTCTGGTCACGCCGGCCGCTGAGGCAGTCCTCAAAAAGACCTTTCTCGGCGCCTACCTGACCTTCTTCTTCGAGACCCCAATGCGGCGTGACCTCGACGGCGGGCTCAAGATCGCACTCGACGCCCTTTGCCGCGCGCTCGATCTCGACGATCGTTCCGTCGTCGATCTCCACCTGACCAAGCGGATCGATCCGCTCCACCCGCGTCTCGACATCGAGCTGGAAGCGATACACGAGTGGTCCTTCGACCGCGACTACGTTTACCTCGGCGAACCCGCGGCGCGGGACGATGACCCCCACGATCCGCTGACGTGATCCGTGTCGGATCGGCGCCGAAGTGGTCCCGATCCGACTTTCCAGTCACAATCGTCCGTACATGAACGGTTTTCGGCGCACGCGAGGAGTGATACCGCCGGTGACGATCCCCACTGCCGATCAGCAGAGCGTCGGCGCGGCGTCTGCCACGGTTGATCCAACTGAGGGCGATCTACGGACCGTCGAGCCGCCCGTCGCCGAATCGGCCCACCTTCTTGGGCACGTTGGCGCCGGGACCACACCGGACATCGCCGATGCGGTGGTCGTCCTCGATTTCGGCAGCCAGTACAGCCAGTTGATTACCCGTCGCGTCCGCGAGGCGGGGGTCTACTGTGAGTTGCTGCCGCACGATACCCCGTGGGCTGACATCGCCCCACTCGCACCGAAGGGGATCATCCTCTCCGGAGGACCAGCCAGCGTCTACGCCCCTGATGCGCCGCGTCTTCCGGCCTGGGTGCTGGAGCGCGATCTCCCGGTGTTGGGCATCTGCTACGGCATGCAGCTGCTGGCCGACGCCCTTGGTGGGCGCGTCGCGGCCGCGGACCGCCGGGAGTATGGCCCGGCGACGATCGCGGTCGAGCCAACCGCCACATCGCCGCTCTTCGCCGGGTTGCCGGCGACACTCGACGTCTGGATGAGCCACGGGGACCACATCGACGTCCCGCCGCCGCGGTTCCAGGTGCTGGCCCGCTCGGCGAATGGCTCCTTGGCCGCCCTTGGTCGCGACGATGGCCGGGTAATCGGCATTCAGTTTCACCCCGAGGTGGCGCATACCGCGCGCGGCGCCGACCTGATCCGGAACTTCCTGACCGAGGTCTGCGATTGTGCAACGACATGGACCGCTGACTCCTTCATCGAGGCGGCGACACGAGAGATCCGCGAGCGCGTCGGCACCGGCCGGGTGCTGCTCGGTCTGAGCGGTGGCGTCGATTCGTCGGTCGCCGCCGCGCTGATCCATCGGGCGATCGGCGACCATCTCACCCCGGTCTTCGTCAACAACGGTCTGCTCCGACTGGGCGAGGCCGATCTGGTGAGGGAGGTCTTCGCCCGCCATTTCGGGATGAAGCTCGTCTACGCCGAAGCAACCGACCGTTTTCTGGGACGGCTAGACGGGGTCGACGATCCCGAGGCGAAACGGATCGCCGTCGGTGACGAGTTTGTCCGCGTCTTCGAGACCGAGGCGGACCGGCACGGTCCCTTCGAGTTTCTGGCGCAGGGGACGCTCTATCCAGACGTCATCGAGAGCACGACCAAGGACACCAAAGCGGCGGCCAAAATCAAGACCCATCACAACGTCGGTGGTCTTCCCGCCGACCTGCGCTGGAAATTGCTTGAGCCGCTAAAGTTCCTCTTCAAGGATGAGGTCCGGGCAGTTGGCCGGGCGCTTGGTCTGCCCGAGGAGATCGTCGAACGGCAACCCTTCCCGGGGCCGGGACTGGCCGTGCGCATCCTCGGCGCGGTCACGGAGCCGGACCTCGATCTCCTGCGCCGGGCGGATGCGATCGTGCGGGAGGAGATCGAGGCAGCGGACGCCACCTCCGATGTCTGGCAATACTTCGCGGTGCTGCTGCCGATCCATTCGACCGGCGTGATGGGTGATGGCCGGACCTATGCGCGGGTCTGTGCCGTACGCGCCATCGCCAGCCAGGATGCGATGACCGCCGACTGGGCGAGATTACCGTACGACGTGCTGGCCCGGATCAGTAACCGGATCGTCAACGAGGTCCACGGCATCAACCGCGTCGTCTACGACATCACCTCCAAACCCCCCGCCACCATCGAGTGGGAGTAATCTCCCATCGTGGAGTGGCACGCCAAACGGCCCACCCACTCTCCGATGGGGGAGTGGGTGGGCCGGGACGTCTCGTCGCTCAGTCCAGGTAGGCCGCGAAGAGCCAGCCATCGGTCGTTCCGGCGTGCACCGATTGAAACCCATTCATCGCCTTGCCGGTCAGACTCACCTGCGTTCCGGCCGAAAGCTCGGCGAGCACCGCGTCGCCGAGACTCGGCCCGGCGCGCAGGTTGACCGCGTCGGTCGTAACCGCCGTCGTTCCACCCTCGACCGTGAGCCAGTCGTTGAAGGCCCACCCTTCCAGGTCGCCGTAGCGAACGCCGCGGAAGCCGTTCTCTTCCTCGCCGGTGAGCATCACGGTCGCCCCCGCGGGCATGACGCCCAGGACGGGGTCGGTGGTGCTCGGTCCACTCCGCAGGTTCAGCTCGGAGGTCACTGTGGCCTGGTCGGCGCCGGGGACGGCGCCCCCGCCAGCGTCGAGGAAGGCGGCGTAGGCCCAGCCAGCCGTCCCGCCGAACTCGACAGCCACCCAGCCGTCACGGGCCTCGCCGGTGAGGCGAACGTCACTCCCCGCCGGCATCACCTGCAGGATCTCATCGGCGGCGCTGGGGCCGGCACGCAGGTTGAGATCGTCGGTGGTAAAGGCGGTCGTGCCGTCACCAGGTCCGTCCAGCGCAAGGAAATCGCCAAAGGCCCACCCCGCCTGCTCACCGTGGGTCACCGGGTAGAATCCGCTCTCGGCTGGTCCGGTGACTGAGAGCCGGTCTCCGGTCGGGATGACGTCAATCGCGCCGGTGTCCAAACCCGGGCCGGAGCGCAGGTTGACATCGTCGGTCGCCGTCGCGTTCCCGGTCGTCTCATCCACGGGCGGCGTCTCGGTCGGGACCGGCTCGGTCCCTGGGTCGGCGATCGGTACGTCACCACCGCTGCCGTCGCACGCCTCGGTGTGCATGATCTCCGCTTGCCACAGCATGCGGACGTGCATCGGGGCAATGCCCTGCCGCGGATCGAGCCCAAGGTCGATCCAGGTCCCGGCCGCTAGGTCGATTCCAGCGGCAAAGGCGAAATCGTTGGCGATATCGTGTCCTTTATCGCTCATTCCGGGTCCATAGCCGAGATCGGCGCCCTTCGCCGCCGCCTCGGCCGCCGGAACTCCTTGATCGAGCGTGTAGGTTCGCCGCTCAAACGGCGCCCACCAGTTGTCCTTGATAAAGAGGGGACCGAGGTCGAGTACCGGAGCGACGGTGCAGGCGCCCGTCTCGGGACTCGTCACCTCGACCCAGCAGAGATCGTCTGGTTCGGCGCAGCTCTCCTGTGGACCCCACTCCGCTTCCGGTCCTGTGCCCGGGGCGAGCCACGGGCATGAGGAGGCAGTGCAGGCGGGCAGGGCGACGAGATGATCGCGCGCTTGGAGGATGTGCCCGCTCGCCGTCATCTGGCCGACGAGACCGTCCGCCTCCGAGCCGAAGACCGAGGCGGTGACGGCATACGATCCATCGCCGATCGCCACCGCCGCCGCGACCGGCCGCGTCGTGCCGCTTCCCGGCGCGGCCGTGGCCACCATTGGCTGGATCGCTGCCATTGCCAGCAGCGCCACCACGACCAGCCGGAGTCCTCCTCGCTTGCCCGGCGCACGCCGGGTCTGGTGTTGTTCGTGCTCGCCGGCCCGCTGGGTCCACGGTCGCGTAAGCATCGGTCGTTGCTCCTCTCCTCGCCTCGATCGGGTCAGTTGGGTGCCGTCGCCGGTGCCATGGCGGTCTCTGGTCGAGTGCGGGCGGTGGACCCTTCAGGCCGACGTCTGTCGGCCAACGGGCGCGGGGAGGAAGGCGGTTCAGCGTTTGGACCCGCGTCACGGGCGTGTGCACCTCACAGGTGCGGCCGACCGACCTCCGGAAGCGACCGCCGGAAGGGCCGCTGAACTCAGTGCCTGGGAGTCTATACCATGGTGTACGTACACCCGTCAAGCTGATGCGGAGGGACGTATGGCGTCCACAATGAGGCAGGGACGCGACGGCGCGGGGGACGCCGGGCAGAACCGATGAGGAGTGTGGGTGGTGGATTGCCAGGGCGGCATACCGGCTTTATAGTGCGGACCGGCCGGCGTCGTGGATCGCTGGCGCGAGCGTTGGTCTCCGCCCGATCGCTCGACATGCTCATCCTCGCCAATGCAGCCTCTCGCCGAGGCTCAGCTGCCCACCGATGGCCCACCGATGATCGTACGTCGGGGCGACCATGTTGCCCCGTCATCCGCGAGGAGATCTCGCTATCGCGACGCGCGCGCCACGAAGCGCCTGGTCGAACTTCGGCTCCGAACTGCCCGACCCGTTCGCCATCAACCCGATTCGCCGCTCGCTCGTCCTCGTCGGGACGAGTGGCGCGGTCGTCTGTGGCGCGCTGCTCGCTGGCGACCCGATCACCACCCTGGTGATGCTCTCGGTCGGCTGGCTGGCAATCACCGGGATCGTGATGGGGCTGCCGGTTCTGGTGTTGAGTCTGCTCGACGAGGGGTGGCGGCGACTGCAGCAGCGACTGCATCCTTCGGTCGATCAGCTCGATCTGTCACCGCGTCTCTGCCACGTCCTGCGGCGACATGGCTACCACGCCATCACCGCGGTCGAACATGCCTCGGACGATGCCTTGCTCGTCCTCTCGAACATGGACGCCCGCGGCGTGCGTGATGTCCGGCGGGCGGTCAACCTCTGGCACTACCGCCGCTGGCAAGACGGCGGGTTTCGGTAGCATCGCATAGGGAAATGGGTGGCCAGCCGGTGAGGGATGGCGTCTCGTCCTCATCCCTCGGCTCCCCGAGCGTCTCTGATTCCATGGTGAACGTCGACGAACAGAGATCAGGTGAAGCGTCGCTCCGTGCGGGGGGTTATCCGCTCACCGAATGTGGGGCGGACCGGCGGCGCCAGCGACGGGGCGAGGCGGCCCTTGGCTGCATGGTGATCGCGGCATCGCGGTCGGGGATGCCCAACGCGATCATCGCGCCGAGGGTGGCGAATCCGGCGGCGACCAGAAAGGCCGCGCGGTAGGCGGACAGGTTCGGTACGGTCGCTCCCAGGGCATTGACCTGAAGCGGACCGACCGCACCCAGCACGCTGCTCAGCACAGCCACACCGACCGCGGCGCCGAGCTGCCGCTGGACGCTGAACAGGGTCGACGCCCGGCCGGTCGCTTCCCGCGAAATGGTCGCCAGACTCGCCGCCTGGTTGGGGAGGAAGACGTAGGCCATTCTGACGCCGATCAGAAACATCAGACCCCGGACCAACCAGGGGCTGCTGTCCAGGCTGATCACGCAGAGCAGCCCGATCCCGGTCGCGACCACCACGAGGCCGCCGGCCATCAGCCGCCGGGGGCCGAGCCGGGGATAGAGACGCGCCACGATCTGTGATGACAGCACCACCCCGATCGCCTCCGGAAAGGTCGTCAGCCCTGATGCCAGGGGCGAGGCGCCCCGCGCCTCCTGCAGAAAGAGCGGCACCAGGAAGAGCACGCCAACAAAGCCCGCCGAGGCGCAGAGCGACACGAGCAGGGTCGTGCGAAAAAGCCGGTTCCCGAGCAGCCGGAGCTGAACCATCGGTGCGGCAGAGCGCAGCTCCACGACGACGAAGAGGGCCACCAGCAGCACCCCGGCGATGCCGCAGCTGACAATCTCAGGCACCCGCCAGCCATGAGACGGCCCCTCGCTAAGGGCGTACATGACCAGTCCCAAGCCACCCCCCGCGAGCAGGAAGCCCGGAATATCGAACTGCCCTGGCATCGCTTCCCGATGCTCTCGCAGAAAGAGCAGGCCAAAGAAGAGCGCGGCCAGACCGATCGGGACATTGACGTAGAACGCCCAGCGCCACGAGAGCTGCTCGATGAGCAGACCACCGACGATCGGCCCCGAGGCGGGACCAATGATGAGGGCGAACATCAGGATGCGGGAAACCGCGATCCGCTCCTGCGGGGGAAAGGTCCGATAAAGCATCGCCATCCCGACCGGCGTCAGGAGCCCGCCGCCGGCTCCCTGCAGGATGCGGAAGAAGACGAGTTGGTTGAGGGTGCCGGCGAGGCCACAACAGGCGGAGGCGATGGTAAAGATCGCCAGAGCGATCAGGAAGATGCGCTTGGTGCCGAAGCGATCGCCGAGCCAGCCGGAGGCGGGGATAAAGACGGCGAGACTGACCAGGTAGCCGATGACGACCGATTCGATCGATGCGGGGGTGACGTGGAACTCACGACCGAGAGTCGCCAGCGCGACATTGACGATCGTCGAGTCCAACGAGTTCATCACCATGCCGCAGATGTAGACCACGGCGACGACGAGCTTCTGGTTGGGCTGCCAACGCGACACAGAACCCTCGTATCCGGGAGCCGGGGCCGGCGAACATCGCCGTGTCGATCTGTCGCCGGGGTGCCCCACGGACGGCGGACCGGTCAAGGATACCGGGTTTCCCTGTCCCGCGATGCCCCGTGCGCGGCGCCCTGACGGCACTTCCGGCGCTGGTGATCGTCAGCGTCCGAATGTGCCAGCCGCGATCGCGGATACCCGGCGAACGCTCTGACGGTGACGGTGACGCGATCTGGCCGCGACGCGCGACGAGGCGGCGTACCGACCGGGTCAGGAAGCGGTGTCGTCGTTCAGGTAAAAGGTCATCGATTGCATGGCGCCGACAGGGTCGATCTCGCGGACGGTGACGCTGGCGGGAACCTTCAGCACCGCCGGCGCATAGTTCAGCAAGGCGCGAACGCCCCCCTCCACCAGACGGTTCGTCACATCCTGGGCTGCCGCCGCGGGAACCGCGACGATCCCGATGCGAATCCCCTGCCGCCGGACTTCCTCGACGATCCGATCTGACCGCAAGATCTCGATACCGTCGATCCGCTCCCCAACGTGCTCGCCGCGATCGAAGATCGCCGCGATCCGGAACAGGGATGGGACGAACCCACGGTAGTGCGCGATCGCCCGGCCGAGGTTGCCAAAGCCCACCAGGGCGACGTCCCACGACCGGTCCAGGTGCAGGATGCGCGCGATGACCCCGGCCAAAAAGTCGGTGTCGTAGCCCTTCCCTTGCTTGCCGAACCTGCCGAAATAGGAGAGATCCCGGCGAATCTGGGCTGCGGTGACGCCGATCGACGCCGCCAGCTCATCGGACGAGACCGAGACGATCCCGGAATCAGCCAGCGCCTGAAGGGTACGGACGTAGACAGGCAACCGGCGAATGACGATATCGGGGATCGGATCCGCCACGGCTCCGCTGCCTCGACGACCGTACCGGCCAGGAACGACCCGCGCCCCGGCGTTAGGCGTCGGGGCGAGGAGCGAGCTCTCGTTCGTCTCGGGTGGATGACCCATCCTGCTTCGTCCCGCTCTGTGCTCGGGTCGCTGGCATGCGCTCCTCGGGCCGCACAACGCCGCTTCTCGTGCGTGAGTTCACAAGTATCCGCCAGTGGCGCAAGCCCGTCAAAGGGCGCCGCGGTCCGGGTCGAGGGCCCGGCCCGGCCCTGCGTTCGAGCGCCACCTGTGGCTTGGAGATCGCGTCGCGGCCGGCTGATCTGCGATGATTCCCGCCGACGTCGAGCGACCTCGATCCGGACGAAGAGGAGAGAGACCAACGATGCGGATGTCAAAGATGGCGTGGATGATGGCGCTGGTCGCCGCCGTGTGGGCCGTCAGCCCCGCGATCGCGAGCACGCCGCAACTCCCGGCGGGGTGGACCGTCGCGGCGAGCCAGGAGGAAACGCCCACCGCACCTCCGCGCGCCCGCGACCCCCTGCGGTATCGGATCGGCGGCTCCCGGGCCTCCTTCGAGCGGAAGTACAAGCCCCCGGTCAATACCGCGCTCACCGGCATTTTTCCCTATGGGCGGGAGTACCAGATCAAGGGTTATCAGGCGGTCGATGTCTCCTTCCACCGCAACCTCGCCCTGGCGATCCGGCTGCGGGCGGATATCGTCGCGACGGGCGATGCGGAGCCGGCGAGCCCAGGCGGCTGGCCGATCGCCAAGGCGGAGGAGCTGGCGCTGCGTTTTCTGCCGTCAGATACCGAGCTCGATGATGCGACGACCCGCACCAAGGAGCGGATCATCGGCGACGGGCACAGTAAGGGGCTGGAAAACACCTTCGGTCGCATCACGTATCAGAGGTACGGCGCCGTCGGCGATCGGGGGGATGTTCACTACATCTTCACGCTCGACGGCGATCGCGTGACGATGATCCAGTTGACTATCGGTGACGCATCGGCCGTGGCGACGGGTCTGACGCAGGATGAGCAGGCCTACGTCGATGCCGCCGGCGGACGTATCAAGCCGTTCACCGAAAGTGTCCAGCGCGTCGGCACCCTCTTCGCCAATCAACGGAATGACGAGGCATGGGTGAACGCCGTGCGCGCCGAGCTGGTCTACTGGCGGCTCAGTCTCGGCTCGATTCGTGAACTGACGCCACCGCAGTCGCTGTCCGGCATCAATACCAGCTACCTGACTGCCCTGACGCTCTACGCGAGTGCCGCCGACGATATCGAGCTTGCCCTTGACTCGGGTGACAGCGACCAGCTGCTTCGCGCCGCCGACAAGATGGGTGTTGCCGCCGCGAGGATTGTCGACGGCAACCGGGCGCTGGCCGAGCTCAAGGCGCTCCGCAAGGTTTGACCGGGGCGGACGGCGTCGTGGGATTGGATGTGTCAGCGACCCACGTCCGGCATCGGGTCATGGTCATGGAGGAGCGATGGCGATGCGCATCGGAGTGATCTTTCCGCAGACGGAGATCGGCAGCGATATGGGCGCTATTCGTGCCTATGCCCAGGCCGCGTCCGATCTCGGCTACCGCCATCTTCTCGCCTACGATCATGTCCTCGGGGCCGACCCGGCACACCGGCCAGGCTGGAGCGGCTACACGATGGACGAACAGTTCCATGAGCCGTTCGTGCTCTTCGGCTTCCTCGCCGCTGCTGTGCCCGGACTTGAGCTTGTCTCCGGGGTCATCATCCTGCCGCAACGACAGACCGCCCTCGTCGCGAAGCAGGCCGCCCAGGTTGATCTCTGCACGGGGGGCCAGTTCCGACTCGGGGTCGGCGTCGGCTGGAACCCGGTCGAATATGAGGCGCTCGGAGAAGACTTCAGCACCCGAGGGCGCCGGATCGAGGAGCAGATCTCGGTGATGCGGTCACTCTGGACCGACCCGGTGGTGTCGATCGAGGGCAGCTATCATCGGATCGTCGAGGCGGGTCTCAACCCGATGCCGGTCCAACGCCCGATCCCTGTCTGGATGGGAGGCGACTCCGAGATCGCGATGGCGCGGACCGGACGGGTCGCCGACGGGTGGTTTCCCCATGGTCGTCCCGACGAGAAGGACGTCCTGGCCGGCCGCATCGCTCGCGTCCATGCGGCGGCGACGGAGGCTGGTCGGTCGCCGGACGCGGTGGGGATCGAAGGGCGGCTCAGCGTCAGTGAGGTGCCCGAGGAGGAATGGCCCGCCGAGTTGGTCCGGTGGCGGGCGCTGGGCGTAAGTCACCTCGGTCTGAACACGATGGGCATCGGGCTGGCGACGGCGGACGACCACATCGAGGTGCTCCGCCGCTTCGCCGCGGTGATGAGGCCATAAACGCGAGCGGCAGGGGTAGAGGCGCGATGGCATCGTGATTGGACGCGGCGCACCGAGTGGTGACTGGCCAGCGACGTCGCGAGCGCCCCTCAGTCGTCCTCCCAGAACAGTCGGCGGAACTCGGCCGTATCGTAGTAGCCGACCAGATTGACGATCTGCCCATCGGCAGTACGGACGATCGCGACCTGCTCGGAGATGAGCTCCCGGCCAAGACGCCGTGAATACTCGCGGACGATGAACTGGACCGCCGCCCGATCCCCGCTGCCGATGACGTCGGTGACCTCCCAGCGGGCGGTGGGGTAGGAGCCAACGACCGTCCCGAAATAGGAGACGATCTCGTCGGCTGGTCGGATCATGCCCGTGTGCGGGAGGGCACGAAAGCTCGCGTGATCTGCCAGGATCGCGCGGAGCCGCCGTGGGTCGCGCGCGTCGAGCGCCGCGAAGAACTCGCGCGCCAGGTGCTCCGCCGTCGTGTCGCGCGACGTCCGTACCGGACGCTCGTCCATGCCCCGTATCCCTTATCCGCGATGCGTCGAGTCGTTTCCGGGTGACGCCTACCGGCGATCGCTGGGCGCGAGCTTCAACAGCTCCGAGAGATGTGCCCGCGATGCGGCGGCGATCCCCTCTCGTGCCCCGACACGGTCGAGCGCCAGATCCATCTCGAAGAGCGTTTCCAGATCGTGGGTGGCCAGGTGCTCGGCCAGTTGCCGCAATGTCCAGTTTCGGTCGCGGCGACTCCGGCCGCTGCGCTCCCAGGCTGTATCAGGCAGACCACGCAGCAGCGAGCAGGTACTTTGCCGCAGGCGCCGGAAGCTGGCCATCACCTGGATGGTGCTCGCCTCGCGAAGGAGCCATTCCTCGTCGGCGGTGCGGACGGCTGGGGGCAGCTTATCGAGATCGGGCGAGGTCTGCACCGCGATCGCGTGCATCATCGGAAAGACGCGCAGCTCCTCGTCACGCAGGCGAGCGACGAGCTCTCTGACTGTCGGCTCGCCGCGCCGGATCGTACGCTCGAACCGGCGCTGATCGTGAATCGGCGTCAGCCACCGCGACAGGTGATTGATCGTGTAATGGAGGCGAACGATCAACGCGTTATTGGAGACGTCTGTCATGGCGACATCGATGCGTTCTGAGGGCGCGTCTACTGTTACCGTACCGGTCTCCATTGCCAAATCTCTCCTGGAAGCAGCCACTCTCGTTTCAGGGCACGCTCATCAATCGTTGCCGTCGCACCTCGCCGGATCTAGGTCAGCGCCTCCCGGATTTGTTTCAAGTGCTCTTCGCCATGGTCGCAGATGTGATTGGCCAGCCAGTCCAGGGTGATCTCACCGAACGACGCATGCTGACCGGTCCGGATCCAGGCGCTCTGGTCCAACCCCGTCAGCAGGGTCATCAACCGCGTGCGAAGCTCGCGAAACTGCCCGAGTGTGCGCGCCGGATCCTGGCCGCGGTAATCTCGCTCGATCGACCACAGCTCATCATCGTAGGCCGGCAGCAGCGGACGCTCCTGCTCGACGATAGCATGGGCGCGCTCAAGGAAGACTTCTTCCCAGTCACGGAGATGGCAGAGGTTCTCGACCACGCCCCAACCACCGTCACTCGCGGGCCGCGTCAGCGACTCGGACGAATGTCCCTGCAACGTGCGCTGCAGCTCGTCGGGCAACGCCGCGAGGGCGGCGATGAGCGCTTCACGCTCTCGCATCGACGACGACTGGCTCGGGGCAGGGCTGGGATCGGTGATATCAATCATCCCCGTCTATCGGGACTGAGGTTGCGAGTCAACGGTTGGACACGCGTCATCGTACTCCCTGCAATGCGTCATCGTGAATGACCAGATTGCACTGCCGCTCATACACTACCCTCGATGTACAACCGAACCTCGTCCAGGGTTGCTGCGCGAGCAGGACCGGTCACGTCGATCCGCCACCCTCGCACCTCCCCGGACGCTATCCCGACAATCACGAGCAGAGCCTCCGGGTAATAGGCTTCGCGTCGATCGGTGGCCGACGGGATCGCGGGCGTGTGCGGGTGAGAGTGAACGATCGCGCCGAGACGCCATCCGTGTCGCTCGATGTCCCGGAACGTCGCCAGCACCTCCTCAGGGTCCATAGTATATCGAGTTGGCGAGGCATCGACGTTCGTCCCGGGGTAAAAGTGGACGGCCTGGGCCTCGTTCTGATCGTTGACCGTGACGGCGAGGAGCCCTACCCCCTCAAGTGGAATCGACCGGCGAAGATGCGCGAGCATCTGATCGTAGATCAGCCGCGGCATGCGGAGCGATGCCGGCGGCCGGGGGACATCCTCGTCCGGAGCGAAGGGATTCATGCGGGTGTCGTTTTGATGACCGGAGTATGGGTGGGTGTACGGTACACTGGTCGCTCCACGTGATCCTGGCCCCTCCTCCGCTGCCAGGTCGCGCTCGCTCCGCGGGCGTCGCGCAGTTTACCAGGGATTCCGGGGATGGCACCGGAGGTGCCGGGCGGTCCGCCCGCGCTCGGCGCGTGGCGACCACCATCAATGGCGATGCCAGCGTAAGGAGACCGTCCGTGCCGCTCAATCGTCCGCGTCCGCGGCGATGGGTTGTTCCCATCGTGGCCGTGTTTCTGCTCCTCGGCAGCGGGATAGTGACTGCCGCGCCCCCAGTCGCGTCGCCTATCGCGTCCCCCGCCGCCTCACCGGTCACCGGTCCCGGTGATACCGCATCCGATCTCTATGACGCGGTCCAGCCTGATCTACGCGACGACATCGTCGCCGCGACGGCAGGGCGACTCTCTCGCTATCGCATCGATGCGGCCCTGATCGAGACGCGAGGGAGAAATCCTCGAAAGGTCGAGGGACAGCTCGATCTGCGCTTCGTCAATGACACCGGGGATGCTCTGGGGGAGATCTATTTTCGCCTCTATGCCAACGACCCGATCTACGGCGATGGCGACATGGAGATCGGCAAGGCGACCGTGGCGAGCACCCCGGTCGCCCCTGAGCTCAGCGTCGACGACACCGTTCTCCGGGTGCCCCTGCCGCGGCGGCTCGTCAGCGGCGCGGCGATCGACCTGACACTCGCGTTTACCGCGATGGTTCCGGTCGGGCCCACCAGCGGCTACGGTCTGTTTGCCTTTCAGCCGAAACCGTCGACCTGGGTGCTGGCGCATTGGTATCCGATGATCGCCGGGCATGATGCCGGCGGCTGGAACCTCGACCCGGTGAGCCGCAATGGCGACCCGATCTTCTCGAATACCTCGCTCTACGATGTGCGCCTCACGACGCCGGGCGGACTCGAGGTCGTTGCCACCGGTGACGAGACGGCGAACGAGACACAGGGCGCGACGATACAGCATCGCTACGTCAGCGGACCGGTGCGCGATTTCACGATCGTCGCCGATGACAACCTGGCGTCGGTCAGCCGGGAAGAAGGGGGAACGACCATTACCTCCTTCTACGATCCGACCGATGCCGAGGGTGGCACCCGGGTGCTGGACGCGGCGGTCCGGGCACTTCACACCTTCACCGATCGCCTGGGACCATACCCGTATCGGGAGATGGACCTCGTCCAGGTCCCGTTGCAGGGTGCTTCTGGGGTCGAGTTCCCCCAGTTGCTCTTTCTCGGCAGTGATATCTATGGGGATCCATCGCGCTATCGTGCCCCCAACTATCTTGAGTTCGTAACCGCTCACGAGGTCGGGCATCAGTGGTTTTATGCGTTAGTTGGGAACAATCAGTACGACCACGCCTTCATCGACGAAGGGTTGGTCGAATACCTGTCCAGCGATGTCTATTTTGGCGACCAGTATGGCGCGGCGGCGGGTGACCGCACCTATAAGCTGGAGACCGAGGTCTGGTATCTAAGCCAGCTCTTCTCCGTTGGCGATGAAGTTATCGACCAGCCAACCGACGATTTTCCGACCGAGGCGGCTTACGGGGCAACGGTCTATGGCAAGGGCGCGGTCGCCTTTCATGCGCTGCGCGCCGACATCGGCGACGATGCCTTCTTCACCGCGCTGCGCGACTATGCCGCTCGGTACCAGTTTGCGATTGCCACGCCGGCCGACCTCCGCGCCGCGTTTGAGCGCGCCGCCGGACGCGATCTTGGTCCGTTCTGGACCTCGTGGTTCGAGCGAGCCGACGGGCTCAAGGTCTTCTCGCCAGACGATTACGCTGCCCTGCGCGCCGAGCTCGGCCTGGGTTAACCGCTCGTTGCCGCTCGACCCGGGTGCGCGTCGACCACCCCGCGACCTGATCGCAAGGTCGCCATCCGGCGTATCCTGACCCCATGTCGCCCGATCCTCAACCCTGGCGCCCACCGGCCGATCGCCAACCGCCCCTCTCACTCGACGATGAGGCGGCTTCGCGATGGACCGCGCGTGTCGCTCCCATAGTCCCACGAGGTCGATTCGGGAGCGATCCGGCACCGCTGCCTCTCGGCGGCAGCGGCCGAGAGACCGAGGTCATCGAGCCCGCGGGCGGTTCGGTCGACCCGGTGGATGTGCGGCCGGCCCCCCGGTCGAGGGTGTCGCTCGGTGTCGGCACCCAGGCACTGCTCGCCGCGCTCGTCGGCCGGGTGGCGCTGGCCGGTATCGTCTGGCTGTCGCTGCGGGTCTTTCCCCGCTTTGCGCCGTATCCCGGCCAGTTGCCGGACACCTTTTTCCCCACCCACCCGGCGCTGGATGGCTGGGCCCGGTGGGACGCCGCCCACTACGTCGCGATCGCCGGGCAGGGCTACGGCGGGTCGAACCCGAGCCCGCACGGTGGCGCTGGGTTCTTCCCGCTCTTTCCGCTCCTGATGCGCGGGATGGTCGCGACGAGTGGATGGGAGGCAACCCCGGCGCATCTGGCGCTGGCCGGGGTGATCCTGGCGAACGTCTGCTTCCTCCTCGCCATGCCCCTGCTGGCGCGATTCGGCGCACGACAGAGCACGCCCGCCGTCGGGCGCACCGCCGCGTTCGTGCTCGGTGCCGCGCCATTCGCCTTCTTCTTCAACGCCGGTTACTCCGAGTCGCTCTTTCTGCTGCTCGCGCTGCTGGCGCTCAGTTTGGCCAACAAGCGCCGCTGGTGGTGGGCTGGTCTCGCCGCGGGGCTGGCGTCGGGGACGCGCCTTGTTGGCCTCGCCCTGACCCCGGCGCTCCTCCTGCTGGTGTTTCGCCGTGGCGAGCGCGGAGCCGACCTGATGGCGGTGGGTCTCCTGGCGCCGTCCGGCACCCTTGCCTTTGCCGCCTACACCGGGATCGCCTTTGGCGATCCTCTCGCCTATCTCCATGCCCAGGGGACGTGGGGCGGCTGGCAGGAGCATGTGCGCTTCTACGCCGAGCTCTTCTGGCGTCAGCCGCGGGAAGCGCTCGCCACCGAGCCGCGCCACCTCTTCATCATGCTCAACCTGGCGGTGGCACTCGTCTCGGTGCTGTTGCTGCCGCTGGTCTGGCGCCGTTTCGACCCGGCCACCGCGCTCTTTACCACCCTGATCGTCGCTCAAGCCGGGATGACCTGGGTCTCGCTGGGGCGCTACCTGCTGCCGGCGGTTGGCGTCTACCTGGTGGCCGGTCAGCTGCTCGAAAGCTCGCGCCTGGCGGGCTGGGCGCGTGATGGTCTCCTGGTCGCCTCAACGCTGCTGCTTGCCCTGCTCGCGGTGCTCTATGCCCACGGCTATTGGGTCGTGTAGTGGTTCCGGTGCCTGGCGGCGGCGCGGCGCTTCGCCCCTGGCGCCGGTTGGTACACTTCCCCGGTCAAACCTCACGATGCGGCGAGGTCGCGGGCGCCACGAGGTCGCCGCACCATCGCCGAGCAAAGGAACCCTCATGTCACTGACAACTGATCGTCCATCTAGTCAAGACGAGCTGACCCGCGACCATATCCTTGAGGCGATCCGTGCTGTCAAGGAGCCGGAGGTCGGCCGCGGTCTGGTCGAGCTGAACATGGTGCCGGCGGTCGAGGTGAACGGCCGTAATGTCGCGATCACGGTCGAGTTGCTGACGCCGATCGGCGTGGCGCCGCACCGGGACCGGATCGAGCAGGATCTGCGCGCCGCCGTCGCGACCCTGCCCGAACCTGGTGAGGTCACGATCGCCTGGAGCTCCCGGGTGCGCTCAAGTGGCGGCGGCAAGAGCGACGCCGAGCCGATTAAAGGGGTCAAAAACACGATCGCCGTCGCCTCCGGCAAGGGTGGGGTCGGGAAGTCGACCGTCGCGGTCAACCTGGCGGTGGCGCTGGCTCAGGCCGGAGCCGCGGTCGGGTTGCTTGACGCCGATGTCTACGGTCCGAGCGCGCCATTGATGTTCGGTCAACACAGCAAGCCGCTGATGCGCGATGGCAAGATCGTGCCACTGGAGGCGCACGGCGTCCGGGTGATGAGCATCGGCTTCCTGCTCGACCCAGAGAAGGCATTGATCTGGCGCGGACCGATGGTTGCCCAGCTGATCACCCAGTTCTTGAACGATGTGCAGTGGGGCGAGCTCGATTACCTAGTGATCGATCTTCCGCCCGGCACCGGTGACGCCCAGCTCACCCTCTCCCAGAAGATCCCGATCTCCGGTGCGGTGATCGTGACGACGCCGCAGGAGGTTGCGCTGGCCGACGCCGTCAAGGGCTTGAAGATGTTTCAGGAGGTGAAGACCTCGATCCTGGGCATCGTCGAGAACATGAGCGGATTCATCTGCCCCTGCTGCGGCGAGCGGACCGATATCTTCAGCGCCGGTGGCGGCGCCCGCACCGCCGCTCGCTACGAGGTGCCCCTGCTCGGCGAGATCCCGATCGAGCCAGCCGTCCGCGAAGGCGGTGACAGCGGGCAACCGGTGATCGTCTCCGCGCCGGACTCCGCCACCGCCGTCGCGTTCCGGCACCTCGCCGAGCGCGTCGCGACCCGGCTCAGTGTCGACGCCGCACAGAAGCCGCGCAAAGCGATGATCCGGCTGATGCCGGCGCGGTAGATGGGCGAGCAACGCCGCCGGCCGGCGAACAATCTACGGGCATTGGAGGGCGCAGATATTGCAGCCGCCGAGGCAGTTGGGCTCTCCGGGCGGGAGGCAGACGGCACCCGGCCCATAGCGATTGACGCATTGCGCGCTCGACGTGCAGGGATTGGCGGGACAACTGTGGTCGCCGCTCCCAGAGTCGACGCACGCCATCTCGCCCTCGGTGGTGACACGGCACGCGCACTCCAGGTTGAAGCCGCAGTGGCTGAGAATGCCGTTATCGACGCAGGTGTCTTGACCAGGCGTACACGTCTCATCCACCGCTTGGCATGAATACCTCAGGCACGTCGTGCGATCGGTGTAGAGAGCATTGCAGATCGTATCCTCCGTGCATTCGACGCAGAACTTCTGGTTGCTGCCGTCCCCGGCCCGGTCGACACAGTCCAGGATGCCCGCACAGTCGTCGCGGTTGCTGCACCGCTCCCCCTCGCCGCAGGGTGGACAATCCGGTCCGCCACAATCGATGTCGGTCTCGTTGCCGTCCTTCTTGCCGTTGCGGCAACTTGCACGACGGCCACAGACGCCGTCCTTGCAGAAGCGATTGGCACAATCCCGGTCGATGAAGCAGGCCAGCCCATCGGCGCAGCCCGGACAGCTCGGTCCGCCGCAGTCGACGTCACTCTCGCCGCCGTTCTTCACTCCGTCGCTGCAGGTGTGGGGGTCTTGGCAGGTGCCGTCGGCCTCGCAGAGGTCGCTCGTGCAGTCCGCATTCTCGGTGCACCGCTGCCCGTTGGCACACGGCAGGCAGAGCGGGCCACCGCAGTCGATATCGGTCTCCAGCCCATTCTGCAGGCCGTCCTCACACATGGGGGTGCAGTCGCCGTCGAGGCAGATCTCGTTCTCGCCGCAGGCGTTCCCGCACGCCCCACAGTGGTTCTCACTGGTGTTGATGTTGACGCAGCGGGTGCCGGGACCGTCGCAGGCGAAGAAGCCAGCGCTCTGCTTGCACTTGCAGTGGCCGTCGGCAGCACATTTGCCCCCCTTGCAGCAGGAATGGGCGGCATCGCAGCGTTGGCCCGCCAGGCGACAGGCGGCGGCCGCTTCCTCCAGCCCGAGCAGCCCGAGGACACCGCCGAGCGCACTGCCGGCCAGGAGCTTGAGGGTCGTGCGGCGGGAGGCACCGGTGGCCAGCGATCGGGTCAGCTCGTCGAAGCGCTGGTGATCCATGGGACCTCCCGTCATCGGTCGTCTCACCGCGCGGCATGGCACGGTCCGTCTCCGACGACGATAGGCCCCCTGGAGGAGGTGGGATACCGTGCGAATTACCTGAATCGCGGACGGGGAGTACCTGATTCTACGAGGACGTGGTCGGACCGGACGTTGGGTCATCCGCGGGGCGCCGCTCGGGACGCCCCGGCACCAGACCCGCCTGGATCGCGGTCACGCCAACGTCAGCGCGGAGGATTCCTTCGGCGGCCGGGACCAAACGCCAGGTTGGATGGGGAGCCGCGCCGCTGATCGCGGTCCTACCCCCTGGTCTCCTGGCTCGCGGCTGCGACCGGCTCATCACGCATATGGGCGCGCACCGTCTCGACGATCTCCGGTGTCACCTCCAGGCCGTGCGCGTCGGCGGCGTGCTGGCCTGCCTGGGCCAGGATCGCGTCGTCCGTCTCGGCCCGGAATGTCTGGGCGCAGCCGGGCATGATCTCTCCGCACGCGAGTGTCTTCATCGACCATCCCCTCTCGTAGCACCGAATCGCGGTCTGGCGATAGTGCCTACTGCTCGATCTCCATCATGGCTCGCACCTGCTCGTCACTCAGCGTCAGATCGTGCGCTTCGCGCGCATGGCGCTGAACCTGAGCGATCAGTTGTGTCTCGTCCGCATTCCGCAGCTCGACCCCGCAGGTACAGCGCACCACCTTGGTCATCGCCGGTCTCCTTTCCGCTCCATCGTGGAGCCGCTGGCTGAAGTGTGCCGCTCAGGAATTGCGTCCACCTTGCGATAGCATTGCAGGCGCTGAATCGCAATACCCGAGCGGGGAGCAGGAGCGATGGAGCCGCCGCGCGTCTACGTCTGTGGCCGGCTTGCCGTCGAGTGTGGCGCGACGGTCGTGCGGGAAGCGGACTTCCCCGCGCGTCAGGGACGTCGCCTGTGGGCCTATATGGTCGTCAACAGGCGCTGGCCCGTCGGGCGGGATGCGCTGGCGGAGGCGCTGTGGGGGGACGATCTCTCCGATGCCTGGGACGTCGCGCTCAACAGCCTGATCAGTCGACTTCGCGGCGTGCTCCACCGGCTCGACCTTTCAGGCGAAAGCGTCGGTATTCGGGGCGAGGTGGGACGGTACGTCCTGACGCTTCCCGGCGAGACCTTCATCGACCTGGAGCGAGCGCGTCGTGCCGGCCATGAGAGCGATCGCCTGATGCGGCTCGGTGATGCCGGAGCGGCGCTGGCCGAAGCTCGGGTGGCGATGGAGATCGCCGGTCGGGGGTTCCTGCCGGGCGAAGATGGGGCCTGGATCGAGGGGGTGCGGCGGACGCTGACCGATCTTCGCCTGCATGCTCACGAGCGCACCGTCGAGGCGGAGCTGCAGCGGGGAAACATCCCGATTGCCGAGCGTGAGGCCCGCGATCTGGTGGCGCTTGCCCCACTCCGCGAGTCCGCCTATCGCCTCCTCATCCAGGCGCTGGTCGCCACTGGCAACGCGGCCGAGGCGAGCCACGTCTATGGCGACTGCCGGCGCGTCCTCTGGGAGGGGATGGGTGCCGTGCCGTCACCTGAGACCGAGCGATTCGTTCGTCGTCTCGTCAGCACCGACGGCGAGGAGCGAGGAGACGGGTGACTCGTCGTCGCCCGAGACCGGACGAGTTGTTCGTCGCCTCGGGATTGCCGACGACTACCCGGTCCGACGAGATGCATTCATCCCGTACGCATCCGACACGGCATGTTTTGCAAACGGGTGGTGGCCTTGCTCTATCACCCGCTATCTCCTCGAGCGGTGGGACCGCCTCGCGCCACCCGCGGGCTCGGCGAACACGGCCCTCCGGGTGGTGGTCGAGGCGATCCTCGGGCGGCCGTGCACCGGTGCCCCGTGGTGTGAGATGCCGGCCGGCTTCGGTCTCTGGCCATCGGTGAACTCGCACCGGCGTCGTTTGGGGGTGGCCGGGGAAGCGCCGCCACGCCGCCTGCTAGTCTTGTCGCGGGTCGAGGAGTGAGACTGACTCGTGAGGGGATAGGGGTGCTGGCGACGCTGCGTCACCGGGATTTTGCGCTGCTCTGGACCGCTGGCCTCATCTCAGTCGCCGGCGACTTCGCGCTGATGGTCGCCCTGCCGCTGCACGCCTATGCCCTGACCGGGTCGGCCGTCGCCACTGGCGGCGTCTTCGCTGCCGGCCTTCTCCCCCGGGTCCTGCTTGGGTCGGTCGCCGGTGTCTTCGTCGACCGCTGGGACCGCAAGCGGACGATGGTCGCGTCCGATCTGCTGAGGGCAGGTCTCCTCTTGCCGTTGCTGGCCGTTGGTTCGGCCGACCTCCTGTGGCTCCTCTTCCTGGTACGCGCGGCGACCGGCACCGTCGGCCTCTTCTTCGATCCGGCTGAGAACGCGCTGCTCCCTCGCCTCGTCGGCGAGGAGCGGCTGGTCTCGGCCAACGCTCTCAACAGCCTGAACGACAACCTTGGCCGGCTGGTGGGGTCGGCGGCCGGGGGACTGCTCTACGCATGGGGCGGCTTGTCGCTTGTGATCGTGGCCGACGCCACCACCTTCTTCCTGTCGGCCGCGCTGGTCGCCGCGATCCGTGCCGACGCCCGGCCCGATGTCGCGGAGATCGTGGCCGATGCCGTCTCAGCATGGGGACGGCTCTGGCGGGAGTGGGGGGAAGGGTTGCGGCTGGTGCGTCGGAACCGCACGTTACGGACCGTCTTCGCCGCCTCCTTCATCGGGAACGTCGGCGAGGGAACCTTCGAGGCGGGCTTCGCTCCGCTGGTGGTCGATGTCCTGCGAGGCGGCGCTGGTGGCGCCGGGTTGCTCCTATCAGCCCAGGCGGTGAGCGGACTGGTGGCTGGCGCCCTGATCGCCGGCATCGCCACCCGCCGCTCGCCGCGGATCCTGTTCGGAGCGGGCTTGATCGGGCTCAGCTTCAGCGACGTCGGGCTGGCGAACGCCGCCAACCTGGCGCCACCGGGTGCGGTAGCGCTTGGCGTCGCGATGGTCTTCATGTTCGCGGCCGGTTTCCCGGCGGTCGCGATGCAGGCGGCCGGCAACGGACTGCTCCAGGGCCACGCCACCGACGCCTATCGGGGCCGGGTCTTCGGCGCCTTCGGCGCGACGCTGAGTGTGGCGATCCTGATCGGGCTGGGGATCGGCGGCCCGGCCATCGACGCGATTGGGGTCGTCCCGGTGGTCAGCGTTGGAGCCGCGATGTGGGGTGCCGGCGGTCTCTTCGCCCTCGCGCGGCTGCCCCGCGACGCGGATCAGGCCGTCGCGACCGATCCAGTGGCGATGTCGCCCTGATCGTTCCTGTGCCTCCACGCGACAATCGCCGGAGTGCCCCTACCCATCAACAGCACCTCGCGGCGCCGCTTGGTCGAGCACCTGCATCGAGAAGGGGAACGGATCGACCACCCGCCAGGCCTAAGCCCCTGTGCCCATGACCCTACGCCGGGACGTACCGCCGCGGGCAGAAGGTCGGGCGAAGCCAGCCGAGGGCAGGACGGGCATCCCACCAGAGCAGGAGACCGACGACGAGCCAGCCGGCGCCGAAGATGAGCCAGAAGGTGGTGATGATCGCGCCCCGATCGCCGGCGAAGGCAAAGAGTGGAGCCGGCGAGCCGAGGACGAGGGCGGCGGCGGCGACCCGGTCGATCCCGGGAGCGCCAATGACGGCGAGACCGTAGACGAACGAGCCAAGAGCGAGGAGTCCCACCGGAAGCAGCGCCGGGGAGACGGCGGAGGCGCCCTGGACAGTCCACGGCGAGCCGATCTGACTGACGATCAGCAGCGAGCCGCCACCGCACGCGGCGATGCCGACCGTCCATGCCGCCCACTCCAGGCGTGCCGGGTGCCGCGTCGACAACCCGACCAGTCCGGTCAGCAGCAGCAGCATGGGGAGCATCACGCGCACCATCCCGATCGCGCCGTCCGGATCGCCGATCGCATCGCTTCGGTACGCCAGCGAGAGCCAGGCGCCGGCCCCCAGGGCTGCAAGCATCCCGGTTGATCGGGCGAATCGGTTCGTTGCCATCAGCGTCCTCCGCTCACCTGCCGTGTCCGGTCTCTGACACTCCTATGATGCGCCGGCTGTGCCGCTGTGACATTGGCAGAACGACGTATTTGCATGTCCGATGTTGGCCGGGCCCCGACTACGTCGTTCGACGTACGTGCCGCAATCGCCTGGCGACCGCAGACGACATCGACGAGCGACTTCAGCCCGTCGACTGGCCGACGTTGCATAGTCCTTGATCGCTGGTGGAGCGAGATGACCAATGGGCGCGGTGAGGATAGATGGACAGTCCTACGCAAACCGGTGGCGGAAGGCGTGGGCCACTGCCGCCGCGCGCGATTCCACGCCGAGCTTTCCGAGGATGTTGCCGACGTGGGTCGCCTCGGTGCGTAGGGAGATGCCGAGCGCCTCCGAGATCTCCCGGCTCGACGCGCCCGACATCAGCTCCCGAAGCACGTCACGCTCCCGCGCCGTCAGCGAGGCGAGCTCACGATTGGCGACCGGGGCAATCGGTGCTGGGGCCGGCGCCGGGCGCTGAACCGGTGGAGCGATGCCAGGGCCGAGCATCGCCGCCAGACCAAGCGCTTCGGCGACCGCATCGTCGATCGAGAGTGTCGCACCCTCCGTCCAGGCGGCCGTGTATCGCTCGGCGTCGAGGCGATCATGGAGGATCGCCGCCGCTGTGGTTTCCTGGTCGTTGTCGGCGGCTGCCCCGAGCGTGGCGCGAATCGTGACCCCGGCTCCGAGCAGCCGCGCCGCGCGCTCGGGATGGGACGGCGCGCCGATCAAGGCAAATGTGACAAGGTTGTCGGTGACGGCGCGCTGGTCGCCTATCTCCTGGAAGAGGGTCAAACTCTCGGTCAGGCGATCGATGGCCGCGACAGTCCTGCCTTGCGTCCAGGCCTGCCACCCAAGGTTGCGGAGGGCGACACCAGCGCCGCGGCGCTCCCCAATGTCGCGATAGGTGATCAGCGCCCGCTGCGTGAGTTCCTCGGCGCGGCTCATGTCGCCGGCCTGTTCGGCGATCTCACCCAGGTTGACCAGCGAGGCGGCGATCCCCGACTGATGACCGGACGCTTCACACAGCGCCAGTGCCTCCTCGTGAAGCTCCTGTGCGCGGGGAAGATCGCCGAGGCGGTGGGCGATCACCCCGAGATTGTTTGTCGCGATCGTCGCCGCCGCTATGTCTCCGATGGAGCGAAGAATGATCAGCGCCTCACCCATCAGCTCGGCCGCTCGCGGGTTGTCTCCCCGGTACATCGATACGATGCCAAGTCCAGACAGCGAGACCGCGATCGCGCGCGGCTCCCCCAGGGATCGACTGACTGCCAGCGCTTCCTCGTGATACGCAATCGACTCCTCGTAGGACCCGCGGTCATGGGCGCTACGCCCGAGACCGCTCAGGGCGCGGACGACGCCCGGGTAATCCTCGATCTCACGACTCAACCTCAGGGTGTCGAGGTAATAGCGGGTCGCCTGGACGTAGTCGTTCTGGTCTTCGGCCAGGGTCGCCAGTCCGCAGAACGCAAGGGCTCGCGGGCTCGCCGGCGCAGCATCGGCCTGGGCGAGCACCTTCTGCAGCCAGGTGCGTCCTTCGGTGAGATGTCCGCCCATACTCCAGAAGCGCCAGAGCGCCCCTGCCGTTCTCAGCGCCAGGCGTGGGTCCCGCTCCAGTCCCCACGCCAGCGCGGCGCGCAGGTTGTCATGCTCGGCCTCAAGCCGCGTGAACCAGGTTGCCTGCTCCGCGCCGATGAGGCCAATGAGGGAGGCCTCTGCCAGCTCCAGGAACTCCAGCGCATGCCCCCGCTGCGCCGCCTCGAGCTCGTTATGGTCGTCGAGCAACTCCAGGGCGTAGGCTCGGATCGTCTCCAGCATGCGGAAGCGATCGGCCCGATCCGGCGCCGTCTCCGCGGTCACCAGACTCTGGTCGACGAGCGCCTCAAGCGTATCGAGCGCCGCGATCGGGGCAGGCGGTGATGACACGTCGCTCGTCTCGACAGAACTGACCGGTTCCGGCGCCGTGTCGGTGGCAGGCAGGTCGCGCGAGGCGGCCGCGTCCACGGACACCAGCGTAAAGCCGCCGGCATAGACACCAAGTCGACGAAACAGCGTCTGCTCCGGACCGGGCAAGAGGTCGTAGCTCCAGGCGATCGCGTCGCGCATCGTCCGGAGCCGATCCGGGAGATCGCGCGGTCCGTCGGCGAGAAGGCGCAGGCGGTTCGAGAGCCGGGCGAGCAACGCGGCCGGCGACAGGACCTTGCTGCGGGCGGCGGCCAGCTCGATCGCCAGCGGCAAACCGTCGAGCCGGGCGCAGATCATCGCGATGGCTGCCCGATTTCCCTCGTTCAAGGAGAAGTCAGGTTTGACCGAGCGCGCTCGCTGGACAAAGAGGGCGACCGAGTCGCACGTCTCCATCTCGTCGAGCGCCGGCAGGTGTGCTGGGTCGGGCGTTGACAGGGGAGGGACCGGGAACTCTTGCTCGCCAGAAACGCGCAGCGTCAGCCGGCTGGTGACGATGATGGTGAGTCCCGGCGCGGTGACGAGTAACGAGGAGACCAGGGACGCCGCGCTAATGACCTGCTCGAAGTTATCGAGCACCAGGAGACCCTGTCGATCGGCGAAGGCCAGGAGGAGGCGATCGAGCAAGGGGCGCTCGCCCATCTCCAGGACACCCATGGCATGAGCGACCGTTGACGGTACCAGTGACGGATCGGTGATGGGGGAAAGATCGACGTAGACCAGCGGATCGGGGAACTGCTCGTTGATCTCCGCCGCTAACCGGACGGCCAGGCGCGACTTGCCGACGCCGCCCGGTCCGGTCAGGGTCAGCAGGCGAACTTCCGGGCGGGCCAAAAGCTGGCACGCTGCCGCCACCTCACTGATCCGGCCCACCAAGGGGGTGAGGGGCGTTGGGAGGAATTCGGGCTGGTCAGACGACATCGCGGCAGACATTCTGCCCCTGAGACTGATCATGACACGAACATACGTAGGTGCCATCTATTGTAGCGATTCATCAAATATCGTGCGCAGACTCACCATGAATTCCATGAGCGGAGGGACGGCGCGCCGCATACGACCGTGCCAGGCAAGCGTCTGGAGCGCCGGTTTGACCCGACTCGGCCTGCTCCGATCGGGAGGCTGCCGGCGCTATCGACCGCGCCGGCGATCAGCACTACACTACGGTGAGCGATGGACGCCGTGGTAGCGCCCGGCTTTTTGCCACGCTGCCGAAAATGGGTACTGGTCTCCTGGACGGTCCGCATAACCGTCCCGATGCGCCAAAAGGCGATCGAAATCTGTGTCACGCTCCGTGCGGACATCACCGGGAAGACGATGCCGAACGGTCCATGGCGTACCATTCGCTGTCCCGGTAGGTGCCGGGTCACTTGCGACAGATGGAGGAACTGAGTATGCGACGTCGTCGTTTCTTGGAAGCGGGTGTAGCCGCCTCGAGCGCCCTACTGCTCCTGCTTGGCGGACCGCTGGGTGGCGCCGCGCAGGACGCCACGCCGGAAACCGCAACCCCGGAGCCACCAGCGCCGGTGACCGTTGCGTTGCAGAATGTCGACGGCTTACTCGCCGGCTCGCTCACCTTCAGTGAAGATGAGCCGGGTATGGTCTCGATCTCGGGTAACATCATCGGGTTGGAGCCGGGCGATCATGGCATCCACGTCCATGAGACCGGTGTCTGCGAGCCGTCTGGTGAGAAGCCGTTCAGCTCCGCGGGAGCGCACTTCAATCCGACCGATATGAAGCATGGCGGTCCACCGGCGGCGGCCGGCGGCGAAGGTACGCCGATGGCCTCGCCAGCCTCCGAGGAAGCACACGCGGGTGACCTCGGCAACGTGACGGTCGGCGACGACGGGATCGGCCGGTTCAGCATCACGACCGACCGCTTCGCCCTCTCCCCTGGCGATACAGCACTCGCCGATGACGATGGCAGCGCCGTCGTCGTCCATGCCGATGCCGACGATCTGAAGACTGATCCCTCTGGGAACAGTGGTAATCGCCTGGTCTGCGGCGTCATCTTCCCACCGGCAGGCGAAGGCACGCCGTCGGCTGGTGAGGGCGCCGCGGTCGCCACGCCGGAGTCGTAGGCCGCGCGTCGTCGGTCGTCCGCTCGCCGCGAACGATGGACGCCGACCGGCGTGACGAGAGACCACGGAGCTCGATCGATGAGAGCCACGCTTCCCCTGGTTGGGGAAGCGTGGCTCTGTCGTCTGGCGGGAGCGGCGCCAAAGGAACCCGAGGTTGACCTCAACGTACCGTTCGCCGGAGGGGTGTTCAGTGGGGACTGCTTCCGCGGGGGAGACCGTACGTGGCGGTCAAGAAACCGGACGGGTAGAGAACGCACCAAGACGTTGATGCCGAGATGGGTTCCAAGACGCTGGCTCCCGTGGAGACCCACTCTCCGGCAAACGGGGCGGCGGGCGTCGCACAAACGGCCCAGCCTGTTGAAAAAGGGGAAAGGGGCAGGCGTGTCGGAGCGTCACCGGCTAGACTGCGGGTTTCTCGCCGTCCGCCCCGACCCCGGAGCCCGCCGATGCTCGGATCGCCGAAGCCCCGCCGGCTC
>JAABUN010001365.1_pt1 | contig 54481 bp, 52 predicted proteins | sample 5559311 | NCBI WGS metagenome assembly JAABUN01 (sample SAMN10711877, study PRJNA513370) | rock metagenome | isolation source: Antarctica rocks | place: Antarctica: Victoria Land, Siegfried Peak sud
CCCCCGTCGAACCCCCGCCGACCGCCGTCGGTTTCCCACCGGCTACCATTCCGCCCCCACCGGCGACCGTTCCCCCCCCGCCGGCGACCACCCCGACCGACCTGACCTTCTTCGACGAAGCGCCACTCCTGCCCCCGCCGCCACGCCCGGCGTACCGGCCACGCGGCGAGAGAGCCGGCCGCGGCCGGGGGGTGCTGATCATGTTAGGCATCGGCGGCGGATTGCTCGTCGGCCTGGCCGTCGCCGCACTCGTCGCCACCCGTCGGGGTGGGGGGGACGGACCGTTGCCGGCCGAGTTCGTCAACGGCATCGGCATGAAGCTCATCAAGCTGGACGGCGGAACATACCGGCGGGGGGCGACGGCCGGCGAGCCGGGGGCCGAGCCGGCCGACGGGCCGCCCACCGAGGCCATTGTTCTTGGCCCGTTGTACGTGGCCACGACCGAGACGACCGACGGCCAATACCGGCGAATCATGGGCATTTCACCGTCCCGGGCGGCGGCCAGGATGCGGAAGTCGGGGGACGCCCCTGTCGACAGCGTGACGTGGGACGAGGCCGTTACCTTCTGTGCCAAACTGACCGCGGCGGACAAGGGCCGGCGTACCGGGTGGGCGTACCGGCTGCCGACCGAGGCCGAGTGGGAGTACGCCTGCCGGGCCGGCACCGACACGCCGTTCAGTTCCGGCCCGAAACTGGTCTACGGCCGCGGCGGAGTGTTCAGTCTCGACCGTGAGGCGGCCACCAAAGGGAGTCTGGGCGAGGAAGATGTCACGGCCGGCGTCATGGAGAAGAATCTGCCGTACCCGGCCGGCACGTCGTTCCCTAACCCGTTCGGCCTCCAGGACATGCACGGCAACGTCGCCGAGTGGTGCGCCGACGTGTTCACGCCGGATTTGGCCACCACGGCTCCCGCCCCGACTCCCGCCGGGGCGTTCCGCTCGGTTAGGGGCGGTTCGTGGCGCGACCCGGCTGCCCGGTGCCGGTCGGCCGCCCGCCGGGGCCAAGCGCCGAGCGAGCGGCGTGACGACGTGGGGTTCCGGGTAGTACTCGCGCTAGAATAACAGGGCGAAAGCCGACCGATGAGCATCGGTGGAGTCTACGGCCGCGTCCCATGCTTCTTGAGCAAATCACAGAAGCGTGGGTCTTTGCGGATCGACTCCAGGTCGCGGTCCTGCGTCATGAACAAGAAATCGCGGTAGCCGAGTTCGATGGCCCGCTTGAGCGTCTGGATCGCCAGGTCCGGCTGGCGGAGCAGAGCGTACCGGCAGGCGAGATTGTAGTGAGCGGTAGCGTCGCCGGGACGCAGTTGCACGATCCGCTGGTCGACCTTCAGCCCTTCCTTGACCAGCCCTTTGGTGGTCAGGTTGCTGGCGAGAACTTGCAGGGCGTCGGTGTAGTCGGGGAGTTGGTCGAGGAGAGCCTGGAAAAAGTCCAGCTCGAAGTCGAGTTGCGGCCGCTCGGCCAGTTGCGTCAGGAGCGTCGAACCGGCCGGCTGGCGCTTGTTGGGGCTGGGCATTCGGCGTCCCCGGTGTTAGCGTCCCCGGCGGCGGCGAGGCGGCCGCACGCGCGGGGCTGGTCGAATTATAGCTCTGGCCCGGGCCGGTGCAATAATCTCCGACCCGTGACTCTAAGCCGCCCCGACGTGCATAGCCGGGCGGGCGGGTTGTTCCGGGCGGACGATCGAAACGACTAGGCCGGCTCGACTTCGTCTTCCTCATCGTCGTCGTCATCATCGTCCAGGTCGTCGAGGTCATCCAGGTCGTCGTCATCGTCGAGGTCGTCGAGGTCGTCGAGGTCGTCGTCGTCGTCGTCGTCGAGGTCGTCGTCATCCTCGTCGTCGTCTTCGACTTCCTCCGGGTCGGCGGCAACGACGGCCGGCAGGAGGTCGTCGGCCATCCACCCGGCGCGGTCGGCGGCCGGGTGCAGCGGGGCGGTCAGCAGTCGTCGGGCGGTCATGCGAACTCCTAGACTAGGTTGGTCGGGGGGCACCGGAGTCGCCCCCGTGGGCACCCCCAACCGATCGGTTCCCACCGGCGGAAACTCCACTGTTTTAACGCGGCCGATGCCTCGGAACCCCGAGGCATCGGCCGCGGTCGGCGGCACAATCCCGCAAGCTCTCGTCCCCCGGCCGGGGCAGTACCCGGCCGGGGGCAAGGCGCTTCTATTAGGACCGCTGTTCGGGGCCGGCAAGCGGCCCGCCGATTCTTTTTTTTGACCCCCCGGAAATGCCGACATGCCCGCCGAATCCGGCCCCTCGGACGCCCTCCGTCTACGTGACGGCGGGCCGCGGTACGCCGAAACCCCGGCGGACCCCTATGCCCCGGACTCGCCTCTTCCGGCCGAGCCGTTCAACGCCGTTACGGCGGCCCTGTTCGTCGGCATCGTCGGCTACTGGGCGGCCCGAGTGTGGGGCCGGTGGCGGCGGTTCCCGTTCGTCACGGCGTGCCTGCCGGTGTTGCTGGCCGGCGGCGTCGGCGGGACGCTCTACCACGCCACCCGCACCCGGTTCGTTTATTTCCTGATGGACGTGATCCCGATCTCGCTGATCGGCCTGGGGGCCGCGGTGTTTTTGACCGTCCGCCTCGGTCGGTCCGCCGGTCGGGGCCGGGTGTTCGGCGTGGCCGTCGGCGTCCTGGCCGTATACGCCCTGGTGAATGGCGTGTTGTTCCGAATGATCGACTTCGGCCCCGGCAACCTACGTATCAACTTGAGCTATGCCACGCTGGCCGTGGTGGTACTCATCCCGATCGGCGTGGTGCTGGTGCGGACGAATTTCCGGCACGGGGCGTGGGTCGGCGTCGGGCTGGGGGCGTTCGCCGTCGCCTGGTTCTGCCGGCTGGTCGACAACACCGGCCTGTCGACGCTGCCAATGGGGACGCACTGGCTGTGGCACATCTTCGGGGCGGCCGCGACGCACGCGCTGGCCGGGTACTTTTACTTGCTGGAGTGGGACTGGGCGGACGGCGGCGTGAGCCGGACGCGAACGCATCCGGGTTCTCTGGCTGCGCTGCTGACGGGTAATGAACCCGGGCGCTAAAGCATCCGGTTCAGGCCATCCCCAGCACCTCGCCCAGCAGCCGCGCCGGTCGGCCGAACTTCGCCGCGTACTCGGCCGCCGTCGGCCGCAGCCGGACCTCGACCTTGTTGGCGTGGTGGAGGGCGATGTCCGCGAACTGGTGGTCGAGGAACGGGTTGCGGAACCGGTCGAGCGTCTGCTCCGCGAACCGCCCCGCTTGATCGACGCGGCCCTCCAATGTCGGCACGATTTCGGTGAACAACAGGTCACGCAGCCAGGCGTTAAGCTCCGGGTCGGCGACCGCCTCGCGGACCAGCTTGAACCCGCGCGGCACCGCCTTGATGAGCAGAGCCGTGTGGGCGGCGTTCAGGATGCGGACCTTGCGGAGGAAGTACGGCCCCACGTCGGCCGTGCGGGTGATGGCCGGGTGCGTCAGGGTGAATTGGCTCCGTGGGTGGTCTTCGAGCGCCCAGAAGGCGAACGGCTCGGCGACAACGGCCATTGGGTCGGCGGACAGGGCCGGGTGGTCGGCCGGCGGCCCGGTGACGATGCGGTCCACCAAGGTGTGTAACCAGACGCACTCATCGGTGACGTAGCGGATGACAGCCGCGGGGTAGTTCCACTTTTCCGCCAGGCTAACGACCGTCGCCCGCAACAACCCCGCGTTGCCTTCGAGCAGCTCGCACGGAACGACCGTCGCCCCCGGTAGCCCGGCCCGGTGGCGGGCGCATAGGACGCTTAAAAGCTTAGCCGGGAATGATCTCGGGACCGCGTCGTCGGGCGCGTCCGCAGGGTCGAGGGCGTACCCGGCTTCGGTGGTGTTCGACAGGATGGTGCGCAGGTCCGCTGTGGCGGCTACGGCCAGTACGTCCGGCCACTGCGTCCCGGCGTGCAAGGCCCGGCTGACGCTCGCACATCGTTCGACCCGGTCGACGACCTGCCCGGCCTCGAACCCGCGCACCCCGACCAGGTACGCCCCCCCCTGGGCGGTCAGCCCGCCGGCCCGGCCGGCCCCGGTCGACTGGACGATGACGACCCGGCCGACGTTCTGCCCGACGGCGTTGGCCTGGTAGATGAACAGGTCGGCGAACGCCCGCAGGAACCGGCCCGACCCGAACTGCAGGACCGTTTCCGGCGTCATGGGTTACAGCCCCTCCGGGGGCGTGCGGGGAAGGCAGAGGGGGTGACTCGCGGCCCGGTCAGCGTACAAAAACCGTTTCCCTGCGTCCGGCCCGGACTGAATCGGAACCCGCCTTGCCCGACCCGACCCGCTTCCGCTCCGGCCTCCTATTCGGCCTAGTGGCGTACACCTGGTGGGGGTTGATCCCCCTCTATTTCAAGCAGATCGCGGGGGTGCCCCCCGAGGAAATCCTGGCCCAGCGGATCGTCTGGGCCGTCGGCCTGCTCGCCGTCGGCGTCGCGGCTTTCGGCGGCTGGCATGACCTTCTGCGGGTGCTGGCGTCACGCAAATTGGTGCTAACGCTGTTGTTGAGTGCGACGCTGTTGGCCGTCAACTGGCTCCTGTATATCCGGGCGACGGTCAACGACCGGGTGGCCGACGCCAGCCTCGGCTACTACATGCTGCCGCTCGTCAATGCGTTCCTGGCAACGCTGTTTTTCGGGGAAAAGCTGCGGCCGCTACACTACCCGGCCCTCGCCCTGGTGGCCCTGGCGGTACTGGTGCCAGCGGTGTGGATCGGGTTCGTACCGTGGCTGGCGGTGACGATCTCGATCACGTTCGGTCTGTACGGCCTGGTGCGGAAAATGATCGCGGTCGAGAGCTTCACCGGGCTGACGGTCGAGACGCTGTTGATGCTACCGGCGGCGGCGGCGTACCTGGTATGGGCAACGACCAGCGGCTTGTTGCGGTTCGGGGCCGCCGCCACCGAAAGCGTCCTGTTGGGCCTCGGCGGGGTGGTCACCGTGGTACCGCTTTTGACGTTCACGCTAGCCATCCGCCGGCTGCCGCTATTGGCCCTGAACTTGATTCAGGTGCTGTCGCCGACGATGCAGTTCGGCCTCGCGGTCTGGTGGAACAGGCAGCCCGTGCCACCGGCAATGTGGATCGCTCTGGGGTGTGTTTGGGCGGGCGTGGCCTTGTTCATCACGGACGCGGTCTGGCAGGCGTCGGCCGGCCGGCCGCCCGTGGCCGAGGCGGAACCTGCGGAGGCCGCACTCACGGCCCCCGCTCGGCTCGGGTGACCGGCCGGGTCGGCATCTGTTGGGCATCGAGGCCGCCGTCGACGGTGATGACGGTGCCCGTCGCATATGCCGCCGCGTCCGTCGCCAGGAACGCGAACCAGCCGGCGATGTCGTCGACCGTGGCGATCCGGCGGAGCGGAATCTGGTCGATGACGGCCTGCCGGGCGGCCGGGTCGGACCGCAGGCCGAAGTCGGTGAGCGGCGTTTCGACCAGTCCGGGGGCGACGGCCGCGGTGGTGAACCCGAGCGAGGCCAGCTCGACGGCTAACTGCCGGGTGAGGGCATTGACGGCTCCCTTGCTGGCGTCGTACAGGGTGTGCCCGGGTTCGGACCGGGTAGCGTTCAGGCTGGTCGTAAACAGCACCCGCCCGCCCCGGCCGGCGGACACGGCCCGGCGGACGACCGCCTGCGTCACCCGGACCGCGGCCCACACGTTCAAGTGAAATAGGGCGTCGAAGTCGGCCCGGGTCAGGTCGAGGAAGCACGGCTCGCGGAACGTGCCGACGTTGTTGACCAGCACGTCCACCCCGCCGAATGCGACCCACGTCGTGTCGACCAGGGCGTCGGCCGCCGCATCGTCAGTCACGTCCGCCTGTCGGTAGCGGGCGAGTGGGAATGTTCCCAGCACCGCCCGCACGTCCGGTAGGTCGTCGAGGGGTCGTTCGGCGTTAAGCATCACCGTAGCGCCGGCCTCCAGCAGGGCGACGGCCGCCGCCAGGCCAATGCCACGGCCGCTGCCAGTGACCAGGACGCGCTTGCCGGCGAGGGGCGGGGGCATTGGTATTCGTGCCGGGGGTCGGCGGCGTCGGAATGAATGGCCATACTTGCTTCGATAACCGGGCATGTCAACGTCCGGGTTGCGCTCGCCACGCGCTCGGGGTTAAGTCCACCCCCTTCCTTGCGGTCAGAGCATTGAAGGCAGTAAGGCCGCCAGTTGTCGCGGTACGATTCGGCCGATTCGCGGAAGTGAAGCGCGCCGTGCGGGCGGGCGTCCCGAAAGTGGGCACGCCACGTTGGCCGTCTGGCCGAAACCCCTACTAACAGTGTAGTTCGCGGACGGTGAGGCATCTCGGCCGGCGCGACGCGGGTTTTGCGTTGGGGACTGGTATCCGATCCGCGGCGAGTTCCTAAGATCACGGTTCGGCCCGGGGCGAGTTGGCACGGTTCACTCTCAGCGGACGGAACGGGCAGGACTCATGGCCACTCAAGACTTGACCCCCGCAGAAGCGGCTGCGACCGACCTGCCGGGGCTGACGGCCCCGAACTGGAACGGCACCGCCCCGGTGCAGCTGACGCCCAAGACCCACACCACCCGGCGGGGACTGGCGACGGCGTCGCTCTGCCTGGGGATGTGGGGGGCGCTGACGTTCCCGCTCTACCCGTTCGGCATGTTGATCTCGATGATCGGTGTAACAATCGGCGTGGTTGCGGTTCTGTTAGGGGTGCGGGCCGGCAACGAGGGCCAGCACCTGGCCTGGGTCGGGATCGCGTTCGGGTCGGTCGGGGTGGGGGTGTCGCTGACCATCTACCGCTTCTACCAGTTGGCGTTCGAGGGGTCGGTCCCGACGTACCTGTTCACCGAAACCCGGCTCTGGTAGGCGGCCCCCGGCGGACGCTCTTAATGTGGAGGAGGCGGCTGACATGGCCCAGGTGTTCCCGAAGAGTCTGAACGTACTCGCCCGCGTGAGCGTCCTGAGCGTGCCGTTCCTGATGGCCGGGGCGGCCGCCGGCGGGGCTGCGTTCTACCGGTCCGACTACACGACCGGCAGCCGTGAGGTCATCGAGCAGCCGGTGCCGTTCAGCCACAAGCACCACGTCGCGCAGCTCGGCATCGGCTGCCAGTACTGCCACACGTCCGTCGAGGTGTCGTCCCAGGCCGGGTACCCGCCGACCAAGACGTGTATGAACTGCCACCAGCAGATGTGGCAGTCGGCCGACCTGCTCACCCCGGTCCGGGCGAGCTACGCCACAGACGTGCCGATACACTGGAATGGCATCCACAAGCTGCCGCACTACACGTACTTCAACCACTCGATCCATGTGAACAAGGGCGTCGGCTGCTACTCGTGTCACGGCAATATCGACGAGATGAACCTGGTGTTCCAGTCGAAGACGCTACTCATGGAGTGGTGCCTTGACTGCCACCGCCAGCCCGAGAAGCACCTGCGGCCGAAGAGCGAGGTTTATAACATCAACTGGAAGGCGTCGGATGTCATCAACACCGACACCGGCCGGGGGTACGATCAGCTCACCCTGGGCAAGCAGTTGAAGGAAGAGTACCAGGTCCGCGGGCATTACGTGCTGACCAACTGTTCGATCTGCCACCGCTAACGTGTCCGGCCGCGCCGCTGAATTGATCCTTCGCCGAGGACTGCCGCCGATGCCCCCTGAAATGACGCCGGACGCCCGGACAGCGGTCGAGGAGTGGCTCGACTCCGCGTCGTTCAAGTCGATGATGCGCGACGAGTTTCCGGAGGACGCGGCCGAGTGGCTCGACCCGGTCGGCCGCAGGCAATTCCTCGGGCTGATGGGGGCGTCCTTGGGCCTCGCCGGGGCTGTGGGGTGCAACCCGTCCGTCAAGCCGATGTCGCGCAAGCAGGTCGTGCCGTATGTGAGGCAGCCGGACCAGGTGTTGCCCGGCGTCCCGCTGTTCTTCGCCACCAGTTACGCTGGGCCGGGCGGGGTCGGCCTCGGCCTCGTGGTCAGGCAGCACGAAGGCCGGCCGATCAAGGTCGAGGGGAACGCCAACCACCCCGGCAGCCTCGGGTCGACCGACCTGATGTCCCAGGCGACCGTCCTCGACCTGTACGACCCCGACCGGTCGAAGCAGGTCAGCCGGCAGGGGGCCGAGTCGGGGTACGACAAGTTTCTCGACGCGGTCAGGGGCGAACTCGACAAGCAGAAGCCCAAACAGGGCGAGGGGATGCGGTTCCTGACCGCCCCGACCACGTCGCCGACGTTGGCGGGACAGGTCGAGGAGTTCCTCAAGCGCTACCCCAAAGCCAAGTGGGTGCAGTACGAGCCGGTCGGCCGGGACGCCGCCCGGCGGGCGAGCCTGGCCGCCTTCGGCAAGTACGTCAACACCGTCTACAAGCTCGACAAGGCCCGGGTGGTGCTGTCACTCGACTGCGATTTGCTGAGCGCCGCCGGGGCCGGGAACGTCCGGTACGCCCGGGAGTTCATGGCCAACCGTAAGGTCCGCGAGGTGCAGGCGGCCATCGACAAGGGCGAGGGCGTGGCCCTCGACCGGATGAACCGGCTGTACGTGGTCGAGTCAATGTTGACGAACACCGGCGGGGTGGCCGACCACCGGCTGCCGGTGAAGCCGAGCCAGGTCGAGGAGTTCGCGCGGGCGCTGGCCGCGGCACTCGGGGTGACGGGTATTGCCGTCCCGGCCCTGACCCCGGCGGCCGCCGCGTGGCTCAAGCCGGTAGCCGACGACCTGCTCGCCCATCGTGGTACATGCGTCGTCATGGCCGGGGACACCCAGCCGCAGGCGGTGCATTTGCTCGCCCACGCGATCAACGAAAAGCTCGGGGCGTTCGGCTCTACGGCCGTATTCACCGACTCGCTCGAACCCCGGCCGGCCGATACTCTGGCCGAGTTCGTCGCCCTCACAAAAGAGATCGAGCAGAAGAAGGTCGACCTGCTGTTCCTGTTGAACGTCAACCCGGTGTACGACGCCCCGGCTGACTTGGAGTTCGGCAAGCACCTGGCGGCGATGCCAGGGGTCAAGGTCCACCTCGGCCAGCACTTCGACGAGACGGCGGCCGACGGATTGTGTACCTGGCACGTCAACGCGGCCCACTACCTCGAGACCTGGGGCGACGCCCGGGCCTACGACGGTACCGCCGGCATCCAGCAACCGCTCATCGCGCCGCTGCACGGCGGGAAATCGCTCCACGACATCTTCGCCACGCTGCTCGACCAGGGGGTCAACGACCCCCTGGACGTAGTCCAGGCCACTTGGCGGAAGCACTTCGACGCCACGGTCAAGACCGGCGACTTCCGGGCGTGGTGGGAGAAAGTCCTCCGCGACGGGGTCGTCCCCGGCACCGCCTTCCCGGCCGTCACAGTCGCCGCGGTCAAGCTGGATGCGCTGAATGACAAGAACTTTGCCTCCCCGCCGGCCGCCAAGGCGGGCCTGGAAGTCCACTTCCGGCCGGACCTAACGCTCTGGGACGGCCGGTACGCCAACAACGGCTGGCTCCAGGAATTGCCCAAACCGATTACCACCCTGACCTGGGACAACGCGGCGATGATGTCGCCGGGGACGGCGGCCCGGCTCGGGGTGACGAACGGGTTCGACATGTCGGGCGGCGAGCGCGGCCACACCGTCGCGGACATGGTGACGGTGGCGGTCCCCGGCCGGGCACCGCTCAAAGTCCCCGCGTTCATCCTCCCCGGCCACGCCGACGATTGCGTCACGCTGCACCTAGGGTTCGGCCGCGAGCGGCTGGGCAAGGTCGGCCGCAACCGCGGGTTCAACACTTACCCGCTCCGGACGACGGCGAATCTATGGGCCGTCGGCGGCGTGGAGGTGGCCCGGACCGGCGACACGTACCCGCTCGGCTGCACCCAGGGCCAGTACTTGATGGAGGGGCGGAAGCCCGCCCGGGCCGCGACCGTCGAGCAGTTCCAGGCCGACAAGGAGTTCGCCCAAATCCCGCCCGCGTCGGCCGCCGAGTACAAGGAACTCCGGGCCAACACCCCCGGCACGGTCGAGGACTTCGAGCGGCTCGGCCTCGAACATCCCTACGCCCCGCACGACGCCCATGTGGCCGGCCACGACCACGCCGGGCACCATGACCCGCGGGTGATCCCGCTGAGCCTATACCCGAAGTACCCGACGCCGGTGAACGGTGTCCAGGCGAGCGTCAGCTACCGCCGCTGGGGGATGGTCGTCGACCTGGGGTCGTGTACGGGGTGTACCGCCTGCAGCATCGCCTGCGTGGCCGAGAACAATACGCCGGTCGTCGGCAAGGACCAGGTGATGCGCGGCCGGGCCATGCACTGGCTGCGGATCGACCGGTACTTCTCGATCCCCGGCGACCGGCCGCAGGCCGACGAACTCGGCGGCCGGGACGTGTCGATCGCGGACCGGGCCACCCGCAAGCAGTTGTCCGGCCGCATCCGGACGCACTTCCAGCCGCTCCTGTGCCAGCAGTGCGAGAAGGCCCCGTGCGAGGTCGTCTGCCCGGTGGCGGCGACGGTCCACTCGGCCGACGGCCTCAACGACATGGTCTACAACCGCTGCGTCGGTACGCGGTACTGCTCGAACAACTGCCCGTACAAGGTCCGGCGGTTCAACTTCATCCAGTATGCCGACTACACGACCGATTCCTTGAAACTCGTCAACAACCCCGAAGTCACCGTCCGCAGCCGCGGGGTGATGGAGAAATGTACGTACTGCGTCCAGCGCATCCGCAACGCCGAGATCGAGGCCGAACGCGAGTTCGCCAAGCGGCCAGAGGCCAACGGCCGGCCCCAGATCATGGACGGCGAGATCGTCACCGCCTGCCAGGCCGCGTGCCCGACGCAGGCCATCACCTTCGGCGACATCAACGACCGCACCAGCGCGGTGCTGCGGGCCAAGGCCGAGGTCCACAATTACGGCCTCCTGGCCGAACTGAACACCAGCCCGCGGACGAGTTACCTGGCCGCCATCCGCAACCCGAACCCGGCCATGCCGAAGGGAGTCTGAGCACATGGCGACCGTATCGGACCCGACGTTCACCGCCCCGACGTATGCGGACAGCGTGCCGCACCCGCCGCACCCCGAAGGACTGATCGAGGGGAATCACAACCTGGCCACCGTCGGCGACAAGATCGCCGACGTGGTGACCGGTGAGTTTCCGACCCCCCGCGGCTGGTGGCTGTTCCTCCTGATCGGCCTGGTCCTGCTTCAAGGGCTGGTCGTCGGCCTCGGGTACTTGTTTTACCTCGGTACGGGCATCTGGGGGATCAACCAGCCGGTCGGCTGGGGGTTCGCCATCATCAACTTCGTCTGGTGGATCGGCATCGGCCACGCCGGGACGCTGATCTCGGCGATTCTCTTGCTGATGCACCAGAAGTGGCGGACGAGCCTGAACCGGTTCGCCGAGGCGATGACGATATTTGCCGTGGCGTGCGCCGGCATCTTCCCGCTGGTCCACATGGGCCGGCCGTGGCTGTTTTATTGGCTGTTCCCGGTGCCGGTCAACTTCGCCATGTGGCCGCAGTTCCGCAGCCCGTTGTGCTGGGACGTGTTCGCGGTGACGACATACCTCACCGTGTCGGCCGTGTTCTGGTACATCGGCCTGATCCCGGACTTCGCGGCGCTGCGAGACGTGGCCAAGAACCGCCTCCAGCGGGCGGTGTACGGGATGCTGGCGATGGGCTGGCGGGGGTCGGCGATCCACTGGCGGCGGTACGAAAAGCTCTACTTGCTGCTGGCCGGCCTTGGGACGCCGCTGGTGTTCAGCGTGCATACGATCGTGTCGTTCGACTTCGCCGTGTCGATCGTGCCGCTCTGGCACGCGACGATCTTCCCGCCGTTCTTCGTCGCCGGGGCGATCTTCGCCGGGTTTGCCATGGTCATCTGGCTGGCGATGCCGCTGCGCTACCTGTACAACATGCAGGACATCATCACCGACCGGCACATGGACGTGTGCGCCCGGATCATGCTGGGGACGGGCCTGCTGGTGGCCTACGGGTACTGCCTGGAACTCTGGATGGCGTGGTTCAGCCACTCCATCTACGAGTGGGATACTACGATGCAGCGCGTCTGGTACGGGCCGTACTGGTGGGCTTACTGGCTCTTGATTCTGACCAACTTCATCATCCCGCAGACCCTGTGGTCGAAGGCGGTCCGGAACAACCAGGTGCTTTTGTTCTTCGTCGCCCTGTCGGTCCACATCGGCATGTGGTTTGAACGGTACGTGATCATCATCACCCTCAGCCGGGACCAACTGCCGAGTAGCTGGGGGCGGTACGAGCCGACGGTGTGGGACATCATGTTATTCATGGGTACCATCGGCCTGTTCATTACGTCGTTCACCTTGTTCGTCCGGTTCGTTCCGATGATCTCGATCACCGAAATGCGGGAACTGCTCCCCGCGGGCCAGGGCGGCCGGGACGGACACGCGGTCATGGAGAACGCCAAGTGAGCGACACCTTCCACCACCCGGACGAGCCGAATCCGGCGGTCCACGGCATTCTCGCCGAGTTCGACACGGCCGACGGGTTGGTCGACGCTACCCGGAGTGCCGCAGCCGCCGGGTACACGCGGATGGACGGGTACTCGCCGTACCCGGTCGGTGAGGTCGCCGACGCCCTCGGATTTCCGCGGTCCGAAATCGGCGCGATCATGTTCATCGGCGGCCTGTGCGGGGCGACGATCGGGTTCTTGATGCAGTACTACCTGAACGGCATCGAGTACCCGCTGAACATCGGCGGCAAGCCGTTCTTCTCGTGGCCGCAGTTCGCCCCGATCACCTGGGAATTGCTAGTTCTCACGGCCAGCCTGTGCGGGGTCATCGGCCTGTTTGCTCTGTGTGGCCTGCCTCAGCCGTACCACCCGGTGTTCAACGTCCCGCAGTTCGCCCGGGCGAGCCGGGACCGGTTCTTCTTGTGCATCGAATCGACCGACCCGAAGTTCGACGTGGCCCACACCCGTGACTTCCTGGCCACGCTGAACCCGCTGAGCATCGCGGAGGTGCCGGAGTGAGAATCTTCATCGCGGCCCTGTTCCTCGCCACGCTCGCCGGCTGCCAGCAGAAGATGGCCGACCAGCCGGCCCCGCGGCCGTATGAGCCGCACGATCAGTTCCCGAACCAGCAGTCCGCCCGGCCGATCGAGCGCGGCGTGGTCCACCGCAACCAGCCGGCGGCCGACGACCCGCTGGTCACCTGGCTGACGCCCCAGGGCAAAGAGCCGAAGGTGTCGGCCGAGTGGAAGGCGGCCGTCGATCCACAGGGGACCACCCAGCCGACGGCCGGTGCTCCGACGAGCGTCGATAACTTCGTCAAGGAGTTCCCGTTCGAGATCACGGAAGCGGACCTCAGTCGCGGCCAGACGATGTACAACGCCGCCTGTGCCCTCTGTCACGGCGGGGCCGGGTACGGCAACGGCAAGATTCCTGAACGCGGGTTCTTGAAGCCGCCGAGTTACCACACGGACCCCAAGGGGGAGGCTCGGGACGCCGGCCACTTCACCGGCGAGGCTCCCAAGGAATTGCCGGTCGGCTACTCACGCGGGTTCGACCGGTACGGTATCAAGGTGCCACTGAAAGAAGTCCCGGTCGGGTACATTTATCAGGTCATCACCTGGGGCTACGGCGGGATGGCGTCACACGACACGCAGCTGCCGATCGTCGCCGACCGCTGGCGGGTGATCGCCTATGTCCGGGCGCTACAGTACAGTCAGAGCGTGCCGGCGGCCGAACTGTCGGCAGCGAGCAGGCAACTGATCGAATCGGGGGGGGGCCGGCTGCCGCCCGGGCACGTCGGGGGTAGTGGCGGGGTCAAGACTTCGGCCAACGAAGGGCCAGGACCGATCAAGAGGGCTGACCACTAATGGCCGTGCCGACCCACGCCGCCGGCGTCCACCACGACGACCACCAAGGCCCTAATGCGGGCACGCTGGCGGCCCTGCCGCCGATGCACACCGCCGGACTATCCCGGCTAGCCCTGGCCGCCCTCGTCTTCGGCGGCATCGCGTTCGTGGTCCTGTCGATCTTATCACTGCCGGACGCGAGCAGTACTCGGGCGCAACTGGGGCTGCCGCCGGGGGATGGCCACGGCCTCCGTGACATCACCAGCGGATACCTGGTCGGGTTCGTCTTCTGGGCCAGCCTGCCACTCGGGGCCGCGTCGCTGCTGATGCTGGCGTACCTGACGAGCGCGAGCTGGGGCGTCGTTCTTCGCCGCTGCTTCCAGGCCGCAACCCGGACGATGCCGGTGCTGGCTCTCTTGTTCTGCCCGGTCGCCGCCAGCCTATATGTGGCCGGCGGGGACCAGTCGCCCTTTTGGTGGACGGAGGGCCAATGGCGGGGCGACCCGGCCGACATCGCGAAGGCGACCGGCATCCGCGTCGAAGGCGTCGAGGAGAACCAACATAAGATTTACGACTACCTGAACCCCGTCGGGTTCCTCTCTCGCACGGCCGCTGCTCTCACCATCATGGGGGTGCTATCGTACTTCCTCAACAGTTGGGGCCGGGCGGCCGAGGAGCGGGACGACCCGGCCGCCAAGACGCGGCTGTTCAACCTGGCCGGGCCGGGGGTCGTCCTGTGGGTACTGACGATGTCCGTCATGGCCACCGACTGGGTCATGTCGGTCGAGCCGACGTGGGCGTCGAGCATGTTCCCGGTCGTGTTCGGCATGAATATGTTTCTCACCACGTTCGCGTTCTCGATCCTGGTGTTCTACAGCCTGATTGACACGCAGTTGTTGGGCGTGGTCAAGGACAAGTTCCGCATCGACATGGGCAGCCTGCTGATGGCGTTCACCATGGTCTGGGCGTATGCGTCGTTCAGCCAGTACATGCTGATCTGGGCCGGCAACCTCCCCGAGGAGGCAACCTACTACCTTAAGCGTGGCAACGCGGGGTGGGAGTACCTGGCCTACTACCTGATGGCCTTCCACTGGTTGGTGCCGTTCGTGGTGCTGTTGTTCCGGGAGGTCAAGACCAGCCCACGGGCGATGCGAATCCTGTGCGTCCTGCTCCTGTCCGTGTGCGTCGCCGACGTTATATGGTGGATTCAGCCCGCGGTTTACAGGCCGGGGGGTGGGCTGCATGTGCCGCTGGCCCTCGCCGGCGTGGTGGCCGTCGGCGGGGCGTGGGGGTTGGCTTTCGCCCGTGAACTCGGCAAGCGGCCGGTGCTGCCGGCCAACAGCGACGGGCAGTTCCTGGCCGGCTGGGGCCACCACTAAACCGCTTCGGGGAGCAATGCCGTGGCCGACAAGCCTGACGAGCCGACGAAGCCGGGGTCGAGCGCATTCGCCGAGGCGATCGTGTCGATGTCCGGGGCGAGCCTCGACCCGCACGACATCCAGCCGCCAGGGGCGGACAAACAGAGCATTCAAGCCGGGCACGAGGCGGACCGGTTCCGGGTCCGGACCGTCCTTTACGTCCCGATCCTATTAGTCGTGTCCGCCCTCCTGGCCTTCGTTATCGTAACGGTGCTGTTCAACAGCCTGGTCCAGAAGCCAGACCGCGACGGGGCCAATCTGGCGGCGAACGCCACCGCCGGCAAGCCGCTCAACGCTCGGTTCGCCCAGATCAGTTCGACCGACCCGAACGCCGCGGTCAAGCAGCCAAGGCTCGAATACCTTAAGCAGACTGAAGAGTCCGGGGCGAAGGAAGACCCGGCCTACATGCGGAGCAAGCGACCGGTCGAGGCCAACGGGGCGACGTGGGAGATTCGCCCCGAAGACCTACGGCCGGACAACTTCGTCGACCCGACCTTGCACCGGAAAATCCTGATCGAGACCGGGTGGGTGGCCGAGTCACAGAAAAAGTTGGCCCACATCCCGATCGCCGAGGCGATGGCGACGGTGGTGGCCAACAAGAAGCTGCCGGTTCGTAAAGACCCTGTGCAAGTGGCGGCGACCACTGCCGACAAGGCCAAGCTGTCGAATGCCGGCCGCGGCGGGCTGGCCACCCCGGCTGCCGTGACGACGCCCGTGGCTGCCGTGAAGAAAGACGACTCGAAGCCCCCGCACCCCTAACCGCGGGCGGAAGGAACTTCGTATGACCCGGCTATCCCTATTCGCGTTCGGCCTCGCCCTGGGGGTCTGCGCTCCTGCGACGGCCCAGAAGCAGCCGACGATTTCGTACTACGGAAAGATGTCCCCCGTCGGCGACACCGGCCCCGCCGACCCCGACGGTGTCGGCTTCACCCAGAAGCTCGGGGCGGCCGTCCCGCTCGACCTGACGTTCTACGACCACGACGGCCGGCCGGTGGTGCTGCGCGACCTGATCGGCGGCAAGCCGACGGTGCTGTGTCTGGGTTACTACCGCTGCCCGAAGCTCTGCAACCTGGTCCAGGGGGACTTGCTCCTGGCCCTCAAGGAAGCCCGGCAGCGCGACCCGGCGTTCGTCGCCGGCGGGCCGTTCAACGTTATTGTGGTCAGCATCGACCCGCGCGAATCCCCGACGACGCTCGCCCGGCCGAAGCGGCAGGCGTACTTGGCCGACTACGACCAGCGCTCCGACGACACCCCCGGCTGGTGGCTGTTGACCGCCAACCACGGCCAGGGGACGGACATCCCGGCCGCCGACCGGGACATTCACACCCTGGCCTCCGCCGTAGGGTTCGACTACACGCTGTCAGCGCGGGGCAAAGACTACGTCTATGACGCTGGGAATGGCGAGTGGGCCGGCCGGAGCGGAGGGACGCTACCGCCGGACCTGGGGCGGGTGAACTACGACTACAAGCATTCGAGTGGGGTCGTGCTGTTGACCCCGGACGGCCGGGTGTCGAGCTACATCCTCGGGCTGAACTACAGCGGGGCCGACCTCCGCTTGGGCTTGGTGATGGCGTCCGGGAACACGATCGGCACCCGCTATGAAAAGAACATCGCCCAGTATTGCCAGGTGTACGACCAAGTGACTGGGCATTACAAGCCGACCATGCGCTACGTCGGCTGGGCGGCCGTTCCGGTTCTCCTGGGGGTGGGGTTCATGACCTACCTGACCGTCCGCCGGGGGCTGCGCGAGAAGCCGCTGACCCTACCGTCCACACCGCCGGCCCCGGCCGCGTAACGTCCTGAACTACCGCCGCGTGAGGGTTCCGCCGATGTTCGCCGCGATCGAGATGCCGATCTTTCCCGCCCAGGCGGCCGAGTTCGCCAAGGACTACGACGTATTCTTTTGGTACATCAGCGTAGTCATCGGCGTCGGGGCGATGGCCGTGTTCGTCATGCTGGCCACGTTCAGCTACCTGTACGCGCGGCGAACGCCGACTGATGCGACCCCTCGTATCCTGGGATCGACTAAAATTGAGATCATCTGGACGGTCATTCCGCTACTGTTCTTCCTGTCATTCTTCGTTTGGGGCGTAAAGATATTCAACGACCAGGCGATGTTCCGCGACGATGCGAAAGAGTACTTCGTCGTCGGAAAACAGTGGATGTGGAAATTGCAACATCCCGAGGGTGAACGGGAGATCAATGAGTTACATGTTCCGGTCTGTTCCGATGTCCGCGACCCCAAGACGGGCCAGTTGGTTGACCCGGGGATCAAGATGACCGGAACGAGCGAGGATGTCATTCATGATTTCGGCATCCCGGCGTTCCGGTCGAAGTTCGATGTCATCCCTGGCCGGTACATTACCGTCGGCTACCAGCCGACTCGGGTTGGCGACTACCATATATTTTGCGACCAGTATTGCGGCCAGGGTCATTCGCAGATGGTCGGTGTGTTGCATGTGTTGAGCAAGCCGGACTACGAGGCGTGGAAGGAGGGGCGGTTCCGCGCCCACGACGGCAAGAACCCGCCGGACGGGTCGCCGCCGTGGGAGGGGCGTAAATTGTTCCTCAAGCTGCAGTGCAATTCGTGCCACAACAACGAGCCGAGCGCCCGCGCCCCGCAGTTGGCCGGCATGTACGGCGGCCCCCCCCGGCCCCTCGAAGACGGCACTACACAGAAGTTCGATGATGAGTACATCAAGCGGTCGATCCGTAACCCCACCGCTCAGGTGGCGGCCGGGTGGAAGACGATCATGCCCGCTTACCCAGTGACGCAGGTGGACGAGCTTGAGATTCGCAATCTGATCACGTACATCAAGAGCCTCAAGAAGGGCGAGCGGCTGCCGGACCGGACCGAGCAGGCCCCGTCCCCGATAGGTGCCCCGGTGGTCAAAGACACCGGCGGCGACCAGCCGTCGCCGCCGAACCCCTCTAAATAACACGCCCGGAGCTTACACATATGAGCCGCGTTCCGGTCCTACACTACACGCCGCAGATGCTGCCGCCGCGTGAGCCGACGCCGGCGGAAGACACCCGGCGGGTACACTACCTCAACAACGCTTTCGGGGTCTTCTCGTGGCTGTTGACGGTCGATCACAAGCGCATCGGCATGATGTATTTGGTCACCGCAAGTGTCTATTTCGTGTTTGGAGCGCTTGCCGTCGCGCTCGTGCGATTGAATCTGATCTCGCCGACCGGGGCGATTCTTGAACTCGACCAGTATAATAAGGCGTTCACCGCCCACGGCACGATCATGCTGTTCCTGTTCCTCATCCCCGTCATCCCCGGGGTGCTGGGGAACTTCCTGGTGCCGATGATGGTCGGGGCCAAGGACATGGCGTTCCCGAAATTGAACCTGCTCAGCTATTACGTCTGGGTAACCGGTTCGCTGTTGTTCGTCTGGCAACTGACGGTCGGCGGCCTCGACACCGGGTGGACGCTCTACCCGCCGTACTCGTCGAAATATAGCCACACCAACGTGTTGTATGCCGGGTTGGGCATCTTCATCGCCGGGTTCGCCAACATCCTGACATCGATCAACATCCTGGCCACCGTCCACAAGATGCGTTGCCCCGGTATGACGTGGAGCCGGCTGCCCCTGTTCATCTGGGCCATGTACGCTACCAGCCTGATCCAGTTGCTCGGCACGCCGGTCATCGCGGTGACGATCTGCATGCTGGCGACCGAGAAAATCTTCGGCGTCGGCATCTTCGACCCGGCGATCGACGGTGACCCGATCCTGTTCCAGCACCTGTTCTGGTTCTACTCGCACCCGGCCGTGTACATCATGATCCTGCCGGGGATGGGCGTGATTAGTGAGACGATCACCTGCTTCAGCCGGAAGAACATTTTCGGCTACAAGGCCGTCGCCTGGTCGAGTGTCGGCATCGCTGTGGTCGGGTTCTTGGTGTGGGGCCACCACATGTTCCTGAGCGGCCAGGGGTACTACCTGAGCATGTTGTTCTCGATGCTGACCATGCTGGTGGCCGTGCCGTCGGCCATCAAGGTGTTCAACTGGTGCGCCACGCTCTACCGCGGGTCGATCAGCTTCCAGGCCCCGATGATGTACACGATCGGGTTCATCGTCCTGTTCACGATCGGCGGCGTCACGGGCTTGTACCTGGGGGCGCTGGGGTCGGACATCCACCTGCACGATACGTACTTCGTCATCGCCCACTTCCACTTCACGATGGTCGGCGGGATGCTGATGGCGTGGCTAGCCGGGCTGCACTTCTGGTGGCCGAAGTTGACCGGCCGGATGTACTCGGACTTCTGGAGCCGGCTAGCGGCGATCGTGGCGATCGTCGGGTTCATCATGACGTTCATGCCGCAGTTCGCCCTGGGCTACCACGGGATGCCGCGGCGGTACCCGAACTACTCGCCGGAGTTCCAGTTCCTGAACATCCTGTCGACGGCCGGGGCGTCGATCCAGGGCATCGGCTATATCATGCCGTTCTTCTACCTGACGGCGTCGCTCTTCACCGGCCCCCGCGCGGGGAACAACCCGTGGCGGGCGACCGGGCTGGAGTGGCAGACGGCCTCGCCGCCGCCGCCGCACAACTACGACGAGACGCCGATCGTCTACTTCGGGCCGTATGAATACTCGATGGTCAACGGCCTCGGGGAGTTGGCCCGGCAGGGCGGGATTGTAACCGAGGATTCGCCTGCCACGGTCGAGGCGGCTGAACAACAGGGGGTGGCCGGTGGCCGCTAGCACGACGCAACCGCCGCCCATCGGCGGGCACCACAGGCATAACGGCCTTGCTGGCCACGGGGGGGCACATGGTGCCCCGGTCGCCCACCATTTCAACAACATGCTTCAGCAGCAGGCTACCGTCCGGTTCGGGATGTGGCTGTTCTTGGTGACCGAAGTCTTGTTCTTCGGTGGGGCATTTTGCGCCTATACCGCGTACCGCATCTGGTTCCCAACCGAGTTCGAGGCCGGCAGCGCTGCGTTGAACGTGGGCATCGCGTCAGTCAATACTTTCTTGCTGTTGACAAGTAGCTTGACCATTACCCTCGCCATTCGTGCGTGTTACGTCCGCAACCGAGCTTTCCTCAAGTTCTGGCTGGGGATGACGATCATTCTGGGTACCGTGTTCCTCGGCTTCAAGGCTCGGGAGTACTACCTCGACTACGAGGAAGGATTGCTGCCGACCGGGGCGCAGGTGGTCGTCAACGTCCAGACCCCGGTCGAGCGGCTGAACGCGGACGGGACCGTCGAGCGGTTCGCCGAAGAGCGGCCGGTGGTCCGCTCGGTGTTCGGCGAGAACGTCAAGCGGGTGCTGGAAAGGCAGGGGTATAAGACTGACGGGGTCAACCTGCCGCGGGTGCAACTGTTCTTCATCTTCTACTACGTGATGACCGGCCTGCACGTCGTCCATATGGTCATCGGCGTCGGGCTGTTGGGCTGGCAGTTCACCATGGCCCACTTTGGGTTCTTCCAGTACCCGGAGCGGTACGTCTACGTCGAAGTCATGAGCCTGTACTGGCACTTCGTCGACATGGTCTGGATGTTTCTGCTACCCCTGTTGTACTTGGCCGGCCCGCACCATCTCGACCAGGTGCGTGAGGGGCTGCAGGCCGCCTTCGGCCTGGCTGGCCATAGCTGACCCCGCCGGCGACTTCGACTCGAACTCCACCCATTGGCGGCGAACCCATGAGCGACGTGAAAGAGACGGTTTTCGAGCGTGACGACCACCATGTGCCGCCGACGGTGAGTACCCTGACGACGTTCGCCATCCTGGCAATCCTGTCAACCTGTGCCCTGGGCATCGGGTTTTCGCAGAAGCTGGGCGACATGAAAGTCGTCGCCAGCCTCATGATCGCCGGCATACAAGCTATTGTATTGGCTGTCTACTTCATGGAGCTGAAGCAGGCCGACAAACTGACGTGGCTGTGCGCGGGGGCGGGGGTCTTCTGGACGTTGATCATGTTCACGTTCATCCTGACGGACTACGTGACCAGGCGGCTGGGGGCATTCTAACCGGGGCGGTGGAGGGTAATGACTGACCAGCCGCGCGGAAGCCATTCAGTACCCCATCCCCCGTTCCGAAACGGCACCGGGAGACCAGTGTCCGGTTGGGCGCAGCAGGCTGGCAGCCGGGGCGTTTGGACCGGGGTCGTCCTGCTCGTTATTGCAGTAGCGGCTGCAGTTCCTTTCTGTTGTTCGCTTGACTCCGCTGGCACCGACGCGGCTGTCGAATATCCATTCCGGCACGACCGGCTCGTGATCTCCACCCCGGCTGATGCCCCGGCCGGCCCCGCGATCGGCCGCTTGGACGAGGTGATTGGCGCGTTCGACGCAGTTCCCGGTGGCCGGACGCTTGATCCCGCGGCCCTGTTGGCGGACACACGAGCGGTGATTCAGTCGGCCCTCGGCGGCACTTTCGGCACCCCGTCCGCGCCGAGGGTAGGCGGGGTGGCGGCCGATGCGATCGCCGGCGTATCGCTCGCTCCCGAATCCCTCGCAGCCGGCAGCCGCCTCTATGCGGCACATTGCGCCCACTGCCACGGCCTGGCCGGAAGCGGCCGGGGGTTCGGGGCGACGTATCTGTACCCGCACCCGCGTGACTTCCGGGCAGGGGTGTTCAAAGTCGGCAGCGGGATTACGAAGCCGACGGCCAGGCGGCTCGGGCGGTTGTTGCGGGAGGGGGTGCCGGGGTCGTCGATGCCAATGTTCGACTTGATTAGTGACGCTGACATCGAGGCGTTGGTCGGGTATGTAATCCACCTGAGCGTGCGGGGTGAAGTCGAAACCCGCTTGATACGTGGGGTATTGGACGATGAACTCGGCCTGACTGTGGACGACGTGCCTGGCGAAGCGGCCCGGTCGGTCGGCACAATGGTGCGGGCGTGGGCGACGGCCGTCGAGCCGGAGCCGGTCCCAGGAATCAATGAAGGCATCGCGGGGGAGGATGCCGTCCGCCGGGGGCACGAGCTGTTCGTCGGGGCGGCGGGGTGTGTCAGTTGCCATACCAATTACGGCCGGGCGGAGCGGTATCAGTACGACATATGGGGAGGGGCAGCCCGGCCGGCGGATGTCACCCAGAAGCCTAGCGACTACCGCTGGGGGCACCGGCCGGCGGACCTGGCGCACGTTGTCCGTCACGGCATCGCCGGGGCGCGGATGCCGGCCTCGACTTTGGCCGACGGCGAGGTGGCTGACATCGTCGCGTTCGTCCGAGCGGCTGGGGCGGGGCGGTTGCCGGACGACGTGCGGGGACGGTTATACCCGGCCGGGACGAAGTGACGCCCGGCCCTGCGAGCGACCCGATGCCGACCGACCATTCCGACGACTTCGACACCAGTTCGGTCCCCGGCTGGCTACGGTGGTGGGCCGTGGTGACGCTCCTGGCGGCTGCCGTGGTATTAGTCCTCGGGGCGCTCATCACCACGTTCGGCGTCGGCATGTCCGACCCGGTGTGGCCGACCGAGCCGTGGTTTCTAGCCACCAACGGCCACGTCTGGGCGGACGAGCCGCGGCCGGGGTTCTTAATCGAACACACGCACCGGCTAGCCGCGTGGGCCATCGGCCTGTTCGCCGTCGTTCTGGCTGTCGGGGCTTGGCAGACCGAACCGGACCCGCGACTACGCCGGGTGGGCACCTGGGCCGTGGTCGCTTTATTGGTCGCGTACCTGGGTCTCCATAGCGAAATGCGTGTCGCCTGGCAGGCCCGGCAGGCGGGCGAGGGGCTACGCTGGCCGGCCGTCAGCGGCGTCGTGGTCGCTCTCACGCTGGCCGGCGTAGGGGGGGCGTGCCTGGCGGCGGTGCGTGCGGGATCGCCGGGGCGGGGGTTTCGGGCCGCGGCGACGGCGGCCCTGGTGGCCGTAATGGCCCAGGGGCTACTCGGCGGCTACCGGGTGTTCCTGAATCAACTGGTCGGGACGCAGTTGGCCGCGATTCACGGGGCGTTCGGGCAGGCCACGTTCGCCCTGGTGGCGGCCGTCGTCGCCCTGGCCGTTGCCCGACGGGGTCTGCCGGAAGTCGAGAGGCGGTGGGTCTACCCAATCGCGGTGGGACTCCTGGCGGCGACGGCCCTGCAACTCGTGTGGGGCGTCTGGGTCCGGCACCTGGGCAGCCCGCTCGGCCAGCGGCTGCATATTTTGACCGCGTTCGTCGTCGTGGGACTGGCCGTGTGGGCGGCAGTCCAGGTGCTATCGACCCCGGCCGGGCGGGACCGTCTCGGGTCCGCCGCGTATCATTTGCTCGCCGTCCTGGCCGTGCAGGTGTCCCTCGGGGTCGAGGCCTACGTCGGCAAGTTCGTGGTGGCTGGCCCGGCCGCGCAGGTGGCGGCGGTCGACCGCCGCGTCACCCCAAAGGCAGCCGCCGTCCGTACCGCCCATACCTTAATCGGGGCGGCCGTGTTAGCGTCCGCCACAGTCCTGGTCGTCCGCACCGGCCGGCCGGGCGGCGGAAGGGTGCCGGCGGTGACGGGTCGGACCGCCGGGTTACGCGAAGTGTTGGCGGTCGGCTGAGGACGGACACACCGTATGAGAAACGCCGCCGTGATGACCGTCCGCCCGCCGGCCGTCCCCCCGCAGTCCGATTCCCCTGTGGTTGCCGGTGCCCGCCAGGTCGCCACCGATTACCTCGAACTGACGAAGCCGCGGATCGCGGTCATGGCCCTGGTTACCGTCGCCGCCGGCTACTTGCTCGGGGCGGCCGGCGCGTTCAGTGGAGTCATCCTCTTTCACACGCTAGTCGGGGCGGGGTTGGTGGCGGCCGGCGGGAGCGTCCTGAACCACTGCCTCGAACGCCGGCCGGACGCGCGGATGCACCGGACCGCCCGGCGGCCGATCCCCGGCGGGCGGGTGAGTCCGACGGCGGCATTGGTCTACGGCCTGACCTTGGCCATCGCGGGGGTGGCGTACCTAGCCGTGTTAGTTCCGCGGCCCGGGGCGGCGGTCGCGGCCGCGGCGACGTTCGGCCTGTACGTGCTGGTTTACACGCCGCTGAAGCGGGTGACTGTCTGGAACACGGTCGTCGGGGCGATACCGGGGGCGATGCCGCCGGTCATTGGCTACCTGGCCGCCCGGGACGACCTGACGGCCGAGGCGGTGGCCCTGTTCGGCATCCTGTTCGTCTGGCAGTTGCCGCACTTCTACTCGATTGCCTACCTCCACCGCGACGACTACGCCCGCGGCGGGATGCGGATGCTCCCGGTGCTGGACCGGGCCGACGGCCGTTGGACCGGGCGGGTGACGGCCGCCACGGCCGGGCTGCTCGTCCCCGTGACGGCCGTGCCATTCACGGTCGGCGCGGCCGGGTGGGTGTATCTCGTCGGCGGACTAGCGCTCGCGGTCTGGTTCTTCGCCCGGTCGGTCCGGTTCGCGCGGGTGCGGAGTAGCGGCACCGCTCGGTCGGTCCTACGCGGGTCGCTGGTTTACCTCCTGGGCGTCATGGCCCTCCTGGCGGCCGACGGAATCGCGCCGCGCTACCTGAACTTCTAACGGGGGCGAATCATGGCCGTTGATACCGCCCCGCGCGGGATACGTCTCTCGCGGGTGCTAATGCCGGTAATGCTGGGGGTGAGCGTCATGGCCTTGGCGGCCGCGGTGATGCTGCCGCCGCCGTGGCGGAAGGCATCGCCCGTACCCGTCGAGAAGCCGGCCGCCATCGACTTCCCGCTGCCGGCGTTCACGCTCACCGAGCGGTCCGGGCGGCCGGTTACGAAGGGCGATTTGGCCGGTAAGGCGTGGGTGGCGTCATTCGTGTTCACCCGCTGCACCGGCCCGTGCCCGAGCGTGACGGCCACCATGACGCGGTTGCAGGCCGAACTGAACCTGGCCGCCGAACCGGACCTGCGCCTGGTGACGTTCACGGTCGACCCGGACCGGGACGACCCGGCGGAACTGACCAAGTACGCCGCCAACTTCCGGGCCGACCCCGACAAGTGGTTGTTCCTGACTGGGCCGAAGTCCGACATCCACGCGCTGTTGAATGGGAGCTTCAAGATCGCGGCCGGGCCGACCAAGAACCCCAACCCGCCGGCCGGTCGAGAGATCGACCACTCGACGTTCCTGGCGGTGGTCGATAAATCCGGCACCGTCCGCGGCTACTTCGACGGCTACCAGGGGCCGAATGATGTCGGCGGAGAGCGGTACACGACCCGCCTCGCCGACCTGAAACGGCTCGTCGCCCGACTGCTGAAGGAGTAGCGATGCCGGCCGCCTTGTGGGATGTCGATGGCACCCTGGTCGATACGGCCGGGCAACACTTCGCCGCATGGCAGGAGTTGGCCGCGTCGATCGGCCGGCCCTACTCTCGCGCGGACTTCGACCACACGTTCGGCTGGCGGAACCCCGAAATCCTCCGCCACCTGTTCGACCCGGCCATGACCGACGCGGAATGCGCCGACCTGGGGTTGCGTAAGGAGACGATCTACCGCGACATGGTCGGGGCCGGCCGGGTCGACCTGCTCCCCGGCGTCGGCCGGCTGCTGGCGGAGTTCGCCGCGGCGGGGTGGCGGCAAGCCGTCGGGTCGAGCGCGCCGAAGGGGAACCTCGACCTGTTGCTCGCCAGCGCCGGCATCGGCCACTATTTCGCGGCGGTCGTCAGCGGGGACGACGTGAAGCGGGGCAAGCCGGCCCCGGACGTGTTCGCCCAGGGGGCGGCGCTCCTCGATGTCCCAGCGGTCGAGTGCGTCGTCCTCGAAGACGCGGTCGCCGGCGTCGAGGCGGCCCGGAACGCGGGGATGGCGTGCGTCGCAGTCCGATCCGGCCCCCACCACTCGGCCCAGGCCCTACGGAGCGCCGGGGCCGGGATCGTGGTCGAGTCGCTCGACCACCTGCACCTGCCCGAAGTCGAAGCGCTGCTCATTTCCCGCCGCTGAGGGCGTCGGCCACGCCGAACGCGACGGCGTCGACGCCACGGTCGGCTTTGGCGCAGAGGACGACCACGGCCAATTTCCGGGCCGGGACGAGGACGAGCATTGAACTATGCCCGCCGGTCCCTCCATTGTGCCAAACGGCGGCCGCCTTCGACTTCAACTCGACGTGGTGCCAGAGCAGGCCCACGTCGCCCCGCCTTTTGGTGTGGCTGTCCCGGCAGACTTCGGCCAAGGGCGGATCGCCATCGCCGAGGTTGACGGCGGCGAACCGGAGCAGGTCGTCGGCCGTCGATCGTAGTGCCCCGCACCCCTCCAGGCTGGCGAAGTCCCACGGGGGGCGGTGCGGGCACCGGCCGCGTCGTGGCCGCGGGCCAGCCGGGCACGCTGCGCGCCGGTCGGGGCCTCGGTCGTGTCCCGGAGGTTGAACGGCCCGCACACCCGGTCCTGGATCAAGGCGTGGTAGCTCGGTTGGCCGGCCACGTTCGCCAGCGCGTGGCCGAGCAGCCCGGCCCCGAGGTTCGAGTAGACCTCGCGCTCCCCCGGTGGTCGGACGGGTGTCAGCTGGCGGGTCAGGGCGGCGAGGCGGGTACGGGTGAAGTCGGCATACGGGTTGGCGGAGTCGCCGGCGGTCAGGCCGATGAGAGGCGGCTCGACCGGCAGGCCGCCGCGGTGGGTGGCCAGGTCGAGGAGGGTGATCGGCACGCCCTTCTCGTGGGCGTTCAGCCACAGGTCGGTCGGCAGGTGCCGGTTGACCGGGTCGTCGAGTTTGACCTCGCCGCGCCGGACGGCGTCGGCCAGGAGGACGCCCGTGAATACCTTGGTGACCGAGCCGATCTCGAACAGGGTTTTCCCGTCGGGCCGGGCGACGCCAGTCGGGGTGGCGGCGGTGCCGAACCCGTACACCCGAGGGGTGCCAGCCCGGTAGACGCCGATGACCAGGCCGACGTTCTTCCCGGCGGACAGCTTGGCGGCCGGGGGACCGACGGCGGCTAAGACCGGGTTGGCGGCCACGAGGCGGACAGCGGCGAGGGCGACGGCCAGGGCGGTCATCGGTTACCAGCCGAGGTGGGCGCGGAGGCGGTCCAGCCCGCCGGCGACGGCCGCGGCGGGGTCCGGGTAGGCGTCGCCCCCCGGCACGAGCCGGCCGTTGACCGATTCAACGACGGTGCAGGCGAAGGTTCCGGCCGCCGGCCGGACTTCCAGGCGGTACTGCGGCTGGCCGCCCAGCATCACCACGGTGGTGAAGTCGCGCAGGCCGGCCTCTAAGCGGCCGTCGCGTTTGGCGAGCCAGTCGGGGGCGGGCGACATCTTGGAACTCTGAATGATGAGGGATGAATGAGCAGCCGGGAGCAATCAGACCGGGAGGGGCTTGCCCTTGGTTTCGGGCAGGAACGGCAGGACGGCCAGGCCGATCAGGAAGACCGCGCACATCGCCACCCCGGCGTACCGACTCGGCAGGTCGGGCGTCTCGCCGTCGTTGGCGGCCGACGCGAACACGCTGGTCGTCAGGACGCTCAGGGCGACCGGGCCGCTGGCCGCGACGAAACGGCCGACGTTGTAGCAGAAGCTCGTCCCGGTCGCCCGCAGCCGCGTCGGGAACAGTTCCGGCAGGTAGATCGCGTACCCACCGAACAGGGACAGCAGGCAGAAGCCCATCAGGGCACTCATCCAGACGACATCCGTCCGCGTTTTCATCTGGAGGAACAACAGCGACACGCTCGCGGCGGCGGCGACGAACCCGACGGCGAACGCCGGCCGCCGGCCTACACGCGCGGTGAGCGAGCTGAACGCGGTCATGCCGAAGAACGCCCCGACGTTGAGCGCCAGCGACGTGACCCCGGCCCAGATGATCCGCTGGCCGGCGACGTACCGGGCGGCGTCCGGGCCGGTCAGCCCCTGGTCGGCGGCCTCCCGGACGTACACCGGGCCGAACACCTTCTGCTGCAGGTCGATCGAGAAGAAGCCGATCCCCCACAGGCCGACGACGCCAACGAACGCCAGGACCATGCCCAGGAGCGTGTGCCGGGTCACCCAGCCGCCGCCGAACAGGTCGGCATACGAGCCGAGTTTGGCCCCGGTCCCCGCGGCGGCCGCGGCCTTCGCCTCCTGCCACGCCGGGGGTTCGACCAGCTGCCGCTGGATCACCACGACCAAGAGGGCCGGGATGATGCCGAGAAGGAACAGCACCCGCCAGGCCGTCAGGCCGAGCTTGTGCAGCGGGTCGAGGTGGCCGTTCAGTTCGAGCAGGCCCAGGAGGATGAACAGCAGCGCGGCGGTCGAGTTGCCGACGGCGGACAACGCCTGCATCAACCCGAGTGTGAACGGCCGGGCGGCCGGCGGCATGGTCTCGGCCAGCAGCGACACCGCCGCGGCGAACACCCCGCCGACGCCCAGCCCCGTCAGGAAGCGGTACAGGGTGTAGTCCCAGACCGTCTGCGACAGGGCGCTCAACCCCGTGAACACGGAGTACAACAGCACCGTGTAGGTGAGGGTGCGGACCCGGCCGATGCGGTCGCCGTAGACGCCGAACGTCAGCCCGCCGGCCGCCCAGCCGACGAGGAACACGGCCGTGGCGACGCCGCCCCACGTCTCGACCCGGCCCGGGGCGTCGCCGGTCAACTCGCGGATCGACGACATCCGGGCCAGGTTGAACAACTGCTGGTCGAGGCAGTCGGCGACCCAGGCCGTGGCGGCGACGGCGAACACGACCCACTGGTACCGGGTGAGGAGCCGGAGCGTGGCCCAGCCGCGTGGCGTCGGGTCGGGCATACTTGTTCCACACAACGAGGTCGGGGGATATCGGTATAGCGGGCTACGGCCGGAGCGGCCGGCCGGCCCTTGCCGCGGCCGCTAAGATACCCGTTTCCGAACTTCCGCGAGGCCGGGCATGACCGCACCGCCGCCTGCCGTCGGCTTCCTCGGGGCGGGGCAAATGGCCACCGCGCTGGCCCGCGGGTGGGCCGCCGCCGGGGAGACCGACCCGGCCCGTTGCCTGGCCAGCGACGTTCACCCCCCGGCCCGCGCCGCCTTCGCCGCCGCCACCGGCGTCCCGGCGACGCCCGACAACCTGGCCGTCGTCCGCGGGGCGCGGGTGCTGGTGCTGGCCGTCAAGCCGCAGACCCTCCCCGCGCTGGCCGCCGAAGTCCGCCCGCACCTGACGGCCGACCACCTGGTCGTCTCGATCGCCGCCGGGGTCACCCTCGCCACCTTGGCCGGGTGGTTCGGCGGGGCGACGCGGCTGGTGCGGGTGATGCCCAACACCCCCTGCCTGGTCGGGGTGTGTGCCGCCGGTGTCGCCCCCGGCCCGACGGCCACCCCGGCCGACGCGGAGGTGGTGATGCGGCTGTTCGCCGCCGTCGGCCGGGCGGTGGTGGTGCCGGAGTCGCTGCTGGACGCGGTCACCGGGGTGAGCGGGAGCGGGCCGGCGTTCGTGTACATGCTCATCGAGGCGATGGCCGACGGCGGCGTCCGGGCCGGGCTGTCGCGGCCGGTCGCCCTCGAACTCGCCGCCCAGACGGCGCTCGGGGCGGCGAAGATGGTCCTCGAAACCGGCACCCACCCGGCTACCCTCAAGGACGCCGTGGCCAGCCCGGGCGGGACGACCATCGCCGGCATTTACGCCCTCGAACGCGGCGGGTTCCGGGCGGCGGTTCTTGATGCCGTCGCCGCGGCCGCCGGCCGGGCCGCCGAACTCGGCCGGCCCCCCCACTCCTCGTAGCGGCGGACCCGATGGACGACCGCGAACTGGTGCTGGTCCTCGACTTCGGGTCGCAGTTCGGCCAGCTCATCGCCCGCCGGGTGCGGGAGCTGAACGTCTTCTGTATGGTCGTCCGGCACGACATCACGGCCGACCGGGTGCGGGAACTCGGCCCGCGCGGGATGATCCTGAGCGGCGGCCCGGCGAGTGTGTACGAGCCGGGCGCGCCGAAGTGCGACCCCGGCCTGTTCGACCTCGGCGTCCCGGTGCTGGGCATCTGCTACGGGATGCAACTGGCGTGTCAGGCGCTCGGCGGGGTGGTCCGGCCCGCGGCCCACCGCGAATACGGCCGGGCGCGGCTGGCGGTCGGCCGCTCCGACGCGCTGTTCGCCGGCTACCCGGCCGAGTCGGACGTGTGGATGAGCCACGGCGACCAGGTCGACGCGGCCGGCGGCGACTTCGTGGCCCTCGCCGCGACCGACGCCTGCCTGGTGGCGGCCGTCAAGCACGCCACCCGGCCGGTGTACGGCCTGCAGTTCCACCCGGAGGTCAGCCACACGCCGCACGGGGGGCTACTGCTCGCCAACTTCTTGCGCGACGTGTGCGGCTGTCGGATGCTCTGGAAGATGCAGACGTTCATCGACCGGACGGTGGAAGCTGTCCGCCGCACGGTCGGCGACAAACGGGTCATCTGCGGCCTGTCGGGCGGGGTCGATTCGGCGGTGTGCGCCGCGCTGTTAGTGAAGGCCGTCGGTCGGCAGGTGGCGTGCATCTACGTCGATAACGGGTTGATGCGCGAGGGCGAAACCGAGGTCGTCCGGCACACGTTCCGCGACTGGTTCAAGGCCGATTTGCACGTCGTCGATGCGAAGGACCGCTTCATGGACGCCCTCGCGGGGGTGACCGACCCGCAGGAGAAGCGGCGGCAGATCGGCCGGGTGTTCATCGACGTGTTCAAGTCGGAAGCCCTCGCGATCCCCGACGCCCACTTCCTCGCTCAGGGGACGCTCTACCCGGACGTGATCGAGAGCGGCGGCAGCCCGGACGGTCCGGCGGCGACGATCAAGCTGCACCACAACGTCGGCGGGCTGCCTAAGGAACTCGGCTTCTCGCTCGTCGAACCCCTGCGTGACCTGTTCAAGGACGAGGTGCGGAAACTCGGCTCCGAACTCGGCCTGCCGGACGAAGTCGTCTGGCGGCACCCGTTCCCCGGGCCGGGCTTGGCCGTCCGCTGCCTCGGGGAAGTGACGCCTGCCAAGCTCGCCACGCTGCGCCAAGCCGACACGATCTTCCTCGACGAGTTGCACAAGGCCGGGTGGTACCGGCGGACGGCCCAGGCGTTCGCGGTACTCCTCCCCGTGCAGAGCGTGGGCGTCATGGGCGACGGCCGGACCTACGAGGACACGGTGGCGCTGCGGTGCGTCCAGACCGACGACTTCATGACGGCCGACTGGTCGCACCTGCCATATGAGCTGTTGGGCCGGGTGGCGACGCGGATCATCAATCGGGTCCAGGGCGTCAATCGGGTAGTGTACGACGTGAGCAGCAAGCCGCCGGCGACGATCGAGTGGGAGTAGGCTGGGGTGCGTCCGCGGCGCGCGGTTGCGGACCGGGGGGTGTTACGCTGGCCGTGCGGTCGGCGTTGCGACGAGTCATGCTGCTTGGGTTATTGGGCGTGAGTGGCGGCTAGTTCCAAGTTCGGGGCGGAGGCGTCATGAGCGCGAACCCCGCCTGAATCAGGCGCATCTCTGTTGGGGGATTGGGTGATGAACAAGGTGGTTGAGGTGTGTGATGGGGATGGACGGCAAGCAGAAGGCACAGCGGACGAAAGCCCAGCACTACGTGCCCCAGTTCTACCTGCGTGGCTTCGCCACCGCGGAGAGAATGTTCTGCTACGACAAGCTAAACGACCGCGTTTATCCAACCTGCACTCGTGACGCAGCGCAGGAGTCGGACTTCTATGAGATACCCCCGACTCCGCAACAGACTGTTCCCGACAATCTCGTGGAGGACGCACTCTCGCGCATCGAAGCGACGTGGGCACCGATGGTGGCCGAACTAATCCGGGCCGCCGCCGCCGGTAATATCGTGTGTGATCAACTCCTGGAATTCTCGCCATTCCTAGCGATCCAGTGGATGCGGACGAAGACGTACCGGGAAACCGCTTTTGAGTCGGTGACGAAGCAGGGGCAGGAACTGGTTGACGAACTAGTCCGGCTGAACTTCCCACAGCAGGAGTGCAAGGTCCGGTTCTCGGTCAAGAAGTCGGGGATGGTTGCCCTCCAAGCCCAGCACATCTTCGATACGAATTTGGTCGAGAAGATGGCCGACGGCCTCGACCGCCACGTCTGGGTTGTCGGCATCAACCACACCGAGCATCCCTTTTACACCTCGGACCATCCGGTCGCCCGCCGCGGGAACCAAATGATCGGCCCCCGGCTGGGCGTCGGCGTCAACGACCCCGGGGTGGAGTTTGTCTTCCCGCTCGACAGTCAACACATCCTTCTGATCATGGAAAGGACTTACTTCGTGAAGTGGAGAAAGTACGACAACCGGGCTATCCCGCTATCCCCGAAGCAGGTTCATGATTACAACGGACTTCAAGTTAGGCGGAGCAGCCAACGGGTCTACTGCGTGAAGGACGACTTTGACTTGGTTCGCGAGATCTGCGCCGCAGAGCCGGCAATCCGTGACCCGAACCGGTCGCGCGTTAAGGTTGGCTCGACGCCGCTTGTCACCTATGGCGAAGAGATGCGGAACTACACCTACATGATCTTACTTGAATGAAGAGTGAGTCCGTGACGAGCGTAGCCGGCACACGCCGAACCCGGCCGGGCCTGGGCGCAAGGCCTGCGTCCGGGGGCGTCCGGGTTGTATTGCCGGCGGCCTACGGAGTACGGTCATGGAACGGGTCGACATCTGCACGACGGACGACTTCGCCACCCGACACCGGCTGGCCGAGGCCCTCGGGGAACTCGGCTACCTGGGAAACACCGACTACGCCGACCTCGACCTCGGGCCGGGGCTGAGCCGGTACCACCGTGGCGACGACGAGGTGACGGTGTTCATCGACGCCTGGTCGGTCGATGTCGCCGGCCCGTCGGACCGAGTCCGCGATCTGCTGGCCCGGATGGCCGGCCGGGACTACGAATAGCGGCACCCCCGACGGTCCCACCCGGAGTGACGCCGATGATGGCCTGGCCGACGATAATCTGCGGCGTGATCCTGGCGGCCCTCGGCGTCACCGGCTACCTGAACGGCACACCGAACCCCGAGACGGGCCAGGTGTCGCCGACGGCCCTGATCCCAGCGTTCATCGGCGGGGCGTTGGTCGTGTGCGGGGCGCTGGCGTTCAACCCGAAGCTGCGCAAGCACGTCATGCACCTGGCGGCGATGTTGGGCGTGATCGGCATCCTCGGCGGCCTGTCGCGGATCGTGATGAAACTGGCGGCCGGCGAGACCGTCGACTTCAGCGCCCCCGGCCCCCGCAACGGCCTGCTGACATCGGCCGTGTGCGCGGTGTTCGTGGGGCTGTGCGTCAAGTCGTTCATCGACGCGCGGAAGGCGCGGGGCCGGGCGGTGGTCTAGCGGTCACGGGGCCGCGGCCCGGGTTTCGCAGTCGGCCCAGAAGTCACGCTCGGCGTCGGCCAGCGACACGCCGTACACCTCTTGGAACGCGGCCTCGGCCGTTCCGGGCCGGACGCGGCTGGCGAAGTCGCCGAACGCCCCCGGCCGGGCCGGCTCGAAGCGGCGTAGGAGGTAGGCCACGAATGGGGCTGCGACTTCGTCGTTTGGTAGCTGGTAATGGTAACGTTCACTGTGGAACAGGTCAGCGCACAGGCTGAACCCCATGCCACGCTCGCGCTGGAGCCGAGCCGCTCGGACCAGAGCATCGCGGGCCGAGAAGCTCTCACGCAATAACACTCGATACTCCGGGCTAGCGGGGTCGAGCACGGCTAGGTGTTCCACCTCCCGGCGGAACCAGAGGGGGTCGGCCCGTGGTCCCGGTACGTCCGACGGCCTCTCGTTCGCATACCCGAACCCATTTGTCAGTGCCTGCGGGGGCCGCGGCCCCGGTGCCGTCCGCTGGATCAAGACCGCCCGGGCGAGTTGCCGCCGGTCGACGCGGAGCCACTGCCCCGCTTCGTCCGGCATGAGGACATAGCTCGGGCCAGAGGTGCCCGGCGCGAACCCCGGCAGGGGCACCTCCCGGACCCCGGTGAGGTGTCCACGGACCCAGTAAATCTTCGCCTGAATCGGGCGTCCGACCAGCCCTTCGACGGACCGCACGAACTCGTCGGCTTTCCGCACGTCGCCCGTCGGGTCGGCCACCCAGCCGTCGTGGAACAGCACTACCTTGTCACCATCGACCCGGTGCGGGAACTCGTAGGATACCAACAGTTCCGCGGCGTTAAGATACCAGGCGGCCCCAAAGTCCAGCGGCACCGTCGGCGTCAGGTCGTGGGCTCTTTGCTGCGTCTCGTACTCAACTGCTCCCCAGGCGACAATGGCCCCCGGCACCAGCCCGACCACCACCGCCAGTACCGCCCGGCCCCGCCGCGGGCCGCGGACGAGCCGCCACCCGCCGCTCAGCACGACGGCCACCAGCGCAATCGTTAGTAACACTGCCAGCCCCACCGGCACCCACGGCACCGGCGGGTGGACGACGGCCGACAGCCGCGTCCCCCACAGCCACGCGGCCAGGGCGACGAACGCCGCCCACGCCACGGCCACCCACACCGCCGGGCGGCCGAGAGATTTCAACCGTCGCATCCGTAACTCCTGACTTCCGCCGCTTCGGCTGGGGGTGTCGCGACCGGGACACTTACCCTATCAATCCTGGACACCCCCGCGGAGATTCCCCATGCAGACACGCCGCCTCGGCAACTCGGACCTCGACATCACTCCCCTGGGGTTCGGGGCGTGGGCCGTCGGCGGCTCCGGCTGGGCGTTCGGCTGGGGGCCGCAGGACGACGCCGACTCGGTCGCCGCCATTCACGAGGCCCTCGAAGTCGGCATCAACTGGATCGACACCGCCCCCGTCTACGGTCTCGGCCACTCCGAAAAAGTCGTCGCCCAAGCCCTCGACGGGGTGGCCAAGCGCCCCTACGTGTTCACCAAGTGCGAGCGGGTGTGGGACGACGCCCGGGTCATCGGCAAGTCGCTCAAGACCGACAGCATCAAGCGGGAGTGCGAGGCGAGCCTGAAGCGGCTCAAGGTCGACGTGATCGACCTGTACCAAATCCACTGGCCCGAACCGCTCGAAGACATCGAGGAGGGGTGGCGAGCGGTCATGGCCCTCAAGGCCGAGGGGAAAATCCGCTGGGGCGGGGTGTCGAACTTCGATGTCGGCCAGATGAAGCGCATCGCTCCGTTCGGGGCGATCACATCGTTGCAGCCGCCGTACTCGGTCATCCGCCGCGACATCGAGGACACCATCCTGCCGTACTGCGAGGCGGAGAACATCGGCTTGCTCGTCTACTCGCCTATGCAATCCGGCCTCTTGACCGGGGCTTGGACGCACGAGCGGCTGGCCACCCTGCCGGCCGACGACTGGCGGCACAAGGGGAAGCAGTTCCAGGAGCCGCAGTTCACGCGGGTGTTAAAGCTGGTCGACATCCTCCGCGACATCGGCCGGCGGCACGGCCGGACCCCCGGCGAGGTGGCCATCGCCTGGACGTTGCGGCAGCCGGCGGTGACCGGAGCGATCGTCGGGGCGCGGAAGGGGGGCCAACTCCGCGAACTGGCCGGGGCGGCGGCGTACCGGCTGGAGGTGGCGGAGCTAGAGCGGATCGATGCGTTTATGGCGGATGCGTGACAGGCAGGTTCAGTCGGAGGATTTGTTCGGACGAGCCTGGCTTATGTGATGCGCCAGCGAACGGGCATGTTCGGGGATCGCTCGAACACCTCGATCCACGGCTCCGACTCGCGGAACGTCCAGAGCGCCAGCCGCATCTCTCGGGGCAGGTAGAACTCGTCGGCCGGCCATGATGCGTGCCACCCGCCGAGTACGGCTACCGGCTGATCGTCCAGGTACAGGGGACAGCGGTTGCGGTACTCTTCTTGGTACGCCTCGCCGACAGCCGTCGTGGAAGCGATGTCGTAATCGGTGCGGTCCAGTCCTTCGGAAGCCAACCACTCGCCCACCGCGGGTCCGCCGTACAGACATAAAACCTCGACCGGCGGGAAAGATTGGACCTCGCGGCCGAAGAGCGGCAACCCGCCCTGCATTTGCAGTTCCGCGAGAGTAGCGTCCACGCGGTCCAAATGCACTCGCGCGGCCCAACGGCCACCGAGATCGTAGACTCCGACCGACCCACGAACCCGGACCCCATGTTGTGACAGCCAGCCGCAATCGAACGTGATTCGGTGCAGGTCGCCCTCCCGCCCACGATACCCGATCCGTCCGTCTCCACGCCAATAGGCTACCACCCCGGTTGGCGTCGGCGTTAGGTCAAGGAACAGGGACGGCTTGGCAAGCCGTTCGCCCTCCGCGATGATCGCTTCCGGGGTCATGTTGCGTTAGTCCCTACGATAGACTACCTTCTGGCCACTCAGTCCGTACTTGCCGCTGACCGTCAGATCGTAGCGCGGCCGCTAAAGCGGGTCAAACCGCCCGTCTGGCGAAACTATGCAGCCCCCCGCCCCCGCCCGCCGATAACAGGTCACGGTGCATAGGCCTGTCCACCACGCCAGAGGCGATGCGCGATGCGGCGGACCGGGGTGATCGCTGCGGCCGTCTGGGCCGGCCTCGCGGCCGCCGCTCCGGCCCAAGATGCGTCCGCCCGCCTCGACCCGGCCAACCTGCTGCAAGCCCCTATCGCCGCCCCGGCCGAACGGCCGCCGCCCCGCCCCACCGACGATTTGCCATCCCGCCCGGCCCGGATGAGGTTCGCGGCCGACCCGGACGTGCGGCCGGTCGATGCCCGGACCCTCGATAAGCTGCACCGGGACGAGGCCGATTCGGCCAAGCCGCCGGCGCGGTCGAACGAACTGTTCGACTACCTGGCCAGCCGCCGCCGGGGCCGGTCGGCTGATCCTGATGACGACGAGGCGAGCAGCCGCCGCGAGCCGCAGTACGACCGGCCGGGGAAGGGCGGCGGGGGGGGGGACTGGTTCAGCGGCGAGCGGCTGCGGAACGTCCTCGGCCGGGACAAGGGCGACGCGCTCTTTTGCAGCGACCACGCCTTCGACCAGTTCGTCAGCCCGATCTCGAACCCGTTCCTGTTTGAGGACCCGCGGAGCCTCACCGAAGTCCGGCCGCTCTTCCTGTACCAGCAGGTGCCGGCCGGCCAGCCGAACTTCCAGGGCGGGGACATCTGGTTCGGCGGCTTGCAGGCCCGGGTCGCCCTGACGAAACGCTTGTCAGTGACGGTCAACAAGATCGGGGCCGTGGGGGTGAACACCGGCGACCGCTCGCCGTTCGGCGACCACACCGGGTTGTCCGAACTCTGGCTCGGGCCGAAGTACACGTTCTACCGCGACCCGGACGCCGGGGCGGTAGCCGCCGCCGGGGTGCAGTTCCACGTCCCCCTCGGCGGGTCGGGCGTCTTCCAGGACACCGGCCGGTTGTCGATCGTCCCCTACGGCAGCGTCGGCAAGAACTTCCTCAAGACCCAACTCGGCAGCCTGAACGCGCTGGGGTCGGCCGGGTACTCGATCTCGACCAACAGCCAGCGGAGCGACTACTTCACGGCCAGCGGTCATTTGTCGTGGGACGTGGCTAACAAGCAGAAATTCTTCCCGCTCGTCGAACTCAACTGGGTGGCCGTCACGACCGACGGCAAGGCCCGCCAGATCGCCGGGGAGGGGCGCGACCTGTTCAACGCCGGCGGCATGGCCAAGGGGAGTTCGCTCCTGACCGGGGCGGTCGGCCTGCGTTACCGGATCACGCCGTCGATCGAGATCGGCGGGGCCTACGAGTCACCGCTGACCGGCAACCGAGACTTCTTCCGCCGCCGGTTCCTCGTCGATTTGACCTGGCGGTACTGACCGCCGGGCGTCGGCCGCGTCGGCCTGCTCGAGCAACTGGTTCAAGAGCTTCTCGACTTCGGGGTCGAGGCCGCTTGCCGGGGCCGCGTCCGGCGGGGCGGCCGTCTTACCTGCGTCGGGCCGCCGCCAGAGCGACAATAGCAGTTCGCACCCGGCGACGAGGGCGAACCCGCTCCCGCCCATCAGGATTGGGAGCCGGACTTCGAGCGCCTGGGTCGCCCGTTCGCCGTCGGTCCCCGGCAGGCCCGTCGGCCGGGGCGGGGCGGTGGTATCGAGGTAGATGCCGGCGACGATCGCGTACAGGTAGCCGAGGCCGGCCAACAGGACTGCGGTCGGCAGGCCACTTTTCAGGATGCGGAGGAACGTCGCGCGCATGGTCGCCTCGCTACAACAGGCCCGGTGGGGTGGCCGTATCTGCCAACCCTAGCACCGGAAACCGTCATGCGCCACGTCGCCGTCTCCGTGCCGCCGCTCGAAGTGTCGGCCGCGCCCGAACTGACGGCCCTATTCGCGTCCGCCGGGTACGCCCTGACCGCGTACCGGGCGGACGGGGCCGGCGGCCGGGCGCTGGAAGCCGCCGTCCGGACCGGGCAGTATGCCGGAGTGCTCGACCTGGCCCTGCACGAACTGGCGGCCGAGTTGCTCGGCGGCGTCCACGCAGCCGGCCCGGACCGCCTGACGGCCGCGGCCGTCGCCGGCATCCCCCAGGTCGTCGCCCCCGGCGGCTGCGACTTCGTCGCCTTCGCGGCCGGGGCAGTCCCGGAGCAGTTCGTCGGCCGACCGGCGACAAATACCCCCGGCCTGACCCACGTTCGCACGACGCCCGAGGAGTGCGACCGACTCGGCCTCGACATCGCGCAGAAGGCGTGTGCCGCCCGGGGTCCGACGGCCGTCCTGCTCCCGTCGGGCGGCCCGGTCTGGCCAGAGGCGGACGCGGCCCTGGCGCAGAGCATCCGCAACTGGGTGGCCGGCGTCGAAGTCGTCGAACACGGATGGGACACGGGGTCGTCGGCGTTCTGCCTGGCCGCCGGCCTTAAGCTGCTGGAGCTCCTCGGTCGGTAGGCCGCGGCGGGCTGTCCCCCGACGACCCCGCTCCCGGGCTTATGGCTCGTGGGCAAAAGTCGTGGGGGTGAGGGGGCACAGCCGATCGGGTGGGTTTACGCCGGCACCCATCCTCCCGCCCGAAATATGTGCGGCGGGCGAGCGGGCAACATACCGGCCGGCAACTACGCCGGTGATGCCGGTCGCGCCCGGCCAACCCGTGCGGGACACTTGTTTTTGGGTCAAGTATCCCGCGGCCTCGCGCAAGGGCGCGAGATACTACTCCCGTCCGCCAATTCATTTTTTGCCCCATCCCCCGTGTCCGCCCGGTTGGCGGGAGGGTCCATATGGTCCGCGTTCTCCTGATCGGTCTTCTGGCTGCGGCCGCCGGCGTCGCCCGGGCCGACGACATCCGCTGGCGGTCGGACTACGCCGCCGCCCGCAAGGAGGCCGAGACCAAGCAGTTACCACTGTTGATCGCCATCGGGTCCGACGACTGCCACTACTGCCGCAAGCAGGACTCGACCACGTTCCGCGACCCGGCCCTCATCGAACTGGTCAACCGGGCGGTCGTGCCAGTGCGGGTGGCCGGGACCGCGTCGCGAGAGTTCGTCCGCGCCCTCGGGGTCAAGATGTACCCGACGACGGTGCTGGCCGCCCCGGACGGAACCATTGCCGCGTTCTTGGCCGGGTACGCCACCGCCGAGCAACTGTCCGGCCCCATTCTGCGCCTGGCCCCGCCGGCGACGCCGGCCGTACCGGAGTGGGCGGCCCGCGATGCTGCCGACGCCGATAAAGCCGTTGCCGGCGGGGACGACGCTACGGCCGTGGAACTGTACCGTGGCCTGGCCTCCGACCTAGCTGACCAACCGCTCCGCACCCACGCCCGGCAGGAGGTAGCCAAGATCGAAGCACGGGCGGCGGACAAGTTGGCCAAGGCCGACGGGTTGGCGAGTGACCCGGCGGCCGTGGCCGCCTACGCCGATGTCCTCCGCACCGCGCCCGGTACACCGGCGGCGGCGAGCGCGACGGGCAAGCTTGCGGCCCTGGCAGCCCGGCCCGAACTGGCGTCCCAGTTGCGGGGGCCGGCGGCGCGGGAGCTGAACGCGGTCCTCCAAGACCGGCTCCGTCACGGCCGGGTTGCCGACGCCCTCGACCTCGCCGGCCTGCTCAGGACGCACTTCCCCGGCACCCCCGAAGCGGCCGAGGCGAACGGCCTGGTAGCCCAAATGACCGCCGACCCCGCCCGCCTCGCCGAAGCCGCCGACCAGCAGGCCGCCCGCACCGCGGCGACGTACCTGGCCCTGGCCGACGCCCACGCCACCCGCGGGGACAATGCTGCCGCGGTGCGGGCGTTCGACCGGGTGGTACAGGTCGCCCCGCAGTCCCGGCACGCGGCCGCCGCCCGCGCGCGGCTCGCGGTTCTGGCACCGGGTGCTATGTCGGGGCGAACGGTAGGATTCGATAAGGGGAAGTGAGGTCAGTCTCTCACCAGCGGCCTCGTGGTAAGCTGGCGGATGCAAGCCCACCGACGACCGTCGGTGGGCTTGACCCCCCAATCCCGTCGCACCGCGCCGCCCACTTCCGCCGCCCCCGCCAGGTCGCCATGCCTGTCCCCGCCGCCATGCCCGCCCGCGTCGCGTCCATAGACGCCTACCGCGGCCTGGTCATGACAATGATGCTCGCCGAGGTTCTCCGTCTGCCCGCCGTCGCTCGGGCGGTTCCGGACTCTGCCGTCTGGCAGTGGCTCGGCTGGTTCCAGACGCACGTCGAGTGGCGGGGGTTGACGCCGCACGACCTGATCCAGCCGTCGTTCTCGTTCCTGGTCGGCGTCGCCCTGCCGTTTTCGCTGGCCGCCCGGCGAGGGCGGGGGGAGGCCGTTGGTCAGGCGGTCCGGCATGCGTCCATCCGGGCACTGGTTTTGGTGGCCCTGGGCGTGTTCCTGCGGTCGCTCGGCCGGCCGAATACGAATTACACGTTCGAGGACACGCTTTCCCAGATCGGCCTCGGTTACTTGCCCCTGGTCCTGTTCGCCCTTGCGTCCCGCCGGGTCCAGGTCATCGCACTGGCGGTCGTTCTCGGCGGCTACTTCACACTGTTCGCTGCCTGGCCACTCCCCGGGCCGGGGTACGACTGGCCGGCCGTCGGGGTGCCGCTAGATTGGCCGCACCACCCGGCCGGGTTCGCCGCCCATTGGGACAAGAACAGCCAGCCGGCCGCGGCGTTCGACGGGTGGTTCCTAAACCTTCTCCCGCGGGCCGAACCGTTCCGGTTCAACGGCGGCGGGTACGTCACGCTCAGCGCCGTCCCAACGCTCGGCACCATGCTGCTGGGCCTGTTCGCGGGCGAACGGCTGCGGTCGGACACGCCGCTCCGGGCGAAGCTCGGCCGGCTGGCCCTCGCCGGGGGCGCGTGCCTGGCGGCCGGGGTGCTGCTCGACCAGAGCGGCGTTTGCCCGTCGGTGAAACGCATCTGGACGCCGGCGTGGGTGCTCCTCAGCGGCGGCATTTGCTACCTGGTGTTGGCCGGGTTGTACGCGCTGATGGACGGGGCCGGCTACCGCCGCTGGGCGTTCCCGCTGGTCGTCGTCGGGGCGAACTCAATCGCGGCGTACTGCCTCGAACACTTCGCCGCCGACTTCGTCCGCACGGCCCTGACGCGGCACCTCGGCCGTGGGCCGTTCCGCGCCTTCGGCGACGGGTACGAACCGGTCGTCCTGGGGGCGGGGGTGCTGGCCGCGCTCTGGCTCGCGCTCTACTGGCTGTGGCGAAACCGGCTGTTCGTCCGCATTTAGATTGCCCCGGCCGGGGCCGTCCCCGACAATCACCCGGTGGCCCCTCCCCGATCCTCGTTAAGTGGTGAATCATGGTGCGGAAGCTCCTCCTCGGCGCGGCGGTGCTGGCGGCCGCCGGCGGCGGGTTCGCGGCGGCCCGGCTCAACGACGGTTACCAGAGCGGCATCGTCTGGCCCGAGCCGCCGGTCGTCGCCCCGGGCGACAAGCCGGGTGCCCCGCCGGCCGATGCGGTCGTCCTCATCGGCGAGGACATGGCGGCGTGGGTCGACGGCCAGAACTGGCCGGTGAAAGACGGCGTGGCCACCGCGACCAAGTCGGCCGTCAAGACGAAGCAGGCGTTCGGCGACTGCCAGGTCCACCTGGAGTTCGCCACCCCGGCGCAGGTGAAGGGGAACGGGCAGGGGCGCGGGAACAACGGGCTACTGTTCGCCGGGGTGTACGAGGTGCAAATCCTCGACTCGTACCAGAACCCGACGTACTTCGACGGCCAGTGCGCGTCACTGTACAAGCAGTCGCCGCCGATGGTGAACGTGAGCCGGAAGCCCGGCGAGTGGCAGACCTACGACGTGGTCTACGAGGGGCCACGGTTCGACGGGAAGACGGTCACCCGGCCGGCGGTGTTCACCGTGTTCCACAACGGGGTCATCGTCCAGAACCACGTCGCCCTTACCGGCGGCACGTTCTTCGACCGGCCGCCGTCGTACTCGCCGCACCCCGAGAAGACGCCGATTGCGCTGTTCTACCACGGCGACCCGGTGAAGTTCCGCAACATTTGGGTGCGGGAGTTGCATCCGTTAGTGGGGAAGAAGGGGTGAGCCGAATACGGCTCCCCGGCCGTCTCTAGCCCCCCTCTCCGCTTCGGAGAGGGGGAGTTCGCCCCTGGCCCCGATACTCCGTCGTCTCCGTGACGACCCAGTCCATAAACACGTCGTGGACCGCGACCGGAATCTCCGGGACGATCTGGCAGTCGAACGCCAGGGCCACGAGCGGGGCCGCCGGCCGGGCGTGGGTGAGGAGGCGGTCGTAGTACCCCTTGCCCTGGCCCATCCGGCCGCCGTGCGGGTCGAACGCCGTGCCGGGGACTAATACCAGGTCGAGTTCCTCGGGCCGCACTTGTTTACGTGGCAGGCCGCGCAACCCGGCGGCCGGCTCGAGAATCTTGTACGCCCCTTCGACCAACTCCGCCATCGCCTCGAGCCAGAACAGTTCGAGTTCGTTCGTTTCGACGATGCAGTACGGGACGACGATCTTCTTGCCGGCGGCCAGTGCCGCCGGCAGGGCGTGGCGAGTGCGGACCTCGCTACCGGCATCGACGTAGTACAGCACCGTCCCCGCCGCGGCGTACTCCGGCCGGGCGGTCACCCGGTCGAGGATGGCGCGGCTGACGCCGTCCTTGTCGGGCTGGGCAACGCGGGCCTTGCGGACCTGCTCACGGAGGGCGGCCTTGCGGGCGGCGGGGTCGGCGTCGGCGTCGGACATCGGATCGTCTCCTGAGGCGGGATCGGCTACTTACCTGTAAGCTTGACCACTAGCGGCGGTAGAATCTGGTGAGGGGCCGCAGTCATTCGGCCGGCCCTTTCGAGGGGTATCCGATGACCGCGACGCGACCAGTTTCGACCCCCCGGGCCGGGTACGGGGCCATGACGCTGACCCTCCCCGGGGCCGACCGCAAGCGCAAGCCGGCGGCGTACTCGTTCCGGGTGACGTACCGCGCCCCGGACCCGGCCGAACCGGGGTGCGTCATGACCTGGCAGGTGGCCGGCGGCCGGGAGCCGTACCAGGTGGCCCTCGAACGCTTGAAGTCCGGCCGGGTTCGGTGGCACTGCTCGTGTGCGGATGCGACCTACCGGGGCGAGGACGACCACCTCCACGCCTGCAAGCATGTCCGGGGGCTGCACGATTGTTTACCGCCGGTGGGATAAGAGCAGACCCGCCGACGTTCGTCGGTGGGCTTTCAGCCCCGGGTTGGGAACCAATCCTGCAGCGCCTTCACCTGCATCTCGCCCTCGCGCATGGCCCGGCAGGCGGCCACCGCCGCGTCGGCCGCCGCCACGGTCGTGATCAGCGTCACCCGGTGCTTGACGGCCTCGGTGCGGATTTGGCCCTCGTCCGACTTCGACCCCCGGCCGCTCGGGGTGTTGATGACCATCGCCACCTGGTTGTTCTTCATCCGGTCCAGCAGGTTCGGCCGGCCCTCCTGAATCTTCGGGATCACCTCGACCGGGACGCCCAGGCTCGTGAGGTACGCCCCGGTCCCGCCGGTGGCGATCAGCTTGTACCCCATGTCGGCGAACTGGCGGGCGATCGGGCCGATGCCGGCCTTGTCGGCCGACGCCACCGAGACGAAGATCGTCCCGGCCACCGGCAGCAGTTGGGACGCGGCCATCTGGCTCTTGGCGAACGCCATCGGCAGGTCGGCGTCGATGCCCATGACTTCGCCCGTCGACTTCATCTCCGGGCCGAGCTGCACCGCACTCCCCGGGAACTTGCCGAACGGGAAGACGCTCTCCTTGATCGAGAAGTGCGACGGCGTCACCTCGGCCCGGACGCCGAGTTCGTCGAGGGTCTTGCCGACCATGATGAGGGCCGCGAGCCGGGCGAGGGGGACGCCGGTCGCCTTCGACACGAACGGCACCGTCCGGCTGGCCCGCGGGTTGGCTTCGAGGATGTACACCTTCGGCGCGTCCGGCCCGGCCAACCCGGTAACGGCGAATTGGATGTTCATCAGCCCGCGGACTTGCAGCCGGGCCGCAAGCTTCCGGGTCAGGGTGCGGATTTCGTCGACCACCGCGGCCGGCAGGCTGTACGGCGGGATCACGCTGGCCGAGTCGCCGGAGTGGATGCCGGCCTGCTCGATGTGCTGCATGACGCCGCCGATGACGGTCCGGGTGCCGTCGGACAGGCAATCGACATCGACCTCGGTGGCGTTCTCGAGGAAGCGGTCGAACAGCACCGGCTTGCCGGGACTCGCCTCGGCGGCGCGGGTGATGTACTTGGCCAGGCCGTCGGCGTCGAACACGATCTCCATCGCCCGGCCGCCGAGGACGAAGCTGGGGCGCAGGAGCATCGGGTAGCCGATGCCCGGGGCGATGCTCAAAGCCCCCTGCAAATCGTAGGCGATGCCGTGGGCCGGCTGGGCCAGGTCGAGTTCCTTGGCCACCTCCGAGAAGCGCTTGCGGTCCTCAGCGATGTCGATGCTGTCGACGCCGGTGCCGATGATGGTGACGCCGTTGTTTTCCAGGGCGCGGGCCAGGTTCAGGGGGGTCTGACCGCCGAACTGGACGATCACGCCCTCCGGCTTCATCCGGTCGTAGACGTTCATCACGTCCTCGACGGTGAGCGGCTCGAAGAACAGGTGGTCGCTGGTGTCGTAGTCGGTGCTGACGGTTTCCGGGTTCGAGTTGACCATGACGACTTCGTACCCGGCCCCGCGCAGGGCGACGGCCGCCTGGACGCAGCAGTAGTCGAACTCGATCCCCTGGCCGATCCGGTTCGGCCCGCTGCCGAGCACCATGATGCGGGGCTTGGCCGTGAACGGCCGGACCTCGTCCTCGGGCGGCGTCGGCACCCCGTCCACCGTCGTCGGGGCTTCGTAGGTGCTGTAGTAATACGGGGTGAACGCCTCGAACTCGGCGGCGCAGGTGTCGACCGACTTGAACACGGCCGTGATGCCCATCCCCTTGCGGGCCTTGCGGACCTCGGCCTCGGAGGCGTTCCACAGGTTGGCCAACTGCCGGTCGACGAACCCGTGTTGCTTGGCCCGGAGCATGATTTCGGGCGTCACAGCGTCGAGCCGGCCGACGGCCCGCAGGTCGTCCTCGGCCGCCACCAACTCTTGAATCGCCCGCAGGAACCACGGGTCGATCCGGCTCCGGGCGTGGATTTGGTCGACGGTCATGCCGTGCTTGAACGCATACCGGACGTGCCAGATGCGTTCGGCGTTCGGCGTCGTCAGCTTGCGGATGACTTCATCCAGCGTCGGCTGGTCCGGCTTGCCCCACTTGTCCTCGCGGTCGCAGCCCAGGCCGAACCGGTTGACTTCGAGGCCGCGCAGGGCTTTCTGCAGCGATTCCTTGAACGTCCGGCCGATGGCCATCGTCTCGCCGACCGACTTCATCTGCGTGGTCAGCGTCGTGTCCGCGCCGGGAAACTTCTCGAAGTTGAACCGCGGGACTTTGGTCACCACGTAGTCGATGGTCGGCTCGAAGCTGGCCGGGGTGGTGCGGGTGATGTCGTTCTGCAACTCATCGAGCGTGTACCCGACGGCCAACTTCGCCGCGATCTTGGCGATCGGGAACCCCGTCGCCTTCGATGCCAGGGCACTCGACCGGCTGACGCGCGGGTTCATCTCAATCGCGATCATCCGGCCGTCGGCCGGGTTGATGGCGAACTGGATGTTCGACCCGCCGGTCTCGACGCCGATCTCGCGGATGATGGCCTTGGCCGCGTCCCGCATCCGCTGATACTCTTTGTCCGTCAAGGTTTGTGCCGGGGCCACGGTGATGCTGTCCCCGGTGTGGACGCCCATCGGGTCGAGGTTCTCGATCGAGCAGATGATGATGACGTTGTCGTTCACGTCCCGCACCACCTCCAACTCGTACTCCTTCCAGCCGATGACGGACTCCTCGACCAGCACCTCGCCCACCGGACTCAGTTCCAGGCCGAGAGCGATGAGCGCCCGGTACTCCTCGCGGTTGTAGGCGATGCCCCCACCCGTGCCGCCCATCGTGAAACTCGGCCGCAGGACGCACGGCAGGCCGACCACGTCGAGGATTTGTTCGGCGTCGGCCAAGGACCGGGCGACCCGGCTCTCGGGGACGGCGACGCCGATCTTGACCATCGCATCCTTGAACTTCTGCCGGTCCTCGGCCTTGTCGATGACGGCGGCGTTCGCCCCGATCATCTCGACGCCGTACTTCTCAAGAACGCCGTGCTTGACCAGGTCCATCGCGGTGTTGAGGGCCGTCTGCCCGCCGAGGGTCGGCAGCAGGGCGTCGGGCCGCTCCCGGGCGATGATCTTCTCGACGACCTGCCAGGTGATCGGCTCGATGTACGTCCGGTCGGCGGTCTCCGGGTCGGTCATGATCGTCGCCGGGTTCGAGTTGACCAGGACGACGACGTACCCCTCCTCGCGCAGCGCCTTACACGCCTGGGTGCCGGAGTAGTCGAACTCGCACGCCTGGCCGATGACGATCGGACCGGACCCGATGAGCAGAATCTTGTGGAGGTCGGTGCGCTTCGGCATGGGCGGGCGGGGTCCAGGGGCCAGGCGGCAGGGGCAAACGAGATATGTTTTACGACTCGGACCCGAGTTGCCCACCGCCGCGGCGACGTGGTACAAAAGTAACGCACGGTGACCCCGGCGGAACGCGAACGCAGGAGGCGGTATGCGGACGGCACTGGCGGCGGTACTCGTCACGGCCCTGGTCGGGCCGGCAGTCGGGCAGGACGCGGTAAAGTACGAGATCAAGGTGTGCAGGCGGAAGGCCGGCGACCGGTGCAAGGTGACCCGGACGGGCGTCGAGGACATGACCGTCACGATCAAGGACGGCGGGGCCGGGCAGGTCGTGCCCTACGCCGCGACCCTGACGGAGGCGTTCACCGAACACGTCGAGGCCGTCGGCGGCGACGGCAAGCCGTCCCGGCTGACTCGGGCTTACACCAAGGCCCGGGTCGCATGGGCCACGCCGGGGGTCTTCGGGTTCGAGGGTAAGACGGTCACGATCCGCCGCGAGAGCGGTAAGTCGACGTATGCGGTCGACGGCCAACCCCTGGCCGGCACCGACGCCGAACAACTCGACGACGAGTTCAAAGACCCAAGCGTGAAGCGGTTCGAGGACTTCCTGCCGAAGGAAACGGTCCAGGTCGGCCGCGGGTGGACGATCCCCAAAGTCGACCCGCCGGCCGGCTTCGACCGGGACGGGATGCGGGTCACGTTCGACCCGACGAAGCGGGCGGCGGAGGGAAAGCTGACTAAGGTCTACCAGAGGGACGGCCGGCGGTTCGGTGTCGTCACCATGACCCTCACGCACCCCGCAACGCGGCTCAAAATGGGCGACGAGGCGTTGCTCGCCGCCGGCAGTGCCGTGACCGAAGTCGTGACCGCCGACTGGACGATCGACGGCGGCCCCCGGGTCGGGACGTTCGGCACAGCCACCACCGTCACGTTAACGGCCGAGTCGCCGAGCGGCACGGTGTCGGTCGCCGGTACGAGCAAGTTCGACGAGACGGTCGAGCCGGCCGACAAGCCGTAGCCTCCCGGCCCGAAAACCCCACGACTTGAGCCGATTTCGGGTGCCCGGCGACCTTTCCCGCCGGGCCATTTTTTGCCCCCTTCCGCGTTGACACACATCTCGCGCCGGCTTATACCCCCGCCCCGGATGCCGCCCCGCCGTCGGGGGAAACGATTGCGGGCGGCCCCGACACCGAGCCGGGTTCGACATGCCCGACGACGCCACCACCGTGGCCGCTCTCAAACTGCCGATGCGGGCGTTCGCCGCCCGCCGGGGGTGGGAGCCGTACCACTCGCCCAAAAACCTCGTCATGGCGTTGGCCAGCGAGGTCGGCGAGTTGTGCGACCTGTTCCGGTGGTTGACCGCAGAGGAGTCGCGGCGGACGCCGGGTCGGACTTGCGGGCCGCTTTCGCCGACGAACTGGCGGACGTGGCCAACATCGTGCTGCTGTTAAGTAGCCACACTGGCGTCGATTTGACCGACGCGGTGGCGGCGAAGATGGCGAAGAACGAGTCGAAGTACCCGCCGCCCGCCTCGTGACGGGCGGGCCGCGGGTGGGGTCGCCGGGGGGCGACCGCACCCGCGGGGGAGTGAGTTTCGGACTACAGGGGGGGGCGGCCGTGCGTACCCGACGACTGATCTGGACCGGCGGAGGAGCGGCGCTGGCCGCGTCCGCCGCCGTTGTGGCTCTGACCGCCCACGGGCAGGACCGGCCGCCTGCCGGCCCGCCGCCCGCGACGGCACCGGCTGCCCAGTACTACCAGGGCAAGGTGTCGCCGCCGCCGCCGGGCATGTTCCCGACCGGGAGCGGCGTCCGACCGCCGGCCCCGGCTCCGGGGGCACCGGCCAATTTTAGTCCGCCGGTGGTGCCGACGACGAACGTCCCGCCGCCGGTGCTGCCACCGCCCGTGCTGCCGCCGGCGGGACCGAAGGCGACGCCGGCCCCGGTCGCCCCGCGGCTGACGCAGCCGGCGGTGGCCGGGCCGGACGGGGTCCGCCAGGCGTCGGCCGCCGAGCCGACCGGGACGCCGCCGTTCTTCATGGCCGCGCCGAAGGCCGGCGATGCCCCGGCTCTGCCGGACCCGAAGCCGCTGCCGCCGGCCGGGGTCGCCCCGGTTCCGCCGCCGGCGGTGGAAGTGCCGGCCGCCGCCACGCCGGTCATCGTCCCTCCGCCGCCGGTGACGGCCGGGCCGACGGTGACGGCCGAGCCGACGCCGACGCCGACGCCGAAGCCGACGGGGCCGGCCGTCGCGCCAGTGGTGCCGACGCCGAAGCCGGCGTTCACCGAGCCGCAGCCGCTGCCGTCGGGGGTGACCCCGGCGTCACCGGGTAGCCTGCCCCTGCCGTCGCGCCAGGCACCGGCCGTGTCAGTCGAGGCCGTCGCCCCCGAGTCGATCGGGGTCGGTCAGGCACTCACGTATGAACTCGTCGTCAAGAACGGCGGGCCGGCGGCCGTCGGGGCCGTCCGGGTCGAGGAAGAACTGCCGCCGCATACCACCCTCGTCGGGTCCGACCCGGCGGCCGAGACGACCGGCGACCGGCTGGCATGGACGCTCGGGCCGATCGACGCCGGGGCCGAGAAGCGCATCCGCGTCACCGTCAAGCCGACGGACGAGGGGGAACTGCGGAGCCGGGCGACGGTCTCGTTCGCCACGACGGTCGAGACCCGCGTCCGGGTCACGCGGCCGAAGATCACCATCGCGCTGGTCGGGCCGGACAACGCCCGGGTCGGCGACCGGGTGCCGTTCCAAATCAAGCTGACCAACTCGGGCACCGGGCCGGCGGGCAAGTTGCAACTCCAGGCCAAGTTCAGCGACGGCCTGAGCCACGCCCAGGGGCAGGTGATCGAGGCGGAGTTGAAAGACCTGCCGGCCGGTCAGACGAAGACGCTTAACCTCGAAGTCACCGCCGGCAAGGCGGGGGCGCAGGTATGTACGGTGTCGGCGGTGGCCGACGGCACCCCGGCCGACCCGGCCCGGGCACCCGTCACTCTGGTCGAGCCGCTGTTGACCGTCAAGCAGACCGGCCCGGCCCGGTGCCTCGTCAAGGGCGAGCCGACGTACACCGTCGAACTCGCCAACCCCGGCACCGCGGCGACGGACGCCCTCCAGGTGTTCGCGGCGCTGCCCGCGGGGTTCGAGTTCGCCCAGGCGACCGAGGGCGGGGCCTACATCGAAGCGAATCGGTCGGTCGGTTGGCGGCTCCCCGGACTGCCGGTGGGCGGGAGCAAGACCGTCACGTTCAAGCTGCGGGCCGTCGCCCCGGCCGACGGGGTCATCCGGACGGTAGCTCAGGTGGCGACGGCCGAGGCCGCGGCGGTGACGCCGGTCGAGGCCCGGACGCCGGCCGCACCTCCCGCACCCGCACGGAGTCTTGAGGCCCGGGCCGAGACGGTGGTCAAGGCCGAGGGGATGCCGGCCCTGCGGTTCGACGTGGTCGGGCTGGAAGGAGTCGTCGAGGCCGGCAAGGAAGCGGTCTACGAGATTCGGGCGGTCAACCAGGGGACCGGGCCGTGTACCAACGTGCAGATCGTGGCCGATCTGGCGGAGGGGACGACGCCCATCGGCTCGACCGGGCCGACGGCCGGGAAGGTGGCCGGCCAGCAGGTGACGTTCGACCCGATCCCCCAACTCGGGGTGCGGGGCGAGGCGACGTACCGGGTCCGGGTCAAGGGGAACCAGCCGGGGGACTTCCGGTTCCGCGTCCGGCTGGCCTGCGACCAGTTCAAGACGCCGGTCTCGAAGGAAGAAAACACCCGCTTCTACAAAGAGTAGCCGGGCGGTAGGTAGCGGTGCGGGGCGGGGGGCGTCGGGGGGCTGGCATTGAGCCGGCCGGACGCCGCGGCTACCATCCGCGGCCCGTCGGGACGACCCGGGGCCGAGGGGCGGATGGTAGTGATGAGCGGCGGGCCGGCGGCGGCCGGAGGCGGACACCAACCCGGGCCACGACGGCCCGGCCGGGGGGAATAGCGAATGAGCACAGGACGTGCGCGGAAGGAACTGGTCCGGGTCCACATCCGGTGGATGATCCGCCGGGACATGGCCGAGGTGCTGGCGGCCGAGGCCGAGAGCTTCGAGTTCGCCTGGACGGAGGAGGACTTCCTCCGGTGCCTGCGGCAGCGGAACTGCATCGGCATGGTGGCCGAGCACCAGGACAAGATCGTCGGGTTCATGATCTACGAGCTGCACAAGAGCCGGTTGCATGTGCTGAACTTCGCCGTCGCTCCGGCGGCCCGGAGGCAGGGGGTCGGCGGCCAGATGGTGACGAAGTTGGTCGGCAAGCTGTCGAGCCACCGGCGGAGCAAGATCACCCTGGCGGTCCGGGAGCGGAACCTCGACGCCCAGGTGTTCTTCCGGACCCAGGACTTCAAGGCGACGCGGGTCCTGCGGAACTACTACGGCGACAGCGGCGAAGACGCCTTCCTGATGGAACACCGGGTCGGGGTTCCGGACGCGGCCGAGGCCGAGGGCGGGTTGGTGAATCGGGTCGCCCAGTACGAAGAGAACTAGCGCCGGGGGGCGCGGGCGGGGCCGGCGTTCCGGGGGGGACGCCGGCTCTTTTTTCTAGCGGAACGACACACGCAACGCAGGGGGATGGCTATGGGGAATCCGAATCCGCGCCGCCGGCGGCTGCCGGCCCTCGGAGTGACCACGGTCGGGCTGGCCGTCAGCGCCGGGTCGCTCGGACTGTACCAGGGGGCGTCGGCCGAGCCGGTACCGGTGAGCGCCCCGCCGGCCGACCAGCCGGCGTGGGCGGCCGCCCCCCCGCCGGTCGAGCCGAGGCCGGACCCGGCCGTCGTCCAGACGGGGGCCGTCGCACCCCCTGACGCCCCGCTCGTGTTGCCGGAACTGCCGACCGTCGGCCCGGTCGTGGCCCCGCCCGTGATCGCGCCGGTCGTCGCCCCGCCGCAGCCGACGACGGAGTGGCCGGTTCAGGTCAAGCCGCCGGCCGTACTCCCGAGCGGGCCGACGACGCCGGCCGTGGCAGGTGCCGCCGAGGCCGCCCCGATGCCGCGGGTCCACACGGCTCCCGCGCCCCGGACGGAAGTCCAGGCCGTGCCGGTGGCGGCGAGTCCGCTCCGGATCGAGCCGGCCGTGGTTACCCCACCTGCGCAATCTACCGGATCGGCAGAACTCGCGCGCTCGGCTCCTCTACCGCACCCGGAATTATCCTTGCCTCCGGCGACCGGGTCGTCTAACTTCGGTATGACGGCGGCCCCCGCGGCCATGCCGACCCTACCCGGAGATAGCCCCATGACTTCGCCCCTCTCGGCCGCCCGGTCCGCCGTCCTCGGGGCCGTCTTGGCCGCCGGTCCGGCCAGTGCCCAGGACTCGTCCAAGTCGATGCCGTCGGCCACCGAGGTGGCCAAGAAGACCGACGAGACGGTCGAAGCGCTCAAGAAGAAGCTCGGCGAGGCGACCGATAAGGCTAAGGCGTTGGAGCTGCGCGTCAAGCTGCTCGAAGACGAACTGCTCGGCACCACGGTCAAGGAGACCGGATCGACCGTCTTCGGCCTGCGGCAGAAGTTCGACGATATGGTCAAGAAGTTCGACGCCCTCCAGACCAAGTACGCCGCCCTCGAAACGAAGGTCGGCGACGCGGCCAAGAGTACGTCGGCCTATCCGCCGGTCCCGGGCACCACCACTCCCGGTGCGACGACCAACCCGAAGGCGACGGTCCGCATCCTGAACGAGTACGGGGTGCCGATCACCTTGGTGCTGAACGGCGTCGGCCACCGGGTCGAGCCGGGCGGGTTCAAGAACGTCGAGGTGCCGTCCGGGACGTACACCTACGAACTCCTGAACGGGGCGGCCGGGGCGGCCGAGTCGAAGCCGATTAGCGCGGGCGACTCGGTCAACCTCCGCATCCGGTAGCGAATGATCATCACCATCGACGGGCACGCCGGGTCGGGCAAATCCACCGCCGCCCGGCACCTCGCCGACGCCCTGGGGTTCGAGCTACTCAACACCGGGGCGATGTACCGGGCGACGGCCCACGCCCTGACCGCCGCCGGCATCGACATCGACGCCGACCCGCGCGACGCGGCCCGCATCGCCGCCCTGGTCGGGCCGTTCACGTTCGACCTGGCCGGCGGCCGGTGCCGGTTGAATGGGACCGACCTGACGGACCAGATTCAGAGCGAGGACCACGGCCGGGCGGCCAGCCGGGTCGGGACGTTCCTCGAAGTCCGCCGCAAGCTCCAGGCCGAGCAGCGGCGGCTGGCCGCCGACCGCAACGTTATCTGCGAAGGACGCGACCAGGGGACGGTCGTGTTCCCGGACGCCCCGGCCAAGTTCTTCTTCACGGCGTCGGCCCCCGAACGCGCCCGCCGCCGGGCCGCGGAGTTGCGCATGGGCGACGACCCAGCCACCCTCGACCGCCTGGCCGCCCAGATCGCGGCCCGAGACGAGCAAGACGAGATGCGCGCCCTCGACCCCCTATGCCGGCCGGCGGGGGCGGTGGTCGTCGACACGTCGGTCCTGTCGCCGGACCGGGTGCTGGCGGCCATGCTGGAGGCCGTCGCCACATGCCACCCGCCGACCTGACCGACCGGGTCATCTACCACGCGACCTACTGGCCATCGTTCGCCCTGGCCACCTTCGGATTCGGGCTGCGGGCGGCCGGCCGGGCCAACGTCCCCCCGACCGGGCCGGCCCTTCTGGTGGCGAACCACCAGTCGTTCATCGATCCGTGGCTCGTCGGCCAGGCGGCCCCGCGGCGGCTGAAGTACCTCGCCCGGCACACCCTGTTCACCAACCCCCTGTTCGGCCGGCTGATCACCGCCTACGGGGCCGTCCCGATCGACCGCGGGTTCGGCAAGGAGGGGTTGCAGGCGGTGCTGGCCCAGCTGCGGGCCGGGCGGGCGGTGGTAGTGTTCGCCGAGGGGGAGCGGACCCGGACCGGGGCGATGCAGCCGCTCAAAGCCGGCGTCGCGCTCCTGCTCAAGAAGGCCGACTGCCCGGTCATCCCGGTCGGGATCGCCGGGGCGTTCGCCATGTGGCCGCGACACCAGCTATTGCCGGCCCCCGAACCGCTGGTTCTGCCGGCCGACGGCCGGGGGCTGGCCGTGGCCTTCGGCCGGCCGCTGCCCGCCGGCCGCTTGCAATCGCTGGACCGCGAGACGGTCCTCGGGACGGTGCAGGCGGCGATGATGGACGCCGTAGGGGTGGCCGAGCGGGTGCGGCGGAAGGCGTAAACGGCGAAGCCCCACGAACCTTTAGGATTCGTAGGGCTTCAGGGGAGTGGGCGATACTGGACGCGAACCGGCCCGCCGGAAGGCCACGAATACCAACACTTCGTCACACTCTGACGCCCCTTGTGCTGCGGAATCCGCTGCACCCGCCCCGGGCCTCCCCGCCGACGTGCTCGACCTGGCCCGCCGGCTGGCCGAGCTACCCCCCGACACCCGGGCCGCACTCGCCGCCCTACTCGCCCTCCCGGCGGGGGTGCGGTGATGGGCCTCAAGCTTGCCCCCGACGTGCTGAGGAAGGTACTCGCCGCCGCTGCCCGCGCGGCCCTCCGACCCGGAAAGGTGGGGGAAACATCGTCCGCATCGTCCGCACCGTCCGCGGGTCTAGGATTCGTAGTGAAAAGTGGGTGGTGTCCGTTCTCTCTTGCACGCCCTGACCGATGCGAGGTAAGGAATTGCGTCGCACGGTTGCGATTTTCACGCCCTGGTGGGATCGGTCATGGACGACCTGAGCCGGTTCTGTTGCCTCAA
>JAABUN010001366.1_pt1 | contig 54475 bp, 53 predicted proteins | sample 5559311 | NCBI WGS metagenome assembly JAABUN01 (sample SAMN10711877, study PRJNA513370) | rock metagenome | isolation source: Antarctica rocks | place: Antarctica: Victoria Land, Siegfried Peak sud
GAACCACAGGAACAGGCCGCTGACGAGGATGGCTGTGGCCCGCCGTCCGGAGGGGCGTTCGGTGTGCAGGGCGTCGTCGCTGATGAGGGGTGCGGGGCCGTCGTCGGCGGCGGCAGCATTGGGCTTGGTGAGATCGGGGATGGCTTTGCCGAGTGCCCATCCGATGAGGGCGGCGAGCCCGACGACGACGGGGAACGGGATGGCGAAGAACGTCAGGGCGACGAACGAGGCGACCGCCAGCCCGATGAGCGCCGGGTGTCCGAGTCCCTTCTTGGCGACGCGGATGACGGCCTGGACGACGATGGCAATGACGGCCGGGGCAAGACCCAAGAACAGTGATTCCACCAAGGTGGTGTCGCCGAACGCGACATAGATCCCGGAGAGCGCGAGCAGGGCGACGACGCCGGGCAGGATGAACAGGATGCCGGCGATGAGCGCGCCCTTGACACCGTTGAGCAGCCAGCCGACGTACGTGGCCAACTGCTGGGCCTCGGGACCGGGCAGCAGCGTGCAGTAGGACAAGGCGAACAGGAACCGTTGCTGGCCGATCCAACGCTTCTCGTCCACCAGGGTGCGTTGCATGACAGCGATCTGACCGGCTGGACCGCCGAACGTCTGCAGCGAGATGGCGAACCAGGCTCTGGTCGCTTCGCGCAGCGGGATGACGTCGTGCGAGTGCTGCCGGGTCGCCGGTGGGCTGGTCCCAAGGCCTGAGTCGGCGTCTGGGGTGGTGCTCATGTGGGGGTGTCCCTTCCCCGGATCAGGCTGCGGCGGTAGTAGTCGAGGAGGCCGTCGAAGACCGGGCCGGTGAGCGCGAGCACGGTGTTGTCGTCCTGGGTCATCGACAGCCCACGTAGGACCACGTCGAGGCCGGGTGCTTCCGGGGCGTCGTAGCGGTCGTCCTCGAGGTCGGCCTCGTGCACGATGGCGGCGATGCGCCACAGCACCGGGTCGGCAAGGTCGTGGCGGCGCAGCAGGGTCTCGAAGGTGCAGTCGTTGCCGTGGTGGCCGTAGTACACGCCGCGCATGTCGAACGGGGTCGCATCAGCGGGCACGTCGTCGGGGTCAGTGACGAACACAAATTCCGCGTCGGGGTCGATGAACCGGCGGATCAGCCACGCCGAGGAGGCGCGATCGATGTGGATTCCTGCTCGGGTCGCCCACTTCATGAGCGGCGGTCTTCCAACAGAGAGACCGGTTCGGCTGCGGCCATTTCGGTCAGCCGGTTGATGGCCGCCACGGCGAGGTCACGCTCGGTGGGCGTGAAGTAGTCGCGCTTCTGGACGGTGCGCAGGTCCTTGCGCAGCCGCCTGAGGGCACGGGTGACCTCGACAGCAGTCGGGCTAGCGTGCACGAGCTGCCCGGCCCGATCGGTCAGGTCGCGGTACTCCTGGGCACGGGCCTGCGACATGACCTGGGCGAGTCCCCGCTCGTCCGTGCGCGCCAGCGTCTGTGCACGCAGGAGCAACGCGGTACCGCCCGCCTCGATCACCTGGTCGGCCACCCACTCCAACTGCTCGCGTGTCCGGGCATCCTCCGGAAGAGCCACCACTCCGTCGCCGAGCTGAACCACACCCAAGGCACGGAGCTTGCGCCAAATTGCAATGCGCGGCGACGACGGCTCGCGAGGGACCCGGTAGATCAGGGTTACCCAGTCCAGCGCCTCACCCGCGTGTTTCGTAACCACGGTTGCACCGTTGCTGCTCCGTGCGTGGAAGTCAAATAGTCGGGTCGACTATGACTCCCCCCGCGGTGTCCGATGCCGTGGTGCGGGTGCCACGAGGAGGGAGCCTGACGTCGCTGGGAAGTCGGTCGAGGTAGCACCTAACTTGAGGCGACCGAAGTTTCGAACGTCCCATGGCGCAACCCACCAACTCGGCAGTGTCCGGTAGTTCCAAACCGTCCCGTTGGCGGACCGCTTGTGGCGACAGTGATCCGGGCAGCCAGACCTCGGCGGGTATCGCCGGATGAGGATCGTTGAGTGGGGCATTGCCATTAGTTAGCGCATGAGAGACTAGCGATGTGGCGAAGGTGAGGACCATTCGTGGACCAAGATGCTGTACACGTCGGAGTCGCGCCAACCGTCTTGGATCTGGACCGTTTGTCTCAGACGACCCTCGTGAACCATCCCGACCCTGGCCAGGACAGCAGCCGAAGCGTAGTTTCGCGGGTCGCAGGTCGCGCCCACCCGGTGCAGGCCGCAGGATTGGAACGCATGAGTTAGCAGCTCGGTGGCGATGGCACACCCGATCCCTCGCCCCCACTGCCCAACTTTCACTGCGTAGGCGATCTCGCTTTGTTTCCAGCGGTGGCTCCGAATCTTGAGTTCGCCAAGACCGACGACCACGGCCCCCTCTTCGGCAACCCAGACATAGCGGCTTTGCGGCTCCTGGCGCCAAGCGCTGGCAGCGTCCTCGGCGAACGCCAACGTCTGCGCTGGTGTGTTTGGCCCCCACGGCTGGTAGGGGCAAGCCTCCTCAGTCGATGCCCATTCGTGAACTGCTGGCCAGTCCTCGACTGTGATCGGTCGCAGAGAAACGTCGGAAGCCACCACGACATTTAACTCGTCGCCTCGCCGTATGACCATCCTCAGCGGGACGATCATCGGGATGCGGATCTTGCTCAGGCTGGTCGCCGCGCTGGTCCCGCACGCCGTTCGGCTTGTGGGACGCACTAGCACCGGTAAGCCGGTCCTGGCGCCCGCATGCGAGGAGCCGGCGCTTCTGCTTGGGATAGCGGGCGCGTAGTGACGTATCGCCGAACAGGCGCCGGACCCTCGCTGCCATTCTGGCCGTAGAAGGCTACGTCGGCGTGGCCGCAGCCGCGTCCCCTTGCCGGCCTGTGGCCATCATGAGCGAGGCGAAGCCGGTGACGTAGCCGTCGACCTCTACGTCGCCCAGCAGGAGCCGTTGCACCAGGAAGCCGGGCATGGCCCCGAACAGGACTTGCCCGGCGAGCTCGACGTCGGTGTCGGCGGGGAGGTTCCCGGCGTCGCGCCAACGCTCCAGCAGGGTGACGAAGTCACCTCGCAGTGCTCGGTAGAGGGTCCCTACCAAAGCGAGCAAGGCTGGGTCGCGCAGCGCCTCCGCCCATGCGGTCACGCCCACGCGGGTGAGGTCGACGTCGTCGCGGACGGCGATGCGCATCATCTGGTCCAGCAGGTGATGCAGGGCCTCCGCCGGCGGGGTTGGGTCAGGGCGCTCCTTCAGTTCGGCCAGAGCGCCTCGCGCTGCGGTGAACATGCCCTCGGATCCGGCCTGGATTAGGGCGGTCTTGCTGGGGAAGTAGCGGTACACCGAGCCAGCCGACAATCCGGATGCCCGGATCACGTCGGCCATCGTCGTGGCGTGGAAACCCTGATCGGCGAAGCAGCGCAGGGCCGCGTGGAGCACCTGCTCGCGGCGCATGGCCAAATGTTCCTCGCTACGTCGTGGCATCCACCCACGCTAGCAAAGCGAACGTCCGCTCTTGACAATCGGATGCGGGGGGGCCCACTATGAGATTATGACGAACGAACGTTCACTTTTGACACCTACTCCTTGGTCGCGCGTGGCCCTGCTGGCCCTGGCGGCCGTTGCAGCGATGACACTGTTCCTGCTGGCGTTCGCCTACCCCGCGACGAGTCAGGCGCCGCGGCACCTGCCGATCGTCGTTGCCGGCCCGACGGCCGCTGTCGAGCAGGTCGAGGCGCGGCTCAACGCGCAGGGCGGCGACGCCTTCGACGTGGTGCCGGTCGCCGACCGGGACGTCGCGGTGGCCGAGGTGCTGGACCGGCGGGCCTACGGCGCCATCGTCCTGGGTCCGCAGGGCCCGGCCGAGGTGCTCACCGCGTCCGCCGCCTCACCGGTGGTGGCCCAGCTGCTCACGCAGCTGTCCCAGGGCCTCAGCGGCTCTGCGCCCCCGCCGACAGTGCCGGTGACCGACGTCGCGCCCACCCCGGCGGCCGATCCGCGCGGAGCAGGTCTTGCAGCTGGATCCCTTCCCCTGACCATCGGCGGCATCATCATCGGCACGCTGACGGCGCTGTTCGTACGCAGCGCCTTGCGGCAGCTGATCGGGGCTGTGACCGCAGCGGCTCTGGGCGCGGCCGTCGTCGTCGCCGTGCTGCACGGCTGGTTCGGCTCGCTGGCCGGGAACGTCTGGGCCGAGTGGGCCGCCATCGCCGGTGGTGTGACCGCGATCGCGCTGGTCCTGATCGGGATGAATGCGCTGTTCGGAAGAGCTGGTCTCATCGTCGCCGACCTGGCCCTGGTCCTTCTCGGCAACCCGCTGTCGGCAGCCACCTCAGCGCCCGAACTGCTTCCTAGGGGCTGGTCGGCCATCGGTCAATGGATGCCCCTTGGCGCCACGGTCGACCTGCTGCGCGGCATCTCCGGCTTCGACGGTGCCCGAAGCGCGCCGGCCGCGCTGGCGCTCGCCGCGTGGGCCAGCCTCGGGTTGAGCATGCTCGCCGTCGCGGCGGTGCGTCGCCGCCCTGTCGCCCAAATTCAGGCACCGGAGCCCGCCCACGTCCCGGCCTAGCGGTGTGCCAGGCGCCGCTGAGGGACCACAACCGGGCACGCAGCTGGGTCCATCGCAGGCAGCTGCCCCCGACGCCGCACGGCCGCGGAGTTCCTGCTGGCCCACGCCTGGCCGGTCCTGGACCCGGCACTCGCCCGTCGGGCCGGTGGCTGGCCTGGGCAGCCACCGCTCGGATCAGTAGCCCCGGGCCTCGAAGCACAGGGTCGTCCCGCCGACCGACTGAGCTCAACATCGGCTACTGAGACGTTGTGCCCGGGTGACTACGGGAACTGGCTCGCGGGAGCTCGCAGGGTCGTTACGTGGCATGACTTTGCGAGCGTCCAGCGCTGAGGTGCACGAACTGCTTGCTCGCTGGTCTTGACGACGGCCGCGCGCAGCACATCGTTGATCTTGTAGCAGGGCTTAGCGAAGCGCCTTCAGCTCGTCGAGGGCGCGATGGCCGCGCTGGACCACCCCTGAAACGACATCGTGGCGCCCGTGACGGATGGGAACCTCGAGGCTCACGAGGATCTGTGTTGCTGCGAGCACCGCCGCCCCCTCCCAGCCGACCAGGGCGAGGATTCTCGTCCACAGCCGCCTTCGGACACCGTCCAGCGGATCTTGGAAGGTTTGCCACACAAGGTTGATGAGATCAGTCGCCCGCGTGCCGCTACCTGCGTTCCCGATATCCACGACCGCCACCACGGCTCCGTCACGGACCAGGACATTGCTGGGGTTGAGATCGGTATGAACCATGTCAGGTGCCTCTCGTGGTGGTGGGCCGTCGGCACACACGAGCCGCAGGCGGTCAACCAAGGCCGACACCACGAAGGAATACCCCGAAAGCCCGGCGACAGCCGTCGACAAACTCGGCGCTAAGTCTTGACCGTATTCCTGACCGGTGGCGAGCCGCCAGGCGTACGACCAGTGGTCGTAGGGCTCGGAGGCTTGGCCAGCCTGGAGTTCGACGATCTCCATCAGCTGCTCGACGAGGGACGCGGTCAGCTCTGGCGCGGGAGCCGCGTCAACGAAGTCCATCAGATGCCAAACATGAGTGGCTGTGGCCCCCACGCCGAGCCAGGCCGGGGTGGGATAGCCGCGCCTACGCATGTGCTCGACCACTCTCTGGGCTCGCAACGTCTCGTCCAGGTGGGTGGGGTGTGTCCGGGGAACTGCTTTGAGCACCGCGTTTGCCCTTCCGGCCAACTGGACGCGCATGGCACCCCCATTGACACCTCCGGGTAGGCGACTGAAAAGAGTGACCTCTGCCCCGACCACGCTGGCCACGTCGTCCAAGACCTCGGCCGGCGGGTCGATACCCTGGACGATCACAGACCGCAGCCTACGGCCGCGCTGTGTCGGGGGGACCGAGTCAGGTTAGTGGGCCGCAGATCGGCGTAGTCGGACTTCCCGGTAGCCGAACCGCTTGCGGCGACAGTACTCCGGGCTAACCTCGGCGGGGATCGCCGGATGAGGATCCATCACTGGGGCTTCTCGCGGGGTCAGCCCTGGAGCATTATGTGACGGCTGCGGTGATCGCGGTGAGGGCGGCGGCTCCCAGAGAGAGGAGGATGAGTCGTTCGTAGCGAGTCACGTCCATACGGGAGAACGTCCACCGACCGATGGCGTAGCCAAGGAGGACCGCGAGCCACAGGAGGGGCAGCGAGGGAGGCTGGGTCCAGGTGTTGGTGACCATCAGGGCTCCGACGCTGAGAGGTAGCCGCGCCAGCGACAGTGCCACCAGGGTGTCGCGGGTCTCTCGGGGTGGTCTGGGTCGTCGGGTCAGGTACAGGACGACAGGTGGGCCACCCAAAGTGGTGGAGGTGCTCAAGACCCCGGAGGCCAGGCCGGCAGGAGCAGCGCTCCACCACCTGACGGGAGACTCGACCTGCTCCCGGGGGCGCCGCGAGCGGATGCGGTGCCCGACCGCCACCAGCACGGCCGCAGCCACCAGCAACTGCAGGGCAGCGCTGGGTAGTTCCCGCAGCAGCAGCGCACCCACCAGCAGGCCCGGCAACGACCACGCGCCCAAAGACAGCACGTCGGACATTCGGGGTTGAGGACGACGGCCATCAGCGGCCAGCACCAGCACGTCCACGAAGACTCCGGTGGCCACGATGGTGCTCACAGCGGGCTCGGGTCCCAGCAGGGCCGCGAGCACCGGGGCACTGAGAATGGCGAACCCAAAACCGGTAGAGGTCTGTAGCGCCGCGCTGAGGACCAGCACAGCGGCGACCAGGATGATCTCGAGGGACCACGGCTCCGGAATCATCTCAAGCCGGAGCAGCCGGTGCGCTGGCTCGGATGTTGTCCGCTATGGTCCCTCATCGCTGCCGCCATGAAGTAAGTCTGCCGAACAAGGCCAGGCTTGACCCGGTCATTCCGAGGGCACCGCAACCTGTGTCCACAGGCGGATCGGCGACCGGGATGTCGCGGCCGCGATCGCGTCTTGCCCGCGTGGTGGCGTTGCCAGCAAGGAGTCGGAGCGTCGATCATTACTAGATGCAGCGCGTCGTGGTTCTCGGCCGCGGTGGGGCTGGAAAGTCAGCTGCAGCCGTCGGGCTGGGTCGCATCACTGGGTTGCCGGTGGTCGAGCTCGACGCGCACTTCTGGGGCCCGGACCTCGCGTCGCTGTCTGTGCAGGAGTGGACTCGACGGCAGCAGGAGCTGGCGGCGGCGTCTCGCTGGATCATGGATGGCGACCTGGGGAATTACGACGCTCCGGCGGCCCGGCTCATGCGAGCCGACACCGTCCTGATCCTCGACTTCGGTCTGATGCGCTGCGCCTGGCGGGCAATACGACGATCGAGAGAAAGAGCCGACTTCTGGTGGTGGTTGCTCACCTGGCGCCGCCGCGCCCGAGCTACGGTGATTCACGCGGTAGCCGAGCACGCTCCTGGTGCCACCATCTATGTCGTACGCACGCCCCGAGAACTGCGGGCTTTCCTGCTCGCCGCGAGAACCGCGCTGCCGCCAACTGCCGCTGGAGCCGTCCCGTAGGCCGAACCGCTACCCGACCGCTGGTGGCCCCGCCGAGTGGGTTGGATGAGTTGGCGATGATTGTGCCGCAGGGGATGGGCTCGCGGAGCGACCCGGTACGGCTCCCGTTGTTATCATCCTGCTGGGCCTTGGACTTCGCCGTGACGGTTCGGTTGGCGGTCCACGGCGACCTAGCCTGGCGCGACCATGGCTGCGGCGTGGCCTTCGGCCAACTCAGCGCATCTCGAGCAACCGGCGCACGACTCGCTCGATAAGTTCGTAGTCGATCTCGGCGTACGGCAGCTTGAGTGTTCCCTTCGCTCCGGCGTACGACGCGAGGTCGGCGTCCAGCACGAGGTCACCGACTGCTGGCACGGGATAGAGCGAGACGTGCTGCTTCCACGCCGCCACGTGCACAAGGGAGGTCCCCTCGACCTGCCAGGTCGGCATGTCGTAGCGAATCACCCGCTCCGCACCGGGCACCACCACCAGCACCCGCCGTTCGATCTCCTCCACCACCGCCCTCCGCTCAGCGGGCAAGGAGGCCAGATAGTCGTCGACCGAGTTGAACTTCGACATGGCCCAGTATGGCTCAGGGTTGCGAGCCGGCGCACACCTGGCGTGAGACTCGCGACGCAACCCTGGGTGCCCGGATGCCACCCTGTCCACGCCGCTGGGCCACGGTGGCAGCTCGTGCGGTACGTCGCATGCCGATCCGTATCCGGGACGGCGAGTGGGCTGGTCTCGTGTGGCAGGGTGTCGACTATGGACATCAAATACCAGGTTGTGGCTTTCGATGCCGCAGATCTACCCGCGGAAAGCGCGTTTTGGGCTGGCGTGCTCGGGGGCACGGTCGACCCCGAGGACGACTGGCACATGGTGATGGTCGATGGGGCTCCGCGGATAGGGGTGCAACTCGACCCCGAGCACGTTCCGCCGGATTGGCCGAATGGTCACTCCCAGCAGGTGCATCTGGATTTATGGGTCGACGACTTCCCCGCAGCCCACAGCGAAGTTACCGCACTCGGTGCCAAGGTGATCAAAGAGGCGGCCGAGGGCGATGACTTCCAGGTCTACGCCGATCCGGCTGGGCACCCCTTCTGCCTGTGTTGGATCGTGCGCAACTGACCGGTGAGGATCGGCATGCGGTGGACGGTTTGCGCTACTCGTCAGGGTCGGCTGGAAAGCCAATGGTCGCCATCAGTGACTGCACTTCTCGTGTGACCGAGATGGGATCGATGAGCAGGTGCAGGTGCCCCCCGGCCATGGTGGCGGTCGGCCAGCCGTGTGCGGCCGCCCGGTTACGGTCTTCGGCATAGGTGCGCCCGAACGCCAAATACGCCCCGTCGAGACCGTTGTGCCATCCGGGTGGGACCGTTAGCCGAGCCGAGAAGTAGGACAAGGGCAACCTTGGCTGGTGGCGTTCGACGCGCTCGCGTACCTCAGGGTTGGGAAACAAGGCAGCGACGTCGAGCTCGTCCCACCACGCGGTCCACGGGGGGAGAAGGCCGTCGCTGTCGACTTTCTCGGCCAAGACCGTCAACAATTGCGGTGGCGCGAGCAGCACGTCGCCGTTCTTCGGCGGCAGACCGGCATCGACGAACACCGCCCCGACTACGTGACGCTGCCGTACCAGCGAAGGGACGTATAGACCGGCGTTGCTGTGCGGCAACAAAATGACGCGACGGTCGCTGGGCACGGCGGACAGGAGATGGTGCAGCACGTCGTCGGAGGTTCGTGGCGGGGCCGCAGCCGTCGACACTGTCCGCACCGGATAGCCGCGGTCCGCCAGCTCTGCGGCCACCGGTTCCCAAACAGCCTTCCCCAGCAATGGGCTGGGAAGCAGCACAAGGGTGGGAACGTCCATTCTCACAACGGTATCGGTGCCCGCCGCCCTGACCGTCCGATGATGCCCCCGCGGCCGTGCTCGTTCCCGAACGGTGCCCGGAACGGGATCCGCTTCCGGCCATGGATCTGCACCCGGTTGTCGGGGTGGTTGCTGCCCGGGTGGGCGTCTTGATGGTCGGGGCCGGGTGGCCTGCTGCGATGATGCGCGCATGAGCACCTGGCGCATCACGGTTGGCGACACTATCCAGACCCAGTTGTGGCCTATTCCCACTGCCGCTGTGCTAGCCGCGCTGCTGCTTGGCGTGGGGTTGCCAGAGGTCGATGCCGCGGTGGGCGGGGAATTGTCGCCCACTGCGAGTGAGTGGCTTTTCGGGGGTGATGCGGGCGCAGCCCGTACCTTGCTCGCCGCGATCGCTTCCTCCCTGATCACGGTGACCTCGTTGACCTTCTCGCTGACCGTGGTGACCTTGCAGCTGGCCAGCAGCCAGTTCTCGCCGCGACTGTTGCGAAGCTTCGCCAGCGACCAGCTCGTCCAGGGCACGCTCGCTCTCTTCCTGGCAACTTTCACCTTCGCGCTGACGGTGCTGCGCACGGTGCGCAGCGCCGGCGCAGGTGATCAAAGCGAGTTCGTTCCCAAATTCGCGGTCACGCTGGCCTTCCTGCTCGCGGTCGCCAGCGTGGTCGCGCTTGTACTGTTCTTGGCCCACCTCACCGAGTTGATCCGGGTCGAGTCGATGGTGCGCAATGTGCATCGCGAAGCCTCGGGCACCATGCAGGCTGTGCTGGGCGAGCGGCACCCCGGGGTCGGGGACCAACCGCCCACCTTGCGGCCGCCCCTTGACGCCGTACAGTTGCTCGCCGGTGACGATGGTTTCGTGAACCGTCTCGATCAGAAGCGACTCCTGGCCGTGGCCGTGGACGAGGACGCGATAGTCAGACTCGATGTCCACCCGGGCGGGTATGTGGTCCGCGGCACCCCCCTAGGCACCGCATGGCCGCTCGCGCCAGGAAGCCTCCGCCAAGAGGTCGCCGATCGGATCGACGATCGGGTCGCCAGGTGCGTCCACCTGGGCTTCGAACGGACCAAGTCTCAAGACGTGGGCTTCGGGCTGCGCCAGCTGGCTGACGTTGCAAGCAAAGCACTCTCACCCGGCATCAACGACCCCACGACCGCGATCCACACGTTGGGACATATCTCCTCGTTCCTGTGCGACCTCACCGACCGCGACCTCGGCCCTGTCCTGCTGCGCGACCAAGACGACCGGGCCCGGGTGGAGCTAGCCCGGCCCGACCTGGCCAGCTACGTCGACCTCGGCCTCTCCCAACCGAGACGCTACGGCGCCCAGGACCCCCAGGTCCTTGAGCGCATTGCCCAGGTCCTGCTCGATCTCAGTCACCGCGTGAGCACCGACCAGCGCCCGGTCGTGCGCGACCACCTCGAACGGTTGCGCGCCACCATCGACGCACAACCCTTCGACTCCGCTGAGCAGACCGCGCTGGCCACCCTCACTCAACGGATCGAGGAACGGCTAGACCCACCATCCACGCAAACCCAACAACTGTTGAGCTGAGTCGGCAGCTTCGGTTTCCGCCGGCGGAGCGTCGCCCGGTGCGGGTTACCGACGGCGCGCCCGAGAAAGACGCGGACGAGGTCGCCACGGTGCTGCCTGTCTCCTCGGACCCGTCCCAGACGAGGAACGGCCTCCGGCGATGACTACGTGTCCGGGGGCGGCGGTCGGCAAGTCCGGGCTCGTCACCGGATGGCGATCCGCCTGCGGTCGCCACCCAGTCCTCAGTCGTAGATGACCGCCATACCCCGGCGCTCTAGATCAGCAAGGCCGTCTCGCATGGCCCGCAACTGGTCTGGGGAATGTGGGGCCCAGTCCGAAATCTCGCCAACTACCCTCACGGGCTCTCGAGTGCGGTAAGACCGCGTCGGATTGCCGGCGAACTTCTTGTCCGTCACGTTCGGGTCGTCTTCCAGCGCGCCTAGCGGTTCGACGATGTAGATCCGGCTCCGGCCCTCCCCTGCCGCCAGCTCCGCACCCCAAGTCGCGGCGTCCAGGGTCTCGGTCACGTAGACGTGGTTCGCCGTTCGGCCCACTCCGAAGTTTGAGAGGTATCCGGGCGTAAGTAGGTCGCCCACCGTGAGGTTGGCCTTCGTCCCGTGCAACAGCACCCCCGACTCGTAGATCTCGAACGGCTTCGGTTCACGCTGGTCAACCATCACAACTCCCTGCTTTCTCGACCAGTTGGGCCGACACGGAGAAGTGTGAACCAGGACAGGGGTCTTGCCGCAAGCCCCTACCCGCGCTATAACTTGGAAGTGGCAGGGAGCGTCGCTCTGGGCCATTGCAGCCTCTCGTGAGAACCGTCCGCAGTATCGACGTGTGGTCGCCTTTAACCTGCACCCTTTGGCCGTTGCCGATTCAGGTCGTGGCGGCCTATGTCGATGCCCGGTAGCCGATCCCGGTGCGGAACCGGATGGTCCTATCGCACGCTGGCGGGCTTTTTCTTGGGTGCGACGGTGAAACTGATCGCCCAGATGAGATCGATGGCGAACCAGATGGCGAGGATTCGGTAGATGCCGCGGAGTTCGTCAGTGGAACTGGCATTGCCGACGAGAGTGATCAGCCACCACAGGATCGCGGCTGCGATGCCCGCTGCGCCGGCGGTGCGCGCGACGTCCTTCCAACACTGCATCGTGTACGTCGTCCCGTATGCCTTGACAGGGGCGGGACCGTGAGCAAAGTGGTGGGCGAAGCGGACATCTGCCCACGTGATCATCTTGTGGCCGTAGACGATCGAGATCCCGAGATACAGGGCAGCCAAGCCATGAAAGAAGCTGGCCTCACCCCCAGCCTGCAAGTCGATGACAACGGCGGTCAGCAGTATCACATCGACCACCAGCGTCATGAGGAGCAGCACTGCCCCGAGACGTCGCCATCGCATGACGTACCGGGCCACCAGGCCAAGCACGACCAAGAACCAGAAGCCGATCTCGCACGCGATGATCAAGGTCAAGATCAGGTCCATCGCCGCACCCCGTTCAACGTCACCAGCAGGACCCCTTCTGGGCCGCTCGACAGCCAGCCACGTCCATGCCCACCAGAGACAATACAGTCGTACAGCACGGTTGTATAGTTGCAGTTGTGGCTCAGCAGCAGCGCATCCTCGACGCGGTATTGGCAGTGGTTGCCAGCCGTGGGCTGCCAGCGGTGTCTGTGCGCACGGTCGCGGCCACCGCGGATGTCTCCCCAGCGCAGGTGCAGTACTACTTCGGGACTAAGGACCGCTTGCTGATCGCAGCCTTCGAGCACGTCCACGACCGGATGCGACAGCGCGCGGCGGCTGTGGACACCTGCGGTACGACCGTGGAGGTCCTACGCCGATATCTGCTCACCTGGTTCCCGCTGGACGCCAGTCGGCGTACTGATGCGATCGTCTGGCTGGCGTTCACCGCCGCAGCCACCACCACGACGCAGTTCAAGCCGATCGTGCGCAGGGCCGATAGCGAGGTCATCCAGGCCCTCACGCGGCTGATCGCCCGCGGCCAGGCGGTGGACCCGATTCGCGCAGAGCTGCAGCCCGCCACTACGGCAAGTCTCCTGCTGGCCGTCGTCGATGGGCTAAGCGTCCGCGCGCTCACCCACCCAGACCCCAATCACCTACTCGACGAGCTCGACCAGTTCCTCGTCGCGACGCTCCTCCCCGGCTCCGAGGAGTAGCCACGATCGTCGAGGGCAGGGCAGCCATTCCCGCGACCAATACGTAGGGCGCCCGGAACCAAACGAGCTTGGGCAGACCACGACCACCGGGAGGGGCGTCCCGCAGAGGGAACCCGCTACGAGAACGCGGCAGGTCACAGACCACACCGCTCGTGAGGTGTCCCGTAGCACCTGTCCGGTGAAGATTCCCGCAGAGGTGGCTCCTGCGGGTCACCACAGGCGGTCTTGCCCAAGCCGGTATCTATATCTTCCCGTTTCAGTAGGCGCGGCTTCGTTTTCGCCTTGCTCGGTGACGATCGTTTTCGGACACGTCGACGCAGCGGGCGCCTGTGCTCGATGCGACTGTTCGGATTGCTGTTCGGTGGGTCACCTGTCCGAAACCTTCAGTTACGACTCCTTTTGACCGCGGAGGGGGGCGTCCGCGGTCACTCTCTCGCCGTCCTTGCGGTGGACCGACTCCGGCGAGTTACCTGAGGACGCTCGGCCTCCCCGGCCTCTGGCGATCTCGTCACATTGCTTCGTGGTCCTGCTGAGGCACCTGGAGCAGGCGGTGCTCTGTGAGGAGTGGGAGCCGTCACGGATTACAGGGGCGGTCTGCCTGCGACGCCGCGAACAGATTGCGTGGGGGTGAGTTCAGGGGCGGGGTGTTTGCGCTGGTCAGGGGCCGCCCCTGGTAACGCCCCTGGGGCAGGGGCGGGGTGCTTCGTGTCCTGGTGGGGGCGCTTTCGGGGGCGCCGGTTCGGGATCTTTCGTCGTGTCCGCACGAGGGAAGGAACCAGGGTTATGAGCGTGGCTGCCCAGCTTGGACTGAATGACGAAGACGGTGACCTGCTCGCTTCGGCGCGATCCGGGTGGCCCGACTGGCAGCAGACCAACCCGTGCCTGCTGGTGTGCCCGGACTTACTGGCCCTCCCGGCGTGGATCCGGGGCACGGACCCGGCCAGGGCCGACGAGGTGCTGTTGTGCTTGGCCCGCCTGTCCGCGACCGACGGGGGGAACGACCCGACCGCGACCGCGGCCTTGTGCTGGTTGCTGTTGCCTGGCGCCTGCCGGTTGGCGGCAACGTTGACGGGGGTCACGTCCCGGGTCGATGAGGCGGTCGCGGCGCAGTTGTGGATTCAGGCGCGTACGTATCGGTGGCGGACGGGGCACAGGGTGGCCGCGAACATCCTGGCGAACACCCGCAAGGCGATCCTGCGGGACCTGGGCCTGGCCGGCCCCGAACACTCCTGGTCCAGGACCGTGTCCGCGGACCAGATCGAACTCCTCGCCGCCGGTGGAGCGCTTGACCCGGCCGGTGACGAGGCGGCGGTGTACCGGGCGCATGGCGTGTTGGACCAGGCGGAGGCGGTGGGGGTGCTTCAGCAGGGCGACCGGGCGTTCGTGTTGGACCTGGCGGCCGCGGCCTCCGGGAACGACTCGGTACGGGACCGCCGCGGGTACGCGGGCCTGTTGGGAGAAGGTGCTTGTGCGACGGTCGCGGCCCGGTGGGGGGTGTCCCGGTCCACGGTGGTGCGCCGGGCCAAGCGCACTGTCGGCGCACTACGTGACCAGCATTCAGAGGTCAGGTTGTCGGCGTGACAGTCAGGAGGCCCTGGTTTGGCTTACGGGGTTGTGATGACACCGGTGAGGGATCCCGACGACCTGCAAGCGTTGGTCGAGCTGTCCGGCGCGGGCGAGCAGGTGTTGGCCGACCTGGATGCGTGCGTGGAACGGTTGCACCAGGTGCAACGCGCCAAAGTGATGTTGGCCAGTCTGGACACGACCACGTTGCGCGGGGTTCTCGCGGCCCGGCGTGCCCGACTGTCCGGCGAGGCGGTGGCCTCGTGAACGTGGTTAGGGTCGATGAGCTGCAACGCGCCTGGGCAGCTGCTCAAGCCGGCCACTTCCGCACCCCTGCCGACCGGGGTGTCCGAGGTGCTCTCCCGTGCTTGACCGAATGTGACGTGCGTTCTCCTGCCCTGCGGTGGGATCCGGACGGGTTGGTGCTGCCGGTTCTCGGTGCGCATGGGTCGGCCGGGAGCACCACCGTCGCGGTCGCGCTGGCCACCGCCACTGGTGGACCGGCCCGGGTTGTCGAGGCCTGCCCGGCGACGGCCACTGGCCTTGCCGCGTGCGCCACGGCCGAGCTCGGCACGAGCGGCGACGGGTGGGCCCGAGGGTCCCGCGGGGACGTGGTCTTGGAGCACCGCAGCGAACTCGTTGTCTGCCCGCAGGATTTGCCCTTGCCGCGGCATTGGGCGGCCTTGGCTGGGGTGACTGTCCTGGACGTTGCCGCCGAGCCGGGGCAGCTGTTCGCGTCCGGGGCATGGCTGGCTGCCGCGGTCCGCGAAGCTCGTGGCGTCGTGGTGGTGACCACCGCGACCGTTCCCGGTTTGCGCCGCCTGCAGAGCACCTTGCACCTGCTTGGCCTCACCGGCGACGAGGGTGACCTGGGCCGCCACGTAGTGGCCGTGCTCGGGCCGCCGCGGCGCCGATGGCCCAGGGAGGTCGCACACAGCCTGGGCACCCTGACTGCCGGGCTGGAGGCGGCCGGGCACCTGATACCGGTCCCGCACGACCCCACCCTGGCTGTTCGCGGCCTGGACGGCACGGACCTACCCGCCGGTGTCTTGGCCGCGGCAACCCAGATCCTGCGAATTGCCCAGCCTGAAGCACTGACCAATCACTCGGAAGGAACCCGCCCATGAGCATCCTGACCACCGCCAGCTACCACGCGGCGACGTTGCCGGCGGTGTGCCCGAAGGCGCCGCCCGGCGCGCAGGTCCACGTCGACTCGATCATGGGTTTCGTCTTGTGGGGGGTGCTGATCCTGTTCGTGCTCGGCATCGTCATCAGCATCGCCGCTGTTGTAGCCGGGCGGGTGTTCGGGATGCCACACGCCTCCAGAGCTGGGGTGGTGGGTGTGGTCATCGTGTTCATCGCCGCCATCGCCTACCTGATCCTGCCGGGCATGCTGGACACCATGCTCGGGTCGGGCTGCGTCGGATGAGCATCACCACCGATTCCCCGGTCTCGTGGGGCCGGTCACGGTTGCTGGTCATCCTGTCCGCCGCCTGCGCCGCCGTCCTGGTTTTGGTCCTGGGTTTGGTCCTGGCGGTCCGGCAAGCGATGGCGCCCAGCGACCCTGATGCTGCACAAACCGAGGCGACTTCGACCCGGCACGTGGTCATCCCGCATGAGCGGGGTCCGCAGCGGCGGGCCGCGGTCGCAGGCGCGCCCATGCTGGCCGTGGACCCCACCGCTGCCCGGGCCGGCGCCCCCGCGACGACCCCCTCGCCGGTCATTGCGGTGCCGGCACCGACCGAGAGCGGCCCGGCCGGTGTGCCGTCCGGATTGCCGCACACGCCGGAGGGTGCGGTGGCCCAGCTGGCGGGCATCGACACCACGGTCCTGGTCGGCATGTCCATCCGCCAGGCCCACCAGGTGCACCGGGCCTGGTCGGCCCCCGGTGCGGTCCCGGCGGATGAGTGGGTGATGACAGCCAACGTGGCGGCGTTCCTGGCCGCGGCCGGCCAACCCGGACAGACCAAGGAACCGCACGTGGCGGTCACCGCGGTCCCGGTCGCCGGGCAGGTCAAAGGGGCCGACGGGCCGGACTGGGTGTTGGCGTGTGTGCTGCTGGAGGTGACCGCCGTCATCACCGAGGAGGCCCGGATCGCCTACGGGCACTGCGAACCCATGGCCTGGCAGAACAGCCGGTGGGTCATCGGCCCCGGACCTACCCCCGCGGCGGCACCCTCGACCTGGCCCGGGACGGACCTGGCCCTCGCGGCCGGGTGGGCCACCTGGGCACCAGCCAACGAATAGCCCCACCTACCCGCCCGACGACCTGACCGACCGATGTGAGGAGTGTGTGATGAACCCGTTCGACTACCTCGGCTCGACCGCGGCCAGGATCGTGGCCGAGGGGTGGACCGCTGCCATGGTCTCGTTCTGGTCCGCCGGCCTGTGGCTGCTGCGGGTGGTGCTGGGGTTCGTGGACGACTTCACCACCCCAGACGTGTCCGCCAACGGGCCAGGCGCCATCGTGTACCGGTACACGTTCTGGATGGGCCTGGCCCTGGTCGGGATCCTGGCGATAGGGCAGCTGGGGGTCGCCGCGTTCCGCCGGGACGTCACCTCCCTGGGCAGGGTGGTGATTGGTGTAGGGCAGTTCGTGGTGGTGTGGGCCGCGTGGGTGACCTATGCCGTCGCGGTCCTGGCCGCGGCCGGCGGGCTGACCGACGCGTTGATGGAAGTGCTGCTCGGGGTGGACGGGTGGGCCACCTGGGAACCGCTGGGCGACTTCAGCACCGAGGGGATCACCGACGGCACGATCGCGACCGTGCTGGGCATCATGGGCCTGTTCCTGGTGTTCGCCGCGGTCGGGCACCTGGTGGTGATGCTCACTCGGGCCGGCGCCTTGCTGGTCCTGGTGGCCACCGCCCCGATCGCCGCCGCAGGACTGGTCAGCGACGTCGGGCGAGCCTGGTTCTGGAAGAGCCTGCGCTGGTTCCACGCCGCCGCCTTCACCCCCGTGCTGCTCGTGTTGGTCCTCGGTGTTGGGGTGCAGTTCACCAACGGTGTCATCGTGGCGGAGAACGACAGTGTCGGCGCGGCGGTGGGCACCGCGGTACCCGGGGTGATCCTGATCTGCATCGCCTGCTTCTCACCGCTGGTGTTGTTCAAACTGCTCGCGTTCACCGACCCCGGTACCAGCTCCGGCGCGGCGATGCGGGCCGGCCTGGCCGGCGTCGGCGGCCTGCAAGGATTGCTGTCCGGCAACAGCAGTGGTGCCTCTTCGGGGACCACGGATGCCGCGTCGAGCACGGATGACCAGGGCCGGTCCCAAGCCGAAAGGTCCGGGCAGGACGACACGTCTGCCAAGACCGCGCAGGCCACCCAAGGCCTCCTTGGGACCGCGGGTGCCGCCCTTGGCCCGGTGGGCGCCGCCGTCGGGGCAGGGGCGTCTATCGCGTTGGGGGCGATGGCGGCCGTGGGCAGCAAGGGCGCCGTGGTCGCCGCGGACGCGACCAACCAGATGGGCGTGGGGCACAACACGTACGTGCCCGACGTCAACGACCGCGCCCGCCGGGGGTTCAACCCGCAGGGCCGCGGCGTAGAAGGCAACGACGACGGCCAGCAGCCCCCCACCCCCTCACCGTCCCCACCACAGGCCACCCCACCCACCCCGGGGCCCACCGCCGGTGGCACCGGCGGTCCTGGTGCCGGTGGCGCGGGCGGAGCTGCCGGTGGTGCGGAAGCCGCTGCCGCGGTGCCCCCCGTCTGACCGCTACTAAAGGAGAACCAGGTCGACCATGAGCATCTACTCCGACTACTCTCGGGCCCGCATCGGCTGGTTCTTCGGCCTGTCCGGACCGCAACTGGCCTTGGTCGCCCTGACCGTGGTGCCGGTCGCGGCCGCGGTCTCACGGCAGGCGTGGTCCACCGCCGGGATGCTCGCCGGCCTGTGGGCGGTCCTGGTCGCGGTCACGGTGACCCCGGTCCGGGGCCGGTCGACCACCGGGTGGGCGTTGACCATGGTGCGGTTCGCGTTCGGCGCCCTGTCCGGGTGGACCCGGTTCCGCTCCGCCGCCTCCACCGGGGGAGTGACGTCGCTGGAGGTGGTGGACCTGCCCGGGACCCTGGCCGGGATACAGATCCACGAAGGACCCCCGCACGGCCCCACGAACACCCGGGTCGCGATCATCCAGAATCACGCCGATGGCACCTGGGCACTGACCGCCAGGATCGTGCACCCAGGGTTGGGGTTGTGCCAGGCCCAGGACCGGGAGCGTTACGGGCACGGCCTGGCGCAGCTGCTGGATGTGGCCACCCGCACCGAACTGGTCAGTGAGGTCATCCTGATGGTTCGCACCGTCGGGGAGGACGGCGCCGAACGACACGAGTGGATCACCCGACACCGCCACCCGGACGGCCCACCCGCCGCCAGGGCCGTCAACGACGACGTGCACGCCGCGCTCACATCGGCGTCGGTGCGCACCGAGGCCTACCTGTCCGTGGTGGTGCCCGAGTCCCGGTTGGGCAGAGCCGGCCGGGAGTCCGGCGGTGGCCTGACCGGACGGGCCCGGGTCCTGTACGGGACCGCGACCGAGCTCGAGGCGCACGCCCGCGGCGGTTTGGGCGCCACGGCGGTGGACTGGTTGACCTCCCCGGAACTGGCGGTGGCGTGCCGGACCGGGTTCGCGCCCGGGGACCGGGCCGGGATCGTGGCCGCCGTCGCCGAGCACCGCGATAACGAAAAGGTGAATGCGGACGTGCCGTGGGCGATGGCCGGCCCTACGGGCGCCGACCCCGCACCGAGGCACTACTCCCACGACGCGTGGAACTCGATCAGTGCCACCCTGAAGCTCCCGGTCAAAGGCGCTGCGATGGGTGCCCTGGCCCCGGTGCTGACCACCCGGCATGCGGGGGAGCGGCGGTCCCTCATGGTGTGCTATCCGGTAGTGGCCCCAGGGCGGGCGGGCCGGCAGTCCGCGTCCAGTGAGTGGGCCGCCGACCTGGGCGATGCGCTCCGGTCCAAAGCGAGGGTGAAGCAGTCCACGACCACGGTCGATGAAACCGCGAAGGTCCGCCGGATCGAGTCCAAGCTGGCTCGGGGCGCCGCGTTGACCCACCCGTACGCGGTCGTGACCGTCACCGTGCCCAAAACCGTTCGGGTCGCCGAGGCCGGGCGGGCGTTGGACGCCTCGATCCGCCGGGCCGGGTTCGCGCCGCTGCGCCTGGACCTGGCCCACGACGCCGCGTTCGCTGCCTCGGTGATCCCGTTGGGCACCGGCCTGCACCAGAGGACCAGCTGACATGGCCCGAATCACCCCGCGACCGTGGGTGCGGGGCAGCAGCAGGACGAGGAGTGGTGCTGCCGGGCGGGACGTGACCCGGTTGCTGGCCGACTTCGGGCACGACCTGCCCACCACCCCCACCCCGGCCAAAGTCTCCCGGCAGGTACGGGTGTTCCGGACGGCCCCGAGGCACGGCCCGCGGACCCGAGACGGCGGGTGGGCCCCGGCCACCGCACCCGTCGTCGCGTGGCGGATGACCAGTGACCAGGCCCCCGCGTTGTGGCCGTTCATCGCCACCCCCGGCCTGGCCCCGACCGGAGCGCAGATGGGCATCGACATGCTCAGTGGGTCGGCGTTCTACTGCGACCCCCTCGGGTGGGTGCTGCGAGACGACGTGCCGGTGACCAACCCCAACATCTTCTGCTTCGGCAAACCGGGCACCGGCAAGTCCGCCACCACCAAGGCGTTCTGCCTGCGGATGATGGACTTCGGGTACCGCACGTTGATCCTGGGCGACCCCAAGGACGAGTACGAACCCCTCTGCCGATTCTTGGGCGTGGAACCGATCCGGCTCGGCCCGGGCCTGTCGGCCCGGGTTAACCCCCTCGCGTTGGGGCCCCTGGCGTCCGGGTGGGACCACCTCGACGCCGCGGGAGCGAAGGCAAGGGCTGCGGTGGTGTTCGGGAGGTGGCTGACCTTAGTCCGCGGCCTGGTCGCCTCCCAGCACCTGGGGGAGCACCGGGTCCCGTTCGGACCGTCGGACGAGGCCGTGGTCAAGGCCGCGCTGGCACAGTTGACCGGGTATGACCGGGCTGCCACCCGGTTGACCGAGACCACCATCCCCGAGTTGTGGCACGCCCTGGACACCCCCACCAAAACCCTGGTGGCCCAGTGCCGGTACGCCACCGTCCGGGACTTTCTGGACTCCACCCGGTTGCTGCGGGACGCCCTCGGCCAACTGGTGAGCGGGGCACTGGCCGGGCTGTTCGATGACCACACCACCATCGACATCGACTGGGCCGCGCCCATCCAGTCCCTGTCCCTGTCCCGGTTGGAACCATTGGGGGATGAGGCCATCGGGGTCGCGTTGACCTGCCTGAACTCCTGGGGCCGGGGCATGCGGGAAGTCGCCCCGGCCGGGGACCTGCGGATCGTGGTCCGCGACGAGTCATGGAAACAACTACGCCTGGGCCCCGAAGCGGTCAAGAGCTTCGACGCGGACCTGCGGCTGTCCCGCGGGGTCGCCGGCCGCGGCGGCGACATCCAGTACGCCATCGCCCACAAACCCTCCGACCTGCTCTCCGCCGGAGACCACGGGACCCAGGCGCAGACCATCGCCAAAGACCTGCTGCACCTGGCCGACATCAAAATCCTGCACGGACAGAGAACCGGGGTCGCGACCGAGCTGGACACCCTGTTGGGCCTGGGCCCGTTGGCCACCGGCGTGATCACCACCTGGGCGGTGCAGGCCACCGGCCGGGCCCTGTGGCAGGTCGGGGAACGGGCCTACCAGGTGCAAACCGTGCTGCACCCCCTCGAGGCCGATCTGGCGTTTACAAGCCACGCCCTCCTTGCGGCGGGGTAAAGGCGCCTCTCGTGGGCAAGTTCGTTGTCCTGCTCAGCGCCGTCGCGGCCCTGATCCTCGGCGCCCCCCTGGCTGCGGCTCTGGTGCTGACCGCGGTGGCCGGCCCAGCGGTGGGCGAACAGGTCCGCACCACACCCTGCACCGGTGCCTTGCCAGCCACGGGGGAGTGGCGGCCCCCGGTGCAACAGGCGTACACGGTGACCTCACGGTTCGGGACCAGGTTTCACCCGATATTCTTGGAGGACCGGTTGCACGCCGGGGTGGACCTGGTTACCCACCCAAGCCCCGGCCCCGTCGTCGCGGTGAACACCGGAACCGTCACCACCGCGACCACCACCACGACCGGTGGGAACACGGTTGCCCTCGACCACGGCGGGGGGATCACCACGAGGTATTTGCACCTGGCCCGGCTCGACGTGGCTCCCGGGGACACCGTGGCCACCGGCCAACGCCTCGGGGTGGAAGGGTCCACCGGGGCCAGCACCGGGGCACACCTGCACTTCGAGGTCCACCAAAAAGGCACACCGATCAACCCCGTGCCGTTCATGCTGGCCCGGGGGGCACCGTTGAACGGCCTCGCGATCGCACCGTCCCCCGGACAACCGGCCCCGGTCCCGGGTGTGCCGGGGAATGGGGAGGGCGGGGTCGGCTTCGGTCTGCCCGCCCCGGGGCAACCCCGGCAGGCGTCCCTGACCAACCCACCCGTGCCGATCCCGGCCGACATCAAGACCCTGTACGTGCAGGCTGCAGATCGGTACAACCTGCCGTGGACCCTGCTGGCCGGCATCGGCATGACCGAAACGGCGCACGGCGCGAACACGGCCACCAGCACCGCCGGCGCACAAGGGCTCATGCAGTTCATGCCCGCCACGTTCGTCACCATGGGCGTCGACGGCAACCACGACGGGACCATCGACATCGGTGACGACGCAGACAGCATCCACTCCGCCGCGAACTACCTGGTCGCCTCGGGGGTCACTCGTGGGCCGGACGGGGTGAGACAGGCCCTGTTCGCGTACAACCACGCGCACTGGTACGTCAACGACGTCCTGGCCTACGCCGCCGCGTACGGGGGTGGGGTCGTGCTGGCCGACCCCACCGACTGCGGCCCCGGCACCGGCGGTGGGAACCCTGCCCTGCCCCCGATCAGCAGCGAACGCGCCACAACGGTGCTGGGGTTCGCGGCCGAGCAGGCCGGGGAACCCTATGTGCTCGGCGCCAACGGACCCGACGTGTGGGACTGCTCCAGCCTCACCCAACAAGCCCTCGCCCAGGTCGGGATCTCAACGCCGCGCACCGCGCAGGCGCAACGGGACTGGCTCGCGTTGGGCAACGGCCACCGGGTGCAGCCCGGGACCGAACGGCCGGGCGATTTGGTCTTCACCGACTCCTACCTCGGCCCGGACGTCATCGGGCACGTCGGCTTCGTGTGGGACCCCGCCACCACAACCACGATCGAGGCGGCCAACCCCCGGCGCGGGGTCGGGCACTTCTCCTACGCCGACGAACAGGCCGAACGGGCCATCTTCGAGATCTGGCGGGTGGCATCGATTGCCGACCACCCCACCACCACGCCATAGACCACACGGCGGGTGACAGTCAGGGGCACCCTGTGCGGGCTTACGGGCAGACAGACGAACAAGAGATATGGAGCTGGCTGATGCAACGCGAACGACGGCACAACCCCTACCCCTACACCTGGGAGCTACCCCTGGGCATCGCCTGCGCGGTGCTGCTGGTCCTCGTCCTCGGCGCGCACACCGGCCGGGCACTAGCGAACCTGACCGCCGGCGCAGGAATCACCATCCCGCCGACCTCCGACCTGTTCACCAGCGTCCCCGGCCTGGTTCGCGGTAACGCAATCGCAGGCCTGACCGACCCGCCCGCCCTGGTGGCCGGCCCGGGCGCGTTGTACGCGTGGATGGCGGTCACCGAGCTGGTCGTGCTGATCGGTGCCCTGGTGGTGGGGGTGTGGGTCTACGGCCGGTGGGGGCCAGGCCGGGTCCACGGCATGGCCACCAAGCCCCAGGCCGAGCAGCTCCTCGGCCTGACCCGGCTCAAGAAAGTTCGCGGGATCGTCCGCCCCGACCTGTACGGCAAGACACCCCGGTGAACACATTCGACCCTCGGGACGTCGGGTGGCGGCTGGGCCAGGCTAGGGAACCCCGCGGCGGCCCGTTGTGGGTGCCGTGGGACCGGACCACCGGTGTCATCGGCCCGCAAGGCTCCGGAAAGACCCTGGACCTACTCACCCCCGCCCTGCTCGACGCCCCCGGTCCCGCGTTGGTCACCCTGACCAAACCCGAAGACCTGCTGCTCACGTTCACCGCCCGGGCTCATGGGGGCCGGCCGTGTGTGGTGTTGGACCCGTTCGGGCTGGTGCCCGGCCTGCCCGAGCTCGTGTGGGACCCGATCGACGGGTGCGTGGATCCGATGGTCGCCGAACGCCGCGCCAAAGCGTTCACCGCCGGCACCATCAAAGGCGCCGTCGCCGAAGGGTACGGCGACCAAAGCGCCCGGTTCTACGCCGCCGAAGCCGCCAAAGTCATCCAGGCCTACTTCCACGCCGCCGCGCTGACCGGGCGGACGGTTGAGGACGTGTTGCGGTGGGTCGCGCACCCGCACCACACGACCGAACCGGGGGAGATTTTGCGCAGCCACCCGCACGCCGCCCCGTTCTGGGCAGGGCTGCTGCACGGGGCCCTGCACGGCGACGAACGGACCGCCGGGAACACCACCACCACCGTGCAACAAGCCCTCGCGTTGTTCTTCCAAGAACCCATCCGTGCCCGGTGCGTCCCCGGCCCCGGCCGGCCCGCCACCGACATCGCCGACGTCCTGGCGCACGGGGGGACGATCTACCTGCTCGGTAGGGAAGACCCTTATGCGTCCGCGTCACCGTTGATGACCGCCCTGGCCGAGCACGTCCTGGACACCGCCCTGCACGCTGCGCAGCAGTCTGCGTGGGGCAGGTTGTGTCCGCCGATGCTGGCCTGCCTGGACGAGTTGCCCTCCACCGCACCGTTGCCGACGTTGCGGACCCGGATGGCCAACGAACGCGCCCTGGGGTTGTCGTTTATCTGGGCCGCGCAGACCCGCGCGCAGCTCGACGGCATCTTCGGCCAACAAGAAGCCCGCGCCGTCCTCGGGCTGACCAACAACCTCATCATCTTCGGCGGATCCAAAGACGTCGCGTTCAACCAGGAAGTCTCCGACCTACTCGGCAAGACCCGTGTTGCCCGGACCAGCTGGTCCACCGGGCACCAGGCCGGACGCAGCGTGTCCGGGGACGACATCCCCGTGTTGACCGGGTCCGAGATCCGCCAACTGGGCGACCGGCACGCCCTGGTCATCGCCGAGAACGGCAAACCGATCATCGCCCGGTTGACCCGGTGCATCGACGGCCGGCCCGGTAAGCAGCTCCTGGCCGACCAGGGCCAGCTGCGGGACCGGCTCACCCAGCAACGGCGCAACGTCGTGCCCTCAGGTGCCAGGACCACCGCAGCGTTGGCCGAGGCCCACACCCGCGACCTGGACCCGGAGACGTCCCCATGACCCCACCTGAGGCCAACCGCCTTGCCCGACACCCCGCCGGCCGGCCCCCGTACCCCCTGGTACTGCCGTTCCCCACCCCCGGACGCGAGCTACGCAACGCCTACCGGAATCTGACATTGGCCAAAGGCGGTGACCCCCACGACCTCAAAGCCCTGACAGACCTGGACCGCCTGCCCCGGCCCTGGGACCCCGGGTCTATCACCAGGGCCGGCCCTCGAGCCGAACTGTGGGCCTGGCTTGAAGAGGTCGTCACCTGGGTCAACACCGAGTACGTGTGGCAGGCCACCACCATGATCCCGCCCTGCTGGCCCCTCCACCCCCACCTGGCCCACGAGATCGCCGTCCTGGCAGACCGGCGCCACCACGCAGGACTGGAGTTCACCAGTACCCTCCTGGACGAATGGCACCGGCACGATCTTCCGTTGTTCCTCGACCGGATGGCCGCCCGCACCCGCTCCATCTGTGAGCAGACCCATCAACCCTGGCCGGCCAAAGCCCGGCACGCCCGCCACCTTGCCGAGAACCCACGCAGGCAGCAGGCGTACCGGGCGGACCGGGACACCTGCGTGGACCCCTCACCGCCCGAGGGGAGTCGCCGACTGCAAGTCGACGAGGCGCACACCGTCGATGAGGCCATTGGGCAAGTCGATGGCTGACCAAATGCTGAGCGGCAACAGCCGATGGTGGTCGTTTCGAGTGCCGAGCACCTCCTGGCCGGTTCGCTCGGTCGGAGGGGACACCCAAGGCCACCCCCACCATAGGATTCCTAGAACGGGTGGAATGTGTTGGTGGGACCGCAGAGTCGAAGCAGGGAGTGCCGGGGTGCGGTTGCAGACGTTCTTAGTGGGCGGTGTTCTCGCCAGCGCCCTGTTGACCGGTTGCAGCGGGACCACGCAAGACACCCAGAGCACCGTGACGACCACTGCGGCTGCGGTCACCGTCACCGCGGACCCGGTCACCCCAACGGCTGAGCCGGTTAGTGTCACCCCACCGGCCGTCACGATCGATCCCCCGCGCGTCACCGCGACGGCACCAGCGGTGACCGTGACCGCCGCCGCCGGCGACGCAGAAGAAGACGACGTCCAGGCCGCACCCGCGCAGGAAAGCACCGCGCTGGAGGCGTTGGCGTCATTGCCGGTGAAAGGCCGGGCGCCGAAGACCGGGTATGACCGGGACGGATTCGGGTCCGCCTGGACCGACGCCACCACTGCGCAAGGCTCCAGGAACGGCTGTGACACCCGCAACGACGTGCTCCGGCGAGACCTCGACGACCTTGTCGTGCAGGAAGGCACAGCAGGGTGCGTCGCGTCGACCGGGACGTTGGACGACCCCTACTCAGGCCAGGAGATGACCTTCGTCCGCGGTGAGGATTCCGCCAGTCGCATCCACATCGATCATGTCGTGTCCTTGAGCAACGCCTGGCAGACCGGCGCCCAGCAGCTGATACAACAGATGCGGGAGAACCTGGCCAACGACCCGCTGAACCTGTGGGCGGTCGACGGATCACTGAACCAGGCCAAAGGTGACGGCGATGCCGCGACGTGGCTGCCACCCAACACCTCCATCCGATGCGAGCTCGTGGCCCGCCAGGTCGCGGTGAAAGCCGAATACCAACTGTGGGTGACCCCACCCGAAGCCGAAGCCATCGCCAGGGTGCTGGGCGACTGTCCAACCGAGCCGTTGCCCACCCTGGCCCAGTGGTCGATACCGGCGACGAGCTGAGGAAACCGGACATGAGCGCATACTTCACCCACCGCCAGGGTGGCCAGCCCCTCCGTCGCCGCAGTGGCAGCCCCAGGCGCAGTTGCAGCCCGACCCCTCCTGGCCGGCAGCGCCGCAGGGTTGGCCTTTCTGGGTCGACGAGTCCGGCGAGCCGACCGAAAGGCCTGCCGGCAGCTACCCGCCGCAGCAGACCGGGAGCCGAAATAAGGTGTTCGGTTGCGGTTGCCTGACCGTGATGGCCCTGGTCCTGTTCGGTGCGTGCGGCGCAGTGCTGAGCATGGGAGAAGCTGAGTCTCCCGTCGAGGTCACCGTGACACCCACGACGACGGTGACGCCCACCGCGGTGGTGACCCCCACCACCACAGCGCCGACACCCACCCAGACCAATCCTGCGCAGACGACCACAATCACCCCGACCGTCACCGTGGCGCCACCCCCACCTCCGGAGCCCACTCCCACGCTCGAACCGGCGCCGGGACCCGAACCGGCACCGGCGCCGGTACCTGAGCCGACCGAGGAGGACCCCGGGTCGGTCTAATACCAGAACTGCGACGCGGTCCGGACTGCTGGAGCGGCGCCAATCTTCCGTGGCGACCCTGGCTACAGCAGCAAGCTCGATCGCGACGGTGACGGCGTGGGCTGCGAGTAGGCCTGGTTCAACCCGGATCCGGTATCTGACGCCCTCACCTGGGTCAGTTCATTGCCTCGATCTAATAGAGCTCGTTTCGTCGACGCGACGCTCCCCGGTGGCTCGCGGCTGCACGTCGTGACCCGACATCACGATCTAGCGCCTTCTCGTGCTGCCGAGCATGGACAGAATCGGCCGCTGACCAGCGGCCATCACTCAGATGGCTTGACTTCATTCGTCCATGCTTTTGAGTCGCCGACCACGCCTGTTGGTATACCCGCCGCGACGGTCGCCGAAACGGCCTGGACCGGCCCTGCGCTTTGGGCCGCACTGAGATCACCACCGCCGTCTCCTCGGCATCACAGGCCACGCCCTCGATGACGACTCCCGCAACTCCCAACCGAACGCTGTAAAATCTTTGTACGCGCACTGCTTTCTGCCCCGTTGGTTGCTGAACCTCGACAGCTCAGAAAGTCAGGCAAAAAACACCCTGCACCCTGCTCCCAAGCCCAGGAACCGCTCACACATCAGTTAGCAATTTTTCATCGTAGCCGCTTACCGTTGCGGCCGGGGCCCTACCAACTGTTAAGTATCGCTGAGAGAACGCAGCGATTGTCTGGTCGAGTCGTCGCAGAAGGCGACATCCAGGGCTGCCTCGCTCATCGCCATGAGGTGCGCGGGGTCTAGCCTCGATCTTTCATCGTGTGCCGATAGTCAGCGGTGAGGGCGTCACGGTGACTGCTGGGGCTGATTCTGGCAGGTGGGTGCGACAAGGGCCTGGAGGTCGCTCCAGGGGCGTCGGGTTCCACGTGCCGAAGAGGATCGTGCGGGCTGGTCGGGACAGGGCGAGGGTTCGGGTCAGGGAGGACTGAGGGCTGCCAGCGCGGTCCAGCCGGCCAGGACGAGCCCGGCCCAGGGCGCGTCGTCCTTCAGGTGCAGGACGACGCGGCGGCCGGTGCGGGCCAGGGTCGCTGGTGTCGTGAGCAGGCGGTGCCGCAACCGCTTGGGCTCCCACTTCCGGGCTGCATGCCCGGTGAGGGCGAGGAGCTGGGTCCAGGCGGTCACCTCCATCGCCATGAGCACGAGCTGGCACCAGACCCGGTTCTGGTCGAAGCCGTGCAGGGGCAGGTTGGTCAGGCCGGTGTCCTTGGCGATGCGGATGCGGTCCTCGGCGCGGGCCCTGCGTCGGTGCCGCAGCTCCAGGTCGGCCAGCTGGCCCTTGCGCGTGTTCGTCGCGAACGCAGTGATCCGGTAACCGTCGACGTCCTCGAAGCGCAGCTGGGCGCCGGGGTGGGGCCGTTCCCGTCGGGCGATGACCCGCATGCTCGGGGGCCACCCGGTCAGGGACAGCAGGTCGGTGAGTTCGACCACATCCGCGCCCTCACGGACCTTCCCCTCGGCGTCGTAGGCCGGCGCCCACACCGTTTCGGGGACGAGCTTGAGCAGGTCAGGGGTGTTGCTGGGCAGTGTGAACCCGACGGAGTACTGCAGGCCGCGGCGGTGGCACCAGGTGGTGAACTCGCGGGTGCCGCCGGCGCCGTCGGTGCGGATGAGGACCTTCTTGCCCGGCCGGGAGGGGTCCACGCCGGGCAGCTGGGCCAGGGCGTCCCGGGCCACGCTGATGTGGTCGGTGGCGGTATTGGACCCGGCGTTGCCGGCGCGTAGCAGCACCGCCAGGGGCTCACCGGTCCCGGCGGGACCGTGGTCGAGGAACGCGAGCAGAGGGTGGAACCCGAAGGTGCGCTTGAACGTGGGCGCGGCCGCCTCTTTCTCGCTATGGGCGATCAGGACCGTGGCGTCGATGTCCACGACCAGCGGGGCGGTCGCGCAGGCCCCGTGACCCGGCGAGCCCTCCCCGGCCAGGGCCCACGCCTGCTCAGGGCGGCAGCCCGGGCCCGGTTGATAGCCCGCACTGCGGCACCGGCGTCGAGGGCCAGGGCCGACACGGTCCGGGACACAGTGGCCTCGGAAGCCACGTGCCCGTACACGCCCGGCTCGGACCGCAACGTCGAGAGGTCAGCCAGGCAGTCCCCGCCAACGGCCAAAGTGAGCGCCAGGTCGCTGAGGACCTTGCCCGGATCGTGGATCGCAAGCGGCTTGCGCCACCTGCTCAGCCCGCCCCGGAGCCCGGTGGTCAGGCCGGTGATCTCCGCCGCCCGGGTCAGCAGGATCCCGCCGGCCTGGCCAACCGCGCCAGAACGTGATGTGTCCACGTGGACACGCGGATAGGAACGGGTAGGGTGCTTCACCTGAAAGGTGCTCCTTCTGGGTCATGACGTGTTCTCTAGACAAGTCACATCATCCCAGGTCAGGGGCACCTTTCACCATCACGGCGCGCCCCGGATCACTCCCGCCCGTGAAATGCCGAGGCTAGGTCCATTTCGTCCAGGACGACTCGCCGCTCCTCGGACAACGGGGTTCCTGTAGTAACGGGGTCGTCGTCGCCGAGTACGACACGGACGCCGGCTGCCAGCATCGGCTTGAGTGGGTGGGAGCGGATGTCCGATACGGCACCAGTAAGGACGTTGGATGTGGGACAGACCTCAAAGCACAGGTTGGCTGCAGCTGCCCACGAGAGTTCATCAGGGTCGAGGGCGACTCGGCTGCCGTGACCGATCCGGTCCACTCCGAGCAACTCGTTCGCGTCCCGTGCAGCAGTCGCCGGGCCACCCTCGGCGGCATGTGCGGTGATGCCGAGACCTGCTTCCTGCGCGGTGGCGAAGGCTCGCACGAAGGGCGCGATGTCGGGGAACCGCTTCTCGTCTCCCGCGAGGTCCACCGCGGCGACGCCGTGGCTGCGAAAGCGCACCGCCACCTCCGCCACCTGCATCGCGGCGTCCTCGTTGAACTCGCGCAGCATGGCCAGCACGAGAACGGCCGGCATACCCGTGGAGGCGATACCGTCCGCGAGTCCCTCGCACATGGCGGACACCACCTCATCCAGCGGGAAGTTGTCGCGTACGTGCGTCGTGGGGCCGGCTCGCAGCTCGAGGAAAGCGGTGCCGTCGGCGCAGGCATCCTCGACCGCCTCCCGGGTCACCCTGGCCAGCCCTGAGTAGGACCCAAGCACGGGATACGCGGCGGCCACATGCGCCAGGAACTGCGTCAGGTCGCCCTTCTCCCGCATTCGCAAGGCGGCTTCCCAGCCCTTGGGCGGCTCGGCGACGTGGGTCGACCTGGCGAGTTCCCTGGCGGTGGCCGGCCGCACCCAACCCTCCAGGTGGGTGTGCAGATTCATCCGCAGACCGATCACGCGGCGGAAGCCATCCGGTGGGCCGCCTCTAAAGCGATGTCAATGCTGTGCTCCCAGCCCGTCGCGAGCCGAGTGTTTTCGCCCTCGCTGCTGTACTCCGCGGCGGTGGCGACCAGGTTCCCGGAGACCCCGCAAATCATCCCAGCGCGCAGCCCGCGCAGGCGGGCCACGGTGAATACTGCAGCACTCTCCATCTCGACGTTGAGCAGACCGAGACCGGTCATTCGCGCCAGCCACTCCGGACCCTCTGCGTAGAACGCGTCGTCGGAGACATTGATCCCGACGTGGACACGGATGTCGCGGGCTTTCGCCGTGTCTCGAGCAACCTGCATCAGGGCCAGGGTCAGCTCGGTGTCAGGGACCGCTGGATAGCCCAGTGGTGCGTAAGCGAGCGAGGTGCCGTCGTTCCGGTACGACCCGGTGTTGACGATGAGGTCGCCGACCGCCACTTCGGCCTGGAGGGCAGCAGTGCTCCCGACACGGATGAATGTGTGAACCCCACAACGAGCGAGCTCTTCGACCGCGATAGCCGCGGATGGGCACCCTATGCCGGTGGACATGGCCGTGACCCTAATGCCCTTGTAGAAGCCGACGACGGTGCGGTACTCGCGAGCGTGCGCCACCTCGACAGGGTTGTCCAGCTTGTCGGCGATGAGTTGTACGCGGAAAGGGTCGCCCGGCATGAGCGCCACCTCGCCGACCTCGCCCGGAGCCACTTTGATGTGGTACTGGCGTCCGAGCGACCCCTTTGGCGCCTGCTGCGTGCTTGACTCCTGGTTCGTCACGACTGTCCCTGTCTCGTGTCGATGGGGGCCGTCAGGGCGCGGCACGCCGCAACGGCCATGTCGTGGATGGTGCTCGCGTCTGCCTGTGCGGTCGCCGCATCGCTTGGATCGGCCAGCAGGGCTGCCGCGCGGACCCCGCGTACCGAGGCAACGACGAAGAGCGCAGCGCACCGCAGCTCGCGCCCCGAGGTCGGATGACCGTTTGCCTCGGCGGCAAGAACGTCCACCGTCTCGACAATGCCGTACGACGCCGCATCACCCGATGCCTCGGCCAGGGCTGCCCGCATGCCGGGGTCCGGGACTGCGGGGAACTGGAGTGGTGCGTACTGCGCGCTGGTGCCGTCGCCTCGAGTCGCACCGTATGGCAGCAGCCAGCGGGTGGATAGGCCGTCAAACATTGCCGCGCCGAGGAGCACCACGCTTTCGGCCCCAGCTCGGGCAAGCTCCTCGATGGCTATGGCCAGCGGCGGGGCACCGATTCCGATCGTGGTCACGAGGATGTCCTGTCCGGCCCATGTGCCGAGGTGACTTTCGTACTCACGCCGTGCCGCGAGGGGACGACCGCGGACGGCTGCGACCGCGGGTGCAGACCCTAACTGCGGGTCGACGAGGAGAGCGAGTCGGGGGACGGCCGCTGTGGGCACGCCAAGGTGGTAGAGCTCAGCCACGGTCGCCTCGAACCAGTTCGGCCATTCCGGCGACGGCCAGGTGGCAGAGGTCGCCGTCGTCGATCCAGGCGGCGCCGTCGTGGTCGCCGATGGCGTTGACCTTGACGATGGCCCCGGCGCGCCACCCGTAACGACTCGCCAGGCAGAACAGGACGGAGGCCTCCATCTCGGAGGCCAGCACACCGAGGCGCTGCCAGGACCGCCAGGCCGAGCGCAGCTCGTCCTCGACCGCGCTGCTTGCTGGGTCCACCTCTCCAAAGAAGGAGTCCTTGGTGTGCAGCACACCGCAACGGACGTCACGTCCGTGGCTGGCCGCGGCACGGAGCAACGCGTCGACGACCGTCGGGTGGGCAACCGCGGGCCAGGCGGGCGCCAGCACGTAAGTTGACGCTCCCTCGTGCCGGACGGCGCCCGAGGCGACGACAATTTCGTGAGCAGCTACGTCGGCTGCGACGGGGCCTGCGCCACCGACGCGGACGAATGTGTCGACGCCGCGAGCAGCGAGTCGCGTAACGCTGGTGACGACGCTGGGACCGCCCATTCCGGTCGCGGCGACGAGGACTGGGACTCCGTCCAAATTGCCTACAGCCTCGACGAACGGCGGTTTGTCCTGGGTGACGACGGCGTCCTGCAGGTGCTCGAGCAGTCGGTCCACTCGGCCGGGGTCGCCGGGGAGCAGCGCGTACCGGGGGGCGCCTCCACCCGTGGCCAGCGTCACCGGAGTCGGTCGCCGTCGCCAGCGAAGCGCGCGGCCGAGACGGCACGCCACGCCTTCACGTCCAGGGGCCCGGCCGGAGGGGGCTCCTCGACAAGCATCTCGCTCACGACCTGGGCCAAGACCGCCGCCGCATGGTCGAAGAGTCGTCGCCCGTCCTCGACCGTGGCCCGCGTGACGCCGCGACCCACCGAGCCGGACGCTGATTTGCGGCTCATGTCGTACGCGAACGCCCAGGGGCCTTCCTCCTGATCGACAGCGCGGTCCATGCGCACTAGGTCAGCATGCAGGTACATCATCAAGGAGGTCTCGGCCCAGTTCGCGTGAAACTCCGACCGGGAGCCCGGGGTGTCCGAGGTCATTTCCGTCCAGAGATCGGGGCTGAGGTCCCACCAACTGCGACCCGCGATGCTCACTTCGGGACTTAGGGCCGCCGTCAGGTCGTCGACGGCGTTCCACAGCACGCCGGTGTTGCCAAGATGCCCGTTGACCAGGAACACCTTGCGGAACCCTGCCGAACCCAGCCAGCGTCCGATGTCCTCGAGGACCGACTGGGCGGTAGTCGGTGCCAGCGCGACGGTACCCGGGAATGCGCTGCTGTGCCCCTGCGACGACGAATAGAGCACCGTCGGTGCGACCACGACGCCGGTCCGACGCGACACCTCAAGGGCCAAGGCCTCCACGACCATGCTGTCTACAAGCAGAGGGAGGTGTGGCCCGTGCTGCTCCACCGCACCGACCGGCACGATGACCAGCGGCATCCGTTCGGTGCAGGCGACGATGTCGACCCAGCTCAGCTCCCCGAGGAGTACAGGCTCACCCACGTGACCTCCAGAGAACTTGTCAGGACGATAGGTTGTCATGTTAACCTAAAGTACCCCCGATGGGGCATGCGTCGCAGATCGGTGACGCACCACAGCGAGAGGACGCACACGTGGACCAGAGAGGTAGTTCGACGCGATTGGGGTGGCTGCTCGCAGCGGGGCTCGCCACGACGATGGTCGTCTCCGCTTGCGGCAACGACGACCCGGCTCCCACCGATGAGGCCGGGGACTCGCCGTCGTCGAGTGCGGCCCCGTCCGCAGAAGAGGACGCCGAGCCGGTACAGGAAGCGGTGACCCTGGACGAGCTGTGCGCCTCCGACTTCGCTGACGTCAAGGCTCCGGCGGACTTCAAGGCTGGCCTCGTCACGGACGTCGGCACTGTGAACGACGGCAGCTTCAACCAGTTCGCCTATGAGGGGCTCAAGGCCGCCGAGGCGTGCTTTAACATCGAAACGGACTTCATCGAGACCGCCAATCAGGCTGATTACAACAACAACCTCTCGACCATCCTCTCCAGCGAGCCGGACGTCGTGATCACGACGGGTTTCCTCCTTGCGGACGCCACCCTTACGTACGCCGAGGACAACCCGGACGTGGGCTGGGTTGGCATCGACCAGTTCCAAGAAAAGTACCCGGACAACTACGTGGGCATACTCTTCCGCGAGGACCAGGGCGGTTACCTCGCAGGCGCGCTCGCCGGGCTGCTCACCGAGTCCAATGTCATCGGTGTCGTCGCGGGACGTGAGGACGTGCCCCCGGTGGTTCGCTACGTCAACGGGTATGAGGCCGGAGCGAAGTCGGTCAACCCCGACATCGAGGTGCTGCGCGTCTACAACGCGTCCTTCGATGACCCGGCCAAGGGTGCCTCCGACGCCAAGCAGATGATCGGCGAGGGAGCTGACGTCATCTTCGGCGCCGGTGGGATCACCGGGTCGGGCGGCGTGCGGGCGGCGGCTGAGGCCGGTTCGTGGGCCATCGGAGTGGACCAGGACCAGTACGCCACGATCTTCGGTGGTGGGACGGCCAAGGGGGCCGACCGCATCGCGTCGTCGGCCGTCAAGCGGGTCGACCTCGGGGTGTTCACCCAGATTGCGGCTGCCATTATGGGCGACTTCAAGGGCGGGGTCTTCCAGCTCACTGCGGAGAACGACGGCATCACTTACGCGCCGGCGCATGATGCTGACGTCTCGGCCGAGATCCTGGCGCAGCTCGAGGAGATTAGGGTGGGCCTGGCGGATGGCAGCATCGAGACCGGCATCGACCCGATAACGGGCCAGCCGCTGTAGCGGCCAGGTCGGAAAACCATGGATGCGCGGCGTCGCACGCCGCGCATCCATGTCCGGCCATCGAGCGGAATAGGTCACATGCACACCGAGACGGACACGACCCCCCATCCACCCCCCGACGAGCGAGTTCCTGTTCTCAAGGTCACAGGCCTCACCAAGCGCTTTCCCGGCGTCATCGCCAACTCCGATGTCGACCTGACATTGCACCGTGGACAGATCCTCTGCCTGCTCGGTGAGAACGGGGCCGGAAAGAGCACCCTCATGAACATCGTCTACGGGCTATACCAGCCCGATGAGGGGCAGATCGAGGTGCAGGGGCAGCGCGTCGCGTTTACCTCGTCGGCAGATGCCATCGCGAGCGGGATCGGGATGGTCCACCAACACTTCCAGCTCATCCCGGTCATGACCGTCGCGGAGAACGTGGTCCTGGGCAAGGAGAGCCGCCGGGGTCCGTTCCTCGACATCGACAAGGCTCGCGGCGAGGTCCGGGAACTGTCCCGGCGGTATGGGCTGCACGTCGACCCCGACGACGTTGTCGGTGATCTCTCGGTCGGTGCGCAGCAGAGGGTGGAGCTGGTAAAGGCGCTCTACCGTGACGCGGACATCCTGATCCTTGACGAACCGACCGCAGTTCTGACCCCGCAGGAGGTCGTGGAGTTCTTCGACGTGGTAAGGAGCCTCGTCAAATCCGGCAAGGCGGTAATCTTCATCACGCACAAGTTGCGCGAGGTCCTGGCGGTCGCCGACATGGTCGTGATCATGCGTGCGGGCAAGGTGGTGGCAGCAATGCCGACCTCGGGGGCGACCGAGCAGAGCCTAGCGACGGCCATGGTGGGGCGAGAGGTCGGATTCGAGGTCACCAAAGACCTGTCTAAGCCGGGCAATGTCGTGCTCGCGGTCCGTGACCTCCAGGTTGCCGATGACCGTGGTCTCACCACGGTCCGCGGTCTCGACCTGGACGTGCGGTCCGGTGAGATCCTTGGGATCGCCGGCGTCGAGGGCAACGGTCAGCGGGAACTCGTCGAGGCTCTCGCTGGAATGCGGCCTCCGCTGGCGGGGTCGGTAGAGATCCTCGGGCACGACACGACTGGGTGGTCGCCGCGGCGGGTCGAGATGCTGGGCGTGGGGCATGTCCCCGAAGATCGGGGCAAGCATGGGCTGGTCGGCACCTACCCGATCACCGACAACCTTGTCCTTAACAGGTACCACCGCCGCCAGTTTTCCCGGCGACTGCTGATGAACCGCGGGTCAATCACCCGCAACGCTGACAACCTGATTCAGCGATTCGACGTGCGGACTCCCTCACCACACGCCTTGGCGGGGACGTTGTCGGGTGGGAACCAACAAAAAATTGTCATGGCTCGTGAGCTCTCAGGTGACCTGCGGCTCCTGCTCGTGGCGCAACCCACCCGCGGGCTCGACGTCGGCTCGATCGAGTTCATCCATCGGCAGGTCGTGGAGCGCCGCGACGCAGGTGTGGCTGTTCTGCTCGTCTCTTCGGAGCTGGACGAAATCCTCTCGTTGGCTGACCGGATTGCGGTGCTTTACCGCGGCACACTGGTGGGCGTCATGGACCGAGCGGACGCCGGCCGCGACGCGATTGGCCTTCTTATGGCCGGTTCAGGAGCGGTCGCGTGAGCTCTCCGACACCGAAGCCGCCGACCCGTGGCCTAGTTGAGACCTACTTCCGGCTCGCCCCGGTAACCGTCCCGCTTTACGCGATTGTTGTCGCCTGCGTCGCGGGCAGCCTCTTCATCCTTGGAGCGGGTGCGAACCCACTGATTGCTTACGGCGCGCTCCTCGACGGTGCCCTCGGCAGCCCGGACCGAGTCGCCTCCACGATTGGGCGTTCGACACCTTTCATCATCGGTGCCCTCGCGGTCGTGCTTGGTTTCAAGGCCGGGCTGTTTAACATTGGCGCCGAGGGCCAGTTGCTGCTCGGGGCGCTCACAGCCGCCTGGGTCGGGACCTGGAGCTGGCTAGCTGGGACGCCGCCGCTCCTGGCGGTGCCCTTCGTGCTCGTCGCCGGGGTCGTGGGCGGGATGGTGTGGGGTTTCATCCCGGGTGTCCTCAAGGCTCGCACCGGGGCCCACGAGGTAATCACCACGATCATGCTCAACGCGATCGCGCTGGGCATCGCCTCGTTCCTCATCACGTCGCGGGACCCCGCACTCCTTATCGACGACCGGGCATCGACACCGCACACGCGAGAGGTGGCCGCCTCCGTTCGCCTGCCTACCCTCGTTGATGGGACTGGTCTCCATCTGGGCATCGTGCTGGCCCTGGCCCTCTGTGCGGCTACCTGGTTCGTCCTCCAGCGAACGACCCCAGGCTTCGAGATACGGACGGTCGGGGCCAGTCGGGAAGCGGCCCGATACGCGGGTATCCGGGTGGACCGGACCGTCATCATCGTGATGACCTCCTCTGGCGCTCTCGCCGGCGTTGCGGGTGCCGCGGAGGTCCTGGGGAGCGAGTCGGGCTACCTCACCCCCGGGGCGTTCACGAACATTGGCTTCGACTCGATCGCCATCGCCTTGCTGGCACGCGGCAACCCATTTGCCGTCGTCCCGGCAGCGCTTTTGTGGGGGGCCATGCTGTCCGGGGCCCCGCTCATGCAGGTGGAGGCAGACCTCTCTGTGAACCTCATCCGCATCGTGCAGGCGCTCATCGTCCTCTTCGTCGCCGCCGACGCTATCATCCGCCTTCTGTTCCGGATTCGCGCGCCGCGGGGTGGGGACGTTGGCGAGCAACCTGTCTTCGCTCGAGGGTGGGGAAGTTAGGTGACCATGACGACCGAGGAACGGGACCCGGTGACGCGGCCAACGTCCGCGCGACCTCAGTCCACACGCGCTAGTAACTTGGGCATCTTCTTCCTGATGCTCGGGGCGTGCGTGCTCTGGGTGTCGGGTCGGGTGCCCGTCGAGGACGTAACTTTCGTCTTCGGGCTGGGCGACCTCGCACCGCGGCTGCCCATCGATCCACCGGGCGCCGTCCTAGCGATCGGGCTGCTGTACCTCGTTGCGGGCTCGGTTGCCCTCGCCAAACGATGGACGGGGCGCTACGCCACCGTCGCTCTCGTGGCAGCAGGGGTCCTGTTCGTGCCCCTGGTCCTCGTTCTCAGCGTCTCCCTTGGTACGGCGAGCCAGACTAACCTGCTGCCCCTCCTTACCGAAGCACTTCGCCTGTCCACGCCCATCGCACTGGGTGCCCTGGCCGGGCTCTGGTGCGAACGCGCCGGCGTCGTGAACATCGGCATCGAGGGGATGATGCTCGCTTCCGCTGGGGTCGGGTTCACCTTCTACGCCGTCGCCGGAGGGGCGGCAGGGGGGGTCTGGTTGTTCGCGGCCATCCTGGTGTCCATCGCGGTCGGCGGCCTGCTCGGCCTACTACACGCGGCGCTGTGCGTAACCTTCCGGACCGACCAGATCATCAGCGGTGTCGCCATCAACTTGTTGGCGATCGGCATCACCAGCTTCCTGCGTCGTCAGGTCCTGCTGCCGCTCGGTGTGGGCACCGGCGTCACCCTCTCGGCGGTGGAGATTCCGCTGCTGTCCTCAATCCCGGTGGTCGGAGCGGCCTTGTTCACCGGCAAGCCCATCTTCTTGACGATGTTCGTGATCTTCCTTTTGACCCACCTCGTGCTCTTCCGCACGCCGTGGGGACTGCGGGTGCGCGCGGTCGGTGAAAAGCCGCACGCCGCCGAGACGTTGGGCATCAGCGTAGTCAGAACCCGCTACCAGTCGGTGGTCCTCGGCGGGCTGATTGCTGGTCTAGCCGGGGCGTGGTTCACCTTGGAGACCGTCGGTTCGTTCGAGGACCTGATGACCAACGGCACCGGCTTTATCGCCCTCGCTGCGCTGATCTTCGGGAAGTGGCGACCTTGGCCGGCCTTCGGCGGTGCGCTGCTCTTTGGCTTCGCCTCAGCCCTCGGGAGCCGGATCCAGCTGCTCGGTGTGGAGGTCAGCGGGTTCCCAGTTCCAAGCCAGTTCCTGCAGGTGCTTCCCTACGTCGTCACCATTGTCGTCTTGGCAGGTGCTATCGGTCGGGCCGTACCCCCCGCCGCTGACGGTGTCCCGTACGAGCCGTCGCGGTGAGCGCGATGAAGCGCGGGCAGGACAAGGTGAGCGACGGGGCGGACAATGAGTTTGCTGCCGTCCTCACAGCCGCCCGACAGGTCAGCCTGGACATCGCACCGGAGAATCTCGCCGCTGTGACCGCGCACTTGGCGCTGTTGATGGGCTTTGCGACGGTCGTGGCAGATCCACTGCCCGAACCTGCACCGGTCTACCGGCCATGAGCGAGACGCCGATGACCTGGTCAACGACCGCGGTCGAGTTGGCAGCCCAGGTGCGTAGCGGTGACGTGACTGCCGTCGAGTTGGTCTCGCAGACGTTGACAGACATTGCTGCGCGGGACGGTGCCCTCAATAGCGTCACGGACGTGTTCACCAAGCGCGCTATGGACGACGCGGCGCGGGTCGACCGAGCCGTCCACGACGGGAAGGACCCAGGTCCGCTCGCGGGGGTCCCCTTCGCCGTCAAAAACCTGTTCGACGTGGCGGGCAGCCGGACCCGCGCAGGGTCGGTCATCGAGCTCGACCGTCCACCCGCCGCCACTGACGCCGAGGCGGTACGCCGGCTAGGTCGGGCCGGCGCAATCGTCGTGGCGGCCACCAACATGGACGAGTACGCCCACGGTTTCACCACCGAGAACGCGCACAGCGGGACGACCCGCAACCCGCAGGACCTAAAACGAATCGCCGGGGGCTCATCGGGTGGATCGGCGGCGGCTGTAGCAGGGGGGTTGGTCCCGCTCGCCCTGGGGTCGGACACCAACGGCTCGATCCGGGTCCCGTCGTCCCTATGCGGCACCTACGGTCTGAAGCCCACCTTCGGGCGCGTCTCCCGTGCCGGTACGGTTCTCTTCGTCACCAGCCTCGACCATGTCGGACCGATCGCGCGCAGCACGGCCGACCTCGCGCTCGCCTTCGACGCACTTGCCGGCTATGACTCGGCCGACCCCGTTTCGAGCGACCAGTTCGGCGAGCTGTGCAGCCCGGTCCTCCAGCGGGGAGTCGATGGCCTGCGGCTCGCCGTGGCCGTCGGGCACTTCGAGGAATCAGCCGGCGGCTCGGCCCAGGAGGTGGTGCGCCGGGCGGCACGGGTGCTTGGAGTCGACCGCCAAGTCGTCGTCCCCCGGTCCCGCGAGGCATGCGCCGCCGCCTCGGTCATCACCTCGGCAGAAGCCGGTCAGCGTCACTTGGCGCAGCTGCGGGTCAGAGCGGCCGACTACGACCCGGCCGTCCGGTGCGGCCTGATCGCTGGGGCACTCCTGCCCGCGTCTCACTACCTGGCTGCACAGCGACTACGGTCTGAGTACCGCAGCGTGGTCGAGGGCCTGTTCGCCGATGTCGACGTCCTGCTAACGGCCACCACGCCGTGCTCGGCGCCGTTGATCGGTCAACGAACAATGAATGTTCGCGGAGAGCAACTCCTGGTCGGGATGAGTATGGGGCTCCTGGCTCAACCCTGGGCCTTGGTCGGACTGCCGGCGCTGTCCGTGCCGATGACAGCAAGTGACAGCCTTCCCCTCGGCGTGCAGCTCGTCGCGGCTCCGTTCCGGGAGGCCGCACTATTTCGGGTCGCGGCCGCTCTCGAGGCCGCCGGCGCGGCGGTCTCTGCAGGGAGGGCGGCTTGAACGGCCTGAGCGGATCCGATGTGAGTCGGACCGATGTCGTTGCCGAGGTCGCCGCCGCCTTTCAGGCGTACGAGCGCGCGTTGATGTCCAACGACGTCGGGGCGCTGAACGGGTTTTTCCGCAACGACCCGGCCACCATCCGATTCGGTGTCCGGGAGGAGCTCTACGGCTGGGAAGCCGTGGCGGAGTACCGCCGAGGGCGCCCGCCAGCCTTGACACGTCACCTCTCGCGCACGCAGATCACGACCTTCGGCCGGGACTTTGCTGTCGCGGTCACTGAGTACCTCGAAGAAGGCACGCACCAGCGTGGACGTCAGTCGCAGACCTGGGTCCGAACCGACGGTGGTTGGCGAATCGTTCACGCGCATGTGTCGTTACAGCCGTTACCCGGTTCCACGGACCAGATCTGAGGGATGGTCAACATGCAGAGTTGCCTGAAATGGAGGCTGTCGTGACCACAACAGTGGACCGGTCCTCGCCGCTACCGCTCTACGTGCAGCTCGAGAACGCTCTCGTGGAGCGGATCCGCACCCGGGGACTCAAGCCTGGTGACAGGTTGCCCACGGAAACGGAGATCCAGGAGGAGTACGGCGTCTCACGGGCCACGATACGGATGTCGCTGAACCGGATGGTGGCCGACGGGATGGTCCAGCGGATCCAGGGGCTAGGCTCCTTCGTTGCCCGGCCAAGGCCGATGCACCAGTCCAAGCTAAATTCATTCACCGAGAACATGAAGAATCAAGGTTTCCAGCCGGGTCGGCGCGTTCTGCGCATCGAGAAGGTGCAGCCAGACGACGATGTGCGGGCTGCCCTGCGGCTGTCCCGGGGGGAGTGTCTTTACGTGGAGCGGCTCCTGCTCGCCGATCACCTGCCGATCGCCCTGGCTCGGACGTGGGTACCCGTCGACAGCCTCGCCGGACGGATGGACCTGTTCACTGCCGATGCGCTCAATGCCGGTTCGCTGTACGAGCTGCTCCAGGGACCCGATTGCGGACTGGTGCTCGACCGCGGCGTAGAGACTGTTCGAGCCGCCGCCGCGCACGCAGCAGAGGCCGAATTCCTGGAGTGCCCGGTGGGGAGCCCCACCCTGGTGGTCTGCCGGTCATCCTTCATTGCCTCGGGTAGGCCGGTCGAGTGGTCGGTCATGACCTTCGCAGCCGATCGGTACGAGTACCACGTCGACCTCACCCGGCCAGGGTCGTGAGCGCCCCAATGCTCGTCCATGTCGGTGAGCTGACCATTGACGACGTCGTGAGCGAAGACCTCGACGTCGACTGGAAGCAGGCCGGTGGTGGCGCACTGTACAGCGCGGTGGGTGCCATGGTCTGGTGCCCCGACGTGGCGATCAGTGCCGCCGTGGGCGCTGACTACCCGGACGAGCTGCTGCTCCAGATGTCTCGGCTCGGTATGGACGTCAATGGGGTCCACCGGGTGCCGGGGACAAGAAGTATTGGTCTGTGGATGCTCTACGAAGCCCTGGGAGCGAGGCGACAGCTGGAGAAGCTCGGTGGTGGCAGTATGCGTTGCCTGGACCTCCACCGGCCCTGCCTTTCGGTCGACTGGTCCGTTGTCGGCGGGGTGCACCTCGCGCCGCAGTCCAGTGAGGGTCATCTTCGAGAACTCGCGGAACTCTCAGGTAACGGCGTCCTCTGCACCCTCGACGTATTGGTCGAGCCCTATATCGATGTCAAGCCCTATCTGGACGGGTCGGCTCTGCGTCAAGTCGACGCTTTCCTCCCAAGCGTCCAGGAGGTCCGCGATCTGTGGGGACACGAGGACGTCCGTCGACTAGGTGCGGAGCTGGCAGATCTCGGGGTCACAGCTCAGGTGGTCGTGAAGCGTGGTGCCGATGGTGTGGACGTCGCCATCGGGGACGTGGTTGTTAGAGTCCCGTCGGTCACCGAGGAACTTGTCGATCCCACGGGTGCCGGTGATGCCTTTTGCGGCGGCTTTTTGGCCGGGCTCGTCGAGACGGGTGATCCGGTGGAGGCCGCGGTACGAGGCGCAGTCTCCGCTTCTTTCGTCTGTCAGACCCGTGGCGCGTTCGCTGCAGTCCGTAGCATCGACCAAGCGACCACAATCCGACGCGCTGAGCTCGCACGTCGCGCCACCAGAGAGGCATCATGAACAACGGCGCACCCGTGGTGGCACCCGCAGACGATGCGCTCGCGCGGTTGTTTCCCGTGCGCAAGCCCCTCATCGGCACGGTGCACCTAGACCCGTTGCCGGGCGCGCCGCGGTACGACGGGCAGCCGATGTCTTCGATCGTCTCCCGGGCCGTTACCGACGCTCTGAGGTACGTCGAAGGAGGAATCGATGGTCTGATCGTGGAGAACGAAGGTGACATCCCATTTCTTAAACCCGACCTGGTTGGCCCTGAGACGGTCGCGGCGATGTCTGTGGTGACCCATTCGGTCATCCAGGCGGTGGGCGTCCCGGTTGGCGTCCTCTGCCTCGCCAACGCCAACCTGCAGAGCCTCGCCATAGCCAAGGCGACGGGCGCTCGGTTCATACGCGCCAACCAGTGGGCGAACGCCTACATCGCGAACGAGGGCTACGTGGAGGGCAATGCAGCGATCGCGCTGCGCTACCGCGCCGCGATCCGGGCGCGGGACGTCGTCGTATTCGCCGACGTTCACGTCAAGCATGGCAGCCACGCCATCGTGGCGGACCGCGACGTCAAGCAGTTGACCTATGACACGGAGGCATTCGATGCCGACGTGGTCATAGCCACCGGTCAGCGCACCGGCGACCCCACCCAGGTCAGTGAGGTGCACGACATCGCATCAGTCGCTTCCCGACCGGTCCTCGTCGGCAGCGGTCTGAACGGGGACAACGCTGTAGATCTTTTGTCGGTGGCTGACGGCGCGATCGTTGGCAGCGCCATGAAGGAAGACGGAGTGTGGTGGGGCCCGGTCTCAGTGGCCCGAACCCGGGCCATCGTTGACTCAGTTCGTCCTCTCCGCAGGTAGCTGTCCATCATCCCATCCCACGATCTCTAGGAGCCCCCAGATGACGGTTGCCTGCCCCATCCCGGTCATCCTCGACTGCGACCCAGGGCACGACGACGCGGTCGCGATCCTGCTCGCGGTCGGCTCCCCAGCCATCTCACTTCAGGCCGTCACGACCACGTTCGGCAACTGCAGCCGAGACGATGCCACGCGGAACGCCCTGCAGATCCTCACCCTCGCCCGGTCTACCAACATCCCCGTGGGCGCGGGCGCGAGCGACCCTCTGAACGGCCCGCGGACGCTGGGTAACTACGTTCACGGTGCGTCGGGTCTCGACGGGCCGCAGATGCCAGACCCAGCGTTCGACATCGATCCCCGCGGTGCGGTGCCGCTGATGCTCGAGGTCATCGAGTCCTCGCTGGAGCCTGTCGCGCTTGTCGCGACAGGGCCGATCACCAACGTCGCGCTGCTCCTCCGGGAGCACCCAGAGATCCACGACCGGATCCGCGAGATCGTATTCATGGGCGGGTCAACGGAACGCGGCAACCACACGCCGTACGCCGAGTTCAACTCCTTCGCCGACCCCGTCGCCCTGGAGGTGGTTCTCTCCGCCGGGCTGCCGGTGACCATGGTGGGGTTAAACCTGACACATCAGGCGCTGGCGACCCCCGGCGTCGTGTCCCGGATGCAGGCAATGGACCACGAAGTGGGTCGTATCGCAGCGGCCTGGATGGGCTTCTTCGGATCGTCCTACCGGAGCGTCTGGGACTTCGCCGCGCCTCCTGTCCATGACCCCTGCACGCTGTTCCACCTGATCGAGCCCGAGTCCTTCGAGTACGAGGACAGCTTTGTCGCGGTGGAAACCGAAGGCACCTGGACTCGTGGCGCTACCGCCGTCGACCTTCACCAGCGATGGGCCCAGGCACCCAACGTCCGAGTAGCTACCCGCCTCGACGCCGACCGATACTGGCAAGTGGTTCTTGCCGCACTGGATAGAGTCGGCGGTGTTGACGCCTGACCCGCTTCTCCCACGCCCGTTCTAGTCAAGGTTGTCTAGAAGGGCAGTCCCGTCCCACGCCTGCGGCCAAGCTGCCCAGGTTCGGCCGACGAGAAGTCGAGCTGGCTCACCGCCCCGAAAGATGGCGGCTCTTCACAATTAAGGTTGTAGTAGGGGCCGCGTCGGTCGTTGGGTAAGGGTAGAGGTTTCCGAGGATGGGAGTTTTCACATCGCCATCCGCAGGAGATCGACGTGCCTAACGCAACCGCGATGACCGGCGCCCGCCGCGTGCTCGGCCTCGGAGAGGTGACCTAGGCTGCACTTCAGATGACGGCAGCTTTATCTGGGGGGTCCGGCCGAGCGGTTCGGCGTGCGTGTGGGCGATGTCGCGGTGGTTGGGCTCATGCTCGGGGTCGGGTGGAGACGAACAGTTCGCGCGAGTGTCGGTCGGTGGTGCTGTGTGCGTTCTGCGGCTGTGTGCAGGCGGGCCGTGACGGCGCCGGTCTGGTCGAGCTGGTGGGCGACGATCGTGCGCGGGTCGGCATGCCATGCCCGCACTGCCTGGAGAACGGCTTGTCGCGTGTCCGGTTCGGGGACGTTCAGGGACTGCGCGATGGTGCGCGCGGTGTCGTCCCAATCGTGCGGGTCCTTCGTCGCAGCGATATTGACGGCGCCGGCGAGGGCCGCGGGCCCGGTGAGGTTGGTCAACCGCTCGTGAAGGAGCACATCCGCCAGGGGCTCGGTGTTGTTGATCGCATCTGTCAGGGCTTTGGGTCCTCGGCCTGACAGGATGTCGCCAGGGTCAGACCCCTCGGGGAGTATCGCCATCCGGGGGTAGGCCCCGTGTTGGGCTAGGAGCCAGTGGGCACGTTCGGCGGCGATCCGCCCAGGCAGGTCGGCGTCGGTGGCCACCACCGGGGTAGTCCGGTAGGTCGCGAGCTGGGCTGCTTGGGCCTCGGTCAGGGAGGTGCCCAACGGGGCGAGACCGACACAGGTTCCGCGGGTGGCCAGGGTGACGGCGTGCGCGTCGATCGGCCCTTCGACCAGGACCGGGGTGGCCCCGGCGTCGAGGAGGTCGGGGATGGCCCCGTACAGCTGGTCGCCTTTGGCGAACAGGGCCGTGGTGGGAGTGTTCAGGTACTTCGGCCCGGCATACGGGGTGTCATCGGTGTGATTGGGGTTGCGGCGGCCGACGAACCCAAGAACCTGCCCGTGGTGGACGATGGGGAACACGACCCGGTCGCGGAACCGGTCGATCAGCCGCCCGGTGCGGGTCGTGGTGGCCAGGCCGGTCTCGACCAGTTCGGTGTCGGTCACCCCGACCGCGCGCAGGTGGTCGACCAGGTGGGTCCACCCGGCCGGGGCGTGGCCGGGGCGGACGTCGGCGTGTCCGGTCACGTCTTGGCCGAACCGGTCGATGAGGTACTCCCGGGCCCACCCCCCCTGGCGGAGTTGGGTTTCGTAGTAGGCCAGGGCCTGGTGGTTGACCTGGACCATCCGGTCCCGGGCCACGGGGGCGTGGACCCACTCACCCGCCCGGGCCACCAGGTGCTCCACTTGCGTGTCGCTGGGGTCCAGCGGGCGCATCGAGGACTGTACGAGTGCGGCCAGCCGCAGGCCGGCGTCGACCTCCTGCGGCGGCAGAGCCGACACCGGCGACCGGTGTGTGCCGTCGTCACGTGCCTCAGTGTCGTCCCAAGGTGGAGTCGGATCGGTGGGCGGGTGGGTGTCACTGTGCGCGTCCCACTCGGCCTCCGTCGGCGCAGTGTCGACCCAGGGGTCCTCGTGTCGGTGCCAGAGGTCGACGGGTGGTTCGCAGTGTTCCTCCGGTGGTGCCTGGTCGTGCTCGGCTGGTGGGGGGTCGAGCAGGACGGTGATCCTCCACACCATGGTCTGCGCGTCGTCCACGTCCAGCTCAGCACCTGGGTTCGGGGCGGTGTCCAGCAGCTGTTCCAGGGTCCACCCGCGGTGCATCGCTTGGTCCATCGTGGTGACCAGGGGCGCCCACCACGGACTGTCGTGGATGGCCTTGGCCCGGTCGGTCCCGAGCACATCGGTCAGCGCAGGGGCCCAGTCGGTGGTCAGGGTGTGGCCCTGGTCGACCTGGGTGGTGACGGCGGGGGATAGGTGTGGGCTGATCCGCCACCACAACGCGGCGGCGGCGTGCTCGTCCGGCAACGGCCCCCTTGCTGCGGCCTTGGCCAGCAGGGTGCGGGCGTTGATGCCGGTCCGGGAGATCGCGGCGAGGCGTTGCGCCAGGATCGGCGCGAACGTGTCGGTGCGGGTAGCGGGGGAGATGTCGCGCAGGGTTTGTGCCCATTCGGCCAGGGCGGGGGACCGGTCCTCGCCCAGGTAGTCGTTGAGCTTGCGTTGGTAGAAGGCGGGGGCTTTGTCCGGGCAGGGCGGACCGGTGGGGCGCACGTCGCTGTCGGGGATGTTACGGGCGGCGCGCCACACCACTACCCGGGCCAGCAGGTGGTCGGGGGGACGGGCGGAGCCTTGTGACGCCCACGCCGGGGTGGCGCCAGTGGTGGCCTCTCTGGACACGGTGTCGGCGAGGGTGGTGACGAGGTGGGCACGTCGGGTCAGGTAGTCCCCCCAGTCCGGGTCGGCGGCCAGGGCGGGTGGGATGGCGGGGGTCCAGGGCAACGGTCCGGGCCCGGCGTTGCGCAGCCCGGTGTCATCCAGCCGCCAGTCGATCACCGCCGCGGGGTCGGCAGCACTGTCCAGCTCCCAACTGGCCACGGCGTGCCGCAGCGCCTGGGTGGGGTCGAGACCGGTGGCAGCGAGCAGGGCCAGGTGGGAGCGCAGGGTGGGCCAGGCCGGTGCGTCGCACAGCCCCGGGTGCAGGTCTTCGGCGGTGTCGTCCAACACTGCGAGGGCTTCTTGGCCGAGTCGTGCCGCCGCGGCGGTGTGCAGGGCGTCGACGTACCGGGATGTCGCCTGCCCCAACCGGAGCGCAGGAGATTGGTGCTCGGCGTGTTGGGTGGTGGCCGAGCGGGGCGAGTCGTCTCGGGCCAGGATGGTCTCCAGCAGGTCCGACGGGGTTTCCGGGAGGACCGTTTCGGGGCGGATGAGGGTGTGCGGGTCTCCGTCGCCGACGACCTGCAGGTACAGGTGGTTTGCGTGCCGGCCCCGGGTGGCCATCGTGTACGCGTGTTGCCGGTTCTCCCCTCCGGTGAGCAGCCCGTGGGTGACGTCGGCGGTGACACCTTGGGCTGTGTGGATGGTGGTGGCGTACCCGAGGTCGACATGCGCGCTCACGTAGTCAGCGGGCAACCGGATGGCGCGGCGGGTCCGGTGGTGGGTCACGGTCAGGTCACCGCCCCGGTGCGCGGTTTTGATGGTCCACCGGTCACCGTTCTTCACGAAGTCCGTCCGGGTGGTGCGTAGGTCGCGGCGGTTGACCCGGGTGATGACCACATCCCCGACGCTCGCGACGGTCCCGTCGCCGAGGGTGACGGTCCGCGCCGGTTCGGGTTGCCTTTGGAGGCGGTGCGCCCGGGCGCGTTCGTTCAACACCAGGACTGCCTCCCGGGTGGGGGCCAGCATCAGCGCGTCCTTGCCGTTCGCGCGGTCGGTGGCCCAAGCGGTGAACAGGTGCTCGGTGATGGTGGCCAGGTCACCGACGTGGACCCGGCCCCGGTCCAGGTAGAACCCGAGCGCTTCGGGCCTCCCGTCTCGTAGGGCGAGGGTGGCAGCGGCTTCGGCGGGGTCGGTGAACCGCAACAGCTCGGACAGGTGGACCGCGCCGTGGGTGGTGGCGATGTCCCGCAGGACCCCGCCGGCACCGATCGCGGCCAACTGTTGGTCGTCCCCGATCAGCCGGACGGACCCGCCCCGGTGGGTGATGTAGGTGACGGCGGTGTCCAGCGCGAGGGTGTCGGCCATCCCGGCCTCGTCGATGATCACCAAAGTCCGCGGCCCGACCTTGGACATGAGGGGGTTGTCGGGGTCGTGGGACAGGGAGTGCGTGAGCTTGGCCAGGGTGTCGGTCCGGGCCCCGGTCTGCTCGCGTAGTTGGGCTGCGGCGGCCGCCGAGGGAGCCAGGCCGATGACGGTGCCACCCGAGCTCGTCCACGCGGCGGTCAGGGCGGCCATGGCGGTGGTCTTGCCGGACCCGGCCGGCGCGATGCCCAGCTGCACCCGGGCCCCGGACGTGGCCATCGACGTGACCAATGCGGCCTGCCCGGGGTTGAGAGTGACCCCGTTGGCGGTGGACTCCAGCAACGCCACGGCGACGACGTGTTCAGGGGCTCGGCGCCCGTCGTGCCGCCCGGCGGCGGCCACCAGGCGGGCTTCGGCGTCCAACACGGCGGTGGAGGTGAACAGTTGTGCCCCCGCGACCGTGTACACACTGGAGCCATCCTGACGGCGCAACAATGCCGGTTCGGTGAGGTCGTCGGTAGGCGCCGTGACCGGTACGGAACGACCGGTCAGGACCTGTTCGACGAGCCGGTCCACCTGCTCTTCGACCTGGTCCGCGGGCAGGCCGGCGGTGCGCAGGCGCCGGTGTGCTTCGGCGCGGACGTGCCAGGTCTGCCAGGTGGCCCGGCGGGACTGCACCGCGTCCAGCACCGTCTCGGGCAGGGTGGCCCACCAGTGGTCGTCGACCGGGTCCTGCCTCCCGGGGTTGAACACGCCTTGGACCATCGTGCGCAGTGCTTGTTCGCTCCCGAGGGTGTGCACGGCCTGGGCCAGCCAGGTGGCCCGTTGTTCGGTCAGGGAGCGGGGTTCGTGCTTTGGGTCCCGGGTTTCCAGGGTGGCCTGCTGGGCCAGCTGGATCGACTCCACCGGCGACGGCGGACGACCATGCGCGGCCTGGAAGTCCCTCGCGAGGTCGTTGCGGCGGGTCTCGATGCCAGCCCGCCGGGTCGACCACCGGGCGTTGAGTCTCGGGTCGACGCCGATGACCTCCCGGACGGGGCGTTTGCGGGGGTCGGGGTTGGGGCGTTCGGTGAATGCCAGGCCCAGGGCGCGTAGGTGGGTTTCCAGGGCGGTGTTGTAGGTCTCAGAGGCGGTGACGTTGGCCTTGAACAGCACCCGCCCGTCGATGGACAGCCACCGTCCGTCCAGGGCTTGCACCTTGTTGGCGACCGCGACGTGGGTGTGCAAATCAGGATCGCCGGCGCGGGAGTCCCGGTGCGTGAACGCCGTGCCCACCAGGCCAGTCACGTCCACTTGTTGCACCCCGGCCTTGCCGGTGCGGGTGAACAACGCACGGGTTTCGATGAAGGTCAGGGCGTCGTCGACGGCGGCCTGGTGTGCCGCCTCGATCCTCGCCGCGGTAGGAAGGTCGGCGATCGCCCAGAGGGTGGACACCGACTTCACCGGGGAGAACGTCAGGTCGTACCCGGCCACCGCGGTCGTCTTCGGGCGGGAGTGTTTGGCGACGGTGGCGCCCAGTTCGCGGTCGTCGACCGGCTCCCGCCCGTGCTCGGCCACGAAGTATGTGCGGGCAATGGCGCTGCGGATAGCGGCCCGGTCGACCAGGGGGATCGCCTGGTCGGCCGGCAAACCCCTGGCACGGTTGTGGCCCTCGAACGCCCGAGCCACGTCGATCCGGAAGCTGCTCACGTCCTCCCGCGGGGTGTAGACCGGGTAGGGCTGTCCCAGGCGTTCGACCTTCTGGTAGTCGGCTGGGGTGGCGTTGGTGCCGTCCAGTTGGGCGGCCAACTGGTCCCCGAGCGGGTGCAGCCCGGCGCCGAACAGCCTCGCCATCTGCTCCGCGGTGACCGGGTCTCCGGCGTCTAAGCCGGTGATGCCGGTCATGCCCGAACCGACCCACACCCCGGGCGCTTCGCCCTTTGCTGCGTAGTAGGAGGCCAGGCCGGTGTGCCCGGTCTCGGTCGCGTCCTGCCGGGCGACCTGACGGGTCAGGTAGTCATACCCGGACCCGGCGGTCAGCTTGTGGATGGACATCGTCACACCCCCTAAGGCCCGGCGGGGCGCCCCTGACTGTCAACAGGTGACAGATCAACTAACCGGAGTGCATGAGGTGTGTGGCCCATGAACGAAGTAGGGGCGTTGGGGGGTGCGTTGGTCACGGGACCGTCTGGCCGTTCGTCGGGCTCGTGGTGGTGACAGTCAGGGGTGGTCTGGCCGGCTTACGGGGACATCACGGTGACGATGCAAGGACGAAAGGTGGGTGTGGTGATGTCGGATCAGTCGGTCAGGCAGACGGCGCGGCGGACGGCGCGAGAAGCGCAGCGGGCGATGCGTTCGGAACGGGTGGCCCGGGAGAAGCGGCTGGACGCGCTTGCGGTGGACGTGTCGGTCGCGTTGGCGCAACGCGACGCGTGGGTGACCGAGTGTGAGCAGCGCGCCGGCCAAGGTTTGGCGGCGATGACGGGCACGGGAGGGTTGAGCGTGCGGGACGCGGCGCAACGGTGCGGGCCGGACTTGAGCGCACGTGAGGTGAGCCGGCTGCGGCGTCTGTGCCCTGAGCCTGTGCCGGACCAGGCGGACAACGGCGCGGTCGTTGATTTCCCCGACGATCCGGCCCGGCCCGCCGAGGAGGACGACGTCGTTGACGGGCAGGGCACATAAGGGCAGGCGGCCGGTGCCGACGACCTCGACCCATGAGGGCCGGGCTGGCCGAGCGCGGGGCGCGCCGGGTGCTGGCGCCGTCCTACCGGGGGAAGGTGCGAGCGTGGCCGCGAATGCGGCGCGGGGTGCGCGGCACCGGGTACCGTCCCGGTGGGGTGTCCATCTCCTGCCGGCGGGTGAGCAGGTTGGCCGCGCGGGCGCGCACTTCGTCGGTGACCGCGGGCAGGGTGGTCGGTGTGCCCAGGTGGTCGGCCAACTCGGCCAGCAGCTCGGGGCGGGTCTGGTCGACCTGGGCCAGCTTGTACTCCAACGGGCGAAGGTTGAGCCGCAGGACCGCGTCGGCGAAGTACGGCGACCGGGTCTCCGCGTGGGTGGTCCGAACCGCCTGGCCGAGCGAACGGTTGACGGCGGTGATGATGCTCATTGGGGTCCTCCTGGGTGGGACGGGACCGGCTCCCGACGCGGGCGCTGAGGCAACGCGCGTCGGGAGCCGGCCAGTAGTCGGTGCTCAGATGGTGGCGGCCGCGGCTTGCCAGGCGTCCTGCTTGAACCGGGTCGGCTCGGTCGTGGTGAGCAACCGGACGGCGCGCGCCGCGGCCTGGTACTGCCTGGTCCGGACGGGCGCGTAGTGGTCGACGTACTCGGCCACGACCTGGTAGCCGGCCCAGGCGGTGCCCCGCACGGCGGCTTGGGTGTCCGCGTCGCCCCACAACCGCATCAACACCTGGTCCCGGTCCCGTTGGGTGTTGCGGGCGCGGGTGCTGGCGTCCCGGCCGGTGACCCCGAACACCGCCCGAGACAGAGCGTGGAACCCGGCCTCGCCCATCGGGGTCTGGATGAGCTTGTTGGCCTCGGTCTCGAACTCGGCCACGTAGGCGAACGTCAACCCCAGGGCGTCCCGCGCCGCGGCCACGGCGGACTTGGCGTGCGCGGTGTGCCGGATGGAGACGTGCGCGACGTTGCGGGCCAACGCGGCGGCTTGGGTGTTCGCGCAGACCACCCGGACCGGGGTGACCAGCAACCGGAACGCGCTGGTGCCGTCGTGACTGTTCAACGCGGCGATGTTGATCTGAACCTTGTCGGTCCCGCCGATCCACAACGTGTGCGGCAGGCGCATAGTGACGAACACCTCCCGGCCGCCGCGCAGACTGCCGGCGGTGTCGAAGATCGCGCCGGACTCATCAGCCAGGCGGTTCAGGAACTCGGCGTGCTCCTCGTTCTGCAGCGGGGTGTACCCGGTCCCAACAACCCCGAGGGCTTCCGGCTCACCGGTGAACGGGTGGGTGCGGATGGTGGCAAACCGGCCGGGGACCTCGATCGCGGACACCCCGTCCGGGGTGATCTCGGTCGTGGACAACGGGGTCAGGCGCACGTCCCACCCACCCAGGTGACCTAGGGCCATCGCGTCTTGCGCGGTGAACGCCCTCCCGGCCACGGTGGTGCCCAACCGGTGCCAGGGGTCGGTGCGGGCGAAGATCGCCGCTGCTTGGTTGCCGTGGGTTTCGATGTGGTGAGACATGATCAGGGCTTCCTTCCGGGTGGGGTGAGCGGGATAGCTCCAGTCTGTTCATCTCGGCCCACCCGGGCAGTGGCTCGTTCGCGGGGTGTGGACAAACCCCTGACCAACCGTGGCCTGTGGACAACCCGCAACCGACAGCAAGGGCCGCAGCAAGCAGGCACCGGACCTGGGCGGCCCTGTGGCTCGTCGTCCTCCGGGCCGTGCACCCGGGGGCACCTTGTCGTGATGGGCCCCGCGCATCTACTCCCATGGCCGGACACCGGTCGGCGGGCTCAGGATGACGTGGCCTGCACCGCGCCGCGACCCCCGGCCTTTCGATTGCAGACCTGCCACGCCGGCCTCGGCCTGCACTGTGGACCACCCGCCTGCGCGCCGCGGACGCGGGGACGTGGCAGCGCCCGTCCCGGTGGACGTCGACCCTGCGTGTCGGGTGTCAGTCTGCCCGGGTGACGCGCGGGGCACCTGGTCCGCGCCGTGGCAGGCCGGTTTCGTCCAGGGCACGGCGCACTGCGGTTTGAGACCGACCGGTCAACTCTGCCAGGACGCGCAACGAACATCCGGCGGGGTAGTGCTCGGCGACGAACGCGCGCAACGCATCGCGCTGCTCGCGGGTCTGCCGGGTGGTCGCCGTTCCCCGGAACTGCGGCAGAACGTCCCGCACGGGCCGGCTGGGGTAGGCCATGTCAGCAGGCTCCCCGAGCCCACCGGGGTTCGGCAAACCGGGCCCGTGGGAGAACTCCACAGCAGGGCGGACGGGTCCAATCTCCGCAGGCTGGCAGTCAGAGACATCCCGGCGGGCTTTGGGGGTTGCCAGGTCCGCCCACCGGGGCGGCCGGCTGAACAGAGAAAGTGCAGCGCAGATGAACGAACCCAGACAGCAAAAGCGCCTACCAGGGGGCGAGCGTGGTCACGCCCACGCGGTGGCACCGGCCGACACCGCCATCCCCAAGGCACTCCCACACAAGCCCGGGGAGCTCCACGACAATACTGCTGGCCCAGCGGCTCGCGGGGCAGACACCGGGCGTTGGCGTGGTTGACGCCGACCGTGCCGCCATGGTGGCTGGGGAACGGGCCTGCGCCTTGGCCACGGCCCACCGACACGTGGTCGGGGCACGGGACACCGTCACCGAAGTGCAGGACGAGGTCGCCCGCGCCGCCCGGACGATCAAAGACCTGCAGTGGAGCCACGAACGCCTGCAGACCGGGTCAGTGTGGCCGGACCGGATCATCGTCAATGAGCAACTAGAGGAGCTGGCCCGCCGTTGCGAACGGTCCACAGCCCCGATCATTGGGGAGAACCTGCGTCGTGCCATGGCAGCACTGGACGCAGCCGACGTGCTCACCCGGGATCGGGGACTGCACAGCTCTGCGCAGGATGATGGTGACCGGCAGGAGATGCTGACACGCATCGAGGCCGCACGAAAGCTCATCGACTGGGCCATGCCCGTGCTGGACCGGACGGTGGAGCGGTTGCACCACACGGCCGTGCTGGCCCGGTACGCCCAGGAGCACCGCCGGGACGGGGCCGGACCGGTGCCGGCGATGGACCACATCCTTCGTGACATCACCACCGACGGTGCCCAGTTGCACCGGACCGTCACCGACCTGAGCACCAGGTCCGCTGACGCCGCCGCGTACGCCCACACCCTGTCACGCGCCGGACAGCCCCGGCCGGACCAGGCCCGTCACATCACCCCGCTGTCGCCGGAAAGGCGCGCCCGCGGGCGTGGGATGCCGTGATGAGCACCGCGAACCCTCGACGGCACGACGCGCCATTGAAGCCCGCCCTGGAATCCGTGACTCGGGACGTGCAGGCTCACAGCAAGGCGGTCCTGGCCAGGTTGGCCGACCTGGACGCCCTCGCGCAGGCGATCACGGACCCGTTCGTGGCCCGGCGGGTC
>JAABUN010001367.1_pt1 | contig 54446 bp, 56 predicted proteins | sample 5559311 | NCBI WGS metagenome assembly JAABUN01 (sample SAMN10711877, study PRJNA513370) | rock metagenome | isolation source: Antarctica rocks | place: Antarctica: Victoria Land, Siegfried Peak sud
GGCCCATGACCGCTCATTCACCTACCTCAACGACGCTACAAAGACCGCCTCGTCATGCTTGGTCCGGCGCCCGATGGTCGCATCCTCGCCGTCGTCATCGGTCCCGTGCCGAACGAGCCAGACGGCGTCTACTACGTCTTCACCGCCCGCCCCGCCGACCGGTCCGAACGGCGCTCCTATCACGAGCAGAAAGGAGGCTCGCGCCCATGAGCAAGGAGCAGACTCCGGCCGCGTCATCACGCCGCATTCCCGACTTCGCCACGCGCGACGAGGAAGCCGCGTGGTGGGATTCCCATTCCATCAGTGACTACCTGGACGAACTGCAGCCGGTCAAGGTGACCTTTGCACGGAACCTTTCGGATCCGGTCGCCGTGCGCCTCAATCCCTGGGACCGTGCCGAGGCGCGAAGGAGCAAGGGATCGGTTCCTCGACGCTCATCCGGATGTGGGTGAAGGAGCGGCTGCGGCGGGAGGTCCAGGCCGACGCCGCTCCGCGCTGACCATTCCACATGCTGGTTGCTGCCACGGCATCCGGCTCTCGGTCCGATCACCACGGCAAGCAGAGCAAGCGGGGAGGCCCCACCAGGAGAACATCGCCTCGCTCCCCTCCGTCTTCTCCCGATGAATGAGGCGCAAGGACGGGCGTTTACGGGAGGGGCGCCCGGCGGTACGATGCTGTCCATCTTCCAGATGGTGCCGGCGGATGACCAGGGGGATGCCATGTACGTCCGGATCGTTCGGGGCCAGACGCGAAATGGGCAGGTCGAGGAGCTTGTGCGACGCTGGCAGACGTTTATCGTCCCCCAGCTCCAGGCGGCTCCGGGGTTTCACCACGTCTACTTCTGCGGCGATCGCGACGCCAACGCGATGGCGGCCGTCAGTGTCTGGGAGAGTCAGCCGGACGCCGACGCGCTGAACCGGGCGATGCACGACTTCACCGGCGAGGCTCGCGCACTTCTGCGCGGCCAGCCCACCATCGAGGACTACGAGATTCTCGGCGAGTTCTCGAGCGTCACCGCGTCATAGCCACCCACTGCGAGCGCCCGGCGTGAGGCGAGTCGGGAATCGACCGTCCAGGGCAACAGGTCGTTCATGCGCTCCCCTGACCAGCCAGCGGGTGAGCGATCGACCCAGACAGCGGTCCGGTATTTCAGCGGACAGTCATACGTGCGCGCTCACATGTTTCCTTATTTTCAAGATCGGGTCAACATTGAAATTAGGCCGGGGGTGGCTCGACGCCTGTTCCGGTGCCGTTCGCGATGGTCCGGCATCCTGTCGGATTTGGGCGGTCCGCATCCAGTCGTCTGAGGTCAATCAGTCATCGCGTCGCCGCGCTCTAGCTCCGCCACCTGTCACCTCCCCACCTCATCCGGCGCTGCCATCATCTCCCGGGCGATGCGTTCGGCGGTGACTTTGTCGTCGGGGTCGAGCTCGCCGTCGAGGACGAGCTCGCGCAGGTGCACCTTGATCTGCTTGATCCAGATGCCGGGTGGGCGCTCGAAGCGGGCCATCAACTCGTGGCCGTCGAGCGGGCTTTGCAGGTCGTCGAGCTCGCGCTCCGCCTCCAGGCGAGCGATGTGGGCGCGAAGGTCGTCGACCCGATTGGCAGCGGCGCGCTGCTTCTCCTCCCGCGCCGAGGTGACGTCAGCAGCGGCCAGCTGGAGCAGCTCCTCCAACACGTCGCCCGCCTCGACTTGGAGTCGCCGCACCGCGCTGTCGGTCCACCCATCATCGTACGTGGTTGGCCGGCCGTGCAGCTCGACGACCCGGCTCACGGCCACGTGGGTCGCCCTGTCTGCTTTGAGCCGGCGCAGCAGCTTTGTCGCTAACTCGGCGCCGATCCGCTCGTGGCCGAAGAAGTGGACTTCTCCACGAGCATCGACCGTTCGGGCAAGCGGCTTGGCGGCGTCGTGGAGCAGGGCAGCCCACCGCACCACCGGTTCTGGTTCTGCCTGCCCCACCACCCGGAGCGTGTGGTCCCAGAGGTCTTTCTCGCGGTGGATGCGCGCACTGGCTGCCTCCCCGGCCAGTGGGAGCAGCTCCGGCATCGCGACCGTCAGCACCCCCGTCCGGCGCAGCGCCTCCAGTCCGTGAGGGGCATAGCCGGCAGTCAGGAGCGTCGAAAGCTCCATCCAGACCCGTTCCTGGCTGATTCGTGCCAGGCTGGCGGCGTGACGCGCCACGGCCGCTTCGGTCTCGGGATCGAGGCGAAACCCAAGCTGGGCGACAAAGCGCGCAGCCCGGAGCAGGCGAAGCGGGTCCTCGACAAAACGCTCGTCGGGGACACCGACCGCTCGCAGGATGCCCTGGTGCAGATCGGCCTGACCATCGAAGGGGTCGATGAGCGTGCCGGTGGTGGCGTCGGCCGCGATCGCGTTCACGGTGAAGTCGCGGCGAGCGAGATCGTCGTGGATCGAATCACCGTAGCGCACGATCGGGAAGCGCGTCTCGTCCGGATAGTGCTCGGCGCGGTAGGTCGTGATCTCAGCCCGGACCGCGTCGGCCTCATCGCCAAAGATGAATCCGATCGTCCCGAACCGGGCGCCGACATCGTAGACACTTACCGGCCCGGCCCGCTCACCGAGCCGCTGGGTCGTCTCCGGGGGTGACGAGGTGGCGAGGTCAAGGTCCAGTGGATGCGTCGCCAGCGACCGTCCCAGCAGCAGATCGCGCACGATCCCACCGACCAGGTAGAGCGCTTCTCCCTCGGCGGCAAAGACCTGAGCGAGCTTCGCGATGACGTCGCGTTGCGGCGGTGTCAGGGCAGCATGGAGCGCGGACTCGAGATCGGGCACAGGTCGTTTCAGCATCCTGGTGTAGGGGTATGAACCCGTTCCGACACAGCGCGGGTCTGGCAGCGAACGCGGCCAATCGACGCGGCGGCCAGTGTAGCCCACGGGCCACGACGGCCGGGAGGGGGTATCGATCGGATTCCTGGGTCATGGCGCGGTCTGGGACGGACAGGGACGCCGTCTCGGAAAGGATGCGGTCCGTGTCGGAAAGAGATTCCTCGATGGGGGGATGGGCGGGTGAACCGACCGCGTCGTCGCCACACGCCCCGGATCGGGGCATCACGCCTCAGCGGTAGGGGCGCATGGCGTGCGCCCTGGCGGCCGACCGCGCTGTCACCGTCTGGCAAGGGCACGGATCATCCCACCCGCGCCGTCAGGACGCTTGGCGCGTGTATCGCCCCATTACATCGCCGCCCACCGCCTTGGGTGCGGCTGACCACGCCGGTCGGGTCGCACGGCGTGCCACGCCTGACCCCGCGGGTGGGCGCCACGGGCGCGATCAGTCCGGCGGGACGAGGTGGATCGCCATCTCCCTGACGGCGGTCCGCTACGAAGGATCATCCCGAAGGGCGGCTGCCGGCTTGCCGCGTTGCCGGGGACACGGTCGGATGGCTGGGCATCATTGCCGAACGCGCTGTTCTGGATGCGGTATCGTTGCCAGTGTCGAGACCTGCCTAGCCTGGGATCGCGGAACCGGGCGTCGCGGCGCCAATGGCTGGGGGAGCGCGATGGTCACGAACACCCGCACCGAGCGACACCGCGGACGTCTCCCCGCAGCACTGGTCTCACAGCGCTGGTGGCTCTGGCTGGTGGTAGGCGTCGCGGTGGTGACCGCGCTCGGGCCCCGGTCCGCCGCCGCGCACGAGCGGTGGTTCACGCCGAATGGCCCCTACTCGACCGTGGAGTGGGATCGCATCATCTCGTTGCCCGTGCTGCTGGCGTTGATCAGCGGGGCGGCCGTGGTGATGGCCTTGCGGCTCGGGCAGCGCGTGACCGGCGACCCGCTCTGGCCGAGACCGGCGTTTTCCCAGGGATTGGAACCAAGCGCACCGGCAATCCTCGGTGTGCAGACGGCGATCGCGATGATCTTCGCGGCGAGCCGCCTGAGCCTCTTCGTGCCGAATATCGAGTTGCCGGAGAATGTGGTTGGCGTGTTGATCGCCGCCATCGCCGCCATCGCCGCCTTCTCGTTCATCACCGGAGTGCTCACCCGCGCTGGCGCACTCGTCACCATTGGACTGTGGTTGATCGCGTTCGCCGTCGCGCCCTGGGAAGAGGTGCTGGAGCAGACGATTTTCGTCGGCATCGCCATCTATCTGGCGGTGGTGGGGCGCGGCGTGGTGCTCGATGGCGGCCGGATCGAAGCGCTCCTTGGGGGAATCGCCGACCGGCTGACGCCCTACGCCCTACCGGCGTTGCGGATCGGGTCGGGGATCTCGGTCGTGGTGCTGGCCTTCACCGAGAAGCTGCTCAATGTCGATCTTGGTGTCGCGTTTCTCCACGAGTACCCACGTTTCAACGTCGCGCACGACGCCGGGATCACCTGGTTCACCGACGACCGGTTCGTCTACGCGGCCGGCATCGTCGAGGCGACCGCCGGGGTCGCGCTCCTCTCCGGGTATCTGACGCGGGTCGTCATCCTCGCCCTGTGGATCCCCTTCAACCTCGGCATCGCGTTCCTCCCGGCGCAGGAGCTGATCGGGCACCTGCCGATCCTCTCGGCAATGTATGTGCTGCTGGTGCGGGGAACCGAGGGGATTCCATCACCGGCCGAGGAGGCGCCCGCGGCGCCCGATCGGGTACCCCATCGCGGGCCGCGACGCCGGCCACCAGCCGTCGCGGCCCGTCCCGGTTGAAGTGATTACACTTGAGCGGCGCCCCCCTCACCTGGTGGACGCATCCGCGTGACACGCTACGGGGGCTCGGGGAGCCGGACTGAGAGGGCGACCATTGGGCCGTCGCCGACCGTTTGACCTGATCCGGCTCATGCCGATGCAGGGAGCTTCGTGAACGTTCGCTTGCCACGCGTACGGCCAGCCGTGGCCACCTCGGTCGCCGGGGAGGCGCCGTTCGATACCGCTGTCCAGTCCAGGCATCCCGTCGAGACACCTCTGCTCGAGGTCCGTCATCTTTCGGCGACCTATGAGGAGCGCCGGACACGACTGCCGGTTCTGGTCGATCTCTCCCTCACTACCGCCGATGGCGAGTTCCTCGCGCTGATCGGGCCGTCGGGATGCGGCAAGAGCACCCTGCTCGATGTCATTGCCGGTCTGATCGAGCCGGATCAGGGTGAGGTGCGGCTGCACGGTGTGCCAACAGCGGCCGCCCAGCGGCTTGGCCGCTCCGCCTACATGCCCCAGCGCGATCTGCTGCTGCCGTGGCGAACCACGCTCGCCAACGCGGCCCTGGCATTAGAGGTCGCTGGCGTCAAGCGGCGACAGGCCCGCGCCGTCGCGCGGGAACGGTTCGCCGAGTTCGGTTTGGCCGGTTTCGAGGGAGTCTATCCCGCCCAGCTTTCCGGCGGCATGCGCCAGCGTGTCGCGTTCCTCCGCACGGTCCTCACCGGCCGCTCCCTGCTCCTGCTGGATGAGCCGTTCGGGGCACTCGATGCGTTGACCCGCACGGCGATGCAGGCATGGCTGGTCGGGCTCTGGGAGCGGGAGCGACAGGCGGTCTTGCTCGTCACCCACGACGTCGACGAAGCGGTCTTTCTCGCCGACCGCGTGCTCGTCCTCTCCGCCAGGCCGGGAACTGTCGTCCACGAGGAGCGAGTGGCACTCCCGCGACCACGGCGCCGGTCGCTCGTCGCGGAGCCAACCTTCGGGAACCACCGCACGCAGATCCTCGATGCGCTCGGTCTGCTCGGCGAACGGACGGATCGATGAGCGACCGCATCGGGATCTCGCCCGACCGGAGCGATGTCGACGACCACATGCTCCACGCGATGCCGCAAGGGGTTCCCCGGTGGTCGGTGGCACGTCGCTGGTTGGCGCCGTCGCTGGTGATCGCGCTGGCACTCGCTGTCTGGGAGCTGTGGGTGCGGCTGGCCGGAACCCCACGCTGGTTCCTCCCACCACCAAGTGTCATTGCTCAAACCGTCGTTACCGACCGGGCACTCCTCCTTCACCATGCCCGGGTGACGCTGATCGAGGTGGTCCTTGGCTTCGGGTTGGCGGTGGTCGCCGGAATCATCGTGGCAGCCCTCATCGACGCCTCGCGCACGCTGGAGCGGGCGATCTATCCGCTCGTCGTTGCCAGCCAGACGGTGCCGATCCCGGCCCTGGCGCCGCTGCTGCTCATCTGGTTCGGCTATGGCCTGTTGCCAAAAGTGCTCGTAGTGGCGCTGATCGCCTTTTTCCCGATCGCTGTCAATACGGTCGACGGTCTGCGGGCGACCGATCGCGATCTGCTGCGCCTGCTGCGAACGCTCGGCGCCGGGCGCTGGACGCGCTTCCGGCTGGCGAAACTGCCGGCGGCACTCCCCTTTCTCTTCTCCGGCGCCCGGGTTGCGATCGCGATCAGCGTCATCGGCGCGGTCTTCGGGGAGCTCGTCGGCGCCAGCGACGGGCTCGGCTACCTGATGACGCGGGCCGCCGCCGATTTCCTGACCGCGCGCGTCTTTGCCGCGATCGTCGTCCTGGCGGCGATCGGGGTCAGTCTCTTCAGCCTGGTCGCTCTCGCCGAACGTCTCCTCCTCCCCTGGCGGCGGCTGACGACCGGCGATGACTATGACGCCTAGCTGGCGGCAGGTTGGACGCGATCGCGGCCGGTGCGTGTCACGATTATTGGCGGAGGAGGTCTGTTCGATGGAATGGCTCAATGAACCGCCGTCCTGGGAGGCGCGGGACGACGTGGTCACGATCACGGCCGGTCCGCGAACTGATTTCTGGCGGAAGACCCACTACGGCTTCATCCGGGACAATGGGCATCTCTATGGACGACGGGTCAGCGGTGACTTCACCGCCGAGGTCGTGGTCCGCGCCGCCTATGCGAGCCAGTACGACCAGGCAGGGTTGATGCTGCGCATCGATGGCACAAACTGGATCAAATGCGGGATCGAGTTCGTCGACGGCAGCCACTATGCCAGCGCGGTGGTCACCCGCGACTACTCCGATTGGTCGGTCGTCCCGCTGACCGGCGACGTCTCATCGCTGCGACTCAGCGTGCACCGGGAAGGCTCCGCGGTCGAGATACGCTATGCGCTCGGCGATGACGACTTAGCTCTGCTGCGGATCGCCCACTTCCCCGAAGGCGAGACCCTGGTAGGCCCAATGTGCGCCGCGCCGGACGGCGATGGCTTCACCGCCACCTTTGAGGGATTCACGCTCACGCCGGGGTGAGCCACCAGCGGACTCTGCATCTTTATGTCGATCACCTGCTGGTTTGCGCTGGCAGCGTCAGGTGATTGAGCAGTCCGCGCCGTAGAGCATCAGGTCGAGCTTGGCGGCCACGCGTCGTGACGCCGCGTTAGCCCAGCCGGTGCTGTAGAGCGGTAGACGACCCGTCTTGTCCACCGCCATCGCCCAGGCGGTGGCGACCGCGACCGCGAGACCCTGTCCGCGGAACTCCTCCAGAGTCTCGACGCCGGCCTCGGCGACATGGGGGGAGAGACGCGAGCTAAAGCAGACCGCGACGGCGACCCCGTCGCGCACAATCGCGGCGTAGGGTTGACGTGCGGCGATCTCGACAACTGACAGCGGAAAATGCGATCGGAGCGGGTCCGTGTTGGCGGCGGTGATCATCGTGACGCCAGCGGGCATCGTGAGGTGGGGCGGAAAGCGCCAGGCCGGCCCCATCGAGATCTGACCGACCGGAGCCTGCTCGCTCAGGAGCTGGCAGATCGCGTTCAAGCTCACAGGGGGCTGCGTCAGATCCCGCCCGACCGGCTCCCCAGCGAGCAGGCGGTCGGCTTGCCGAACCAGATCGTCGGACAGATCGTGGCGAAAGCGCCAGACGTTGCTCTCGCGAGTTCGTCCAAGAAAGAGGCGAGGCGCTCCACCGGGCGGGTCCGGTTCGTTCGTCGCCAGCAAACGCCCGCGCTGGTCGTGCCGGAACAGGGCGGCAACTTGCCACTCCATGAGTAGGGGCTCGTCTACCACACGGTCACTCCTGCCAGGCGGTCGTTCGACATCGGTGACACCGCCATCACCGGCAGCTCCCGACCTGGCGTTTCACTCCCCGTCGCGTTGCCACGCTTCACTGTCCAGCGGTCTTCTGCGAGGTCGTTTGTAGCAACGAGAATACGGCTTTCGGCAGGTAGCCTGCCGTCTTCCAGCGGACTCCGATGCCAGGCATACTCAGTCGAGACACGGAGTTCCGCTCCTGGTTATTGCCCCCAGCACGGATCGGCCCTATGTTCGTCTATCGCGGGCCGGCTCTGGGAGGCATCCTCCTCAGACCGGCCGCCGTCCGTCGCCTCCAGAAGGGGGGGCAGACTGCTGACGCCCCGAGATTGGATTCATACCTGGTGACCGATAGTCCCTCGATTCGATTGCATCCCGGCCTGCCGACCGCCCCTCACTGCAGCGACTGTGGCGTCGCCCTCTCGAAAGTCTTCGGTTGGTGCGGTGGCTGCCGCGAGGCCTATTGTTTCAGCTGTGGTCGCGAACATTTCTGCACCCCGCAGTGTCCAGCGAAGGGCTGCTACTCTGGACTCTGTGTCCGCGAGGTGCGCGACGGCGTGCTCTCCGAGACGTGGGGACTGCCGCCAGCGTAGACGGGCGCAGCAAGCGGCACCTCTCCTTTCGTCCCGATGTGGATCGCGACGGTGCCACCGCCAAGCAAACGGTACGACACCTCATAGAGCCCGCTGCGGCGCATCATAACGGCGAGGGTGTCGGCGTCGGGGAACGCGGCGACGGAGCTCGGGAGGTACCGGTAGGCTTCGCGGTCGCCGCTCAATCTGCCCCCGACGAGGGGCACGATGCGGGAGAAGTACCAGCCAAAGACGGCCCGCAGCAGTGGCCGGCGATAGGGGGTCAGCTCCAGGCAGACGAACCGGCCGCCGGGCCGCAGGACACGTCCCATCTCGCGCAGGGCGGCGGCGTAGTCCGCCATGTTTCGCAACCCAAACGCGACGGTGCAGGCATCGAACCCGGCGTCCGCGAACGGCAGGCGCAGGGCATCGGCGACGACCCAGACGGGAGGGAGTGGTTGAGCAGCGATGGCGCTCCCACGTGAGGGGATCAACGCTCCGGGAACACGCTTCGCGGCGGCTGCTTGCAGCATCGGCGGGGCGAAGTCGGCGCCAACCACCTCCCGCGCTCCTCCGGCCGCGAGCGCCAGCGCCAGGTCGCCCGTGCCGGTCGCGATGTCGAGCACTCGTGCCCCCGACACCACGCCGTCGAGGGCGCGACGCACCGCGAGCCTGCGCCAGGCCCCATCACGACCACCGGTCATCAGCCGGTTCATCAGATCGTAGCGCCGGGCGATCCGGCCAAACATCGCGCGCACCTCAGTCCCGCTCTGCAGGGCGCCCGGCAGCCGACCCGTAGGGTCTCGCTCGCTCGTCACAGCACGATCCCTCCCGCGAGGAGCAGCGCAAAGAAGAGCAGGAGCCGGGCGGTCTCACCGAGCAGCGGATTGAGACTGGGCCCGGTCGTGGTGGTCACGCGCCGCACCAGCGGCAACGCCACTGGCAACGAGAGCCACGCCAGCCACCACCAGCCGGGAAGCGCCCCCAAAACCCAACCGACCGGCAGGGCGAGGTAGGCGATACCGAGCAGCGCCGCGTACTCCAGGCGTGTCCGTGCCGCCCCCAGCCGCACGGCGAGGGTGCGCTTTCCGGCAGCCCGGTCGGTTTCGACATCCCGCAGGTTATTCACGACCAGGATCGCCGTGGCAAGGCAGCCAATCGGGACGGCGGCGGCGATTGCCTGGCCCGTCAGGTCCCGGGTTTGCACGTACGCGGTGCCGGCGACGGCGACCGCGCCGAAGAAAAGAAAGACGAAAAACTCCCCAAGGCCGAGATAGCCGAGCGGCCACGGGCCGCCGGTGTAGGCGAGAGCCGAGAGGATCGCCAGGATTCCGAGGAGGGCGATCGGCCAGCCTCCGCGCCAGACCAGATAGCTCCCCGCCAGGACGGCGCCAGCCAGCACGATACCGGTGCCGGTCAGGACCGAGCCAGGGGAGATCAATCCACTCTGGGTGACGCGGACTGGCCCGAGGCGAGCCGCGGTATCAGCGCCGCGCCGGAAGTCAAAGACATCGTTCGCCAGATTCGCGCCGATCTGCAGGAGCAGCGCGACGACGCAGGCCGCGACTGCCGCCACCGGGGCGAAGCCGTCCTCCGCGATCGCCACGGCCGTGCCGACAACCACCGGCGCGACAGCCGCCGGCAAGGTCTTCGGCCGCGCCGCCAGGTACCAGGCGCGAGTCGGGGAAGGACGAGCGGCGGTCACCATGACGCGGGGTACCACACGGCGCCGAGACGCACGACGTAGCGCCGATCCAAATCCAATGGCCGATGGTCATCAGAACCGCTGGAGGAGCCAAGATTCACGTTGCGAAGTATAGGGGTCGGCAGCGACTCTGACCGCAAGGTGCCACCGACCACGCAGGCAGTCATGAGTCGCCACCGACACTCTCGGTCTCGGTGAACGGTGCGTGGCCCCGTGACCGCGCCGAGGACTGGCATTCATTCACCTCGACCGCGGCACCGGCGTCAGACCCAGTGCCGGGGCCGCATCAGCAGGACGGGCCGGTGGCGCTTCCATACCCCACCTTAGGGTCCAGTCGGAGGAGTGGGGAGTGGCGCCGGGTTCGGAGTCGGGGCATTGGGGTCGGGGGTGGTCGGCGCAGGAGCCGCCGGGGCGCCGGGGGCGGCGCCGGAGCCGGGGGGCTGCAGGGTCAGGCACGGCGTCACGCTCTCGCCGTCGAGAATCGCCCAGTTGACCGTCTTGAGCGCCTCGATGTAGTTGAGCGAGATGATCTCCGGGTTGTCGCGAACCGCCTGACCCCGAAGAGAAATCGCCTGCGCCTCTCCCCTGGCCCGGATCAGCTCGGCATCGGCGTCGCCCTGCGCAAGATTCGCGACCCGGAGCGCTTCCTGCTCGGCGGCTTTCGCCTCGTTGGCGCGCGTCTCGATCTGCTCCCGGGCGATCTGCTTGGCCTCGATCGCCTGCTCGTACTCCGGCTGGAACCGGGGTCGTTTCAGCTCGAAATACTCCAGCACGATCCCCGACTCCTCGAACCGTGGTCCGAGGATCTTCGCCATGCTCTGACTGACCACGTCCAGGTCCCCGGAGTAGAGCTGCGCGGATGTGTACTTCTGCACCTGCTGCCGCGCGATCGTGCGGGCATGAAACTTCACGACCCGCTCATTGATCTGCGGCATCGTCCGGCCGATCGTCGCGTAGATGTTGCTGACATTTGCCCGTGGGATTCGGTAGCGGAGGTTGAAGGTGATCGTCAGCGGCTGTCCATCATGGGTGACACCGTCAACCGGGGAGTCGAGGAAATCCGCATTCGAGCCACGGCCACCCTCCTCCAGGACCTCGTAGAAGGTCGAGGCCGTGCGGAAGCAGCGATAGCGATCGATGAACGGGATCTTCAGGTGCAACCCCGGTCCCTGCTCGCCACTGATCGCACCAAAGCGGGTCACGGCGCACGCCTCATCCGCGGCGACCCGCGCCGTGCCCAGGGTGAAGAGAGCGTCCAGGACGATCAGCAGCGCACCAAGCGCCCCAGCGAAAGCCACCGCCCTTGGGCAGACCGTCTCGCGGTGGACCAATCCGCCGGCCACCTGGGACGTCGATCACCGGTCCATCCGACGTGCCGCGCCGCCGCATCGCATCTCCCCTTCGTCAATGCCACCACAATCGTCGCGGCGGTTCAACGGTGTCAACCATCGTCGATCGATCCATGATCCGGAGTCCCTATCGTACCCAGTACGGGGATGCTCGCAGCCTTAGAACCCTGGTGTTGTGTCCCGGACCGAGCGCGGCACGAGTCGCTGCAACGCGAGCAGCGCGGCCAATCCGGCCGTCATGTAGCTAACCGCTTGCACGTTGAGGACGGCGACGACGCCGATTCGGTTCCCGAGCAGACCGGCCAGAAGCGTGCCGAGAACGTTCATCAGCGCGCCGGTGGTCCCCAACGTCCCGAAGACGCGCCCCCGGTAGGTGTCGCTCACCCCCTGCTGCAGCAGCGTCGTCTGGGTCGTGAAGAACCAGGAGGCCGGAAGCCCAACGACGACGAACAGGATCAGCCCAGGGACGATCCCGGGCACGATCCGCGGATAGTTGAAGATCAGCAGATCGACGAGACCAATGGCGATCGCACTTAGACCCAAGAGCCAGGGGAGCGGCATGGCGCGCGCGACCGCGGCGGTCAGCGCACCGCCGATCAGACCACCGGCCGCCTGGGCACTCATCAGCCAGCCATACTCCGCGGCGCCACCATCCAGCACCCGCGCGATCCAGACGACCAGCAACACCCCGAAGACCCCTTCACCGACCGAGGTGACGGCGACGATCCCGAAGACGACCGTGACTGTCGCCTGGCGGCGCACGACCCCCAGCCCATCCCGCCACTCGTTCCACGCCGCGCACCACGGCCCGGCGCCGGCAACCAGCGCCGGTGCCGTGTCCCGCATCGATCGGTGACGGGGCGTAGCGGCGATGGCGGCTACCAGGGTGGCCGCGGCAAGAAAGGTCAGAGCGTCGAGCAGACCGACTCCGCGCAGTCCCCAGAGGGCGGCGATTACCCCACCAAGGGGTGGTCCCAGTAAGCGGGCCAGGTTGTTGTTCAGACCGTTGAGCGCGTTGGCGGCCAGCACGTCTGCCACATCGACCAGTGACGGCAACAGGGCATGCTCGGCGGGACTGACGAACTGGGCGAGCATGGCGGCGGTGAAGGCGACGCCATAGACGATCGCCACGTGCTCGGTTGCGCCCGGGAGTACGAGCACGAGCAACGTCAGGGTGAGCAGCAGATTGGCGACGACGATGACCCGTCGCCGATCCCACCGGTCAACAAAGACGCCCGCGACCGAGCCGAGCAACAGACGCGGCAGCGTTTCCATCGCCACCGCCAGACTGGTGGCGCCCGTCGAGCCGGTCAGGCGATAGACGTGGATCGGGAGGGCGACGATCAGCATCCAGTCGCCCGCGATCGAGATCAGACCGCCGGTCCAGAGGAGCGCAAAGTCGCGGCGGCGCAACAGAGCCAGCACGCGCGCCCCTATTCGCCGGCAACGAGGGCGACGTTGTCGATCAGGCGGACCGCGCCGAGGTGGACGGCGACGATCGCTCGCGCCCCAGGCACGACCACGGCGAGCGGCTCGAGGGTGTCGGGATCGACCACCGCCAGGTACTCGACCTCGACCGGCGGTGCAATCGTCAACTCGGCGCGTCCAGCGGCGATGAGCCGCGCCACATCCGCCTCCCCGGCAGCCGCAAGGTCGGCCATCCGGCGCAGTGCGCACGGAACGATCACCGCCTGACGCCGCTCGTCCGGCGAGAGCCGGGAGTTGCGGGAGCTCAAGGCCAAACCGTCTGGATCGCGCACTGTCTCGCAGCCGACGATCTCTCCCGGCAACGCGAGATCGGCATGGAGCCGGCGCACGACCTGGAGCTGCTGGAAGTCCTTCTCGCCGAAGTAGGCCCGAGCGGGCCGAACGAGATTGAGCAGGATCGCCACGACGGTGGCGACTCCCTGGAAATGGCCCGGTCGCGCCGCGCCCTCCCAGCGGGTCGACGGGCCGCCGACCTCGATGGTCGTCGCGAACCCTGGCGGGTAGATCGCCTCAACGGCCGGTGCAAAAACGATATCGGCACCGGCGTCGACAGCGAGGGCGGCATCGTGCGCCGGATCACGTGGGTAGCGGGCAAGGTCGGTGGCGTCCTCGAACTGGGTGGGATTGACGAAGATGCTGACAATGGTCTGGCCATTCTCCGCGGCGGAGCGGCGGATCAGCGCCAAATGACCCTCGTGGAGCGCGCCCATCGTTGGCACCAACCCAGGCGCCGCCGTCCCCAGCACCTCTCGCAGCGTCGCGCGATCGTGGACGATCCGCATCAGCTGGCGCCGTGCCGAGCGGTGACGTCGAGGATGCCGCGCTGCCGCCGGACCCCGCTTGGCCAGTCGTCGAAGATCAGGTGATCGTCAGCCGCCAGCCCGTCGGAGAACGCCGCGACCGGATCGTCGGTCACTCCCGTCATCTCGCCGTCATCTGGTAGTTCGCCGGTCATTCGCCGGCAAGCAGATCAGGCTCGGATGGACTCTTCTGCTCGATCTCCTCGCGGAGTGCCCTGGCGATGTCCGGTTTCATCGCGTAGCTATGCTCGGCATCGGGGAAGGCGCCGTCGCGCACCTCGGCGGCGAAGGTGGCGAAGGCGTCGCGCGTCACCGTCCCCAGATCGGCGTAGCGCTTCGCGAAGCGGGGTGCGATCCGATCTTCCAGCCCGAGCAGATCGTGGAGCACGAGGATCTGCCCGTCGCATGCCGGGCCGGCCCCGATCCCGATCGTCGGGGCGGCGAGTCGCTCGGTCATCAACGCGGCGAGCTCGGTCGGCACCGCCTCTACGACAACCGCATAGGCACCGGCGGCGACGATGGCCGCGGCGTCGGCGAGAATCCCCATCGCCGCGTCGAGTCCTCGACCCTGCACGCGGAAGCCGCCGAGGCTCCCCGCCGACTGCGGCGTCAGGCCAACATGCCCCATCACTGGAATCCCGGCGGCGACCAGCGCGCGGACGCGGCCGGCCATCGCTTGCCCACCTTCGAGCTTGACCGCGTCGGCCCCTCCCTCCTTGAGCAGCCGGCCCGCGCTCTCCATTGCCTGGGCGTCGCTGATCTGATAGGTCATGAATGGCAGATCGGCCACAACATGCGTGTGTGGGGCGCCCCGGACGACTGCACGCGTGTGATGCAGCATCTCCTCCATGGTCACCGGCACCGTGCTGGAATAGCCGAGCACGACCATGCCGAGCGAGTCACCGACCAGCAGCAGGTCGATCCCAGCCGCCTCGGCCAACCGGGCGGTGTGATAGTCGTAGGCCGTAATCATGGTCAGCTTCGGTCCCGCTTTGCGGCCCCGAATCTCAGGCAGGCCCAGCTTGGGGGTTCTCGCCGGCGCGGCCGGCGCCGTCGATGGCTCGCTCATGCGTCCCGCTCCCTGTCCTCTTGTCCCTCGGCGTTCACGGCCTGTTCGTGGGCGCGGATCAGCGCCGCCACCACCCGGCTCGCCGGGACGCCGATCCCGAGCCGCTCCGACTCCGCGATCAGCAGGCCATAGATGGCGTCGACCTCTGTCCGCTCCTGCGTGTCGAAATCTTGCAGCATCGACGAGCGGTTGAGCGCGGTATCTTGCGCCACTTTGTCGACGGCCGCGGCGATATGATCGAGCTTGATCCCCCGCGCCCGTGCGATCGCGGCCACCTCAGCCGCCAGGATGATCGCGGCGGCTCGAAGCTCGGGGTTGGAGCGAATCGCCCCATTCGGGACCCCTGCCAGCGCGGTCGGCCCGTTGATCGCGGCATTGACCGCGAGTTTTCGCCAGACCCAACGCTCGATGTCAGGGACGACGACCGTCGCGAAACCAGCACTGACGAACGCCGCCGCGGCGGCGCTCAGCCGTGGCGTCGTCAGGCCATCGGGCCGGCCGATCGCGGTTGGGCCATCGCCGGTATGACGCACCGTACCCGGCGCCTCGCGCCGTGCGGCCTGTGCCGTCACCCCGATGACCACGTCACGAGGCGGGGTATCGTCGCCGAGGGCCGCCCGGATGGCGGCAACGTTGCCCAGGCCGTTCTGAAGGGTCAACACTGTTGCCGAGACGGGCAGTCGATCGTGGATAGAAGCCAGCGCCTCGGCGGTCGCCCAGCTCTTCACCAACACGACGAGGAGATCGATCTCCTCGACGGCATCGGGTTCGGTAGTCACCGGCAGGGGAATCTTCTGGCTCGACCCGTCGTCTTCGGTCAGGGTCAGCCCCGCAGCGGCGATGCTGGCGAGGTGTGGTGACGGGCGACCAAGCAAGACGACATCAGCTCCGGCCAGGGCAAGCCGCCCGGCCATCAGCGACCCCATTGCTCCGGCACCCAACACGACGATCCGCACGTCGACCAGCGCCTCACGGTGAGCATCTCCGGCCAGAGTCCATTCTCCGCCGCCCGAACCATTGTCGCACGCGCCCGGACCCAGGTAGGGAGGGCTCGCCACCCGGGTCGTAGCACGCCATCCATAGTCTGCTCACCCGGCGAACAACGGCGGCAAGAGAGTTGCATACGGGGGGGGTAGTCGGGGGATGTCTCTGGCCCTGGAGCTAGCGGGTGCGGCGATTGGCCGCGAGAGTGAGATTATGCCGACCTATCTGATGCCGATTGCCCAGCACCAGGCCGATCCCGTGCGACTTCTGTTGCGAGGGGACAATGGCCACCTCTATCTCTGGCAGGGCGATGACATGGGCGATGTCGAGGAGACGACGACGGAGTTTGCGGCATGGCTCCTGGAACGTGGCTGGGTCCGCCCGCTTGATCCGGTGATCTGGCTACACACGGCCGATCTGCCCCTCGCTCCGCGGGGTGCGTCCGCGTCGACCAACCCGTAGATCGCTCACGCGTGGAGGCATCGATGGCGGGGGCCGACGACGGGGTCAGCACCGTACCGATTGCCGATTGGCCGGACCCTCGCGGTGTTAGCCATCGATGAGACCATCGAGACGTGATGCGTCGTCGCGCCAGGCGCCAATCCGTCGAAACTTCTCGTACCTCGCATCCCGGAGCCGGTGGGCGGCCTCGAGGTCGCCCGGCGAGAAGAGATACTCCAGGTCGTCGAGGTGCCGCGCTACCGCTTCGCCAACCGCCTTGATGGCATCCCGGGGACGTTCGTTCGCCGGGCTTCGCTCCGGAACAACCTCGTCGACGATGCCGAACCCGGCCAGGTCAGCGGCGGTGATCCGCATCGTCTCGGCGGCCTCGGGGGCCCGGGACGCATCCTTCCAGAGAATGGCTGCACACCCTTCGGGCGACGCGACGGCGTAGATGGCGTTCTCTAACATCAGAATGCGGTCGGCCACCCCAACCGCCAGCGCTCCACCCGAGCCCCCTTCACCGATGACAACCGCGACGATTGGCACCCGCAGATTCGCCATCGTCAGCAGGCTCTCGGCAATCGCGGTCGACTGTCCCCGTTCCTCAGAGCCGATCCCCGGCTCTGCTCCGGAGGTGTCGATAAAGGTCACAACGGGGAATCCGAACTTCTCGGCGTGGCGCATCAACCGTTCGGCCTTCCGGTAACCTTCCGGCCGGGCCATTCCGAAGTTGCGCGCCAGGTTCTCCCGGGTATCGCCCCCTTTTTGGTGGCCAAGCACCAGGACCGTCCGACCAGCGAAGCAGGCAAGACCGCCAATCAGCGCCCGATCGTCACCGAACGATCGATCGCCATGCAGCTCGACGAAATCTCGGGTGAGCTCGCTGAGGTAATCCAGGGTATGGGGCCGCTCCGGGTGGCGAGCCAGCTTGACCCGATCCCATGCCGACAGCGGCGGAGCGGCGTCGCCTGTCGGGATGATTTCGGTCGTCGAGAGGGTGTTGGTCACGTCCCGACCTCGACACCGACGGGGAGTAACGACGCCTCGCCCACGATGGCCGGCACTTCCCCGTCAGATTCACTCAGATGGGGCGTTCTGCCTGCTGACCGGGCGTAATGATCGAGCAGCGTCGCGATGAACGTTCCCATGATCGAGCGCTCGACGATCGCGTCGATCATGCCATGCTCAAGCAGGAACTCCGCGGTCTGAAATCCTTCTGGCAGCTTCTGCTTGGTGATCTGCTCGATGATGCGGGGACCGGCGAATCCGATCTGAGCGCCCGGCTCGGCAAGGATGATATCGGCCACCGTGGCGTAGCTGGCAGTCACGCCGCCATAACAGGGATCGACCAGCAGCGCGAGGTGAGGAACCTGAGCCCGACCGAGCCGGGCAAAGGCGGCGACGGTCTTTGCCATCTGCATCAGCGAAAAGAGCCCCTCATGCATCCGTGCGCCGCCCGACGATGAGATCGTAAGCAGGGGCAATCCTTCGCGGGCACAGCGCTCGGCGGCGCGGACGAGCTTTTCACCGAAGACCGACCCCATGCTGGCGCCGAGAAACTCAAAATCGCAGACCGCGAGGGCGAGCGGACGACCATCGAGGGTGGCGTGGCCGGTGACGAGCGCTTCCACCTCACCGGTCTTTGCCGCTGTCTGGGTGAGCTTCGCCCCGTACGCTCCACCCCCATCGACGAAGGCGAGGGGGTCTTCAGGACGCACATCGGCATCCCACTCCTCGAAGGTGTCGCCGACGAGAAAGGCGATTCGCTCACGCGCTCGCAGTCGGAAGTGATAGGCACATTTCGGGCAGACACGGTCGTTGTTCTGCAACTCTTTGGAGTAGAGGAGTTCCTGACAGCGGGGGCATTTGACCCAGAGGTCTTCAGGGATCTGCTGCTCCAGCCGATCCTCATCGGTTGGAACGGGTTGAAACTTGCCGTGGCGGTGGAAAAACCCTCGCATCGCCGGCCTGCCTTCCCGCGTCCTGGAGATCGTGAACACCGGGGCATCCGGCGAACTCCGGAACGAGGCCGTCCGCCCTCCCGCTGTCCCGCGTGCTGGATCACCCCTTCCAGTGGCGGTCAGGATACGGCAGCCCTTCCGCTGGTTCAAGCGCCGGCCCTGATCGCACCCGATGGGTCCGTGCAGAGCGGCACGTCGAATGGAAGGGGACGCCGCACTGTGGCTCAGCACGATCAGGCGTGTGGTGGTTGTCCGAGCCAGCACCGATGTCGGGTGGCAAGTTAGCCACGGTGACGATGTCCAGTTCCCCGGTGTGCAGACCGCCCCGTCGTGGTTGGGCACCAGAGCGCATGCCATGCGCCCCTACCACGAGGCTGTCGAGGTCCACGGCTTGACCCAACCGGCGGATGGCGTTCTGGAGCCTGACGGTGCGCCAGATAGACGTATGCCTGGCAGATCGAGGGCGAACTCACGGACATGGGCATCGTCGGACCCCCTGCCCCCGCTCCCCCGCCGGGAGGGGCGCTGCTTGCTGTGCCCGCTGGTGCAGGTCGCGCGGTCCCCGAGAACCATGGCACGGATCATCACCCCTCCGTCGTAGGGGCGCATGGCATGTGCCCTGGTGACTGACCGCCTCCTCGCCGCTGGTACGCCGTGGCGCGTGGCACCCAGTTAGTCGTAAAGCGGACAAGCACTCTGAGTAGCAGCTCGATCAGCACGTATCATCACCTCCGGAGCGATCGACAGGCCCGGACTGGCCAGGGAGGCGGCCGACCATGCTCGCACCTCGACCGCGCCGCAGGCTCGTCCGGCGCCATGATGCCGACTGAGTCGCCGGAATCGCTGGACGGCGGGTCATCGTCGTTGCGGGAGGTTGCGCTGCTGGCCGCCAAGCTTGGCTTCACGGCCTTTGGCGGGCCGGCGGCGCACATCGCGATGCTTCGCGACGAGATCGTCAGCCGGCGCCGCTGGACCGATGAGGCGCACTTCCTCGATCTCCTGGGCGCCGTTAACCTGATCCCTGGCCCCAACTCGACGGAGATGGTGATCCACACCGGGTTCGAACGGGCCGGCTGGCGCGGGCTGCTGACCGCCGGGGCACTCTTCATCCTGCCCGCGGCGACGATGACACTGATCCTAGCCTGGCTCTACGTGCGCTATGGCACGACCCCGGAGGGAACCTGGCTCCTCTACGGCATCAAGCCGGTCGTGATCGCGGTCGTCCTTCAGGCGATCTGGGGGCTAGGTCGCACCGCGTTTCGCGACCGCTGGCTCGCGATCGCCGGAATCGGCGCCGGGGTGATGGCGCTGCTCGGCGTCAACGAACTCGCGGTGCTCTTCGGCATTGGCGGCCTGGTGATGCTGATCCGGAACGCGCGGCGGCTCGGGGCCAGCGCGCCGATCGCGGTGATCGTCCCCGTGCCTCCTGGGCGAGGCGTGATGCGCGGTCTCGCCGCCGTGGTGGCGGTTCTGGGAGCGGCGACAGGGGAGCCGTACGGGGTGGGGAAACTCTTTCTGATCTTTCTCAAGATCGGGGCGACCCTCTATGGATCGGGCTACGTCCTACTCGCGTTTCTGCAGAACGATCTGGTCGATCGCACCGGATGGCTGACCAGGAGTCAGCTGCTCGATGCGGTCGCGGTCGGCCAGTTCACCCCCGGACCGGTCTTCACCACCGCCACGTTCGTCGGGTATATCGCGGGCGGGGTCTGGGGCGCCGTTGTCGCGACGATCGGCATCTTCTTCCCGGCGTTCGTGCTGGTCGCCGTCACCAATCCCCTGATTCCCCGACTCCGGCGCTCACTCTGGACGGCGGCCTTCCTCGACGGGATCAACGCGGCCGCGATCGGTCTGATGGCGGCGGTCGCGTGGGCCCTGGGCAGCGCGGCCATAGTCGACGCCGTCACGGCCGCGCTCGCGGTTGCGACAGCGCTGCTCTTGATCCGGTTCAAGGTCAACTCAGCCTTGCTGATCCTAGCGGGCGCGGTCATCGGCCTGGTGATCAAGGGCACCGGTTGAGCGGAGAGACCTGCCGCTGGTCGCTACGATTCTGGCTCGCCCTCAGCTGGGTCCAGGAGCGGGTCGAGCTCGAAGTTGATCGGATGACCGGCGAAGTGGCACTCGCGCTGGATCTGGTGGTGGTCAGCGCCTCGCCAGCGGCAGCGGTCACAAAACTCGACCTGGTAGAAGTGGCCAAAGAGCGCCGGGTCCATCAGTGTCAGTGGCCGGTCAGTCGCCAGGCGCTTGTATTCCGCATGAACGAGCGGCTCCAGCGATTCCGGCAAGCATGCTGGGTAGCGAATCGGATGCTCGGCTCCGGTGGCTCGATCGCGAAAGATGAGGAGGCGGCTCGTCGCACCGGTGGCCTCATCGGCGACCTCGGTGTCGGCGATGACCTCCAGCACGTCCCAATCCGCACCGGCTCGCGCCGAGAGATACTGGAGCAATCGCGCCTTGTCGATGCTGCGGGTCGCCAACCGGTCGAGCAGCGGCATGACCCGCCGCACGACATCCTGTGTTGCCTTATAGGTCATGCGTCGGGAAGTCCTCGCCGTGACGCTTCGGGTCAAGGCCGGCGGAGGGCAGATGTCGCCGCGCGGGGATGCCGGCTTGCGGGATGATACCGCACCGCTCTCAGGTCTATCGGCACACCGATCAGCGCACGACCGGCGACTTCGCCGCGGGGGCCACCATGGCTGGGGCCGGCGTGGCGCGATAGGCGGCGGTACCAGGAACACGCCAGGCAACGATGGCAGCGGCGAGGATCGTTCCCAGCCCGCCGAGCGCCACCGACGGGCCAGCGCCGACCATCGCGGCCACGAGACCGGCCTCGAACTCGCCGAGCTGCGGTCCACCCATCGCGAAGGTCGAGTGCGCGGCGGCAATGCGGCCACGCAGGGCGTCTGGCGTGATCAGGTTCCGCACCGTGTGCCGTAAGGCCATGCTGACCGCATCGGCCGCGCCACTCCCCGCCAGCGACACGAGCGAGAGCCAGAGGGTGTGGCTGAGTCCGAAGACCAGAATGCACGCGCCATAAGCGGCAACCGCGACGATGACCCCGAGACCGGGTCGCACCGGCAAGCGAACTACGCTCATCACGGCACTCCCAACCACGGCCCCGGCCGCGGGGGCGGCAAGGAGAAGCCCGAGACCGCTTGGACCGACATGCAGCACCTGCGTCGCGAAGATCGGCATCAGGACGGTGCTCGCCCCGAAGAAGGTCGCCACAAAGTCGATCGACATCACGCTGAGCAGGATCGGGGAGGCACGCAGGAAGCGCAGCCCCTCGATCGCATCCGCGAGGCCACCACGCGCGGACGGTATGGCAACGGGCCGGATGTGCAGGGCCACCACGGCGAGCGCAACCGCCCCAAACGACAGCGCGTCCAGAACGTAGGCGGGTCCAACACCGAAGCGACCGATGATCAGTCCACCGACCGCCGGACCGGAGACGGTGGCGACCTGGGAAGCGAGGATGCTCATCGTCATCGCCCCGGTGAGGCGATGACGCGGAATCAGCAATGGCACCAGCGCCTGCCGGGTCGGCCCCGCCACGGCGCCGACGGTGGCCGACACCATCGTGACCGCGTAGATGGCAATCAGGTTGATCGACCCCTCGATCGTCAGGAAGGCAAGGAGCGCGGAGGTGAGGAGCAGCGCCAGCTGGGAGACGAGGAGAGTGCGCCGCCGGTCATAGCGGTCGGCAACCACGCCACCGGCGAGCCCAAAGAGCAGGATCGGGACAAAACGGCAAAGTCCCAGCAACCCGAGCTTCACGGGATCGCCGGTCAGCTGGAAGACCTGCCAGGCGACTGCCACCCGCTGGACCTGGGTACCGAGCGACGATGCGAACTCGGCGGACCAGAGGAGCCGGTAATCACGATGAACCAGCACACTGTAGGCCCGCCCAGAACCTCCGGTCTCTGTCTCGCCGCCCGTGCTCGTCACCTCACCGCCTCGTCGTTGTCCCGTCGTCCGTCCCGCCACGCCGGGTTTGACTGGACCCTTACCGGCCCTACCCTACCAAAGCGAGGCAAAACCCAGCCGGGCAGAGCGGCCACTCGCCGGCACCGTGGTGGGACAGCCGCCGCACGACACATCGCGGCTCACCAGCGGGACACGCCGGTCAGCGGTGACGGGCAACGCACAGCGCCGCAATCGAGTCGAGCACCAGATCGGCCTCTCGCTCCTCGGTATCTCCGACCGGCTTGCCGGTCCGCACCAGGATCGTCGTCATCCCCAGTCGACGGGCGGGTGCGAGGTCGGTTCGAGCGTCGTCGCCGACCATCGCGACACTGGCCGCCGGGAGCCCAAGCGCGCGCAGCCCCTGGCGAAAGAAGAGGGGCGACGGTTTGCCAACGACGGTCGCCCGCACACCCGCCGCCTCCTCCAGCGCCCGGACAAATGGCCCGCTATCGAGTGCCGGTCCCGCGGCGGTGCGCCACCAACGATTCCGATGCATCGTGACCAGGCGTGCGCCGCCCAGCAGCAAGCGGAAGGCGCGGTTCATCCGCTCGTAGGTCAGCCGCTCCTCGGCGCCGCCGATGACGACCAGGTCGGCCGGGTCGGCATCGGCATCGGAGACCAGGTGCAGACCAGCCGCGGTGAACTCATCGGCAACGTCTCCCTTGGCGATCAGGTAGCAGCGGGCGCCGGGCGAGCGCCGCTGGACGAAGGCCGCGGTCGCCATCGCCGCCGTCAGCAACCGATCGTCGTCGATGGGCAGGCCCATCGCACGCAGACGTTTCCCCAGCGTCGCCCGAGAGGCAGTCGTCGTGTTGGTCAAGAGCAGGTGCGGGACTGTCGCCCGTTGCAGCCCCGCCAGCATCTCCGCGGCGCCCGGGACCGGGTGATCTCCGACGTGCAGCACGCCGTCGACATCGAGCAGGAGACCGCGCACGCGGCCGAGTGCTGGTTCGGTGAACGGCTCATCGTTCATCGTGTCGCACCAGACACCGGACGTCCTTTCCTGGAGCGCACCTCTGGGTCAGGTCGCCTCGAAGCGGCTCGCCTCGAGGCACGGCCAGCGCCGATCATGCGGGGCCAGCACCGTCCGTCTCATCTGCTTCGTGAGCCGGAAGTGTCGCGACATAGGCGGGCGACAGCTCCCAGTAGCGAGCGGCGGCCAGCACCGCCGCGGGGTCCCCGCGTGGCGTGGTGCCGGCTGGGGCAATCGCCTGGAACCGGCGACCATCATCGGTCGTCACCGCCACCGGGCCAGCGGCGTTGCTGTCCGCCGAGGGCGTCGCCAGGCGGACAAGCACTCCCCAGACTGGTTCCGTGGAGCCCACATCGTCCCCCACTCGCGCCCGGGCGACAAAGCGGGCGCCGGGATGAGCGGCGAGGATCGTCCCCGGCACCATATCCACCCCACAGAAGAACCGGTAGGCTCGCTCGTCGTCCATTCGCGTCCCCTGTCTCCTTTCGCGGCCGGCGTACCGGCGGACCAGCCAGCACCGTCATCCGATGTCCCATCGCGTCGTCCGTGGCAATCGATCAGAACCCCGGCCCTCGCTCGACCAGCCCTCGGAGTGGCGGATCGATGGGGGCGTCCTGGGCCATGATGAGCACGCCGAACCGGCCCATCCCGCCCGGATCGATCAGCCGGAGCACGGCCGCCTGGGCAGCCAGGTAGTCGGCGGCGGTCGTCGTTGGGTCTTGCTGCATCTGCACCAGGAACTCTCCGAGACCGAGACTCGCCAGCAGGGCGCCCTGCGTCGTGAAGCCAGCGAGTCTCAGCCCCGCGGTCTCCCCGGCGTGCTGCAGGGCGCTGAAGTCGACATGAGCTGTCAGATCCTCGCGACCGACATCGCGAAACGGGTCGTCCGAGATGGTATGCCGGGCATGCGCGCGCAGGGTACCCCCCAGGCGATGATCCCGGTAGAGCTGCGCGGCGGGATAGCCATAGTCCAGCACGATCGCATACCCCCGTCGGAGCCCGCGACTGACACCACCGAACCAGCCGGCGGCCGCGGGGCTGATCTCGATCGCATCGCCGTCGTTCAGCGTCACGCCAGCCGCGGCAAGGGCAGCGCCGGGGTCTGCCGCGGCCGCTTCCGCGGAGGGATCGTCCTCCTCATCCCCAAAGCCAGTGTCGTTCCAGACGACGAAGCGTTCCCGCAACACGCCATCACGCCAGACCAGCTGGTGAACGGGGAAGGCGTCCGCGACCTCATTCGCCAGGGCGACCCCGACGATGGGGTCAGGATCGCCTGCCGGAGAAGTCTCGACGGTGACGAGATGATCGAGACCTACCTCTGCCATCGCTCCCCGGGCGTCCTCCCGGCGATACTGATTTGCCTCGACGAGACGATAGCGCAGCGTTGCAAGCAGCTCTGGCGCATCGACTGAGAGCCCGGCGATGATGTCGTAGGCGAGACCACCGATGCCCGCTCCATCCTCACGCACGGTAAAAGGATCAGGCCGGCCAAGCCGCTCCCAACACTCGGCGATCTGGCGGGCGAGGGTCATTCCGAAGAAGGGGTGCGTCTCGGGGGCGGTCAGAAAATCGCCCCCCCGGCCCGGCCGCCGCTCCGACGTCAGGTAGTACCCGTGGACCGGGTGATAGAGCGCGAGCTCCATGAAGCGGGCGAACGTCAGACGTCCGCCGTTCGCTTCCATCTCCGCGCGGATCGCGGCTGTCAGCGCCGGGTTCCCGCCATACGTCGGTCGGGTGCCGGGGTCGGTCATGGCCGGGCAGTTTTCCATGGGCCGGATTGTAGCCGCTGCCGCCATCGGTCAGGGACCATCGCTGGCGGCGATTCCGGCGGAGGGAAGAGATTCGGACGCCGCTCACTGGAGCAGTGATCGACGCTTCGTCACCCTGAGTCACCGGCGCAGAGATCAGCGCGTGTCCCGCTGGCACAAAATGTGATAACGTCATCCGTCCGGACCACGTGTGACGGTCAATGTCAGGACGCATCAGCGATGGTCGGCTCGCGTGCCGGCTCATCAGGGGAGCAGGGTGTGGCAAAGGAGCGGCACGACGTGGCGTTCGTCGTTGGGGCGATCCTTGGCGGGCTCGGGGGAACGGTAGCCGCGCTCTTCAATGCGCCGCAATCCGGGCAACGCACCCGTGACCAGCTTGCCGGGCACGCGAACGCGGTCGGACAGCGCATCTCGGTAGGTTCCAGCACGCTGCTGTTGCGTGGCCAGCAGTTGACCGAGCGGGCGACCGGCGCCATCAGCTCCGTCGCCGGTCGTGACGATGCGACGATGCCGGTGGCGACTGGCTCGGTGGCCGAGGCCAACGAGGCGGTTTTTACGCTGCCTGACCCGGTCGTCGAGACCGGAGCCGGTGCGGCGGATATCGCACCGGTCGCGCTTGATGCCGCCGGGATCGACCCGGCGATCACCGAATTGGAACCTAACGAGGGGATTTCCCGCGATTCCGTCGATCGCGACAGCCGGGGATCTGGGTTGTAGCCGTGCACCGTCGCCCTGACCAGGGCGACCACCGACCATGGGATCATGGCAAGAGACGCGATTGGTTCGCACTCGGCATATGGAGGAGTGACACGATGATTGGACGCGCTCGTACGGCACTGAAGTTCTTCGTCTACGGATTGCTGATCGGGCTCCTCTTTGCTCCGCGAAGTGGCGATGAGACGCGCTCGCGGGTCTTCGCCTGGGTCAACCAGACGGTGAAAGACACGGTCGGCGGCGTCACCGGCGGCGACGCATAGCGGTCGCCACCCGGCGTATCGGGGACGATCGTCGTGATTCCTGGCATGAGGAGGTAGACGGTTGCTCCCTATCGGCGATGAGCCAAACGGGCGGCGCCTGACGCCGGTCGCCAACTACGCCTTGATCGCGATCAATATCGTCGTCTTTCTGTACCAGCTGACCCTCTCGGACACGGCATCGGACTCCGCGCTGTCGCGGTTCATTTTTCGCTGGGGGGCGGTGCCGGACGAGATTTCCCATGGCACCGATCTCTTCGCCCTGCTGACCTCGATGTTCTTGCACGGCGGCTGGCTTCATATTGCTGGAAACATGCTCTTTCTCTGGGTCTTCGGGGATAACGTCGAAGACGCGATGGGGCATGCGCGTTACCTGCTCTTCTACCTCCTCTGCGGTCTGGTCGCGGGGCTCGCCCAGGTGGCAATCGAACCGTCCAGCCTGACGCCACTCGTCGGGGCGAGCGGCGCCATCGCCGGGGTGCTTGGGGCGTATATCCTGCTCTTCCCGCGAGGGAAAATCCGCACCCTCGTCTTCCTGGGGTATTTCGCGACGATGGTGATGATCCCGGCCTGGATGCAGATCGGGCTCTGGATCGTGCTCCAGTTCTTCAATGGCTTCGCGTCGTTTGGGGTCAAGACCGGGGAGACCGGCGGCGTCGCCTACTTCGCCCACATCGGCGGTTTCCTCGCCGGCGCCGTCCTGATCTGGCTCTTCCGGGATCGAGACGCCGTCACGCGTCAGCGCGCGGCGCGTGCTGAGGGTGCGACTCGCCCGTTCCAGCGGGTCGGCCTCGGCGGTCGCTGACCGTTCCACCGCGGTGGTGCGACGTGACGACGCCCGCCATTCGGGTCGCTCGTAAGGTTCACCACCGGCATGTCTCGACAGCGCTGGCCGCCCTCGCGTATACCAGCGACCGTGCAGCACCAACTGCAGCGAATTGATGACTCATCAACTACCACGGAAGGTCGCTCATGGCTCGCTTCTTTCGTCTCCAGGTCGACGCCGATGAACTGACTGACGCGATGTATGCGTTCGTGACCGACCCATCGGCGCGCCGCAACGAGCGCCAGATTGTCCAGGAACTGAACGACCTCAACCCCGATGTCGTCGACGTGATGGAGTCGATGGTTCTCGACGGCACCGAGGACCGCCAGGATGTCGCGGACTTCGTCGAGGCGGTCTTCGCGCCCCGAGGCGCCTGACATCCAGCTCGCCGACCCATGGCGGTCCAGAGCGCCAACATTCCGCCGTCCGCATACTCGACGACCCGATTGCGACCCGCCGCGAGATGCGCCGCGCCCGTGGAGAGCCACCCCTAGTCGGTCCTACGGTTTGACAGACGCTTGCCAGGCAACGTTGATACCCGGTGCGTTGAGGTTCGTCAAGTGGGTGCTGGCGGACGATTGCTGGCATTCCCCGTGTGAGCGGAACCGCCCCATCCTGGTCGGGGACGCGGGCGCATGCCATTCGCCCCTACCCCAGGGCGTGCCGAACGCGGGAGTGCGGTCATCGGATCGAACCGGTGCGGCGGTGTCATGTTCGACCAGCGATCGCACCACCACCCGTAGTTCGGGCGCTCGCCGGACGCCCGTAGGTGTGGGTTGAGCCGTCTTGGTCAGCCAGTGAGCTGACCCTCAGCGCCTCTGCGGTAGGGGCGCATGGCATGCGCCCGCGGCCCCTACCGCGTCGTAGCGGGGGGGGCGGCGCGGTCCCCTGAACCCGACCTTGTTGTCACCGTTGGTGTGCGCTCTGGAGCTCGATCGTAACGTGGCGGGCGGCACAGAGGTGGCGGCTGAGCGGTAGGAGGCAGGGAGAGATTCCTCGACACGCTCGGAATGACGGTGGGTGGGGACGAGGACGGAGCGAGGTCTGGTCGTAGCGATGGGCGGCGCGGCGGAGTGGGATAGGGGCGCGAATGATGGTGCGCCCACGCTCCGCCGCAAGTTACGCCGGATCGGGACTGCAGCGCCGACGGTTGCGGCGGTCACGCATCCCGGGGGCGGAGCGGCGCGGTCGCGGGGGTGATGGCGGAGATGGCACCGGTGGTACGCTCGATCTGCTCCTGGTCCCAGGTGATCAACGGGGCGTTGAGGTGCGCGGCGAGAGCGACATAGACCGCGTCAGCGCCACGGAGACGATGGGTGGCCGCGATCGCCCCGGCGGCCTCGGCAAGTTCGTCGCTGGCATGGACAAGAAGCAGCGGGTTGCTCATCAGATCAGCAATCGCTCGATATCCGCGGTCTGCGCTCCCACTTCGCCGCGATAGCGCGCCAGCCACCTCCGGAATGACGAGCGCTGGGACCGCGATGCTTCCTCCGGCCCGCATCCATCCATGAAGCCACGTCTCGCTGAGCCGGTGGTGGACATCGTCGGCCAGCAGCGTGCTTAACCAGACGCTGGCGTCGAGTGCAATCACAACTCGCGCCGGTCCTCCCGGACGGCGTCCACCGCTGACACGCCTTCAGGCCAGTGCTCCGAGATTTCCTCGGCAAGCGATCTGTGTTTCTCCCACCATTGATCGAGCTCCTTGGTGGTGGGATGTGGGCGCTCGACCTGGACGAGGCGAGCGATGACACGGCCCCGAAGGGTCACGTCAATCGGCTCTCGCTGATCGCGGACCCGCCGCAGGATCTCGCTGGTGTGGACTTTCAGTTCCTTGATGCCGACAGCGGCCATCCTGCGCTCCTTGGGAATCTGTTATCGCGGGGATGACAAGCGAGCCCACCCGGGATCCCGGGTGGGCTCGCTTCTGTGCGCGTGATCACCATCGTAGCATTGAGGGCAGACGACCGGACGGCCGGGACCGGCGCCGCACGATCGAGGCTGTTGATCGCGGTCGCCGGCTAGGCGACGCGCACGGCGCCCCAGTAGCGGGCCGCATAGTAGTCACTGTAGATACTGGTGATGACAACACCGGTTCCCTCATTCTCCGCGTGAATGAAGAGACCGTCGCCGATGTAGATCCCGACATGCGAGATACCGGGCCGGTAGGTGTTCTGGAAGAAAACGAGATCTCCAGGCATCCAGGTGCCCCAGTCGATCCAGGCGCCGGCCCCGGGTTGCCCTTCGACGGCGTGCCCAATGTCGACGCCGACGCTGGCCAGCACGACGTACTCGGTGAACCCCGAGCAGTCGAATCCGGCCGGGCTGTTACCCGCCCAGACGTAGGGATAGCCCTGGAAGCCGAGCGCCACGGCGGCAATGGTATCGCCATAGGTAGGTGGCGGCGGAGCGGCGACGACCGCGGCCTGAGCCAGCTTGGCTCGATCAAACGTCGCCATCGCCGCGGGTTTGAGCGGCGCCGCCTTCAACCAGCTCGCGCTGCTCTGGTGAGCGGCCAGCGGCACCCGTAGCTGCGCTGGCGTCATCGCGTGTGACGATGCGGTACGCATCGAGCCAGACGTGTCAGCGGCCGTCGGGGCCGCATCGGCCAGGGTCGCCGCCGGGGCGACCGCCAGCCCGCCAATCGCAACGATGATCGCGATTGTCAACACGCGCGCTCCACTGTGCGTCGCCCGGTGCAGCCAACACCGCGGCGAATCGCCGGAACGCGGCGACGTGATAAACCTTCGCATGGTGTGTTTCCCTCCCAATATCGCGCGCCGAGTCGCAACTCGGCGGTCCCGGGGGTCGGGACGTTCGAAACCCTGTTGGGCCTCCTCAACGGTGGCGGACGTGCCGCCTATCAATGGCCTGACCCGTCGCCCAGCCGCGACTCGGTCATGGCCCCAACCAAGCAGACGCACACGACGCCCACGACGGCACCGACGCCGCTAGGATCGGCTCTTCTCCTTGGAAGCGGGGAGCTTACCATCCGCGGTGACAAGCTGTCCAATCGGATGGGCAGATCGTAGCGACACGAACGAGGAACGGTGGGACAGGAATCTCGGCAGGGAATCGGTACGGTACAATCCTGACAACGACCACTCAGGCGCCACGGTGCACGCCGAGCTCCGCGGGCGCGGCAGCGGTGAAGAGATCGATGGGAAGGGGAGAGGGGCGGATGGCCTACCGGTTCTTGCTGGAGGTGCCCGAGGCGTTGGCCGCTGAGGCCGCCGTCGTCGTCGAGGGTGCCGGCGACGCCCAGGTGGTGCTCGTCCGCAACTCACATGGGCGCGGTTTCGACGATCCGGCGGTGGACCTGACCGTCGCGGCGCACTCGCTCCGGGTGATTGATCGTCTCTATGGATGGTTCGACACCATGGGCGCGTCCCGTCCCGACATCAATATGGTGCTGCATGGGGGAGAACGACTCGCGCTTGAAGCGCAGGACCGCGGGGCGATGGTCGCGGCGATCCGTCGCGATCAGCCGTGGGTGGAGCGATCGATCCCCAAGATCGGCGACCATGAAGAGGAGTTCGTCACCAGTGGGGTCACTGAGGGAGCAGGGTTGCGCGAAGGGGCAGCGCGTGACATCCGGATCGACGCGGCGGGTGGGAATGTCCCGGCCTCCGGCTCCGCGCTCGATCCATCGTGGATCGCCCCGGCCGCGGTTGCCGCGCCACCGGAGCGGGCCGTCCTGGTGGTCGGCGTCAACCATCTGGCCGTGCAAGTGGGCGACCTGGCGAAAGCGGAACGGTTTTACAGCGAGTTCTTCGGGATGGAGCTGCTCGGGCGGTCTCGCCAGCAGCCGCGTGGCGGCTACGCCCGGGTCGATGGCGACTACCGCTGGGACGATGCGGTTCGGACCGGAACCGAGGCCGATGTCAGCTTTCTGCGCAACGGACCGATTACCCTCGCGCTCCATCGCGCCGGACGCGGCGCGCGCCTGGAGCGCGGCATCCTCGACCATCTCTCGATCGCCGTCGATGTCCGGACCTTCGCGACCCTGAAGGGAGAGGTCCTAATGCGCTCGATGCAGACACTCGCCAGCAGCGACGCATCCGTCACCTTTCGTGATCCGTTCGGGATTGCCTGGGAGCTGACAGTGCGGAGCTCCGCCACCGCCGAATCGGGACCACGCCTGTAAGCCGCCACCGCGGCATCGCATGATGACGATGGCCGCGCTCCGATGCGACCAGGGAGTCTGATGCTCGACAACTACCGAGATCTGCTCGACGAGCTTCTCGAAACACCAAATATCCTGCGCGATCGCGTCGGCACCGCCGGGGATGATCTACCGCCGGGGCTGCTGCCGCTGATGAGCGAGTTGCGCGACCGCGACCAGCTGGTGCTGCAGCGCCTGCAATCGCTGATGCGAGAGACGGACCCTTTTTTGCCGGCGCTGAGCGACGACGCGGCGGCGAAGCCAGGAACTGATCCGGCGGCGGTCCTTGCCGAGTTCGAGACGGCTCGTGGCGAGGTGGTGTCGCTGTTGATGAATCTTTCCTTGAAAGACTGGGACCGCACCGGGACGCACGAGATCGACGGTGAGATCACACTGGCCGACGAGGTCGAGCGTCATGTCGAGTTCGACGAGGAGCACGTCGCACGCATTCGTGCGCTCTGACCATTCGCCTCAGCGATCCGCGATCGATCCTTATTGACACTGGCATCCCAGGGTGCCTGGGCTCGATGTCCCGTATGAGTTCAGCCGCGGCCCTGGTCTCGCGGGTGTGGCCCTATTAACGGGGGGGAGCCGCTGGCGTGGGGCCAGCGGCTCAAGTGAGGAGGGGGATGACGGCCGTCACGAACGCTGATGCGCGTGGGGTGCGCGAGGTGCTGACGATCCGACGACCCGAGAATAGCACGAATGTTCTCATCATGCAAGCGGGCGGCGCCGGAGGAGAAGAGCGGGATCGCTCCACGCCTCCTCCTCCGACAACGTCGCCCCACACATCCCAACGCGGGAAAGGCGTCAATGGTTTCACCATGCATCGTCGGCAGCCGGTCGGTGCTCGCCATTCGGGTGGAGTGGTGAGACGCGGCCTCTCCCCGGCGCGTCATGGCCGCCCCGGACGGCAGGCATGAGCGAGATGGGGATCAGCGATCGTTCCAACCTGCCGGTGGTGGTGGTTGGCGCTGGGATGGCCGGTCTGACCTGTGCCGCCGCCCTCCATGCCGCTGGCCGTGATGTTGTCGTGCTGGAGGCCGCTGACGGCGTGGGCGGGCGGGTGCGGACCGACCGGCACCCGGAAGGATTCCTCCTTGACCGCGGTTTTCAGGTGCTGCTGTCCGCGTATCCGGCAGCGCGTCGCTGGATCGACCTCGATGCGCTGGCCCCGTGTCCGCTCGACGCGGGGGCACATGTCTGGGACGGTCACCGCCGGTTGCCACTGGCCGATCCACGACGTCATCCTGGAGCATTGCCGCGGGACCTGACAACCCCGCTCTTCCTGGCGTCCGACAAGGCGCGGCTGGCGATGTTGGGGATGCGCTCCCTGCTGGCTCCCTGGTCGAGCGCGGCGGAGGCAGCGGGTGATCCCGCGGCCGATACGTCCGCCGCCGAGGCACTCTGGGGCTCCGGCTTGAGCCGCGCCTTTGTCGACCGGTTCGCGCGGGCCTTCTGGGGCGGCATCCTGCTCGATCGAACGCTTGGTACCAGCGCCGGACCATTACGCTTCACGCTGAAGATGTTCCTGCAGGGACCGGCCGTGCTCCCGTCGGGCGGGATTGGTGCGATGCCGGAGCAGCTCCGCTCGCGGCTGCCCGCCGAGTCGATCCGCTTCCACCAGTCCGTCGACGCGATCGTCATCGACGGGGGAGAAGCGACCGGAGTCCGGGTTGGGGGCGAGACGCAGCCGGCGTCGGCGGTGGTCGTTGCGACCGATCCCCCATCCGCCAGGCGACTGACCGGCATCTCCAGCCTGCCGGGAATCGACCAGGGGGTAGGGTCGACGACGGTCTATCTCACGGGAGAACGGCATCCAGGGATCGGACCGCGTCTTCTGCTCGATGGGACCGGGCGGCTCAGCGTGAACCACCTGGCGCCACTCTCGGTGGTGGCGCCGAGCTACGCGCCGCCGGGACGGCATCTGCTGGCGGCGGTGGTGCTGGGTGAGGCTCAGGCCGCCAGCGACGAGCTGCTTGGCAGGCGGGTGCGCGACGACACCGCGACGATGCTGGGCCAAGATCCATCGGCCTGGACGCCGCTGGCGGTGGTGCGAGTTCCCTTCGCGCAATACCCCCAGCCACCCGGTATCTACGGCCGGCTCCCCGCCAATCGCACCGAGACCCCCGGGCTCTTCCTGGCGAGCGAGGCAACCGTCGATTCAAGCTACAACGGCGCCATCCTCAGCGGCGAAGCGGCCGCGGCGGCGGTTATCGACGCGCTGGCGAACCCGGCCTAGCCTCTGCCCGTCACTCACTCCTCATCTGCCCCCGAACACGGAACCGCCCGTTCGCGGATGTCATGATGCGTCGCCCGGACGCGCCGGGGAGGACCGCCTCTCCCTCCGCTGTCCCCTGTTCCACCCTGGCGTTTCGAGACGAGTCGAAAAAGGTCTCGCCGCGGCCGACCACCCTGATGCTCGACGCCCGCCGGACAACTCGGGAGCCCATCGCGGTCGTCATGGGACGGAGGTATCAGACCCAACCGGATGACACGATGAGGAACGATGCTCTGCCGTTCATGGGCCGGTCCATCCGTGGTGTCACGCCCGCTGGCGCTCATGCTCGACGATTAAGTGCAGGGCCGACCGGAGCTGTTCCAGCTGCTGCTCGCCAAGAATTGCCGCGTACTCGGCTTCGAGCTCCCGCGTCACGGCGACGGCGTCACGCAGGAACCGCCAGCCAGCGTCGGTGAAGCGCACGATCATCGCCCGGCGATCCGTCGGATCCGGGACGCGGGCGACGTACCCCTGACGCTCAAGATCGAGGACGAGCTGTCCCATCCCTTGCTTGGTCATCCCGGCGCGCTCGGCCAGAACGGTGACCCGCTCGCCATCCACGCTGAGGTGAGGCAACAGGCCAATGTGCGCGAGCGTCAGCCCATCGTAGTGGCGTGCCTGCAGCTTCGTCACCGCTCGGGCGTTGAAGGCCCTGTGCGCCTGGAGCAGCAGCCGGCCAACGTGTCGCTCACGCAGCTCCTGCAACTGTCGATGCTCTCCGACACTCCAATCATCCGCCACCGTTCACTCCCGTTGACAATACAGACAAGTTACTTTACTATTTCATTAGACAACCGACTTTACTGTATCGGCTATTGCGGCAGTTGTCGATCTGCGGCGACAGGAGAACGATGATGACGATCGTCCACGGCAATGCGCTCCAGGACATTGAGACGCCGGGTGGCAATTTTGGTAGCGGCGTCGCGACGCCCAGCCACGGCGCGGTCGAGGTGAGCGTGATTCGCCAGCGTCAGCGGCCGAGCGGAGCGAACTTAGACCACACGCATGACCGGGAAGAAGTGATGATTCTTCTCGCTGGAGTGGTCATTGTCACGCTGGAGGAGGAGTCGCTCACTCTTAGACCCGGCGACGCGCTCATCGTTCCCGCGAAGACCACCCACCGGATTGAGAACCACGGGGCGGAACTCGCGGAGTGGCTCCTGGTTGCCCCGGCCGGCGTCCGCTTCTTCCACGCGAACGGGGAAGAGGGCACTCCGCCCTGGTCGCTCTAACTCCTCGTGCCGTGGGAAGGGAGGTGCGCATACCCGCGGATGTGGACCTCTTCATCGCCAGCTCGCGACGATGTTCTCCTACCAGCAATCAGGAGCGCCCCGACGCCCACAATCACTGCCCAGCGGACCGTCGGGGGGTCGGATGGCCAACCGGACGTAGGCCAAGACTGGATGCCGTGTTGACACGTCATTCTCCCGATTGCCAACCGGCTCACCGGGTGCTACGACGCTCGCCGATCTCCAACTCGCCTTGCCCACCGCCATAACCGGTCATCTTTTCGCCGCGTCTTAACCCGCCATTCGTTCCAGGTTCCGCAGGCTGGTTGCCACATCGACGAGGGGGTCGTTGGGATGGTCCTGCTCGACAATGCGCGGGCGCGCCGCCATTGGCTGCCGGGCCGAGGGGACGCAGGTCAGGCTCTGGGTGACAAAAACTGGCACCGGCATCTCCCCCGAGCATCACAGCCGGATCGTCGACTGCTTCTATCGCGTCGACAGTGGCCGCGCCCGTGAGCACGGTGGGATTGGGCTGGGCCGGGCCATCTGCGCGGCGATCGCGGCGGCGCACGGCGGCACAATCGCCGTGACGAGTGAGATTGGGCGCGGAACGCAGGTCGAGCTGGTGTTGCCCGGCGAGTAGCGGCGCCGCTGGTCGCCGTCGTCCCCAGTTCATCGCGATTTCATCTGGGCATCGTAGTCTGATCGCGGAAGCAGAGTCGGGCCGCCGCCACTTCGCGGGACCCAATGGGGGGAAAGAGCGATGTACATCTCCAATCGCGTCAGGGTAAAAGCCCTCGTTGCCTGCGCGCTCGCGGGATTCACCGGCATCCCCGGAAACCCGGCGTCCGCCGCTGGTCCCGAGCCCACTCGAGTCAAGTTTGACCCGGCCAATTTCGTCGACCCGACCACGAGCACCAACGAATACCACCCGCTGCGCCCGGGCATGCAATGGATCCGGGCCGGAACCACCGAGGTCGGGTCGCGCAAGGTTCCTCACCAGGTGATCAGCACGATGACCGACGTCGTGCGGATGATCGACGGCGTACCGGTCGTCGCGATGCTCGATCAGTCGGAGGATTCCGGTGAGATCGCGCAGGTCGGGTTTGACTACTTCGGACTCGATAAGGACAGCAACGTCTGGATTCTGGGCGGTTACACCGAGAATTATGAGGGGGGGTGTACACCGACGTCGAGGACGCGTCGTTGGGAACGGCAACTGGCGGGGAACCCGGCATCCTCATGCCGGGTGTCGTGACGATGGACACGCCGCGGTGGTTCATCGGGACACCCGGACCAGACGAAGATCCCTCGGTGGCAGAGCCGGTCGCCGTCGGGATCACGACGACCGTCGCCTTCGGTGAGTTCCGGAACGTGATCGCCATCCGCGAAGGCGGGATCGACGCGATCGACAACGAGATCAAGTACTACGCCCCGGGCGTCGGGGTCATCTTCAACGATCCGAAGCTCAAGAGCCTGCATCAGGACAGCTTCGAGTTGATCAATCTCATCGAGTTGAGCCCCGAGGGTCTGGCCGAGGCGAGTCAGGTCGCCCTCGACCTGGAGGACCATGCCCGCTCAGTAGCGTCCGACGTCTACGGTTCCGTTCCTGTCTCAGAGCGAATCAAGTGACGTCCGTGCCTGTCGTTCAGCTAACGGGGGTCTCCAAGAGCTTCCAGTCGGCTGGTGGAACCAGCATCGTGCTGGACGGAGTGGACCTCATGATCGAGCCCGGTCAGAAGGCGAGCCTGGTCGGGCCATCGGGCAGCGGCAAGTCGACCCTGCTCTCCCTCATCGCGGGGTTGCTGCGGCCCGACATCGGAACCGTCGCGCTCGATGGAGTGCCGCTGAGCGGCCTCGACGACGGCGAACGGGCCGTGCTGCGCACCAAGAGGGTCGGCATCGCCCTGCAATCCGAGAATCTGATCCCATTCCTCTCCGCACTGGAGAACGTTGAACTCGCCCTGGGTTTCGGGAATCGTCGCTCGGGATTGGGCCGGGCGCGCGAGCTGCTCAATCGAATGGGCGTCGCGCATCGTGCACGTCATCGCCCGCGACAGCTCTCGGGCGGAGAGGCGCAACGCGTGTCGCTGGCTGTCGCGCTCGCCAACGATCCGGCAATCTTGTTGGCTGACGAGATGGTCTCTCAGCTCGACGCGGCCACGGCCGGCGCGGTTACCCGCGATATTTTTGACGCTGACATGGCCGTGCTCTTCGTCACCCACGACCTCGCACTGGCCGATCGGGCCGATCTGCGGCTTCGGCTTCGAGACCGGCAAGTGGTCACACGGTGAGCGCCACGAATACGATCCGAGTCCAAGGCCTGGTCGTCGACCATCCCACCGCAGAAGGTAGTTTCCGTGCCCTTGACTGCCCCGAATTCGTAGTGGCCGGGGGGTCGAGCGTGGCGATCACGGGACCGAGCGGGTGCGGAAAATCGACCCAGCTGGGTGTGCTGGCCGGGCTAGCGATGCCGACCACGGGTTTGGTGACCATCGGTACAACCGGGGTCACCTCGCTGTCCGAGTCCGGACGGGTGGCGTTCCGCAAAGACGCGATCGGGGTCGTCTACCAGGCGGACAACCTGTTGCCGTTCCTCACAGTCGCCGAGAATATCCGGCTCCAGCTCGCCCTGTGCGCCGACACCGAGGACGCGGAGCACCGGACCGCCGACGTGCTCGACCGGCTGGGACTGGGCGAGCTCGGGGCACGGCTCCCCGATCAGCTCTCCGGCGGCCAGCGCCAGCGGGCGGCGATTGCGCGGGCGATCGTGCACCGGCCTTCGGTGATTCTGGCTGACGAACCGACCGGCGCCCTGGATGAGGAGAATGCGGCCGGCGTCGTCCAGTTGCTGCTCGAAGCTCATCGGGAACTTGGTTCCACGTTGGTCATCGTGACCCACGAACCGTCAGTCGCCAGCAGCATGGAGCGGCTGGTTTCGCTCCGCGGAGGTTCAATCGTCGGCGATCGCAAGGTCTCCCATGTTCGCTAGAGCCTGTTAGGTACTTTCGGCCAGGCTTTATCACGGCATCGCCGCATCTTGGTAGGCACATCTCGTGTCGAACCTACGGTTGACAACTGGGTGGTAGCGGCTCGGCATCGGGTGGCTCCAGGAAGTTCATCCTGGAGCCGCTCAGCGCCTAACAACCCACGAAACGCTCGGCAGCACTGCTCCAAGTGCCTAACAGGCTCTAGGTACGTGTGGGCGGATCTCTTTCGCAACCCCCGCCGCACCCTGTCGACCGCGGTCGGGGTCATGCTCGGGGTCGGATTCTCGTGCGCCATCCTGTTTTTCGTGGACGGTCTGTCGGCGTCCATGACGCAGCGCGCGGTCGCGCCGCTCGCGATCGATATGCAACGCGTGTTGACCCAGCCGGTGGCCGGAGACATGCGGCTGGAACTCAAGGCCGAACCCACCGGACCGGCAAACCCGGGTGACGTTATCCGCGTTCACCTGGAGCTCCAGAACCAGGGGCAAACGCCCGCGAACGAGGTCATCGTGCGCTCCGTTCCGTCCGCGGGACTGACCTATCTGGACGGTTCAGCGGTCGTCAATGGCAAGGCCGTGGCGGCAGGGGCAGAGAGTCCGTTCGCCAGCGGGCCGGCGAAGGTCGGCTTGAATATCGGCACGGTCGAACCCGGCGCGACCGTTGCGCTCGAGTACCAGGCGACGGTTTCCGCCAGCGGCGACATCTCGGATCAGGTCTTTGCATCCACCTTCTCGACGCGAGAGGCCCTCACGCCGATTAAGGCGAATGCGCCCGTACCGATGAGCCTGGCCGAACTAAGGATGCTGATCAGGGCGCTCGACGGCGTCACTTTCGCTGAACAGCTCTCGTTCGCCGACTTACCGCCAGAATCACTCTCAGCCGGTACTCCGGTGGAGGGCGTGGTCAGGCTGTTCGGGTTCGATCCGGGCTACACCGAGCATGACCCGACCATTAAGATCGTCGAGGGATCGCAGGTGCCAGACGAGGCGCTGATCAGCGCAGAAGCGGCGAGTTTCCTTTCGGTGGGCGTCGGCGATTCCGTCTCACTCACGTTACCCGACGGCACGCGGCTTGATAAGCGGGTCAGTGGCATCGTCGATCTCACGCGAGCGCGCTCGCTCTTCTCAAGCCGGAAGGGCGCCAATTTTGAGACCTTCATCTATGTTCCCAATGCGATTGTCATCGATTCGACGGCCTTCACCGACGTGGTCGTGCCCGCGTTCGAGCGGGCCGAGACCGGCAGGGGCGAGCGGGTCAAGAGCCCGCCGGTGCGTGAGATCGACATCGGGATCGACCAGGAGCTCCTCGACGCCGAACCGGCCGTGGCGCTCGGCCAGACGCAGCGGATCGCCGAGGCGGTCACAGGCGTGGCCGGCGGACAGGATTTCCTGCTCGACAACATCTCGAACACGCTCGCGGTGGCCCGTGACGATGCCACCGTCGCCAAGCGCATGTTCGTCTTCCTTGGAGCCCCCGGCGCCGTGCTCGCGGCGATGCTCGCGGGCTACGCCGGCATTGTGCTCGCAGGCGCCCAACGCCGGGAGCAGGCAACCCTGCGCATCCGCGGCGCAAGCCGACGACATCTGCTGTCGATGCTGACGATGCGGGTCAGCTGCATCACGGCGGCCGGAGCAGTGGTGGGCGTTGCCCTGGGATACGTCACCGCCGCGGCGGTGATTGGTCACGGCACACTGATGCGCGCGACGACGACGAGGCTGGTCGCGTCGGCGGCACTCGGGACCGTGGCGGGATTGCTCGCGACCGGGGCCGCGCTCTATTTCACCGGGCGTCGATCGATCGATCGCGAGATCAACGAAGAGCGGGCGCGACTCTCGATGCGACCCCCGGCGTGGAGGCGATACTGGCTCGACCTCGTAGGCATCACGGCGGTTATCGTGGCCACCGCGATCATCATCAGGAACTCGGGGTTCCAGGGCACACCCGGCTCGGTCTACGTGGGCCGCTCGGTTCGCCTCCCCCTTGGTCTGCTCCTCCTGCCGTTCGGCGCGTGGGGCGTGGGAAGCCTCTTCGGTGGGCGGGTCTTCGCGTGGATTCTGGGACGACTCCGGTCGAAAGCCGTGGATCTTGACCGGCCCTTCCCACTCCTCTACCGGCTGAGCCTCAAACGGCGCTCGTGGGTCCTGGTCGACGCCACGATCATCCTGGGACTGATCGTCGCGCTGGGAACGAGCCTGGCTGTCTTCACCGCTTCGTACGACAGCGCCAAGGCGGCCGACGCGCGATATACCGTGGGCTCCGATCTCAGGATCACACCAAGCCCGACCACAGAGCGGCCGTACGTCGCGGCCGACGCCTCCGGGTTCGCGGTCGAGGGCGTCGACTCGGTGGCGCCGGTGATCTACGGGGTGCACAACGTCGTGCTCCGCTCCAATCGCACGGAAGAGACCTCGAGTCTGGCGGCGCTCGACCCTGACGCGTTCGCGCGAGTGGCTCCCCTTGTCGATACCCAATTCTCGAACGGTTCGGCGAATCAGTCTCTTGGCATGCTGGCCGATCAGCCTGACGCGATCCTGCTCAGCACCCATATGGCCGAGTTTCTGAAGGTCCGCGAGGGCGACACGATCCGCGTCCTGCTCGCGCGGGGTACGTCGGAGCAAGTCGAGATCAAGATGATACTAGTGGGATTGTTCGAGCGCCTACCGGGCTTTCCCGACGGCGCCGATGCCGTCATCACCATCGCCCGCCATGAGGCGATGGTCCCCTCGGTTGCTCCCGCGTTCTTTCTCGCGCAGACGACTAATCGGTCCGACGCCACGCTCGCGCACGTTGAGACGGCGCTTCGCAATGGCCCGGGCGCTGGTGGCGCGCTGCAGATCGACACCAGACGCACGGCGCTGGCGAAAGACCAGTCTAGCCTGGCGGCGCTCAACATTAGCGGTCTGCTCAAGCTCGATTCCGCCTATTCGCTTGCGATGGGCACGGTGACGATCGCGATCTTCGTCTTCGGTCTCCTGCTCCAGCGCCGCCGCGAGTACGTCACGCTCCGGGCGCAGGGCATGCTGCCGAAGGCGATCCGGACGCTGATCGGCGCTGAGGCGGGCACCGTGGCAGTCGCGGGGTCTGTTGTTGGGGTACCCGTGGGACTTGTCATGGCCTTCTACCTGATCAACGTCCTCCGTGCCCTGTTCGTCCTCAACCCTCCCTATCACGTCCCCGTGGGATCCTTGAGTGTGGTCGTAGGATCAGTCCTAGCGGCGACGGCAGTGACATCGGTTGCGGCATCATCGCTAGTCAACCGGCTCCGGGCGACTGAACTCTTACGCGACGAATGACGATCGAATGAAACCCGTTGCTGGGATGAGGCACCCGTGGCCGGTGTCTGGTCAACCAGGACGATCGGGCAAACCTGGTCATGACAAGGGGTGCGTATGTGGGTAGGATTGGTGCCCGTCCCAACTGACCACGTGACCTGAGTGCGCTACAACAAGATCTCGTTCCAGCTCGGATATCGGGAGCGTCGTCGGCGCCTGCACGGGTTCATCGGGCGGGCACTGGAGGCACGCTCCGCGGCGCCCGACATCCATCTGCTTGCCGAGTTGGCCTTCCACGCGTATTCACATCCTCGACAAGTTGTGCTGGCCACCCACTGAGCGGTCGGTGGCGGTTGTCCAGGACCGGGTGGCCACGTTGATGGCGACAGGAAACCTTGACTGGAATGCGATGCGAGAGCTCACGTTCGAGCAGCTCGAGGGGGCGGACATCAGCGCCATCTGGGGCAAGACCTGGAGCGGACATCCTGCATCAAGAGGCGAGGACTGGCCCATCAAGTTTGGGCGCAGAAGTCCCCGGGCGGAGCAATCCGCGCCCACCTCTCGCCGCACGAACCCTAAGAAGAAGCACCGCCGCTGAGGGCGGCAATCCGGCCGATAGATCTTCAGGTATGAGTCAACTCCGGCCAATCCGCTCGCGATCGGCACCGGATCGGCCGCTGAAGGGCAATGCTGTCTCAAGGGCGAGGTGGAAGGTCGATGACCTTCCACCTAATCAGTTGGCGCGAAACTCTTCGAGAGTGCCAGCAACGTTTACCCGCAACGGCCTGGCCTGGGTGGCGGACGAGGTTGAAGGGCGCTGGGCGCACGCCGGCGAGGGCGGCATGGACTTCCGCGTGACCTCGATCTGGGAGGAGATTGGAGGAGCATGGGCCCTCGTCCATGCGAACGTTGCCAGCCCACACTGAGTCAAGGGGGCGGTCCGCAGAGCGGGTCTGCCCGGACAATGGCACCTGCGCGGCAAGCTGTTCCGACCCCGATGGCTTTGGCGCAAGGGAGATCGAGCTGGGCACGTCGATGATCCCGGTCAGGCGGAGGCCATCGGGGTGGGTGGGTGAGAACACGGAGACACAGCTGCGTCAGGACACGGCGGGCGATCGCAACATGATCCCGCTCCAAGCGTCGTTCGCATGCACCACCCGATGTCGGACTTGTTCATCGCCGTGACCGGTAATCGTCCCGCCGCGTCTTATCTCGCCATTCGTTCCAGGTTCCGCAGGCTGGTCGCCACATCGACGAGAGGATCGTTGGGATGGTCCTGCTCGACGATGTACCACTCGGTGCCAGCGGCCTCGGCCGCCGCCAGCACCGGCGCCCAATCGATGGTCCCTTCCCCGACCGGCGCGTCGGTTGGCGTGTCACCAGCCGCTCGATCCTTGAGATGGACGAGCGGCACCCGTCCGCTGAGGCGACCGAGCAGCGCGACCGGATCGACCCCCGCGACCTGCGCCCAGTAGATGTCGAGCTCGAAATTGACCAGCACGGGGTCGGTCGCCTCGACGAACAGTTCGAAGGTCGTGCCCGCCTCGCCCGGCAGCGTCGCGAACTCAAAGTCGTGATTGTGGTAGGCAAAGTCGATCCCGACCGCCTGGCAGCGCCTGGCCCAATCGTTGAACGATGTCGCCAGCGTTCGCAGCGCCGCCGCGTTGCCCCGGCGCTCCTGACCGAGAAAGGGGATCACCGCATAGGAGCAGCCAAGCGTCTGTAGCTCGGCGATCGCCGCCTCCGGCTCGCGCTCGAAGCGGTCGACGGCGACATGCGCCGCCATCGCCCGCATCCCGAACTCATCGAGCAGCGCCCGCACCTCCTCCGGCGCCACCCCGTGCAACCCGGCCGGCTCGACCGCCTTATACCCTGCCGCCGCGACCGCCCGCAGGGTGGCGGGAAAATCGGCCGCCGCCGCTTCCCGCACCGTGTACAACTGCACCCCAACCTGACCCACGTTCATCGTTTCCCCATCTCACTCATCGATCAGCGACCGGCCATCAATCAGCCCCTCGATCTTCGGTCGTCGCCATCCTGCCACATCGCTCAAAACGTCGTCGCTAACGCGATCGCTCGCCCCTCCGCCGCCGATCGCGTTGCCGCGTCGATGATCTCCAGGATGTGGGTCGCGTGCGCGGCCGTGGGGATCGGCTTCTCGTTGCCGAGCAGGCAGCCGACGAAGTGCGGCACCCCCGCCCCGATCAGGTTGGTATAGGGGCTGGGGTCGGGCGGCGTGACGTTTCGCAGCCATCCTGCGAGACCGAGCGGGCTCTCGTCAGTTTGGAAAATATCGGTCCCACCGTTGGCGTTGTACCAGGTGTCAAGGCTGATGCTGAGACTCCCGGCCGTGCCATGAATCTCCAGGGCCGGCGCGGCGCTGGCCGGCACCGCGAAGCTGGAGAGCATCTGGGCGAAGGTCGTCTCGCCGAGGTCGAGCTGGACGAGCATCTGGTCGTTGGCGGTGACCTCGATTGTTTCCCCGTCGCGCCCAGGGATCAGCACCTGGCGCCGGTGGATGGCAACCCCGCCCATCGCCTGCACCCGGCGCGCCGGTCCCAGCAGACCGGTCATCGCGTGCAGAATGTAGACGCCGGTGTCGAGCAACGGGCCGACCGATGGGCCGTAGAAGACGGCCGGGTCGCCGGTGTAGCCGCGCCACGCGGCCGGTCCCATATTCGCCATCTGACCGACCGCCAGCGTCGGTCGCCCGATCCGTCCCGCCGCGATCAGGTCACGCAGCCAGACGAAGCGCCGCGCCACCATCACCGCCGGCGCGCAGAGGAGCAGCCGTCCCTGGCGCTCGGCCAGTGCCATCAACTCCTGCGCTTCGGCGACGGTGCCGGCCAACGGTTTCTCCGAGAAGAGGTGCTTGCCCGCTTCCAGGACCGCGGTGTTGACCTCCTGGTGGGCCGGGGCCGGGGTCAGATTAACGACGGCGTCGAGCCCCTCATGCGCCAGCAGGTCGTTGAGCGAACCATACGCCCGCGCCCCGTCGAAGAGCGCCGCCGCCCGCTCGGCTTGCGCCGACCGCGGGTCGAAGCACGCCACCACCCGCGCCGACCCCTGGTCCTCCAGGAGTGGCAGGACGGGGAAGTAGGTGCGAAATGCCACATCGCCGCACCCGGCAAATCCGAGTCGAATCACCCCTGTTCCACCCCCACGCGCCCGGCATTCTGCTCCCGGCTCCCCGCATTCATCAACCCGTACAGGTGACAGGCGACGAAATGCCCGGGTGTGACCTCCCGCAACGCCGGCACGACCCGGGTATGCATCGGCTGCACCTGCGTGCAGCGTGGGTGAAACCGGCAGCCCGTCGGCGGGATCGCCATGTCGGGTGGTGCGCCCGGGATCCCGGTCAGCTTCCGCTTTTCGCCGGTCAGTGATGGGAAGGAGTGCATCAGTCCCTGGGTATAGGGGTGCAGCGGGTTGGCGAACAGCTCCCGAGCCGGCGCCAGCTCAACGATCTGGCCCGCATACATGATCGCGATTCGGGTCGAGAACTCGACCAGCAGCGAGAGGTCGTGGGTGATAAAGAGGATCGAGAAACCGAGCCGCTCCTTGAGCTCCTCGATCTGCTGCATGATCTCCTTCTGAACGACCACATCCAACGCCGTGGTCGGCTCGTCCATAATCATCAGGGCAGGTTGCAGCGCCAGCGCGATCGCGATCGTCGCCCGCTGTCGCATCCCGCCCGAGAGTTGGTGCGGGTAGGCATCCAACCGGCTGGTCTCAATACCAACGGTCGTCAGCAGCTCGGCGGCTCGCGCCCGCGCCTCGCGCCGCGATACCTGCTCGTGGGCGTCGATGGCATCGATGATCTGATCGCCAACCGTCATCACCGGGTTGAGCGCATTCATCGCGCTTTGAAAGACCATCGAGACATCGCGCCAGCGGAACGCTTCCAGCTCGGCATCGGTCATCGCCAGCACTTCCCGTCCCTCGAACCGGACCTCACCACCGGTGATGACCGCCGGCGGCGGCAGGATCCGCATCAAGGCGTGGGCGATGGTCGATTTGCCGCTCCCCGATTCGCCGGCAAGGCCAAAAACCTCGCCCGGCGCGATCGTAAAGGAGACCCCGTCCACCGCCCGCACCGGACCCCGCGCGGAAAGGTATTCCACCTGCAAATCCCGCACCGCTAGGAGCGGATTCGCCCCGCCAGGCATGACCGCGCTAGGCGACGCGGACGACTGGCGTCGCTCGCGAGCCGGAGACACGGAGGGAGCGCTGCTTAAGGACATGGCCGGCCTCCCGCTGGGCCCGCAGTCGCGGGTTGGTCAGCTCATCGATCGCGTAGTTGACAAGCGCAAAGGCAAACGCGACGAGGGCAATGCAGGTCCCGGCCGGCACGAAGGTCCACCAGGCTCCGGTCAGCAGACCAGCGTTGTTGCCCGCCCAGTAGAGGTTCGTGCCCCAGCTCACGACGCTGGGGTTGCCCAAGCCGAGAAACTCCAACCCCGATTGCGCCCCGATCGCATAGATGGTCGACCCGAAGAAGCTACCAACGATGATCGAGAGCATGTTCGGGAGGATCTCGCGGAAGATCACGCGAGGGCTCCGCTCCCCGCCAACAACCGCCGCCGAGACGAAGTCTTTCTCCCGCAGCGACAGCGTTTGCGAGCGGAGCACCCGCGCTGGCCAGGCCCACCCCGTGAGCGTCAGGACGAAGACGAAGTAGGCGGCGCGGCCGCTCCCGAGAAATGCGGCCAGCGTGACAAGCAGCGGCAGACTCGGGATGATCAGGAAGACGTTCATCACCAGCGAGAGCAGGTCGTCGATCCGCCCCCGGAAGTAGCCGGCGGTCATCCCGATCACCACGCCGACCACGGTCGTCAGCAACCCCGTGAGCAGTCCGATCCCCAGAGAGAACCGCGCCCCCCAGATGGTCTGGTCGAGCACGTCCTGACCAGAGCCAGTCGTCCCGAGCAGGTGCGCACGCGACGGAGGCTGATGGGGCCGGGCAACGAAGTCGGTCGGGTCACCGGGCGCCAGGACCGGCGCCAGGAGGGCGGTCGTGACGAAGAGCAGCAAGATCAATGCACCGGCCAACGCCTTGCGATTCTGGAGCAACCGGCTCAGCCAGCCATTGCGGCCCTGACGGACGGCCTCCAGCGCCGGCGCCATCACGCCGGGTCCGACCGGTACGGTCTGGCCCGCGGGGGTCGCCAGGATCGCCGCCTGTCCAGTGGATTGATCGTCAGCGCGCATCGTCATCCCCCTCGCCGTCGAGACGCCGCGTCCTTGAAACCGTGGTCCGCGAGCAGCAACTCCGCTGTCATCGCCTAACCGCCCCGCACCCTGGGATCGAGCCGGACATAGAGCAGATCGACGAGCAGGTTTGCGCCGAGCACCGCGAAGGTGATCATCAGGAAGAGTCCCTGCATCAGCGGATAGTCGAGGTTGCGAACCGACGTCAGCAGTTGATAGCCCAATCCCGGATAGGAAAAGACGATCTCGGTCAGCAGGGCGCCGCTGATGACGAAGCCAAGGGCCATCCCAAACGCCGTCACATTGGGCAGCAGCGCGTTGCGTGCCGCGTAGTTGAACATGATCCGCCCCTGCGAGAGCCCTTTCGCCTGGGCCATGGTGATGTAGTCCTCGGCGAGGGTGCTGATCATGGCGTTGCGCATTCCCAGCATCCAGCCGCCGACCGAGACGAGCACGATCGAGCCGGCCGGCAGGATGAGATGGGCGAGCACGCTCCGGAAAAAGGTGAAGGTCCACGCCGGGGAGAGACTATCGGCATAGGCGTGACGCAGGGGGAACCAGTCGAGCTCGAAACTGAGAAAGAAGAGGGCGAGCGTCGCAAGCCAGAAATAGGGGAAGGAGCCAATAAAGATCAGCAGCGGTGGGAGTACCGAGTCGACCATCCCGCCCCGCCGCCAGGCGCCGAAGATCCCGAGCAGATTGCCGACCAGGAAGCTGAGGATCAAGGCGATGCCGCCCAGCAGCAGCGTCCACTGCAGACCCGTGCCGATCACCTCGACGACGGAGGACGGAAACGAGCTGATCGAGGTCCCGAGATCACCACGGAGGACGTGCGACAGATAGGTCAGGTACTGTACCGGCAACGGGTCGTCCGAGAGACCGTAGGCCTTCTTCATCGCCTCGACCTGCTCGGGCCGGGCCTGACCCTGGAACCGGGCGAAGATCGCCGACGCCGGATCCCCCGGCATCATCCGGGGCAGGAAGAAATTGAGCGTCAACGATGTCCACGCGGCCACGAGATAGAACCCGAGCCGGCGCAGGATGTACTGCATGCCGTCACTCCCCGCTGGTGATGCTCCCTCGCCCGGTCTGATGCTCGATCCGGTCGCAGGGTGGCGAGCCTGCCTCCAGCGTCACTGCCATCCCGCGAAATGGGGCAAACCGGGGATCGGGCACCCAGAACGGCGAGCGATTGTGATCAACTCGTCACCCTGGGCTCCGTCTCCCCGGCCGGCTGTCCTAGCTGCCGATCGGCTTGATCGTCGTCAGCACGAACAGGCGCTCCGGGCTCTCGTAGGTCGAGAGCAAGGCGTACGGATCCTCTTCACGCGGAAAACCGGTGAAGCGGGTGTCGTTGTACTCGCCCCACTGCGGCCCGGGGAAGAGCGGGATCCCTGGCGCGTTCTCCATATAGATCATCTGCAGTTCGTTGGCGATCTTCTTCTGCTCCGCTTCGTCCGAGGTGCCAGCGAACTGATCGAGCAGCTTATCCGCCTCCGGACTGGTGAAGCGGTGCCAGTTCTCACTGCCCAGCTCCCCGATCGGCTTGGCGGTAGTACTCGACATCACCCCGCGGTAGAAGTTGAACGGCGTCGGCCCGCTACTCGACCAGCCGATCGACAGGTCGAAGTCACCTTTCTGCACGCGGTCGAACCACGCCGCGAAGTCGTAGGTCTTGACTTCCGCCTTGATCCCGACCTCGGACAGGTTCTTCGCCATGATCTCGCACGACTGAACCCAGTCCGACCAGCCGGAGACGACATTGAGGTCGTAGGTCATCGGCTTGCCGTCGGCGGTCGATCGGGTATCGCTGTCCTTCTTCAATCCGGCCGCGTCGAGCATCTCGTTGGCCTTGTCGACATCCATCTTGACCCAGTCGGCGCCGGCCGCTTCGGCATTCTTCCATTTCTCATAGGCGTCGCTGAGGCCGGTGCTGTCGGAGGGGTGGGTGTAGTCGTACATCGCGATCTGGACGATCTGATCGCGGTTGATCGCCATGCTGATCGCCTTGCGAACGTTGGGATCGTCGAATGGCTTGCGGGTCGTGTTCGCGTAGAGGTGGACGGTCGCCCCGGTCGAGGGGAACCACCAGTGGTAGTGCTCGGGGTCCTTGGCGACGTAGGTCTTGTCGATATCGGGGATGAAGTTCGCCGCCCAGTCGTTCTCCCCGTTGAGAGTCGCCAGGTTGGCGGCATCATTGCTCGGGTAGGCCGGAAAGCGGAGCCCTTCGATCGACGGCTTTCCTTCTTGCCAGTAGTTCGGGTTGCGGTGGACCTCCCAGTACTGGGCCTCGAATCTCCCCACTTCGGTGAACGGTCCGGTTCCAACGGGATTCTCGTTGGTAAAGGTGACCGGATCGTCGACATCTTTCCACAGGTGCTCGGGAACGATCGATTGCTCGCCGATGTCGTAGAGGCCGGGGGTGAAGACCTGCTTGAAGGTGAAGACGACCGTCTTGTCGTCTGGCGCCTTGACGTCGGAGATGTAGGGATAGACCGAGCGCACACCGCCCGTTCCCGGCAACGCCTCGTTCTTCTGGAGCAGGTTGTGGGTAAAGAGGACATCCTTCGCGGTGAATGGCTGTCCGTCGGACCACTTGACCCCGTCGCGGATCGTGAACGTGAGGGTCTTGTTATCGGCGCTGAACTCGTACTTGGTCGCCAGCCAGGGCGCGATCTCACCTTTCATCGTGTTGTAGATGATCAGCGGCTCGTAGATTCCTGCCTGGGTCGGCCAGCGGCTGCTGCCGTCGGCCAGCAGCGGATTGAAGTTGCGGGTCCAGGTTGGCTGCTGCTCCTGGGAGACGGTGACCAGCGTTGCCTTGGCATCCTGCACCCGAGCATCGACTCCCCGGACCCGCAGCCCGGCGGCAAAGGCCGGTGCCGAGAGCCCGGCCGCCGTGGCCCGGAGCAGGAACTGCCGGCGGTCCATCTCCGCCTTTTTGAGTCGGGTGGCAATATCGAGAACCACGTCCCGCCCAGTATCGTCGGATCGGTCGTTCTGCATCGTCGTTCCTCCACCGCTGGATCAGTCCGAACCGGCCCCATCGCCGGTTCCCGGTGACGGCCGCCTCCGGCCGTCGGTCCCACTCGGAACCGCGTTCAATCGCCCCCCGCCGCGGGGGCGGTGCTCCCTCCTGCCGCCGGGACCGTTGCTGCACGGTCCCCGGCGCGCCACTCCAACGGGTTGCTCGCCGGCCCCCGGCCGGTCCGTCCGACCATTACGATGCGATCGCCTCTACGGTTCGTTCCCGCCCGATGCTGGCCTCGTCGGCCCGCCGATCGTCGAGCGGGCAAACGTCGGTGCAGCCACAGGAGCCGCGCAGGACCATGGTCGCGGGAAAGAGCACCTGGATCGGCGCCTGGTCCGGCATCTCCACCAGGCGCAGCAGTGTCCGCACCGCCTGCCGCCCCAGGTCGGCCACCGGCTGGACCATGGTCGAGAGCGACCCCTGAGCGAGCATGTCGCCGTCGAGTCCGTCGAACCCGATCAGCGCGACATCGTCCGGTACCCGCAGCCCGGCCTCGCCCAATGCCTGGAGCGCGCCGGTGGCCATCGCGTCGCTGGCGGCAAAGACCGCATCGGGCCGGTGCGGGAGCAAGGCCATCATCGCCCGGTAGCCACCCGGACGGGTGAAGTCGGCATGGATGGTGAGCGCAGGGTCGGGCAGCCGCCCGGCCTCCTGGAGCGCGGTCACGTAGCCGCCAAAGCGGTCGATCGCCGCGATCATGTTGGCTGGTCCGGCGATCGTCGCGATCCGTCGCCGGCCATGGCCGATCAGATGAGCGACGGCATCCCGCGCGGCCTGCCGGTTGTCGGCATCGACGAAGCTGGAGCGTCCCTGAGGATCGCGACCGATCAGGACCGATGGGAACCGGTCGTCCTGAAGGCGAGCGACGATCGGGTCATCGACCAGATTGGAGGCGATCACGACGCCGTCGACGTGGCGGCCGCGGATCACCCGGTGGTAGAGGCGGTCGACGGCACGGTGATCGCCGGAGGTATCAAGGAGCAAGGAGAGGTCGTGATCGGCCGTGGTGCACCCTTCGGCCACACCCTGGATCAGCGTCGGGAAGAAGGAGTCGCTGAAGACCGAGCCGACCGCCTGGGGAATCAGCAGCCCGAGAATGCGCGTCCGGCGGGAGGCCAGGCTGCGGGCGGCGGCGTTCGGATGGTAGTGGTGCTCGCGAACCACCGTCTGCACCCGTTCCCGGGCCACGTCGCTGACCCGCGGGTCGCGATTGAGGACGCGGGAGACGGTCGACCGGGAGACGCCCGCCAGGCGGGCCACTTCCTCGAGGTTCACGTCGCGGCTCCCCCAATGTCGCGCTCCCGACCGGCATGCAGCGCATGAACGGCGAAAGCCGACGTCGATCCGGCGTTGAGATCATCGTGGGAGCGCTCCCACAGAGGGTTGACCAGAGGATAGCACCTTCTGTCACCCTGTCAAGCCGCGGTGGATAACTCGCGCTCGACGGGGATAACCGAGAGGGTCAGGACTGGAGGAGCGCCGACAGCGCGGTCAGGATGTTTGCGCCGGCATCACTACCTGCCGGTGAGCATCGCTTCCCTGGCGATTTCTCGCTGGACATCGGTTGGTCAGCGCACACCCGGAACTGGTGCGGAGGTCTCCGGTTTTCGCCCGGTGAAGAATTTGGTGCCGCGATCGAGCACGATGCCGCCGCGGTGGGTCATCTCCTCCAGAGCGCGAAAAACCTCGTTCCTGAACGCGGTGCGGTCAGGCCTGGGCGACGGTCTCGCCCGCACCGTACAGGTGGCAACGGACCCAGTGGCGGCTGTTCAGATGCTCGACGCCCGGCATCACTTGGCGGCAGACCGGCATGACCTGTGGGCAGCGGGCCGCGAAGGGACAACCGGGAGGTGGGTCGATCAGCGACGGCACCTCGCCGCGAGCCTCGACCCGCCGTTTGGCCAGTCCCGACTCCGGGTTCGGCACCGCCGAGAGGAGGAGCTTCGTGTACGGATGGGCCGGTTCCTGGATGAGCTCCTCGCCGTCGGCTCCTTCGACCATTCGTCCGGCGTACATCACCATTGTCCGATCGCCGAGGTAGCGGGCGCTGGCGATATCGTGGGTGATGTAGAGACAAGCGATGTTCCGCTCGGTCTTCAATCGCTCGATCAGGTTGAGCACCCCCATCCGGATCGAGACATCAAGCATCGAGATCGGCTCGTCGGCGAGCAGGACATCGGGGTCCACCGCCAGTGCCCGGGCAAAGGCGACCCGCTGTCGCTGCCCCCCGGAGAGCTGGTGCGGAAACTTGCCGGCGTAGTCGGCGGGGGGATCCAGACCGACGGTCGAGAGCAGCTCATGAATCCGTTCGGTCCGCTCTCGTCCGCGCCGCGCTTTGTTGTGGATCGCCAGCGGACGCTCCAGGTGATGCCCGATGGTATGGACCGGGTTCAACGACCCGAACGGGTCCTGAAAGATCATCTGCACGCGGCCGCGATAGGCCAACGAGGCCTTCCGCGGCTCGGCCCGGAGCATGTCCCGCCCCTGCAACCGGATCTCGCCGGCCGTCGGCGGCATCAGGCGGGCGATCAGGCGGGCGGTGGTGCTCTTGCCGCTGCCCGATTCCCCGACCAGCGCCACCACCTCACCCCGGGACAGGCTGAACGAGACATCCTCCAGCGCATGAACCTGTTTGCTCTCGAAGAAGCTCCCGACGGGAAAACGCTTGGAGAGGTAACGAACGTCGAGGATGGGTTCCGCGGTGGATGGGTCAGCGGCTCCGACGGCGGGGACCAGATCGAACATTGCGTCGTCTCCTCGTCCTGATGTTGCGCCGAAGACCGGAGGGATGACGTCCAAGGTATCGGCACGCTCGACAGAACGCAAGCCCTTCCCGGATGAGGTCCTGGTGCCGGCCAACCCCTCGGCCGTACCTTAAACTAGCATTGTGTCGGGAGGGTGAAGGGTGGAACGTCCAGTCGTTTGGTCGGAGGAGATGATCGGTGCTGGCGACGTGCGACTCCGCACCGCCACCTGGTGCGCGGCAACCGTGCCGCGCGCCACAATCGTGCTCGTCCATGGCTACGCGGAGCATAGTGGTCGATACGATCATCTCGTATCCTGCCTGACCGGCCGAGGGTATACCGTCGCGGCACTCGATCACCGTGGGCACGGCGAGAGTGGCGGCCGCCGCGCGGCAATCCGTCGCTTCGACGACTATGTCGACGATCTCGGTCTCCTTATGGAACGGGCTGCCGCAGCTGACCCTGACCTCCCAGTCATCCTGCTCGGTCACTCGATGGGTGGTCTGATCGCGATTCGCTACGCGCTGGCCCATCAGCAGGACCTGGCCGGTCTGGTGGTCACCGGACCAGCCCTCGTGATCGATGAGGGTGTCTCCCCGGTGACCAAACGGGTCGGGGCGCTCATTGCACGGCTTGCCCCCGATCTGCCGTTGCTCCCGAACCGGCCCGGTGTGCTCAGCCGCGATCCGGAGGTGGAGCGGCGCTTCGCCGCCGACCCCCTCTGCTACACCGGGCGTGTCCGTGCAGGAGTGGCTCACCAGATGCTGCTCGCCGCGATCAACACCGAGGGCCGGCTGGATCAGCTGACCCTTCCGCTGCTGATCATGCACGGCGCCGACGACACCCTGACCAGTCCCGCCGGATCGCGTCTGCTTCACGAGCGAGCCAGCAGCCCCGACACGACACTTGTCGTCTGGCCCGGTCTGCGCCATGAAATCTTCAACGAGCCGGAGCGGGACGAGGTGATCGCCCATCTGCTCAGCTGGCTCGATCTCCACACCGGCGCCTGATCGTGACGTCCGTCTTTGGTCAGGGCGACCTCGGGAAGCGCGGTTGACGACCCGACCGGTCGTCTCCATCATGGATGGCACAGATCGCCACGGGTGAAAAGGGGTTCGGCGATGTCGAGTGCTCCCCCAGCCGACCGTTCCCGAGAACCGCCCATCCCGCTCGTTCCCATCACCGATCTTCCCATTGGAACGGCGGCACGGCTCCCAGCGCCGCTGACCTCCATGATCGGGCGTCAGCGAGAACTGGCGGCGGTTCGGGACCTGCTGACCCGGCCCGAGGTTCGACTGGTGACACTGACCGGTCCCGGCGGCGTCGGGAAGACCCGGCTCGCGATCCAGGTCGCGTCGGAGATGGAGTCGGTCTTTGCCGGCGGCGTCGTCTTCGTCCCCCTGGCCCCGCTGCGCGACCCCGATCTGGTCCTGCCAACCATCGCCCGGGCGGTCGGCGTCCGCGAGATGCCGGGACGTCCGCTTGTCGCTGCGCTGGCGGCGGCGCTGGCCTCGAAGGAGGTGCTGCTCGTTCTCGATAACCTCGAGCATCTGCTCGGTGCCGCGCCCGGTCTCGCGGAGCTGCTGACGACCTGTGCCGGTCTCAAGGTGCTCGCCACGAGCCGAGCGGTGCTCCGCCTCTCGGGCGAGCACGATCTCCTCCTGCCGCCACTGGCACTGCCCTCCATTGAGACCCGCGGCCCACCGTCAGAGCCGACCGTCAGCAGCGAGGGTGTGGCGGCGATCGAGGATGCGGCGGCGGTCCGGCTCTTTATCGCGCGGGCGCGTGCGGCCCGCGCCGACTTCGCGCTCACCGCCGGCAACGCCCTGGTCGTGGCCACCGTCTGTCAGCGACTCGACGGTCTGCCCCTCGCCATCGAGCTGGCCGCGGCCCGCGTCACCGCGCTGCCACCCGCGGCGTTGCTGGCCCGGCTGGAGCGGCGGCTGCCGCTCCTGACCGGCGGCACCCAGGATCAACCCGCCCGCCTGCAAACGATGCGTGCAGCCATCGCCTGGAGTCACGACCTCCTGACCCCGGCCGAGCAAACTCTCTTCCGACGCCTCGCCGTCTTTGCCGGGGGCTTCACCCTTGAGGGAGCGGAGTTTGTGAGTGACGGAGATCCTGACAACGAGCTGCCTCCAGCCTCCGCCATCCCGCCACTCGACCACCCGGTCCTCGACGTCCTGACATCACTGGTCGACAAGAGTTTGCTCGGACCGGCCCAGGCGGTCGGCATCTCGGAGAATCCGCGCTTCTCGATGCTCGAAACGATTCGCGAGTATGCCTGGGAGCTGCTGGAGCAGAGCCGCGAGGCCATCCCCATCCAACAACGGTCCGCCGCCTTCTTTCTCGCTCTCGGCGAGAACCTCGCCTCCCGCCTGTCGGGGGCCGAGATGGCCGGTGCGCTCGATCTCCTCGAGGTCGAGCTGTCCAATGTCCGCGCCGCATTGGCATGGACCCTGGACCGCGGCGACACCGAGACCGCGCTGCGATTGGCGGCGGCGCTCTACTCGTTCTGGAACTTCCGCGGTCATCTCGACGAGGGACGCACCTGGCTCGACGCCGCGCTGAGCCGCCCAGGGCCGGCACCGCTCACCCGCATCGACGGTCTCCTAGAGCGTGCAGCATAAGTTCTGACGGTCAGACTGGGTAGCCAGCGGCGCGATAGAAGCCCCGGGCGTCGGCCGGAGTGACGGCCGCCAAGGCCCGCCCGACCGCGTCGATGACCGCCT